>ENA-UOWG01000022-UOWG01000022.1-activated-sludge-metagenome-genome-assembly--contig:-NODE-22-length-345744-cov-14.376625_pt1 | contig 345744 bp, 353 predicted proteins | sample MGYA00238147_ERZ761563 | MGnify/ENA primary metagenome ERZ761563 (study PRJEB28884, sample SAMN05720216) | anaerobic digester metagenome | isolation source: active sludge of municipal...
AAGGTATAGTTGTAGACAAAGGTCATCCAGGCAAAGAAGAAAAACATATTCATGGTATAGTGGAGATAATTGCACGTAAATGCTAGTAGGTAATGTGGCGATGCTTGCTTTATTTTATTTAATTTTAACGGTCACCTTCTGGGAGATGTAGAAATTTTTATAAAATGGCTTATTTAAGCCAATGTATTATATACATAGTTGACAAAACATGTTTTTAGGTGTATACTTAAACATTGGTCAATAATGGCCAATAGAACAGTAATTTAAAAAATCATAGGAGGTGTCGTGATGAAGCGGTTAGCAAGATTGGCCGCGACTCTCGCGGCATTTGTTGTTTTTCAGATTTTACTTGTTATCTGGATTTTTCATCCAGAAACCGAAGCGGGTCATTATTTGAAACTTTTTGCTGGTTGTTTAATAACAGCGATATTTTCAAATGGTTGGGGTTTTTGGCTGGAATATGGGCAGGCAACAATTTATGGCGCATGGTCAGTACTGAAAGTTGTCGTATTTGCCTACCTGGAAATAAAAGAAAAAGAAAGTAAAAGACAAATTGCGGCTAAAACAACAAAGACTGCAACTAAATGGGTAGCTTATTTTTTGTCAGATTGGGGTGTTGAAATTATTATAGTTTCAACAATAGGGGCACTAAAGTATTATAATTGCTCATGGAATACAATGTTTTTAGTTGCGTGGGCACTTGATGTTTTAGTGGCTTTAACTTTTATTTTTATTAGCCAAAATATTGTTGATGATTTCATTCTGATGGCAGCATATAGAAGATCTTTTGATGCTTTATATGAAATTAATAAACAAGCTGGAGGAATTTTTTTAGGCTACAGCTTAATAAAATTCAGCCTCTGGGATGGCTCGGAGGTTGCAACTATGTTCTTCAATCGCGAATTGAACACTACTATGAAAAAAGTATTAGCTGTAATGTTCTTTTCTGCAATTAGAATATTATTATTAGTCAAGATTTTTAATCTTGGCTATGATGTTTTAAAATGAGGGTTCTTGATAATCTTATCTCGAACCCTTTTTTATTTGGTTGCTAAATTAATATTATTTTTATATAATTATAAATATTGAATTAATTGAAACATTAAATCAAAAAGTAAAATTTTTTTAAATCAAATAAGCAAATGAAGAATAGAAAAGATTTTTTGAAAGAGACAATAAAACATATCGATATAAAGGAAATAGATACAACAAAAATTGTTGAAGCAATGAAAAGCATGTCTTTTTCTGCTAGAGACCTTGCTAGATCAGCTGAATTATATGACAAAATGCTTTATGATAAAGATTGTACGGTTATTTTAGCTTTATCTGGGAGCACTAGCGCAGCAGGTTGTATGCAAGTTTACGTTGATATGGTTAAAAATAATATGGTTGATGCAATAGTAGCTACCGGAGCAAGTGTTGTTGATATGGATTTTTTTGAGGCACTAGGATACAAACATTACAAAGGAGATGTAGATGTTGACAATGCTGAACTGGGAGAACTAGGTATTGATAGAATATATGATACATATACAGATGATAAAGAACTCGAAAAATGCGGTTTTGTTATAGCAGAGATAGCAGATAATTTAGAAAAAAGACCTTATTCTTCAAGGGAATTTATTTGGGAAATGGGTAGATTCTTAGAAAATAACCCAAATATAGCTAAGAAAAAAGACTCATTAATTCAGTGGGCCTTCAAGAAAAATATTCCTATATTTTGCCCAGCCTTCTCTGATTGTGCTGCCGGATTTGGATTAGTGAAACATCAGACAGAAAATTTAAAAAATCATCTTACTATAGATTCAGTGAGAGATTTTAGGGAATTAGCTAAACTTAAAATGAATACTAAAGAAACGGGAGTAGTTATTATAGGTGGAGGTACTCCTAAAAATTTCTTACAAGATGTTGTTGTTTGTACTGAATATTCAGGAAAGTTTATGCCAAGGCACAAGTATGCTATTCAAATTACCGTAGCTGATGTTAGAGATGGAGGATGTTCAAGTTCTACATTCAAAGAAGCTCGAACATGGGGAAAAGTCGAATTGGACAATGAACAAATGGTTTACGCCGAAGCAACATTAGCTTTTCCATTGATTGCTAGTTATGCTTATCATAAAGGCAATTGGAAAGGAAGAGAAGATAAAAAATTATCAAATTTATTTTTAAAGTCAGAAAATGAAAAAAAATAGAAGAACTTTTTCTTGGATTAGTCCAAAAGTAGAGACAAGAAAAACTGCAAATAAAGGAGATGGAATTTTTGCGAGAGAAGACATAAAAAAAGGAGAAATAATTGCTATTTCGGGTGGTTTTATTCTTACTTCAGAAGAATGTGAAAGGTTACCTATAAAATTACAGGACTATTTTTATCAAGTTGAAAAATTTTTTTATATTGGACCAAAAAACTTTGATCTATTAGAAGATAATTATAAATTTAATCATAGTTGTGAACCGAATGCTGGTAATAAAGGTCAGTTAACATTGGTTTCGATGAGAAAAATAAAAAAAGATGAAGAAATTACGTTCGATTATGCACAAGCGCATTATCACGTGAAAGGAACAAAGCCGTGGAAAATAAAATGTGAATGTGGAAAAAGTACTTGTAGGAAAATCGTGACAGAGGATGATTGGAAAATACCTAGGTTGCAGAATAAGTATAAAGGATATTTTGTTCCTTTCATTGAGGAAGAAATTAAAAAAATAAATAAAAAACAAAAATGAGCAACATTTTGTGTCCAGGCGAATATCCAAATTTTTTAATATTATCTAGTGATGTGCCGTTTATTTTGTATTATGCATTAATACCTGGGATGCTGATTTCTTTGCTTTTAGGTTTTTTTGTTTTATATAAAAGAAAAAATGAATTGGATTCTAAACTACTCTTTTTAGTTTCAATAGCGTTTTTTATTTGGGGATTTTTTGCTTTAGTGTTATTCGCGACAGTAGAAAGTAGAAGTGTTATATTTTTTTGGTCTCTGACAATATTAATAGAGCCACTCATTTATATCCTTAGTTTATATTTAACTTATGTTTTTATATACAAAAAAGATATTTCTTTTTTAAAAAAGGGTATATTATTTTTATTGCTATTGCCGCTTATAGTGCTTGTTCCAACAAAATTTAATTTATTGGGAGTCAATGTAGCTACTTGTGATGCTATTGAAGGTCCACTTGCACTCTATTATACTTATTTTTTGGAAATAATTTCTTCTTTCTGGATAATAATATTATCAATAATAAGATACAGAACATCAAATGATTATAAAGAAAAAAATAAAATTATATATTTTGCAATTGGTATTTCCATTTTTCTTTTAACTTTTTCTTCTGGTAATATCATTGGTAGTTTTACTTCTGATTGGGTATCTTCTCAATATGGATATTTCGGTATGCCAATATTTATGGGTTTTCTTGCTTATATTATCGTTAAATATAAAGCATTTAATATTAAACTTATTGGTGCACAAGCTCTAGTTATAGGATTGATTATTCTTATTGGTTCGCAATTTTTATTTATAAAAAACACAGCAAGCATAGTTTTAACAGGAATAACACTTGTATTGGTAGGCGGAATTGGCATAGCACTTATTCGTTCAGTAAAACTTGAAGTGGAGCGTAAAGAAATGTTGCAAAAAATGGCCGATAGTTTAGCTGAAGCAAACGATCAATTAAGAGTTTTGGACAATGCCAAGACTGAATTTATTTCTATTGCTTCTCATCAGCTTAGGACTCCTGTTACAGCCATCAAGGGATTTTCATCGCTTCTTATGGAGGGATCATATGGTGAAATGAGCAATACGATACGCGGGGCCATTGAAAAAATATATGTTTCCAGTGAAAACCTTGCCAATCTCATTGAAGACCTGTTGAATGTTTCACGTATTGAATCAGGCAGAATGACATTTTCATTTGAAAATGCCAATATAGGTAAAATGTTGAGTGACCTTTATGAAAACTTCCTGATTCTTGCCAAATCAAAGAAGTTTTATCTTGATTTAAAACTGCCAAAGGATCCGATACCTGAATTTAAAATGGATTTTAATAAGGTGCGTGAATTAGTTTCTAATTTTATTGACAATGCCTTGAAATATACAGAAAAAGGGGGAGTAACCATAAGCGCAGAAATTAGAGATGAAGGCGTGATCATAGATGACAGGGGGTTTGTCAAAACCGAAGAAAAATCGTCGTATGGAAAAGTTGTCAGGATCACAGTTTCTGACACGGGGATAGGAATACCTAAGGAAGAAATACATTTTCTTTTCAGGAAATTCTCACGAGGCAAAGATGTGTCGCGTTTACATGTCAGTGGTACTGGACTGGGTCTTTATGTCGGCAAGGCTATTGCCGAAGCCCACCATGGGGCAGTTTGGGTAGAATCGGATGGGCCAGGAATGGGAAGCAGATTTATGATTGAAATACCGATAAACAGTTAAATATATATAAAATATCAAGACTTCAAAATAGCAACCATAAGGTTGCTATTTTGTCTTATTTTAGGTACAATAAGAATGTCTTAAATTTTTTATTTTCAAACAAAAATATGTCAAAAATACTCCTTGTTGAAGATGATCCGATGATTGTTGAAATATACAAAAAAAAGTTCGAATCGGTCGGACTGGAAGTTGTCAATGCAACCACTGGTAAAGAGGTCTTGAAATTTGCGGCAGAAAGCGATTATGACCTTGTACTTTTGGATATGGTGCTTCCTGAAATGAGCGGCATGGACGTTTTAAAAGAGCTTAAGATGAGCGGTAACTACAATCCTGACCTGAAAGTTTTCATTTTTAGCAATCTCGACAAGTCTGAATATGAAGAAGAAACAAAAAATAATGGCGCAGAAGGCTTTATTGGCAAAACTGAATTTACCCCGTCACAATTAGCCCAAGAAATTCTCAAGATTTTAAATAAATACGGAGAGCAAAAAAAAAATAAAGAACGCATCAACGGGAAAGGAAAAAACAGTGCCAGTAAAAACAAAAGGATATTATTCATAGAGGATGAAAAAATTTTTCTCGAGATGTTCGGGAAAAAACTGGAAGATGATGGGTATACAGTTGAATATGCTCAAAATGGAGCATGGGGAAGCCGGATGGCAGCCGAAAATGAATATGATTTGATCATAACTGATATGGTAATGCCGGCCATGGGCGGAGACGAAATAATTCATCGCATAAAAATGGATGACAAAACAAAAGATATTCCGCTTATCGTGCTTTCTGCATCTGTATCTGATGAAAACAAAAAAATGGTAGAAGACATGGGTATTACAGATTTTTATGAGAAAACGAAAATTGTTCCCAGTGATATTTCAAGAAGAGTGGCTGAATTATTGAAATAAAAAATAATTTTATGCAAAGAATTAATATAATTGAAACGCCAAAATTTATCGGACAAGAAGTTAAACTTGCCGGCTGGGTTCATGTGCGTCGCGATCATGGAAAAATTATTTTCATAGATCTGCGCGATTCCAGCGGAATTCTCCAGACAGTTGTGATTCCGGATTATGTTAAAGTTTGTGATACAGCCAAAAAACTTCGCAGTGAATTTGTGATTGAGATGAAGGGCGTTGTAAAAGAAAGGCCAATGAGTGCCAGGAATGAAAAATCTCCAACAGGAGGAGTTGAATTAGAAGTAACTGCTATAAATATTCTTAATGAATCGAAAACTCCATCTTTTGAACTGACAAAAAGCACTGCTGAAGTACATGAAGATATAAGGTTAAAATATCGCTATCTTGATTTGCGCACAGAAAGAATGAGGAACAATATTTTAATGCGGAGCAAGATCATTAATTTTATCAGGAACTTTTATTCCCAAACAGGATTTATAGAAGTTGAAACTCCTATTTTGACCAAGGGAACGCCTGAAGGTTCGCGTGAATATATTGTTCCATCGCGTATTCATAAGGGCAATTTTTATGTGCTTCCGCAATCACCACAGCAGTTCAAGCAGCTATTGATGATTTCTGGAATTGAAAAGTATTTTCAAATAGCAAAATGTTTCCGTGATGAAGATCAGCGTGGCGATCGTCAGCCGGAATTTACACAGCTTGATGTTGAAATAAGTTTTTCTACCCAGCAGGAAATCATGCATATTTATGAAGAATGCATGATTGCGCTGGTAAAAGAAATTTATCCAGAGAAAAAAATCAAGCGGATTCCTTTTCCTGTTATTACCTATAAAGAATCTATAGAAAGATATGGGAATGATAAGCCAGATATGCGAAATGATAAAAATGATCCTAATGAGCTAGCCTTTTGTTGGGTGGTTGATTTCCCTATGTTTGAAAAAAATGATGAAGGAGAAATCGGATCTTCACATCACCCTTTCACGGCGCCACTTGATGAAGATATTGAATTGCTTGAAAAGAAACCACTCGAAGCTCGTGCTAAAGCTTACGATATTGTCCTAAATGGATATGAAATTGGTGGTGGCAGTGTCAGAATTCATTCCAAAGAATTACAGCACAAGATTTTTGAAATTTTAGGATTAAAAGAAGAAGATATACAATTACGTTTCGGGCATATGCTAGAGGCCTTTACTTTTGGTGCTCCGCCACATGGTGGAATGGCAGCCGGGCTTGATCGCTTGGTTATGATATTGCAAAACGAACCGAATATCAGGGAAGTCATTGCTTTTCCTAAGGATGGTGAAGCTAAGGACTTAATGATGGGATCCCCAAGTGAATTAGATGAAAAACAACTTTCCGAGGCTGGAATTAAAATTGCAAAGCAAAAGAAGACTATTTAATTGCTTTTTAAAATAAGTTAAAAACAAAACATAAATAATGGTAAAAGTTTTTGAAAAACACATTGAACATGTGGACAAAAAGAAATTAAAACTTTTGGGTTTTATTTCTTTTTTATTTGGGTTTTCCCAGGCTGTTTTGGTTTATGTAATTGCTGATTACTTCAGAGAATCTTTCGGTTCAAGCAATGTCAGCATTTTTTATTTCATAAGTTATGCGGTGGCTCTAGTTGGCGTTTTAAATATGCATAAAATAATCAAACAGTTCGGAAAAGCAACGACCATGTTTATTTTTTTATTTTTTCAGGTTTGCAGTGTGACTTTTCTTATCTTCACCCAGCCTTCACTTTTAGGAGTTTTTCTTTTAATGTCTTTCATAGTTTCCAGCTATTTAGCCTGGGTGGTTCTTGATATTATGATAGAAAGCTATTCTGAAGATAAAAAATCTGGGCGTATCCGCGGAATACATCTAACCATTCTTAATGCAGGGTTTTTAGTGGGTCCGCTTATTTCTACTCAAATTCTGGAAAAATTTGGATTTAATGGTTTATTTTTTCTTTCCATGATAATAAGCATGTTTATGTTCATGGTTGCGCTGCTTGGTTTGCGTAATATCAATCAAAGATTTTCTCAAGATCTGACGATTCGTGACTTATTCAAAAAAATATTCGTGAATTCAGATGTCATGAAAATATATTCAATTTCCCTGGCTTTAGAGTTTTTCTTTGCGCTTATGGTGGTTTATACTTCTTTGCATCTGCTTGAGCTAGGCATGTCTTGGTCTAAAATTGGTGTTATTTTTACAATAATGCTTTTACCTTTTGTTTTCTTTGGATATTTAGTCGGTTTTTTGGCTGATAAAAATTTTGGAGAAAAAGAAATGATAATTTTAGGGCTGGTCATAATTATGTTTTCTTCAGGCAGCATTTTTTTTATTTCATCAACTTCTGTTTGGGTATGGGGTATCATTTTGTTTATAACCCGTATAGGGGCGACAATCATAGAAACTTTGCGTGATTCTTATTTTTATAAAAAAATAGACGGCAGAGATGTTGATATTATAAGTTTTTTCAGGACTACCCCTTCAGTGGCTTACATTTTAGCCACGGCTATTTCAGCTATAATATTAATATTTTTCCCATTGAAATCAGTTTTTTTAATAGTCTCATTTTCTGCCTTTTTGGCGCTTTTTGTCGCGGTCAAATTGGTTGACAATAAGGCCGAAAAAGAAATTTAGTATGCATAATTACCAAATTAAAACTGAAAACTTTGAAGGCCCACTAGATCTTTTGCTACAGATGACAGAAGACCAAAAGCTTGATATAACCAGAGTTAGCTTAGCAAAAATCGCTGACCAGTATTTGGAATATGTTGCCAATGCCCAAAATATAACACTTGGACATCTGGCTGATTTTTTGTCTATAGCTTCTAAGCTTATTCTGATAAAATCAAAAGCTTTGCTTCCTTTGCTTGAATTTACAGAAGAGGAAGAAGCAGAAATCAAGGATCTGGAATATCAATTGGCAGAATACAAAAAATTCAAAGAAGCTTCAAAAAAAATGGGCTTGCTATATAGTTGTCCAAAGGAAAGTTTTTCTAGGGAAGGATTTTCCGGAAGAGGCGTGTTTTTTTTCCCTCCAGAAAACATTAACGTAGATGATTTAGCAAAAACATTTTCTAGAATACTAGGAGAAATACCAATAGCAGATAAACTTGAAGAGGAAATGGTAAAGGAAATTCTGACATTGGAAGATAAAATTATTCATTTGCAGAACACTCTGCAGGAAAAGGTTGAAACTTCTTTTTCGGAACTCGTGTCTAATGCTAAGGACAAGGTAGAAATTATAGTTTCATTTTTGGCGATGCTGGAATTGATTAAACAAAAACTAATCCATGTCGAACAGAACGAATTGTTTTCCGAGATACACATGAAAAACATAGAATAAAAATTATAAATAAAAAAATATGGAACAAGAAAAATTACAGTCGATAATAGAAAGCATTTTATTTGTTAATGGTGAACCGATTAAAAAAGCAAAATTATTCAAAATTTTATCAGAGAAAGTTCAGATTGAAGATATAGAGAAATGCATAGAAAATATTTCGGAAAAATATTCAAAAGCAGAAAGTGGTTTGACTTTAATAAAAAAAGATAATGAAATTCAGCTAGTTTCAAATCCAGAAAACGCCCAATACATCGAAAGCTTGGTTAAAAGCGAACTGCAGGATTCTCTTTCCAGTGCGGCGCTGGAGGTTGTTTCGATAATTGCATACCGTTCTCCTATTTCAAAGGCAGAAATTGAGGCTATTCGTGGTGTTAATTGTTCTTATACCTTGCGAAATTTGCTTTTACGTGGCTTGATTGAAAGAAATAGTGATCCTAGGGATGGCAGAAGCTATGTATATTCGGTTTCCTTTGATTTCCTTAAAAAATTAGGCGTTGATGGCGTGAAAAAACTCCCGGAATATGATACACTTTCAGTAGACGAAAGGATTAATTCTATCATTAATAACGAGTAATAAAAAGACTATGGCAATGTGGGCTACAATTTTGATGATTGTAATTTTTCCATTGAATTCTTTCTTGGTCATGCAGGAAATTTTTTCTGTTGGAGAACAGACTAATTTTAAATCGGGTAGCCACAGTATTCAGTCTGAAGTAAGGGGTGTGGAATCTTCTAAATCTAAAGAGCCTAAAAAAACCAAAGCTCAAGCTGTTGATTATCCGGAATATCAACCTACAAGGAAAGATGGAATAAAAGATCTCGTGGTTCCTGGAGCACATGCTTCAGTGGTTATTGATGCTGATACTGGAATAGTTTTGCATGATAATAATGGCAAACAGCAGAGACAAATAGCATCGCTAACAAAAATTATGACAGCATTATTGGTAGTGGAGAAAGTAAAAAACCTAGATGAAGAAGTCGTAATTGATGAAGAAGCAATTTATGCTGATGGAACAAAAATAGGTTGTCCTCGTAGCGGATTTTGTAATGGACAAAGATTAATGGTTGGAGAAAAAATATCTGTTAAAAATCTTTTAGAGGCAGCATTATTAAATAGTGCAAATGATGCAGCCATAGCACTCGGAAAACATATTTCTGGTTCACAGGATGCATTTGCTGAACTCATGAATAAAAGAGCTAAAGAACTCGGCCTTGTTGATAGTCATTTTTGCACTCCTTCTGGGTTGGAACCTGATGGACGTGAGTCAGAGTGTTATTCTTCCGCCTATGATATTGCTAAAATAACTGCTTATTCTCTCAGGTATAATGAAATATGGAAAATATTTAATTTTTCGCAGGACAATCCAATATCAATCTGTTCAACAGACGGAAAAACCGAACATGATATTCTAAATACTGTTTTAAATATTGTACAAATACCGAATGCTTTGGGTTGTAAAACTGGGTTTACTCCGTTGGCTGGCCGCTCGCTTCTTGCAGTCGTTTCAGATTCAACTAAAAAGCATCGTGTTGTAGCAGTTGTCTTAGACGATAACACGCGCTGGCAAGATGTAAAAAATATGACGAGTTGGGCATTCGATTCATATGTATGGAACCATATTAATAAATCTGAAGTAAGCAAACTTTAATTTTTCACAATCCTGCATAAAATATATGGAATTTGCTCAAATTCAAACAATTCCTGAAGCAATAAATGTATTGAAAATTTTTGCTACGGGCTTAATTGCCTGCATTTTAACATTTTTAATTACTCCACTTTGGACCCATATACTTTATAAATATAAAATAGGCATCAAAATAAAAAGTACCGATGTAAATGGGGAAAAATTGAATTTTATAAATAAATTACACGCTGAAAAGGCAGGAACTCCAACAATGGGTGGAGCTGTGATTTGGATTGCAATTTTAATTTTAGTCTTTTCTTCGCATTATATCTTTCCTTGGATTGCAAAATATTTGAATATAAATTTTATAGCCCGGCTTGATTTTCTAAGCCGCTCGCAGGTCTGGCTTCCTCTTTTTGCCCTTACTGCCGCCGGCGTATTGGGATTTTTTGACGACATTATGAGCGTACGTGGGTGGGGGAAAAATAAGGGCGGAGGCATGCGTTTTATAATGCGTTTTGGATGGCTATTAGTTATTGCGGCATACGGATCATGGTGGTTTTTCTATAAGTTAGGATGGGACACTATTCATATTCCAGCAGTGGGAGATTTTTCTATAGGTTTTTGGTATATTCCTCTTTTCATTTTTGTGATTCTATTTTCTGCTATTTCTTCAAATGAAACCGATGGATTAGATGGCCTTAATGGGGGAGTTCTGCTTATGGCATTCTTTTCCTTTGCCATAATAGCTTTTATGCAGAATAAAGTTAACTTAGCCTCATTTTGTGCAGCTTTAGCGGGTTCTATACTTGCGTTTCTTTGGTTTAATATTTATCCTGCCCGTTTCTTCATGGGAGACACAGGAGCGGTTTCGCTTGGAGCAACATTGGGTGTTGTGGCGATGCTGACCAATTCAGTCCTGGTTCTTTTTGTTATTGCATTTTTTTACATTTTGGAGTCAGGAAGCGTAACTATACAATTATTGAGTAAGAAATTTTTTCATAAGAAAGTTTTTTTAGCCGCCCCAATCCATCATCATTTTGAAGCCAAAGGCTGGCCGGAAGCTAAAATTACAATGCGCGCTTGGATTTTTACTATGATTACGGCGCTTTTGGGAGTCTTGATTGCAATTTTTGGAATGGGTAAAATTCACTAACCTTAAATTAATAAACTTAACTGAAATGAAAAAAATACAAGAAGCTAATCTATTTAACAAAAAAGTTATACTCAGGGTTGATTTTAACGTGGCTGTTAAAGACGGAAAGGTTAAGGAGGGATTCAAAATAGAAGCCGCCAAGGAAACACTTAATTATCTTCTCGAAAAAAAATGTAAAGTAGCTATGGTTTCACATTTCGGACGACCAGAAGGTAAAATTAATCCAGAATTATCCTTGCGGCAAATAAAAAATGATATAGAAAATATATTAGAAACTAAAATTTTTTTCATTGGAGACTGTCTTTCGGAAGAAATAAAAAACAAACTTAATGATTTGAGTGCAAATGAAATTTTGCTTTTAGAAAACGTGCGTTTTTATGAAGGGGAAGAAAGTAATGAAAAAGATTTCGCACGAAAATTGGCTAACAATTTTGATGTTTTTATTAATGACGCTTTCAGTGTTAGTCATAGGGATCAAGCCTCGGTTACTGGAATCACTAATTTTTTGCCCAGCTTTTCGGGCTTGAGGTTGCAAAAAGAAATTGAAGAAATGGAAAAGATAAAGAATAATTTTGAAAAACCTGCCATAGCCATAATAGGCGGCGCTAAAATAGAAACAAAATTGCCCGTTATAAATTTTTTTGAAAATAAATATGACCATATTCTGGTAGGTGGAAAAATCGCCAATGAAGCTTTAGATAAGAAAATTGAATTTAGCGACAAAGTTATTTTGCCAATCGATTTTGTAGATGACAGATTGGACATAGGTCCAAAAACATTAGAAATATTCGAAGAATTTATAAAATCATCCAAAACAATTGTTTGGAATGGGCCAACTGGAAAATTTGAAGAAAAAAAATATTCCGTAAGTTCCGATAAAATACTCCAAACTATTTTAGAAAGTAAGGCTTATGTTGTTATTGGAGGTGGGGAAACCCTTGAAATTCTTGAGAAAAAAAATGCTTTAAATAAAGTAAATTTTGTTTCAACTGGCGGAGGAGCTATGCTTGATTATCTTGGAGGGAATAAAATGCCTGGAATTGAGGCTCTAAAATAATATTTATGCTATAATAATAAAAATCAGATTTAATTTTTAGAAAAATAAAAAAATGCCAAAAATTTCTAAAGTTTATGCAAGAGAAATATTGGATTCTAGAGGAAATCCAACTGTTGAAGTAGAAGTTTCATTGGATAATGGAATCAGCGCTGTTGCAGCAGTTCCTTCTGGTGCCTCAACCGGCAAATTCGAAGCTCTTGAACTGCGGGATGGAGATGAAAAGAGGTATGGAGGTCTAGGAGTTCTTAAGGCTGTAGAAAATGTTAATAAAAAAATTCAGAACAAGCTTATTGGTAAAGATGTTTTTGATCAATTTAAAATTGATAAGATAATGCTGGATTTTGATGGAACAGAAAATAAATCAAATCTGGGGGCTAACGCTATTTTGGGAGTTTCACTTGCAGTATGTAAAGCTGCGGCTAAAAGCGAGGGTTTACCTCTTTATAAATATATTAATAAAATTTCAAAAAGCAGTGAGAAAATGAAAATCCCGGTTCCTATGTTCAATGTTCTCAATGGGGGAAAGCACAGTGATAGCGGGTTAAGCATACAGGAATTTAAAATTATTCCGACAGGCATCAAAAAGTTTTCAGAGCAGCTTCGTGCTGGAAGTGAAATTTTCCATACACTAAAAAAAATTATTGAAGCTACGCATCAAAGCAGCGGTGTCGGGGACGAAGGAGGTTTTTCTCCCAAGCTGGAAAGCAATACCCAGGCGCTTGAAATGATAAACCAGGCCATAATTAAGAGCGATTATAAACTAGGCGCCCAAATCAATCTTGGAATAGATGCTGCAGCGAGTAATTTTTATGATGAAGAGGAGGGGAATTATACACTGAAACCAGAAGGCGCTCATTTGGAAAAAGAACGTCTGGTTGCAATGTACCGCGAGTGGATAGACAAATATCATGTGGTTTCCATAGAGGACGGCCTAGCAGAAGATGATTGGCAGGGGTGGGCGATGATGACCGATAAGATTGCAAAAAAACCAATCCTAGAAGGTATTGCAAAAAATATTTTAAAACAAAATTTGCTTATCGGAGACGATTTATTAGTGACGAATGTGAAAAGAGTCGAACGCGCTATCAAAGAAAAAGCCTGCAATGCTGTTCTTATTAAAGTTAATCAAATTGGAACACTTAGTGAAACTCTAGACTGTATAAAATTAGCCAAGAAAAACAAAATGAAGGTTATGATTTCTCATCGTAGCGGAGAAACAACGGATGATTTTATTGCTGATTTGGCAGTCGGAACTGCAGCTGAATTTATAAAGTCAGGATCACTTTCGCGTGGTGAAAGACTTTGTAAATATAATAGATTGATGAAAATAGAAGAAGAAATAAAGTAATTTTTTTAAATTTATTGGGTTATGAAAATTATTTGTATCGGTTCGTCTACTAAAGACGTATTTTTTCCAATAGATGGGGGATTGATAATGGAAACGCCGGAAGATTTAGAGGCCCAAAGAAAAATCGCTTTTGAATTAGGAGCCAAATATCAATTGGCTAATGTTCGCCATGAAGCCGTTGGCGGTTGTGCTGCAAATGTAGCTTGTGGTTTAGCACGCCTAAGCATTAAATCTTTTTGCTGTACTCGTGTGGGTAATGATCAATCAGGAAAATGGATTAAGGATGAGTTAAAAAAGGAAGGTGTTGAAACAGACTTAATCCAGACAGATGAAAAGTGTCAAAGCGATCTTTCATTTATCTTAGATCATCTTCCTAGTGGAGATAAAATTATATTTTCTGATCGTGATTCTAATGAAAAACTTGAAATACTCACGGAAGAAATAGAAAGAGTAGATACTAAATGGATTTTTATTAGTTCACTTAATGGAAATCAAGAAGAAAGTTGGGAAAATAAAATTGATAAGATATTGAAAATAGCTAAAGAAAATGATCTGAAGCTAGCTTTTAATCCGGGACAGAAAAATATTAAAAAAGATCCGCAAAAAGTTGTTGCAGCAGCTGGACAATCCCAGATCCTTATTGTCAATAAAGATGAAGCAATTGAAATTATATCATCAATAACAAAATCATTGGATAATGAGCTTAATGACGAAATTTTTTTGGTTAAAAAAATAAAAGAATTAGGGATGAAAGTAGTTGTTATTACTGATGGTATTAGAGGAGCATGGGGATTTGATGGAGATCAGATTTTACATGTAGACGCACTTGTAAGAAAGGCTGTTGATACAACTGGAGCAGGAGATGCATTTACAGGAGCATTTCTAGCGGCTCATTTGAAAGATAAAAGCCTTGAAGAAGCTTTAAAATGGGGGATTATAAATAGTAGCAATTCTGTGACTGAATATGGCGGACAAAAAGGATTGCTATCGCAAGAAAAAATTGAAGAATTAATTTCACAAGTTAATATAGAAAAATTGTTATAATATATTGTTTGTCTTATGGGTCTTTTTTCTAAATTATTTTCTAAAAATAGTGCAGGTTATTATTTAGCGCTTGATATAGGCACTGAAGTTGCCAAAGCGCTTGTTTTTGAGATTGATGTTCAAGAGAAAAAAGTTACAATTATTGGTGTTGGAAAAGAAAGACAAAAAAGAGGCAATATGCAAAGCGGAGCTGTTTCTGATATTTCAGGTGTTATAGAAACATGCCAAAGCACAATAAATAAAGCGCTTAAGGATGCAAAAATTAAAAAAATAAAAAAAGCAGTTGTAGGTATTGCCGGAGAATTAGTGAAGGGCACAACCACTACTGTTCATTATGAACGAAGAAAACCCGATTCCCGTATTGATTTTTCAGAATTAAAAAATATAATCCAAAAAGTTCAAATGAAAGCTTACGAACGGATTCAAGAGCAAATTTCTTGGGAAACGGGACAAGATATAGATGTGAAACTTATTAATGCAGCAATTGTAGATGTACGCATAGATGGATATCAAGTAAATAATCCAATTGGATTTCAAGGTAGGGATGTTTCTGTTAGTATTTTCAATGCTTATGCCCCGATGATTCATCTAGGGGCGTTACAAACTATAGCTGATGAATTAAGGATAGATCTTTTAAGTATTTCCGCTGAGCCTTATGCAGTTGCGCATAGCATTGATTATGAAGATGTTTTGGATTTTAATGCTATATTTATAGATGTCGGAGGAGGCACAACTGATATTGCAGTTGTTCGAAATGGAGGTTTGGAGGGTACGAAAATGTTTGCATTTGGGGGAAGAGCATTTACAAAAAAATTAGCCCAAGAACTAAGAATAGATTTTGATGAAGCTGAGGAGCTTAAGATAAAATATGCCGAAGGGAAACTTGGCAGTGATGTAAGTTTTAAAATAGAGCAAATCCTGCAAAATGACTGTTCGGTTTGGCTTAGTGGTGTAGAGCTTTCACTTTCTGAATTTTCAGATAGTGATGTTTTACCCTCAAAAATACTACTATGTGGAGGAGGGTCGGGTCTTCCTGGCATTAAAAAAGCATTAGCTTCTCCTGATTGGTTAAAAAATTTGCCATTTGCTAAAATTCCAGTGGTTAATTATTTGCAACCAAGGGATATAACTAATGTTAGGGATAATACAAATGAGCTAAAAAATCCTCAAGATGTTACGCCTATGGCGTTGTCAAATTTAGTCTTAGACATAAAAGGTGAAGAAAAAATAATGGCAGGAATATTAAGAAGAATTCTGTATTCAATGCAAGATAGATAGCTAAGTGAATTGTCAATTTTATTAAGTTTAAAATTAATATTATTTTATGCATCATACATTTTATATAGATATTGATGACGAAATTTCATCTGTGATAGATAGATTGAAAAAATCAATGGCGAAGAATAATTATTTTGTTGTACCCCCAAGGGCTCTCTTTATGCAGAGTATTGTTAATTTAAAATTATTAAAGCGCGAAGCTGATAAATGCGGTAAAAAAGTTATTATTGTCACGCAAGATGAGCTTGGTTCTTCAATGGCACAAAGAGCAAGTATAGAGGTTAGGCCAACATTAGAAGGTCTTGAGCCTGTTTATTTAGAAAATACAGAAGAAGACTATTTTGAATATAATGAATCAAATCTGGATGAAAATAATATGATCACTAAAGAAAATAAAAGCAAACAAGTACGTCTTAGTAGTATAGGCTCTAGCGATTTTTATGATTTATCTTCTGATTTTGAAAATAAAGAAAATAAAAATATAACTGCAAAATCTCAATCAAGAAAAGTGATTATAAATCCAGCTAATCACATTCATAGGCCTGAAAAAAATGCAAAAAAAGTAACTGTTGATAATTTAGTGCATCAGAAAGTCCCCCAAGATAAGTCTTATAAAAAAAATCAACCAATATTTTTTTTGGACAAGTCTTCCAAGGGCATTAATTATGATATTTTTCAAAAAAAACATCATAATACTGAAAAGCTGGATTCTTATAAAGAAAAAACTTTGGAAAAGATATTTTCTTCTTTGTCGCATGAAAAAGTTGAACCCGTTGTTCATAAAACTAAAAAAATTGGTAAAAAATCTAAAAAAATATTTGTTATTTTTATGTTGCTTTGCTTGATAATACCATTAAGTGTTGCAGCTTATCTTTTTTTGCCCAGTGCTAAAATAAACATAATACCAGATATCAGAAAAAATAAAATTGAAACAAATATTCATGCTTCAAATTCAGTACAGGCAGATGATAAAAATATCCCTATTCGCATAATAGATAAAACGCATGAAATCAGTTTGCCATATGATGTTATGGGAAAAAGTTCTACTTCCGGTAAAAAAGCGAAAGGAAGCGTTGTTATATACAATGAATATAGTTCATCTCCTCAAACTTTAATTGCTACCACTAGGTTAGAATCACCAGACGGAAAGATATTTCGTCTTACAAAAAATGTAGTTGTTCCTGGTACTACTACAATAGGAGGATCATTACAGCCAGGTGCCATAGAAGCTGAAGTTATAGCTGATCAATCAGGAGCTGAATATAACATAGAAGAAACTAGATTTACAATACCTGGATTTTCTGGCGGACCGAAATTTGACAAATTTTATGCAAAATCATCTGTGCCAATGACAAATGGTGCTTCAAGTGGTGGCGATGAGCCCTTTGCCCTAAGTCAGCAGGATATTGATAATGCGAAGACGAAAACTGAAGCTGCTATAAAAGAAAAAATCAGCGAAATTATTTCAAGCGAACTTCAAGAGGGCGAAATTGCATTACCTCAGGCAGAAAAAATAACCATAACTAAATCCATATCAGGAACAAAAATTGGTGATATAGTCAATTCATTTAATTATAATGTCCAGGCGTCTGTTCATGTTCTTGTTTTTTCAGAAAATGATGTTAAAAAAATAATAAAACAATCACTAAGTGGCCAATCCCAAGATTTTGCTCAGGAAATATCAAAAATAGAATACGCTAATGTTGAGGCAGATTTTGATAATTCCTTGCTTAATTTAAAGGTCCTTGGAGAAATAAAAAATATTCCGAATATAGATATTGAAAAAATTAAAAAAGAAATGCTTGGTAAAAAATCAGATCAACTTAAAGATGTCTTTAAAAAATACCCATATATAAAAAATATAAATATTGAATTTTGGCCATCATTTATTTCTCACATTTCACAGTATAAAAGTAGGATTGAGGTGCAGATTGATGCAAGCAGCCAGTAAACTAGATTAATAGTTTTTATTTTTAAAAAGTGGCTTTATAAAAGTAAAAATTGTATTAAAAATACAACACTTATATTTACAGTTGACAAAAAAATGGTATTTTGTTAAGATTGCTGTACGTTTTTAAAATAGTTTAATAGTCTATCCAGATAGAGGTTTTTACTATTTGATTTTTCACGAATGAGGATAGTTTTCTGGAAGTAACCCCCTCTATTTTTATGTTGTAAAGTAAACCAAAATATGCCGTTAAAACAAGAGAAGGAAATAATAAAAATAGAAGGTGTTGTTATAGAAACACTGCCAAGTACTACGTTTAAGGTGCGTTTAGATAATGGGCATGAAGTCCTTGCGCATATTTCTGGAAGAATGAGGGTTAATTATATAAGATTGCTGCCGGGAGACAGGGTATTAATGGAAATGAGTCCTTATGATTTAACTAAAGGTAGAATAACACAGAGAATATAATAAATTTATGAAAGTAAGAGCATCGGTTAAAAAAATATGTGCTAAGTGCAAAATTGTAAAGCGTAAAGGAAAGGTTTATGTTATTTGTAGCACTCCAAAGCACAAACAAAGACAAGGATAACAAGTATTTTTTTTATTTATTAATTTTTTTAGTTTATGGTACGTATTGCTGGAATAAATCTTCCCGATGAAAAGATAATAGAGGTGGCTCTAACTTATGTTTATGGCATAGGACCTTCAACGAGTAAAAAAATTTTAAAACTTCTGGATATAGATCCTAAAACTAGGACAAATTTGTTATCAGGTGCAGACGCAAATAAATTACGTGATGAAATAGAAAAAAAATATAAAGTTGAAGGAGAATTGAAACATGAAGTAAAAACTAATATTAAAAGACTAAAAGAAGTTGGAAGTTATCGCGGTATTAGACATGTGCGTGGTTTGCCAGTGAGAGGGCAAAGAACGAAAACTAATAGCAGAACAGTCAGGGGAAATGTTCGAAGAACAATGGGAAGCGGACGAAGGACAGAATCTAAGACTTAAAAATAAATTTTCAATCTTTATAGAATATATGGCAGACGAAATTAAAAAAAACGAAGAAACCAAAGAAGCGGTTCCTGAAATCAGGGGAGTTGTTGAAAATGAAAATGATAAAATTGAGGAAAATTCAGAAACTGAAATAAAAAAGAAAAAAAAGAAGATTAAGCGACAAATTAGCAAGGGACAAGCGCATATAAAATGCACCTATAATAATACAATGGTGATGATTTCAGACATGAACGGAGCGATGATAGGGTGGTCGAGTTCTGGATTATTAGGATTTAAGGGTGCCAAAAAAGCTACTCCTTATGCAGCGACACAGGTAGTACAGGATGTTACCGAAAAAGTGAAAAAATATGGAGTACAAGAATTAGAAGTCTTTGTTAAAGGGGTGGGTAGTGGCCGAGAATCAGCTATAAGATCTTTGGTGAATCGAGGATTCGATCTTGTTTCCATCAAAGATGAAACACCGATTCCTCATAACGGATGTCGTCCAAAAAAACCGAGAAGAGTGTAAGTTTATAGGTCTTAAAATTTTAAAAAATTTCAATATATAAGATATGGCTAGAGGTTTATTAGGATCAAAATGCAAAAAATGTCGCAGAGCATCAGAAAAGCTCTTTCTTAAAGGTGACAGATGTGACAGTGCAAAGTGTGCTATTGCTCGTCGTCCATACGCTCCAGGAGTTCATGGAAAAAACATGTCTAGGGGTTTAAGTGAATATGGAAAACAACTTGCTATGAAGCAAAGAATAAAGCGCATGTATGGTGTACTTGAAAAACAATTCAGGAAACATTACAAAGAAATTGAAAATAAGCCGGGAGTTACTGGAGATCTTCTCATGGAACGTTTAGAAATGCGGCTGGATAATATAGTTCGCAAAATAGGATTTGCAAATTCTCCTATCCAAGCTAGGCAGCTTGTTACTCATGGATTGTTTACTATTAATGGCAAAAAAAATACTATTCCTTCTTATCGAGTTAAGGTAGGTGATGTTATTGGCATAAAAGAATCAAAAAAAGAAAAACCTTATTTTAAGAACCAAATTCAATTAATACAAGCTAAGAAAAATTTTCCTCGCTGGATACAGTTTGATATATCGAAAATGGAAGGTAAAATTATTGCATCAATAACTCGTGAGGACATAGGAATACATGTAGATCCTCAGATGGTTGTGGAGTCATATTCGCGCTAATGATTATATTTTTTGTTTTTATTAACTTTTTTAATTAATAACGAATTTTTCGTGGAATATCCCATGGATTATCCGTTAAAAAGAGGATATGAATACAGTGTCACTTCCTCAAAATCCAAAATTTACTCCTATTAATGATAAAAGCGGTAAATTTGAAATTCTAGGATGTTATCCGGGTTATGGTATGACTATTGGAAATGCTATAAGGCGAGTTCTTTTGGCATCTTTAAAAGGTGCGGCAATCACGTCGGTAAAAATAAAAGGGATTTCGCATGAGTTTTCCACAATTGATGGGGTAATGGAAGATGCAGTGCAGATAATTTTAAATCTTAAAAAAATAAGATTTAAAATGTATGATGACGAACCAGTAAAAGTTAGTCTTAAATTTAAAGGAGAGGGAAGGGTAACAGCAAAAGAAATTAAATGTCCATCAAGCGTGGAAGTCGTTAATAAAGATCAGGTTATTGCTACAGTAACCGATAAAAAAACAGAACTCGAAATGGAATTCGAAGTTTCAACTGGCTTGGGATATGTGCCAATTGATCAACAGCATAGACCAGAAAAAGAGATTGGAGTTATTGCTATTGATGCAGTATATACCCCCATACAAAGAGTGAATTATGAAGTGGAGAATATGCGTGTTGGAAAAAGAACAGATTATAATAAAATTACTCTTGAAATTGTAACTGACGGAAGTATAACTCCCGAAGAAGCCTTTAAAAAAGCTGTTTCTATATTAGTTGAGCAATTCTCAGTTCTTGGAGGAATTGAAGTTGCTGAAGAAACAAAAAAAGATGAAGTTAGCGAAACTGAATTATCGGAGGAAAAACAAGAAATTGAAGAAAACATTGACCCTTTAAAAATAAAAGTTATTGATCTGAAAAATCTTTCAACCAGAACATTAAATGTTCTTGAGGCTGGAAAAATTATAAAAGTAAAAGATATTATAAAAAATAGCGAGGAAGAGCTTCGTATGCTGGAAGGTATGGGAGATAAAGGAATTAAAGAAATAAAAAAAGCTATTGGAGAATTTGGGCTAACTTTAAAGCAATAATATGAAACATTTAGTCAGGGGTAGAAAATTCAGCAGGATAAAAAAACAGAGAACAGCACTTATCAGAACATTGTTGGGTAGCTTAATTATGAAAGAAAAAATAACTACAACAGAGGCAAAGGCTAAGGAAATAAAACCAATAATGGATAAGATTATAACTAAAGTCAAGAAAATGTCTGTCAGTAAAATAAAGAAAGTAGCGATTATAAGAGATTTAAGAAAAGAATTGCCTGTTGTAGCTATAAAGAAGTTGTCTGGAGATTTCTCTAATAAATTTTCAGGACGTAACAGTGGATATACTCGAATTGTTAAAATAATGCAGCGAAAAAGTGATGGAGCCAAGATGGCTGTTATTGAATTTGTGTAGAATAATTAAAAATTAGCAGGAATACTATGAAAAGACAAAAACATCTTTTTGATGCACAAGGAAAAGTACTGGGACGCTTAGCGACTGAAATTGCTAAGATTCTTGACGGTAGGAATAAAACTGATTATATTCCGAATATCGATGGTGGAGATTTTGTTGTTGTTATCAATGCAGACAAGGTGCTTACTACTGGTAAAAAATTAGAAAAAAAAATGTACCATCATTTTAGTGGTTATCCTGGTGGAATATCATCTATTTCTTTGAAAAATTTGCTCAAAAAAGACCCAAAAAAAGTTATACAAAATGCAGTATACGGAATGCTTCCCAAAAATAAATTAAGAGAAAAGATGATGGCCAGGCTTTATGTATATTCTGGTATTGAACATAATCATAAAAATATTGAAGTAACACATTAAAAATATGGCAGTAAAAAAAGTAGATAAAACCAAGAAAACAGCTGAAACTGTTAAAAAGAACAAAAAAACCAGGCCAAAAGCTGGTAAAATTGTTGGGATTCCAAAAGAAATAAAAAAAACTTCCAGCAATAATTCATATAGCGATGTAAATGGGGGAGAAGTAATTAAGGAGAAAGCAGTAAGAGAAGTAAGAAAAGAAAGTGTTGAAAAGACTACTAAAAAAAATAATGAAAAATATTTTTACGCTTTAGGACGCCGAAAAGCAGCTGTTGCACAAATTCGTCTTTTTGAAAATAATAAGTCAACCGAAAATGATATAATTATAAATGGTAAAATTTTTAGTGAATATTTTCCTGCCTCTTCTCTTCAAGTCAATTTATTAACCCCGCTTAAAGCAGTTGGAATGGAAGATAAGGTTCGCATTATGGCTATTGTAAGAGGAGGAGGTTTTAATGGACAAGTTGAGGCTGTCAGGCTAGGAATTGCTAGAGCTTTAGTTAAATATGATGATAAACTCAAGAAGACATTAAAAGATCTTAAGCTTTTGACACGTGACTCAAGAAGAGTAGAAAGAAAAAAAGCTGGGCTCAAGAAAGCCAGAAAGAGTCCGCAATGGGCGAAACGTTAAAAATTTTAAAAAACACCCAACAGGGTGTTTTTTAATTTCCAAGCAAAAGATCTATTCATTTTTAATGCTTTCTTGTGAATTATTAGGCAACATTTTTTGTAAGATTGCCTGAAGTTCTGGAAAATAAATTGAGTAAAGAATATTGTGTCCCTGGTCATTCTTTTCAGTAAAATAAAGTTTTTCGTCTGTAAAATCGTTTACCATAATAGAACTATTTCCGTTAAGATTTAGCACATCCATTATATTTCGATTGTCGCGATTATCAATTTCGATTAATTTTATTCTATTGTTATTTGTGAATAAAACATGTTCGTAATCAGCAGTCCATTGTGCTTTTTGGATATGATCAGATGAATAAGTTAAAGATGTAAGTTCATCTTCATTTCTTGTTGGTTGTTCTTCCCATTTGCGCATAAAATAGACTGAAATTTCTTTGTCTGTCCAAAAAAGGAGTTTTTTCCCATCGTCAGAAAATTGAGATCCATAGACATTATCTGAAAGTTTCTTAAAATAGGTGGCTGTTTCACCTTTATTATAAATATATAAATTACGGCTTTTATTCAAAAAAACAATTCTGTATTCGTCATATATGATTATTTGATATGAATTATCACTCATATTTTCAGGACTTGATGTAGTAATTTGTTTAGGGTTATCTGTGTTATCCAAGCTTTTTTTATATACAATACCCTCGGGAAGTTGAAAATAAAACAAATAATCAGAGTTCATATCATAACTGGCAATATGCTCTGATATGATTTTTTTGTCTTGGATATTATTTGTATCTAAATTATATAGTTTATCGTCAGACATAAAAAACAGAACATCCTTATTTCTTGAGTCCCAGCGAACGCTGGAAAGATTGTTTATTCCAGATATATCTTTAAGATTAAGAGCTTCTTTAGTGTCTATTGTAACTATGAAATAATTTTTTTCCCCATTTTTTATAACGGGTATAATAATCTTATGAGCCTGAGGAGACCATTCAATATTTTCCTTATCATCCTGAGTAAAAATACAATCATTTGAATGAAAAACCTCTAGTATTTCTTTTGTTTCTGTATCGAGAACCTTTACAAAAAAATCATTTTCCGTTTGTTGAGTAAATGCTGCTATATTCTTATACGGCGATATGAATAATTTTTCAGCTTTTTCATTTTTGTAATTTTCACGCACATAAGAATCTTGGGCTAAAATAATATTCCAGAATTCAGTAGAAATTCCACTGTGGACGGATATTTTTTTTGACCATGATTGATATCCGGAAGCCCTGAGTTCAAGAAAATGTTCTCCAGGCGTGATTCCATTAATATGATAGGATTTATTTATAATACTGAGCATGTTTGGAGGCATTAATTTTCCATCTAAATATACATCAACTGTTTTTGGAATTGTTTTCAATGTCAATGACCCTCCATAAATGAAGATACCTTTTTGAAAACTAAACCTATAACCGAAAGTATATCCGATAACTATGGCTGAAATAAGCCAAAAAAGGACAAACAGCGTCCAAAAAAAGATTCTTTTAGATATCTGAAATTCGTTCATAATAAGGCTTATTATATGTCTACAATGATTTTTTGTCTATAACGATGCTTTTATATTTTTTAAAATCGTGTATACTTTAAAAAGATTTAACTTTTTTAAAAATAAATGTACTTAAATTTAATTTTTCAAAATTTTGGAGTAGACAAAAATTTGGCGGAATCAATAATATTAATTCTGATAGTTCTTTTGGTTAGCGGAGTATTTTGGTTTTTTATTGGAAGATTTCATATTTATGACTTTCTTGTAAACATCTATGTTTCACTTGCCTTTTTGCAGGTCATTCCTAAAGACATGATTATTTTTTCTAAGTATTCTTATTTGTTTATATTTTTTATTTTTGTGATTTTATTAACATTACTTAATAAATATATTTTTTGCATTCATCAATATAATAACAAATTAGTTACCTGGAAGGTTTTTGTAATGAGTTTTTTAGAAATTATGCTTTTACTCAGTATTACTTTTTCTTTCCTGGCGAACACTGAAGCTTTGCAGTATATTTCAGAAAAGTATCTTGTTTATTTAATCGATCCCTGGTGGAAGCTTTTTTGGATGATTATGCCATTGTTATTTTTAATTTTTGCAAGAAGACAGAAATAATCAAGGAATAATTTATTGTTAAATTTGAAAAATACCTAATATTTTAGTATTGACGCAAGGTATTTTTTTTACTATACTGGAAATGCTGTTTATTTTTTGAAAGACACAAAAAATATTTGGGCGCATAGCTCAGTTGGTAGAGCAGTGGCCTTTTAAGCCAATGGTCGGGGGTTCGAATCCCTCTGCGCCCACAGCAAAACAGAGGAGTCTTGTCACAAGACTTCTTTTTTGATTTATAACACTATTCTAATTTAATCTCTCAAAAAAGGGATTATTCTGGGTTATTAGCAGGCATGTTCTCTTTTTGAGCCTTTTCTTCAAGCCTACGCTTCTTTTCTTTTGCCATGTCTATTTGCCATTGCTCAAATATGATCTCGGCCAGCGAGTAAAGCTGGTCTCGGATTTCCAAAACCTGATTGTCAGGAATGGACGGATCTTCCAGTAATTTTTTCATTTGTTCCAGGGTTAGCATGGATTCTTTGATTAATTATTATTCAACCCCTATTTTCATTTTAGTGAGTTTGGAGGAGTTTTGTGACATCTGGAATATATGGTAAAATATTGATGTATTTTATTTAACTTCTTTAATACAAAAAAATGAAAAACAAAAAAGGTAATGTTGCTGTGATTGCGATTATCATCGTGATTGTGGTAATTACAGCAGGAATTGTTGGTTATTTGTTTGCGAAAAAAACTCAAGCGCCAGTTGCTCAACCAGTAGCAACTCAACCAGTTGCAAAATCTTCAGTAGAATTAGCAGTTGGTAATTCTTGTGATAATAGCAATAAGAATAATCCTAATCCTGACGGGTTACAATGCTATTTCTATGACAGTAAGGATGCTAGTGGAAAGGAAGTTAATCCAAGAAAAGGTGTTTGGATAAAGCCAAATATCGCAAGTGCTTTGGTTGATGCCAAAGAATATGAAAAATATCTAAAAGAGTGGAGAAAATATGAAAGTTCTGATAAAATAATTTCTTTTAATTACCCACAAAACTGGAAAATATATAAGAATAACTTAGATGATATTAGCATCTTTATTGACTCTGAAAATTCTATAAATATTTCAAAAATAGAAAAAAATTCAGTCACAATGGAGGACAGAATAAATGATGAGAAAAAAAATAAAACGGTATTGCAAAGTAATATTACATTAGGTTCCGATGGTATTAAGTTGGATGTTGCATCAGTTGACAATATAAGTGGTATAGAAGGCTACCAAGAATTCTTTTTTCAAAAGAATGGTTATCATATCGAAATTATTGCTCCAAAGTTTGGAATTGCAGAATATGATTTTCCAATCAATTATTTGTTAAGTACGATAAAAATAAAATAATAAATTCACCAAAAAAATACATTAAGGAAGAAGAAGTTTCTGGACACATAATTTAATTCATTATAAGGCAAGGCACAAACCTTGCCTTATTTCTTATCTGTTATCTGTTATATTAAATACTAAAGACTCTTGCTCTTGCCGATTTGATTTTGTCAGTATATAATAAAACAGTTCTTGATTTGTGGATTTTTCCTATAAAACAAGACTAAACTCTTGTTTTATTTTCTCCCATTCACGTAATTCAGCCAAAAGCTGGTTCCAATGGATGAACGAGTAGTCCACCCTAAGGGATTTTGCGTTATCGCAAGTCCTTTTTGTTTTTTATATAAGCTTCAAATGAATGGTTCCAATTATTGCATCTCAAAGAGAATATTTCTGGGGGGACTTTTAATGCTGAATTTTAATTTTATATTTTAAATAAGCCACAAAACGAGAGGTTCCAAAAATCAATCAGTATATATATTAAGATACTATAATGTTAATATTGCTACATAATGTTTTAAATCAATAAAAAAGCCAGGGTTATCGTACCTGGCTGTCATAGTCCTTGACTATTTACGTTTAATTTGTGTTGAACAATTTTAGTGCATGAAACATCGAAGAAATGAATCAATAAAGTTTTTGTATGTGGCGAGTCGGCTGTTAGCATGCTTATCTACATCATCATTATTCATTTCTGGTTCCAGATCCATATCACGGTGTCTAAAGAATAGCAGCATGTGAAAGGCATCTATCCAGGCTTTCTTTTCAATCTCCATTAAATAGTCAGCCATTTGGAATGGGTCAAGCATTTTAAGAATTCTTTCGATTGATTTATTTTGTTTGATTCTTTTGTCTAAACAGAAAACTAATCTATCAATCAATTTATTATAATCTTTCCCCGGATTCCAACTGTGAGCAATTTCGTGCAAGAGACTTAACAATCCTCCTTTTTCAACAATGTTGCCATATGAAATGGCTTCAGCTCTTAAAGCATTCGCATTAAAACAATGAAAGGTAAAGCCATCATCATTTCCCATGCTCCATGCCCCATTGTAATCATTTAGATTAAATTGCTTTTCTCTGATTTTTATGAACCTTTTCTCATTCGACGTTTCTGCTTTTTCGAACGGACTAATAACTGATGGAAAGAAACACATTTCTTTTTTTGGCAAAAGTTGGGACAAATCAATTGTTATTCCATTTTTAAGGTTTTTAATAAATAAATAAGAATAAGGGACATTAATGTTTTCAAATGAATCAATACAAACTATTTCCATTAATGCATGATTGTCTTTCCCGCGACTAAAATTAAATACCCTGCTTTGTCTTAATATGCCATTTTCAATGCTATCTCTGGTGGGGAAACTATAATTAGATGCCGTGCCATTTAGAAGATTGTTTGCTTCAGAGTTAAAACGATCTATTCCTATTTTTTCAACTGATGAATCTTTAATTGCAATAAGAAAATCGCACATATTAACGATATAAGATAAAAAAGCGTTTTCATCTTCATATCTTGGTAAATATGAAAATTTGCGTTCGCAAGGAGATTCACGAGATAAAAGTTGAAAAAAAAGGTTTCCCTTGTTTCCTAATTCTATAGACTTTGCTAGGTTGTTTTCTAAAAGACTTACTGACTCATTTCCGAGTAGTTCGTATATCGAAGAATCTAATTTTTTCATACCCCCTCCTTTTTATTTTATGTTTTTTATTGTTAAGTTTACTGTCTAAAATCTGACAATAAATAATATAACCTATTGATATTATTGTCAATATTGCCTAGTTTTCTTCACTTAATTGATTATTGGGTATGGGTAAAATTAAGGGATAATAACAAACATATTATGTTATAAATTTTTATGAAAAGAGATATATAAAATTTCCCTATGAAATAAGGCAAAAAGACTCTTTTAAATCTTGCCAGCGCTTTAATTCCGTAACAATTTGGTTCCAATTGCTGAGTGAGTAGTCCACTAGAATTTTAAAACTCCTTTTTTGGGAGTTTTTTAAAAATATAAAAGTTGGCTCATTTCATGATTATTTGTTATACTTTAAGCATAAAAAGGAAAAATATTTTTATGAATATTAGTAAAATGTTGAATCTATGCAAGGAATTATTTAGCGGGAAAAAAACTTTTATCCCATTATTTATTTTACTGGCAGCAATATTTTTGTCTGGTTGCAGCACAAAAAACACTGCTGAACCGGTTAAACTTACAATGAATAACGCTACTGTGATTAAATCGGAAGACGGAGGTAATACTTGGAATCCTAAAACAAGAATCGACGATAAAAAAACCATTTCTGGGATAAATGTTTTATCAATGACAGTCAACCAAATTGATCCAGAGGTTGTTTATATTGGAACTGAATCCAATGGTTTATTTGTTACAGAAGATGGAGGAGAGACTTGGACTCAAGTTAATTTTGCTGACAAAGTTTATAACTTAAATTTTGATCCGCATAATCCCAATATCCTCTATGGCAGTGGAATTGCAAATGGAAGAGCGCAGATATACAAGCGATTACAGGAAGGGCAGGACTGGAAAGAGATATATTCTGAACCTGCAGGCGAAACAATAATCTATTCATTTGCTGTAGATAAAAATAATCCACAAATCATGTATGCCGGAACAAGCTCCGGGGTTATTATAAAATCAACAGATAGTGGCCAGACATGGATAAATTTGGAAAAAGCGGATGGGCCGGTAGTTAATATTGTGTTTGATGCAGGGGACAGTTCGCATATATTTTTTGGCGTTTTTCAAAAAGGAATACTTGAGACTAAAAATGGAGGGGTAAATATTGATAATATAACAAAAAGCATTAATGCTGTAAGCAATAATTCAAAAATAAATACACTAGTATCTGATCCTAATTTACCAGGAGTTGTTTATGCGGGAACAGATAAAGGAATTTTTCGTAGGGAAATAGATGGAACGTGGAATGCTTTAAACATAATTGAAAGTTCTAAAAATTTTCCTATAAGAGCAATTGCAATAAATCCAAAAAATTCAAAAGAAATAATTTATTCTTCAGCAAAAGCAATTTATAAATCTGTTGATGGAGGATTGAAGTGGTCTATATTTAAATTAGAAACATCCAAAGAAATTAGCGTATTGCGTTATGATCATACAAATACCTCAAAAATTTATGCAGGTTTAAGGAGTTTTTAAATTATATTATATATAAAAATTAATTTATTAATTTATGTACAATAAAATTATTGATGAGCATAAAAATGATCTAGAGAAAGCTATAGAATATTTTAAAAAAGAATTAGGAAAAATAAGAACTGGAAGAGCAAGCTCAGCTTTAGTTGAAGATATACAAGTTGACTATTATGGAACAAAATCTCCTCTGAAACAAATTGCTAGTATTAGTACTCCTGAGCCACGCCAAATTGTGATCCAGCCTTGGGATCGTGGCGCTTTGGTTTCTATAGAAGCAGCAATCAGAGAATCAGATTTAAATTTGAATCCCAATAATGATGGAACACTTATTCGCATTAATATACCAATGCTGACAGAAGAAAGGCGAAAAGATATGGTTAAAATATTAAATCAAAAATCTGAAGAAGGGCGTATTGCTATACGTTCAATTCGTGAGGAAATGTGGAAAAAAGTTCAAGAAATGGAGCGCAAAGGAGAAATATCAGAAGATGATAAATTTAAGAGTAAAGACAAAATGCAGGAAATAGTAGATGAATACAATAAGAAAATTGAAGAAATACGTGCAAAAAAAGAAACAGAAATATTGACAGTTTAAAAATATAAAAAATTTAAAATTTAAAATTTAAATTAAAAATCGTGCATATTGTGTACTATTTTTATTTTGCTAACTTATGTTAATGACAATTGTTGTATTCATAATTATCCTCGGTATCCTTGTATTTGTACATGAACTCGGGCACTTTGTAGTGGCTCGCAGAAACGGGATTAAGGCTGAAGAATTTGGCTTTGGTTTTCCGCCCAGAATATTTGGCATTCAATTTTTAGAGGGCAAGGATAAACATAAATTTTCGAAAATCGAAAGCGTTGAAATAAAAACTACGGATATTAAGTCTGGGAAAGATGAAATAATACAGGAAGTTATAACTGAAAAGATACATAACTATGAGAAAATGATGCCTATAAAAAAGTGGAGAATCATCTGGGGCGGTAAAGATGGTGATAATGAGAATGAACAACGTGATTTGCAGGAAGCCCACAAAAAAAGATTTGCAGGTGGAACAATATATTCCTTAAACTGGCTTCCTATAGGCGGTTTTGTACGAATTAAAGGAGAAGATGGCGAAGGCAAAAATGATGAAGACAGTTTTGCTTCAAAATCTGCGTGGGTGAGAATTAAAGTCCTTTCGGCCGGAGTTATTATGAATTTTATTCTGGCGTGGATTTTGCTTTCTGTTACATTCATGCTCGGATCATATCAGGACGTTACTGGGAAAAATATCAGTGGCTCAAAAATATTAGTTGAAAGCATTGAAAAAAACTCTCCTGCAGAAAAAATGGGTATGGTTGCCGGAGATTTTATTATTCAAAATGGTGAAGGTTTGTTTTTTTCTAAAGTTGAACAAGTCCAGCAATATATAAATTCCAATAAGGGAAAAGAAATAGAGCTAGTTATTCAAAGAGGAAAAAAACAATTAACTCTTGCTGGCATACCTAGGCTTGAAACAGAAATTGGTCAGGGAGCATTAGGCATCTCTGGTTTCGGTGAAGTTGTAAAAGTAAAATATTCTTTTTTTGAATCAATCTGGATGGGTCTCAAAGAAATAGGAAATATGTTTTTGATAGTCGGTGGTATATTCGTTAATCTTTTTCGTGGTGAAAATACAGGCATTGAAGTAATGGGTCCTGTGGGTCTGGCAATATTTACTGGTCAAATTATTCCGCTTGGTTTGGTTTTTATTCTTAGATTTATTGCAATATTCAGCGTTAATCTTGGTATTATAAATGCGCTTCCATTCCCTGCACTTGATGGTGGGCGTATCCTTTTCATTTTAATTGAAAAAATAAAGGGAAAACCGATTAGCCAAAAAATAGAACAAGTTTTCCATAATATAGGCATGATGCTTCTTATTGTACTTATGGTTTTTATAACCTTACGGGAAATTTTTACTCCTGAGTTTATTGATAAAATAAAAGGTGTTGTTGTGCAGTAGAGACTTGACAGTGTTCTTGCTTTGATTTATACTGTCTGCATTGCATTATTCATTTTTAAATTGGGCTGCCGTTTTTGAGCGGTATTTTTTAAACACTAAAATATTAATTATGGTTAGATTTATTACTAAGGAGGGGTTAAAAAAACTTAAAGACGAATTTGATGAGAGAAGGAATAAGCTTAGGCAGGAAATTGCACAAGCAATTAAAGAAGCCAAGGAGCAGGGTGATTTAAGTGAGAATGCTGAATACGCAGAAGCAAAATCCCAGCAAAATGAAAATGAGTCAAGAATTGCAGAATTGGAAATGATTATAAAGAATTCACAGGTTGTAGAAAAAGATGATACCCAAAAAGGGGCACAGATAGGTTCTGTTGTAAAAGTTAATTTCAATAAAAATGAAATGGATTTTTATATTGTTGGTTCTAACGAAGCTGACCCTGCAAATTTCAAGATTTCCAATGAATCGCCCCTGGGGAAAGCCTTTATGGGTCATGATGCTGGTGATACCGTAAAAGTATCAACTCCCAAAGGAGTTATTGAATACAAGATTGTTAGTGTGAAATAATTTTTTCTATACAAGAAAGAGCCCCATTGAATGGGGCTCTTTTATTGATAATATAAAAATTGCCACGAAATCTTTTTTGGGCTATTATTTAAGCATATTTTAATTATTCAAAACTATTTATGAGAGACGATATTTTACAAACAAAAATTGATAAATTACAACAAGTTAAAAGTTTTGGAATGGACCCATATCCAGAGAAATCCAAACGTGATTTTACAAATAAAGAAGCAACAGAACAATTTGATGAATTGGCTGATAAAGAAATTACTTTAGTGGGAAGAGTTAGGTCATTTCGACCTATGGGTGGCAGTGCATTTGCACATATTGAAGACGAAAGCGGTAAAATGCAAGTTTTTCTTAATAAGGCAAATATGCCAGAAGAGCTTTTCCACCTTTTTATAAAAAGTGTTGATCTTGGAGATTTTATTGAGGTTTCAGGAAAACTTTTTAAAACAAAAACCGAAGAAAAATCTTTGAAAGTCGCTGATTGGAAAATATTGTCAAAAAATATCCGTCCGATTCCAACTGAACATTTTGGGATTAAGGATGAAGAAGAACTTTTGCGCAGACGTTATCTTGATTTTATGACAAATGAAAATACCAGGAAGCTTTTCAGAAAGAAGGATATTTTTTGGCAAGCAATCAGAAATTTTTTAGTCAAGGATGGTTTTTTGGAAGTGCATAATCCAGTTTTTGAGCGTATTCCAGGAGGGGCTGAAGCGCAGCCTTTCATTACCCATCATAATGCTCTTGATTACGATTTCTATATGCGCATTTCGCTTGAGCTTACGCTTAAGCGTCTTTTAGTCGGTGGTTATGAAAAAGTTTTTGAAATTGGGCGGGTATTCCGCAATGAAGGAATTGACAGGGAGCACTTGCAGGAATATGACAGTATGGAATTTTATGCGGCTTATTGGGATCTAAAAAAGGGTATGAAATTTTCAGAAAAAATGTTCAAAAAAATTATTGAAAAAGTCACGGGTGGAGCAATTACAGAGTATGAAAATGAAAAAATTGATTGGAGCAAGAAATTTACAGTTGTTGATTATTTTGATACCTTCAAGAAAGAGACTGGAATTGATCTGAATAAAAATATTACAGTTGATGAACTCAAAAAGAAAGCTGATGAACTTGGAATAAAATATGAAAAAGAATACGGCAAGGGGAGAATGATTGATACAATTTATAAAAAGACAGTCAGGCAAAAATTAATCCAACCATGTTTTTTAGTCGGTCATCCGCTGGAAGTTTCCCCATTAGCCAAGACTGACCCCAAAAAACCGAAAAAAGTTTTACGTTTTCAAATTATTGCTGGCAAGGCCGAGCTTTGTAATGCTTTTGCGGAGCTTAATGATCCAATAGAGCAAAGAAGGCGTTTTGAAGAACAAATGAAACTAAGGGAAGCGGGTGATGCTGAGGCGCAGATGATAGATGAGGATTTTGTAGAAGCTTTGGAATATGGAATGCCTCCGGCTTTCGGTTTTGGTATAAGTGAAAGACTTTTTGCATTTATTATGAATAAGTCGGTTCGTGAATGTGTAACTTTTCCCCCAGTTAAGGAAAAATAAATATGTTAAAGAAGCGGATTTTATCTATTCGTGGATATATAAGCGTGAAAACGATAATTATTGTTCTGATTTTAATTGCGACTTTGTATGTTTTTCAGAATAAATATGAGGAAATAAATAATCTGTCCATTATTAAAAATAGCAGGGAAAATGGAGCATTATTTTATCTGGAAGGATTATGGAAGAATATGAAAAAAATTCAAAGAATAAGCGAAGGAAGGTCGCAAAGAGCCATGGAATTATTTGAAGAAGTAAAATTAATCAAAGAAAAGTCAGGACTTTTTTCTCTAAAAATACCGAAGAGCTGGAATGTTATCAATGAAGAAGGTCCGGATAAAAAACAAATTTCCAAGATAGTTATTGAAAATTCGCGTTTTTTACAGCACAACGAAGATAACCAAATTTATTATGATGATGGAGCGCAATTAGTCATTCAAGTTGTTAGGGGTGAAAACAAAAACACAAATTTATCTGACAGTCCCAATGATCAGATGGTTGTCAAGACAGGAAATATAAATGTAGGGAGTTATAAATCGAAATATAATATTATTAAAGATAATAATGTAAAAAAAGGAGAAATAATTAATGCGCATGTCATGCACAATGGAAATATATATAATTTTCAGCTGGTTGATAATCCAAGTACATTTTCCAATGGAGAATTTTCTTTTCAAGAAATATTGCAATCATTTCAATTTTTAAAATAACAGCAAATAAGAATAAATAGGTTTTGGAAATAAATCCAACAAAATCATGCCAAGATAGGGTGAAAGATATGATTATTTCAGGTTGTACTATATATGCAGTCCGTAGCTTAATTGGGAAAGCATCTATCAGGGTATATATGGGGAGTATTTGACTGGTTATATTGATATAGTTTTGTGATCAGCCAGTATTTCTCATATAGATAGAATGGCATGTTGGTTCGAATCCAACCGGACGGTCAAAAAGAACGCACTGGGGTGTGTTTTTTTTAGTTTTAAATAAGCTAAAATAAAAGATTTTTTCTTGCAAATAAAGCTGTTTAATAGTAAAATTAAACATATATTTACTTATTTTTTATCAATATGCTAGACATAAAATTTATCAGGGAACATGCTGAAGAAGTTAAGAAAAATTGCAAAAACCGCAGTGTAAAATGCGATATAGATGAGCTTTTGGAATTAGATAAAATTCGTCTCAGCCAATTGCAATATGTTGAAGAACTTCAGGCTGAAAAAAATAAATTAAATGAATTGTTGCCTAAAACCTCAGGAGAAGAAAAAGCAGCTTTGCTTGAACAGGGGAAAGCCGTGAAAGAAAAACTGGCAACGGAAGAGCCGAAGCTTGAAAAAATGAAAAATGAATTTCAGGAAATTCTGATGACTATTCCTAACATGACTCATCCGGAAGTTAAAGTCAGTGATAATGAAGACGACAATCCTGTTTTGGAAGTTGTGGAAGAACCTGCAAAATTAGATTTTAAACCATTGGATCATGTACAAATTGCAGAAAATCTGGATCTCATTGATTTCGAAAGGGCGACTAAAGTAAGCGGTGCGAAATTTTATTATCTGAAAAATGAATTGGTTTTTTTGGAACAGGCGCTTATAAATTATGCTTTGGAAGTTGCAACTAAACATGGGTTTACTCCTTTTTCTACTCCTGATCTGGCCAAGAAAGATGTTTTGGAAGGGCTGGGCTTTAATCCGCGTGGTCAGGAAACACAAATATACAATATTGAAAATTCTGACATAAGCCTTATCGGCACAGCCGAAATAACTATGGGAGGCTACCACATGAACGAAATAATCGATGAAAAAAATCTGCCTAAAAAATATATCGCGCTTTCTCATTGCTATCGCACAGAAGCTGGAGCTTATTCTAAATTTTCCAAAGGCATCTTCAGAGTCCATCAGTTCACAAAAGTGGAAATGTTCCAATATGTGATGCCGGAAAAAAGCGAAGAAGCTCATAGGGAAATCTTAGAAATTGAAAAAGAAATTTTCAAGGGCTTGGGTGTTCCTTTCAGGGTCATTGATCATTGCACGGCTGATTTGGGCGGTCCATCTATAAGAACCTTTGATTTGGAAGCCTGGATGCCTGGCAAACCCAATAAAGAGGGAACAATGGGAGACTGGGCGGAAGTAACATCAACTTCCAATTGTACCGACTATCAATCCAGAGGGCTGAACATAAAATACAAAAAAGATGACGGTAAAAAAGAATATCTGCATATGCTCAATGGTACGGCTGTGGCTACGACGCGGGCGCTAATCGCTGTTTTGGAAAATTACCAACAGGCAGATGGCTCTGTGGTTGTTCCAGAAGTTCTGCGCAAATACATGCCGGCGAACATGGAAAGTATAAAGAAAAAATAATTTGTCGATATATTTTGTTATAAATACAAAATATGAAAAATTTGGAACCAGAAAACAATTTGGCCCATGAGGAAAGTTGGGAAAAAATTGCCTCTGTTCTCCTAAAAGGCGATAAGAAAGCATTATCGCTTAATTCAGAAAAAGATGAAGAATATAACCAGGCAGTATTTTCGTCTTGGGAAAATGTTGTTGTGTTGCATGTGATGGCGCCAAAAAAGACTAAATTTCATATTGCCTTTGCAACCAGGAAAAAAATAAAATATCTGCCGCAAGAGCTGGAAACTGATTTGAAATTTGCAGTGCGAATTGGGCCGAAAGATTTCAAAGTTTTTATCATTCCGGACGATATCAGGAAAAAAGTCATGTTGGAAGTTGTGGAATATACCAAAGTTGATAATGAAAAATATAAAGACTTGATTTTGTTATGATTAAAAAACTAAAATTTCCAAATGGTTTTTTATGGGGAGTGGCGACTTCAGCCTATCAGGTTGAAGGTGGTTGTACGAATAATGATTGGTATGAATGGGAGAAAAAAGGAAAAACAAAAGGCATGGCAGGGAAAGCCTGCGATAGCTGGAATAGATTTGCAGAGGATCATAGTTTAGCGCAAGAACTTGGATGCAATGCTTTCAGATTGTCTTTAGAATGGTCAAAGATTGAACCGGAAGAGGGAAAATTTTCTCAGGAAGCCATTGAACACTATAGGCAAGTTTTGCAAGATATTAAATCCAAAGGCATGATGCGATCCGTTACTCTTTGGCACTGGGCTTTGCCTCTTTGGCTTTCAAAAAAAGGAGGATGGCATAAAAAAGAAACAATTGATTATTTTGTAAAATATTGCGAAAAAGTTATAAAAGAGCTTGGTGAAGAAATAGACATATTTTTGACTATAAATGAACCGAGACTTCCTTTAAACAGGGGATATTTTGTAGGAGATTTTCCCCCAGGAAAGAGAAATCCTATCCTATTTTTATTAGCTAGAAAAAATATGGTCGCTGCCCATAAACTTTGTTACGAAGTCGTAAAAAAAGAAAAGCCAAATCTTAAAGTTGGCATAACGCAATTTTGTAATGATTTTAATTATTATGGTTTAAAACCAGCGAGTTTTATTACGGAAAAAGTGGAAGATTTTTATAATTGGTATTTTTATGAGCAGATCAGGGGGTATTATGATTTTGTAGGAATCAATTATTATTTTGCAATTGAAATAAAATTATTTCCGCCCTCTATACGTATGCAAACCACAGACAAGCAAATAACTGAAATGGGATGGGGAGTTTTTCCTGAAGGATTATATGAAATTGTCATGGATGCCTGGAGACGATATAAAAAGCCTATATATATTTTTGAAAACGGAATTGCAAATGCAGGGGATGATCATCGCAGCGCCTATATTAAAAGTCATCTTCAAAAACTTCACGAAGCCATTTCAGAAGGCGCGGATGTGCGAGGCTATTTTCACTGGTCGCTAATTGACAATTTTGAATGGAATGAGGCGTATAATATGAAGTTCGGTTTGATTGAGGTTAACTTTGAAACACAAGAAAGAAAACCGCGAAAAAGTTTCTATGAATATGCGAAAATATGCAAAAGCAATGAGGTGGAAATAGAGTAAAAACTGGCTTATTTTAGGCAAAAAATTGTTATGAAAAAGCATAAATAATAACCCTTGACAATATTTAAGTGAGTTGTTACAATGGACAAGCAATAAAAAAAGCAGGTGTTTAATTAATTTATTAAAAAAACATCGCCGCAAAACAGTAAAAATATTTTAAAAATTCGGGTGGAAAAAATACATCCCGATGCATATCAACAAGATGTGCGTGAGGATGTGTTTTTTGTTCATTTTAAATTTTTTTCAAGGCTGATAAATCAGGCGCGTCCCAGTGAATCGAAGGAAAACCCCCTTTCGTTTCAATTGATTACGTTTTTAAGTTAGGGGAGTCTGACAAGTTTTTGTTTTTTAAAAACTTGCCCCGCTCAGCTTTGATTAAGATAATTTGGTGGTCGGGCATATTCGAGATTTCTGTTTATTTGAAGCTTCCTTTCAAAAAAAATAAGGGTAATCGGTTTTAATCTCGAAACCGCTCCCTCCCGGCCTCCAAATTTTATAACCCCAAATCATTATAGAGAAATAATTTTATTTCTCTATAAAAATTTGCAGTTATGGATAGTATTTTGAAAACTTAATGAGAGATTAATCGCAATTTATTGCGGTTAGTCCTTTAAAACCTGTCGCTTACGCGCGGCAGGTCTGGTTGTTTATCTGAGCTATAAGTTTTCGCATCTTTTCTTTAGATAAAGATGCAAACCGTTTAAAATTTTTTCCACTTCGGTGGAAGGTTTTATTCTTATTGAGAGTTTGATCCTAGCTCAGGATGAACGCTGGCGGCGTGGATAAGGCATGCAAGTCGAGTGGGTTTAGGCCCACGGCAAACGGGTTAGTAATGCATAGGAACTTTCCTTGAAGTCGTGAATAATTCGGAGAAATCCGGAATAATACACGATGTGCTCTACGGAGTAAAGATTTATCGCTTCAAGAGAGGCCTATGTCCTATCAGCTAGTTGGTAGTGTAATGGACTACCAAGGCTTTTGACGGGTAGGGGGTGTGAGAGCACGGCCCCCAACATTGGAACTGAGAACTGTCCAAACTCCTACGGGAGGCTGCAGTCGAGAATATTCCACAATGGACGAAAGTCTGATGGAGCGACGCCGCGTGCAGGATGAAGGCCTTTGGGTTGTAAACTGCTTTTGTAAGGGAAGAATTTCGATGACGGTACCTTACGAATAAGAGGTTACTAACTCTGTGCCAGCAGTAGCGGTAATACAGAGACCTCAAGCGTTATCCGGATTTATTGGGCGTAAAGAGCTGGTAGGTTGTTATATTAGTCAGATGTCAAATCTCGGAGCTTAACTCTGAAACTGCATTTGAAACGGTATAACTAGAGGATGTGAGAGATCTATGGAACTCATGGTGTAGCAGTGAAATGCGTTGATATCATGAGGAACACCAAAGGCGAAGGCATTAGATTGGCACACTCCTGACACTGAGCAGCGAAAGCGTGGGTAGCGAATGGGATTAGATACCCCAGTAGTCCACGCCCTAAACGATGCATATTAGGCATTGAGAGTATCGACCCTTTCAGTGTCGTAGCTAACGCGTTAAATATGCCGCCTGGGAAGTACGGCCGCAAGGCTAAAACTCAAAGGAATAGACGGGGATCCGCACAAGTAGAGGATCATGTGGTTTAATTCGATGGTAAGCGAGAAACCTCACCAAGGTTTGAAACTAGGCTGCAAGACTTAGAAATAAGTCCGCCTTCGAGGGTGCCTAGCAGGTGCTGCATGGTCGTCGTCAGCTCGTGTCGTAAGATGTTCCGTTAAGTCGGGAAACGAGCGCAACCCCTGTCGTGTGTTTTATATGTCACACGATACTGCCCAGACTTTTGTTCATTAATTTTGTTAATGTATAAAAGTCTGGGAGGAAGGAGGGGATGACGTCAGATCAGCATGGCCCTTTGACACCTTGGGCAACACACGTGGTACAATGGCCGGTACAGAGGGTTGCCAAGTCGCGAGACGGAGCCAATCCCAAAAAACCGGTCCCAGTTCGGATAGGAGTCTGCAACTCGACTCCTTGAAGCCGGATTTACTAGTAATCGGGGATCAGAACGCCCCGGTGAATACGTTCTCGGATCTTGTACTCACCGCCCGTCACACCAAGAGAGTCGGTAACACCCAAAGGCCCCGCTTTAAAATGGGGACAACGGTGGGATCGATGATAAGGGTGAAGTCGTAACAAGGCATCCGTAGCGGAAGCTGTGGATGGATCACCTCCTTTCTAGGGAGATTTTGATGGTAATCGAGAATACTACACGTGAAGACTGTTGGTGTCATCATCAACGGTTGTGGAGTATGGTTATCATCCGCTGGTCGACTCTAATTTATTAGAGAACAGCAATGCCTAGCAGAGCTAACAGAATCTGTAGATGTGTTTGTACACACATCGGTAAACTCTTATAGGACTAATCGCAATAGGTTGTGATACATATACTTTTTGCAAGCAAGAACACCTTAAATGGTGTTTTTTGCGTTGGTCAGTCTACTCCGCTCTTGACATTTCTGCTGGTTATTCTATACTTTCAGTAGGAGTTGGAAAAACTGAACAAATTATTATGGAACTACTTTCATCAAAAGAAAGCGTTGTGCTTTCTGTAATCAAAAAATTCAAAGCCAGAAATGGCTACATGCCTACATTTCAGGAAATGCTGGATGAATGCAACAAGATTGGTCTTGCGATAAAAAGCAAGGGCTCGATTTTCACATATTTGAAATCGCTTGAGGAAAAAGGATATCTGACAAAATCTTCCGAAAAGAGAGGGTTAGATTTCATTGATCGAATGAATGAATTTTTCGTGGATGTTCCCGTGCTTGGCTCAGCATCAGCTGGCGCGCCTACTATTTTTGCCGAGGAATATGTGCAGGGGCATCTAAAAGTCTCGAAAAAGATAGTTGGCAATAAAAATGTCTTTGCTATTCAGGTTCATGGTACGAGTATGAATTTATCACAGATAGACAGTAAAAAAATAGATGATGGTGATTTTATCATTGTAGACTCAGAGTATAAAGATTATAAGAATGGGGACAAGTTATTGGTTGTGATTGATGGGCTGGCTACGGTTAAGAAATTCAAAAAAATTAATGATGAAATGATGGCATTGCTTCCGGAATCGACCAACAACGAGCATCGGCCGATTTATTTAACGCCTGATGATACCTTCATCATAAATGGAAAAGTTATCGATGTATTCAAAAGTGGAAATTAACGGAGGCTTAGTCGGGCTTTCCGTTTTTTTAATAATCAATATTAATACGCAAACAAATGGCGAAGTACAATCAAAACAGCGGGAAGGCTTGGACATCGAAAGATGTTTCTCAGTTAAGATCGCTGGCAAAGCAAAACACCCCTACAAGGGTAATCGGACTAAAGCTTGGCAGAACGCCTGACGCTGTGGCATCTAGAGCCAGTCAGGAGAATGTCAGTTTGAGACCAACAAATCAGTCTCCGTATAATCGGAGCAAGAAATAAAAAAGGAGCGACTGAGATTGCCTGTGAAGTGGTCTCGGTCGCCCTTCCTAATTAACTTAATTTTAGCACAAAATTATGGAAAACGAAAAGAAGGATAAAAAGGTGACTATAATCGTGAACACACGTCCACACGAATGGGATAAAAAAGAAGAAATTTCGTTCGAGGAGGTGGTTACGCTTGCTTTCGGAAGTTTCTCGGAAGACGCTGCAATCGCGTATACGGTTATTTACTCTCGAGGTAAAGATGAGAATAAGGAAGGCTCCTTGGTAAAGGGAGAGAGCGTAAAGGTTAAGGATGAGATGATATTCAATGCTACGCAAACAAATAAGTCTTAGCCCAGACTTAAAAAAACTTCAGGACGAGGGCTACGAAATTGAAGTCAAGAGTGGTTATTTGCTGGTACATCATGTGCCGTATGTGAATTCCCAAAAGGAGATTGCTTACGGCACGCTGGTGTCCAAGTTAGAGCTGGCTTCAGATAAAACGGTCAACCCTGTGGGCGACCATGTTATGAGGTTTATTGGCGAGCATCCATGTAACCATGACGGAACTGTTATTACCGCTATACAACACGCAAGTAACAACGAACCTATTGTTGATGGGTTGACTACAAATCATAGCTTTTCCAGTAAACCTCCATCCGGACAGTATCCTGATTATTATCAAAAAATAATCACCTACGAAAGAATTTTGTCATCACAGGCGAAGCATATTGACACTTCGGTAACCGCAATAACTTTCAAAACTATTGAGCCAGACGATGAAGAATCCGTACATCACTACATCGATACAAATTCTACACGTGCCGACATTGGTTTAATATCAGCGAAACTCAAAGACGTAAGGGTGGCGATTGTCGGTTTGGGCGGAACTGGTTCTTACGTCTTGGATTTTATTTCGAAGACTGAAGTAAGAGAAATCCATTTATTTGATGCCGACGATTTTCTTCAGCATAACGCATTTAGGTCTCCGGGTGCTGCTTCCAAGGAAAAGCTGGATGAAAGACTCAAAAAGGTTGATTATTTTCATGGGGTGTATTCCAAAATGCACAAGAAAATTTTTTCTAGAGAATACCACCTGACAGATTCTAATTTAGAAGAAATATCGGGAATGGATTTCGTATTCATTTGCATTGACGAAGGAAAAATTAAAAAGCAAATAGCTGAGAGATTGATAGAGAAAAAAATACCATTTGTGGATACAGGGATTGGAATTCAATCAATCGACGGCGCTTTAATTGGCTGTATCCGCACTACCATGGCTACTCCTGAAAAAAATGATCACCTTGGACGAAGGATTGATTTCTCTGACGGAGGACATGATGCTTACACACAAAATATCCAAATCGCCGAACTTAACGCGCTTAACGCTTCGTTGGCTGTAATTAAGATGAAAAAGCATTTCGGATTTTACTATGACCAAGAAAAGGAATATAATTCAAGTTATGAAATTAGCATTAATAAAATAATCAACGATGAGACTAACTCCTAAGTTTGTAAAAAACATCCCAGAAAACATCGAGGATGGCGTTATTTATATATCCATGGAATATGCTACGGCAATTCATAGGTGTTATTGTGGTTGTGGAAGTGAGGTAGTGACGCCGTTTTCTCCGACAGACTGGAAATTAACTTTTGATGGTAAAACTGTTTCGTTGCACCCGTCGATAGGTAACTGGAGTTTTCCGTGCCAATCTCATTATTGGATAATTAATAATGAGATAAGGCAAGCTGATAAATGGACAAAAAAACAGATTGAGAGTTGCAGAGAAATGGATAATCAAAGTAAGAAAAAATATCACAAAAAGAAGAGGTGGATTTGGTGGTAAAATTATCCTTGTCATTCACAAAGTAAGGCTATAAATGGCCTTATTTTTGTTTTCAGAACAGTGGATAACTTTTCCTTGACTTCGTGTGCCACGAAGCTAATGTGTCATTGCCTTAATAAAAATATATGACAAAAGCTAAATTTATCGCATTCGAAAAAGTCAGACGCAGTAGGCTAACAAATATGTATGACATCAATGCTGTCCGGCTGATCGCTATCAAATACGGTCAGATGCTTACCAATAAAGATTGCTTCGACTGCATGCTCAACTACGACAAATACCGCCGAAAATATTTAGAAGATAAATCAATATGGAAAAAACAATAAAAAATACCACTGAAGAATTTCTGAGCTGGTTGCAGGTTGAAAGACGATTCGCACAGAGTTCAATAATTTCATACAGGTCACGACTGAAATGCATTGTGCGAGATATTGGGGATATTGAAATAGGAAATATTACCGCTGAACACATTTTCAGATTAAAATCCATCCTTTATGAACGAGAAAATTCTGAGGTGTTCACTGGCGTGGTAATGGCATCCATCAAGGGATTATTGCTCTACTCCAGAGACCTGCTGAAAATTCCTCTTCAGATTGATCCCAGCACGATAACCATCCCAAAACGCAAAAAGAAAGAAGTGGTTTATCTGACAGTCGATGAAATCAACCGATTTAGAAACAGTATCAATATTAACACGATCTGTGGTCTTCGCTTCAGGACGCTGCTTGAGGTGCTTCTGGGGACGGCCTGTCGCATCTCAGAGTGTTTAAATCTCAACAGAGACTCTATTTCACTGATTGAAAAAGAAGCGCGAATAATTGGCAAAGGTGGAAAGCAACGAGTTCTGTATTTTAATGACGAATCGCTTTACTGGATAGACAAATATCTGAAGAGCCGGAACGATAAGTTTCCGGCTCTTTTTATAACCACCGGCGAAAAACCGCGAAGACTGGCGAATCAAGATTTAAGTCGATATTTCAAAAGGCAACGGCTTCTGGCTGGTATTTCTAAAAAGGTCACCCCACACATTTGCCGGCACACGGCCGCAACAACAATGGCGATGAATAACTGCTCAGCTATCTTTATCAAGGAAATCCTCGGCCATAGTCGGCTTCAAACTTCGATTGATTACTATATTTCACTGGCTGACAAGCAAAAGGTGAAACAAGCGCACCAGACATTTCTGGTGTATTAAGCCTGTGATTCTAGGGAGATTTTGTGGTAGAATTGGATTATATGAAAGTAAATATACTCCAAAAATACTACGATAGCTTCATAGCCCAAAAAGATAACCAATCCTTTTTAATTGGGTTGGCCGATTATATCAGATTCATTTTAGCTGATGAAAAATCTAAGGAAATTATTTCAGAAATACAAAAATCCAAGGAGGCACTTTTGGCCGAAAAAGATAGTCTGGAGAAAACAGTTGACAGTGAAACAAGGATTGCCAAAAAAGAATACCTTGACATGACGGGATCATCAGAGACGGTTGATGATATTTCTCTCGCGGATAAAGTGCTCTATTCTCAGTCTCATCCGAAGTTGGCCGAGCTGGATAAAAAAATAAAAGAGGAAACGGAAACTTCAATTTGGGGAGCTTGGGATAAAATAAGTTCGGTTTATTCCGGATATTCAAATTCAACATTGAGCGACAATCTGGATATAGCGCGCTACGTGCCTTACGCGAATAGAATTCATAATTATCTCTTGGGAAAACTGGATGATAAAGCAGAATCAACTGGCAGTTATTCGGTTATGGATTTTAAGAAAAGCAATAATGATTCAATTTTGGAAAAGGATGGACTGAAAGACATCAGTTCCATCATAATCGTCACAAGAAACCCGGGACTTAGGGACGAGTCATTGTGGTTGGTTTTTAATAACGACTTTCGCAATAAAGTTAAATTTTTAGCCAAGAAAAAACAAGCAGGCGATAATTATATCAAGAAGCTACATGAGATTGTCGATAAAAGTAAATATGGCGCGAAGGTTCTACATGATCATCAGATAGCAACCACAATAAACTCAAAGATATTTAAAAGAGTGGGAGTCGCGGGGGTGTATAGGCAAAAGACAATTGTGGAAAAAGATGGAGATAATTTTGGGATAAATCAGGAAATTGATATTAATATTGTGCCAAAAGGAATGCTTAAGGAAGAGCAGGCTAAGTTTTTTCCAAAGGGATGATTTCCGAGTAGTTTCTGTCTGAAAATAATATTTACGAGAAAAGAATCGCTTATCAGAGCGGTTTTTTTGCGTTTGATTTACGAGCAAAGGTTATTTATTTGGTGCATGAAGTTGAGATAATAAGAGCATAAGATATAAAACCAATAAATGATTTCCATATTTTCCGACAACTTAAACCTTTCTGACAGTTTTGACCGCTTCTTTGAGGATATTGAGGCGAATTGTTCGCTGTCCAAAAGTTCAATCGAAAAATACAAGGAAATCCGTCCCCGGATAATTAAATTCTTTGGCAATATAAGCATAAAGAAGATTGATGCTCGGATGATTACTAAATATAAGCAGTATTTGAATCAATCAAGTCAGAAGAAAGACAACCTCAGTCCCAGTTATAAAAATCAGCACCTGACATTACTCCGTTTGCTTCTGAAATTTGTGAAGGAAAAAGAAGGCGCAAAGGTGATGGATTATGCTCAGATTTCCAAGTTCCGAGTTCCAATTAAGGAGGTTGAGACATTGAATGAGTCGGAGTTGTCCACGGTGCTTGACTACCCAAATGAGAAAACAATTACTGGGTGTCGACTGAAGGCATATTTTGAAGTTTCATTTTCAACCGGCTGTCGCGTGAAAGAAGTTTTGGGCTTGAAGATATCGGATATTAATTTCAAAGACAGGATTGCTCACATTCGGACGAAAAATAACAAACCTCACACCATTTTGTTTTCCGATTCCTCAATTGAAGCGATTAACAAATATTTGGCTATGAGGAAAGATAATCATCCAAATTTATTCGTGACTGCAACTCCCAATCCCAAACCATGGCAAACCAACGATGTTGAAAGGAGTCTTCGAATGATCGGACGAAAACTGAAGCTTAGTAAGAATCTCAGACCACATATTTTACGCAAATCAGCCGCGACGCACATGTATAAAAACAACGTTTCGCTCGGAGTCGTGCAAAATTTTTTAAACCATTCCTCCGCCAGAACCACGCTGACTTACTATTTAGGCAATTCGAATTTTGAAGAGCTAAGAAGGAATCACGACAGAGTTATGAATAATCTGGATTTTAGAGATAAGACAGATTCATCTGGAGAGGGGGTGAGAACTACATGAAGTTGCAGAAAAAGGAAACTATGGGGATGCCTTTCGCCAAGAAAGGAACAGATGTCAAAGAAGGAGACATAATCACCATAGGTAGTGAAGGGAAGATTGTGGAAACTCAATTCGGCTCACAGAACATTTTTGAAATCAAAACTGCTAATGGCGTGGAATTGGTTTTGGGTATCAACCAGACCAGCATCAATGCCTTGGTGGATGCTTTCGGAGAAGAAACTGCGAACTGGGTAGGCAAGAAGGTAAAAGTTCATTCATTTAAGCAAAATGTGGCTGGTAAATTTATACAGGTTTACTATGTCGCACCAGAAGGCTATGAAATGGGTGAAAACGGATTTGAGAAATCCGGATCAGTAGGAGTGGTTAACGCTCATATGAGTGAAGAATGCGCGGTTGTGGAAGACAACGCTTTCTAAGGTTAGTTTGTGTGCTGGGCAGAATTTTTCTGCTTAGCCATAAGTTAATTTTAACAGATAAAAAATTTTAAGAAAGGGATTGACAAGGCTATGAGAACTGATAAAATACAATTAGAAAATAAAATATTTGGACTTACTTCGTCTGGAGTTTCGCTGTATTCAGATGGTCGAAGTAGGAAGTCTTTCTCAATATTAGGTCTGAGAAAAAGTCCGCAAACAATTATCACTTTTAGTGGTAGGCGTTTGCGGGCTTTTTGTTTATTAAATTTTAACTAACTTGTTCGGTGGCTCCTGCTGGCCTTGGATGCGAACTATTCCGTCCATCCGAGGTCAACTGGAGTCACGACGGAATTATATGAACTACGGTAATATCTCGCCGCGAGAGTATCTGCGAGAAAAAAACATTGAATTCAGGGAAGTAAACGGTGAACTGGTAATGAAGTGCATTTTTGGAGATTGCGATAGCGACAGTACGGAAAACGAAGCGCATCTTTGGATGAATGCCGAGACTGGGCAATACCAATGCAAGAAATGCCAGGCAGAGGGAAACCTCCTAACGCTTGCTAAACATCTTGGCGATAGGATAGTTGATGTTGTTAAGCAGCCGAAAATTCAAAAACTTAAAAAGGTGTTTGATCCAAGCCTAGTGGATTTTTGCCATGACAGACTGCCGGATGAGATTAGAAAATATTTGAATAACCGCGGTTTGAATAACGAACTGATTAACGAATATAAACTGGGTTGGTGGGTTTCTCGAAATGGAAACAGAATAAGTATTCCGGTTAAAAACGAATCAGGCGAATACATATATTTGAAACTGAGGAAAGACCCGAGTGATTCGAGTAAGGGAAATAAGTATATTTTCTATCCCAATGCCAGTTCCAGCTTATTTGGCATAGAACTACTGCGAAAAGAAAAAGGTAGGGTATTTATTTGCGAAGGTGAGTTGGATTGCATCCTGCTTCAGTCGAAAGGATTGATAGCAGTAACTTCCACGGCCGGTGCGGGAACTTTCAAAAAGGAATGGATAAAGGAATTTGAGCATCTTAAGGAAGCATATATAGTTTTTGACAACGATGACGAGGGGAGAGCCGGATCGGAAATGGTGGCTAAAAAACTATCGGCCATTGACGGACTGGAGGTTAAAATAATTCGTCTTCCTGAAGCAGTGGGTGAAAAAGGAGATATTACCGATTATTTTGTAAAGCTGAACGGCACGAAAAAAGAGTTAACCAGATTGGCTGAACCGTTTGAAATGGAAACCGAAGAAGCTGAGGATGACGACACGGATGAAAGAAAAAACCAAAGCGACCTTATTGTTGAATTAGTGAAGGAAAACAAGAGGATTGTTCTTTTCCATGATGACGCTAGAAGTCCGTATATCAGTCTGCCGGTTTCCGGACATAACGAGATATTAAATCTGAAGGATCAGAATTTCAAATATTGGCTGGGAAAGAAGTTTTGGGATAAATACAAAAAGGCTCCCAATTCCGATTCCATTAACAATGCCCTTAATATTATTAAAGGTGAGGCAATATTTAACGGATCGGAATATAAGCTGGAATGTCGGGTGGCGATTAGAGACGATGCTATTTGGTATGATCTTTCCAATAAAAAATGGCAGGCAGTAAAGATTACCAAAGACGGATGGGAAATTGTGGATAATTCTCCGATAATGTTTCGCCGATATTCCCACCAGAAAGCGCATCCCTTGCCAGTAAGGGGAGTGGCCATTGAATTATTATTGCCATTCATAAACATTAGGGATAATGGACAACAGCTTTTGCTTCTGGTTTATATAATCAGCTGTTTCATTCCCGGCTTTCCACATCCGGTTATCAATATTTATGGTGCCCAAGGTTCAGCTAAGAGCACCCTATTCAAATTGATTAAAAAGTTAGTCGATCCATCGCTTATCGAGGTATCTAGTTTTCCCCAAGGCGAAGACAGTTTTGTTTTAAAGCTGTCTCATCATTGGTGTATTCTCTTCGATAATGTTTCCTTTTTGTCCGATCAGACTTCAGATTTGCTTTGCAAGGCAGTGACAGGCGCGGCCTTTTCCAAAAGAGAACTTTACAGCGATGACAACGATGTCATACATACTTTCCGGAGGTGCTTGGGAATAAATGGAATAAATTTGGTTACATCCAAGCCGGATTTATTGGAAAGGAGTTTGTTGTTTGAACTGGACAGAATTCCGCCAGAAGACCGAAAATTGGAGCAGGATATTATTGATAATTTTGAGCAAATGTTGCCGGAACTATTAGGAAGCATTTTTGACATAGTCTCTGAAACAATGAAAGTTAAACCAGGGATGAGTGCTCAAAATTTGACCAGGATGGCTGATTTTGCCCATTGGGGTTCGGCTATTGCCAGAGCTTTAGGGCACAAGGAGACAGAATTTCTGGAAGCTTACCGCAATAATATAGCCAACCAGAATAACGAAGTGCTTTTGGAGAATTTCGAAGCTATAACCATCCTCACTTTTATGGAATACAGGGATGAATGGGAAGGAACCGCGTCGGAACTACTGGAAGAATTGAAAATTATAGCTGGAAAGCTGCAAATTGACATCAAAGAAAAAGGATTTCCTAAAAGTGCCAATAATCTTAGTAAAAGAATCAACCGTCTGAAAACTAACTTGGAAGAAGCTGGGATAAAAGTTTACCGCAAGGAAGAAAACAGGCAAAGGATAATACGCTTCCAACGAGTTGGCAAATCAGTCGTTTCTATCGATGCATCGTTGCAAGATGGCGTTTTAAATAACGATAGCAACGGTAAAAACGATGAAAACGCAAGCTTGTCGGAGCAAAAAAGCTTGCTTGAAAAGGAAGGAGGTGTAGTTGAAGCGGAAAAATACAGCGATGAATATGACATTGCTGAGGAAATAGATTTTTAGGTAGGAGTTAAACAATGTCTTGCAATGTCCAGCAGCTGGACAAAAAAGGCTTTAATAAGGGGAAAAGTAATCAATAATCATCAAAAATATGACCAACACTAAAAAGAAAATTGAAGAGCTGAATCAGGTTCTTTCCGATCACTCCGATATGAGGGGAAGTCGGCAAGTGTTCTATCTGTTTCCGCAATTCTATCAGGAAAAGTTATATAAGCTGGAAGTCCTGCTTTCTGAAAAATATGGCATCGCGGGAAAGTCCAAAATTATAGCTCTGGCAGTAAGCTATCTAATCAAGGAAATAGAAAAAGATGAAAAAGTATAAGTTTCAGTCGGCAAACTTTCCCTATCTGGGAAGCAAAATTAGGCAAAGTTCCACCTTGGCGAGTTTTGTAAAGCCAGAAAAGCACAAAGTGCTAATCAGTCCGTTTGCCGGCGGTTGTTCTTTTGAGCTATTCGCTAAACATAGGCTGGGATTGAAAATAATCTCTAATGATTGGTCTCTGGTTTCATATGTTGCCCAGAAAGCATTATTGGAAAATAACACCGCGAAAATATCGCTGAATGATATTTATTATCTCTTCAGAGAAAATACAAACGATGGTTTCGTCAGAAAAAATTACAACAAGTTTTTTACTGATGAAATTTGTGAATTTCTAGACAGAGCTACGGAGAATATTCGACAGCTTCCGGACAGCTACCGAAAATATCTACTTTCCCACTTAATAATCTATTATATTCTCCATACCCTGCCTTACGGCAAATTCGGATGCACCGCGGATATCAGGAATGTTAAGGCTGTGGGGATGGAATTGGCGGTGGCAGAAGCGGTGAAGACATCAGATTCGAGAGCCAATAAACTGCTGAAAAGTGTCCAACATCCGCTGATCATTCTCAAGAAATTGGTGAGGGGAATAAATGCCGGGGTGAAAAATAATAACAAGGTCAATGTGGCATACAACGAAGATGTGCTTGAATTCCTGCCCAAGACAAGGGAATTTGAAAATGAGGCTGTAATGATGGCGGACGCGCCATATTTCGAATCGACGAGTTATTCAATGTATGATGCTTTTTCAGAAATTCTGCTGGGCAAGAAAATCCCTAAAAGCAATAGTGCGTTCAACAGCAAAGAGGTAGAAGAGTGGTTTGATAAATTCTTTGAAGCCTGCCAGCACATTGATCTATGGCTCTTGACCTATGGAGCCAAGGTGGACGAGCCGGGCGCGCTTCATTCGGATAAGTTTCTGGAGATGGTCAAAAAACACCGACCAAATGCGAAACTGCTGATGCTGGAAAATTTCAGCTGGAGCATTAACAATTTATCAGGCAAGAGTCCCAGGGAATGCGAAGAATTTATCGTAATCGCAAAAAAGTAATCAATTAACCAAATGCCAAAATGACAAACCAAAAAATCTATTCAGAAGTAAAACTAGTTCCCATTGGGGAAATTAAGCCCAGCCCTTTTGAAAATGCCAATGAGTTTTCCGAAGAACTTTACGAGGCACTGAAAACAGATATTGACGAATATGGATTAGTCGGACAAGCCTTGGTGGTAAATTCCAAGGACAATACGCTGATTGACGGACACCACCGGCTCAAGGTGATGCAGGAGCTTGGATACACGGAAGTGCCAGTGGTATTTTACGAACCCAAGGATGGGATTGAACACAAAATTCTTTCCATCGCTTGGAACAGGAAACGCGGCACATTCAACGAACAGATACTACACAACACTATCAAAAGCATCCACGATTCAGGAGTATATGGTCTGGAAGAATTGGCTGTGAGATTGGGCTTCAACTATTCAGAAATTCAAGAAAAATTGGAAGCGATAAAAATTGACGAGAATTTGATTAAAAAACTGGAAAGTGATGCCAAAGAACAAGAGGAAGCATTGCCAGTCTTAATGACATTTTCACTGAGTAAAAAGGACGCTGAACTGGTGGAAGAAGCATTGGAATGGGCTAAACAAAAGACCAGAGGAGAAGCGTTAGCGAAGGCGTGTGCGATGTATCTTGGCTTCGCCAAGGAATAGGCAGGAGAAATATAAAGGGAAAAACAGTAAAAATTTATGGCTGAAAGTAAAAAACCAGTATTGATGGGACCGAAAACAGAAGAGGGGATAAAAAAGGTTACCCAGAATCTCAAAAGAGAATCGGTCTTAAAGTCGGGCGGATTCGCCTTTTTGAAGTCCGGTTTAGCCCCAAACTGCCAAAGCTGTATCTTTAGCCACGAGTGCGAGCATTACGCGCCTGAAGCCAAATTTTGCCGAGCAGTGCTGGAATTTGAGAGCCAATTGGAGGACCAAATTATGGCTTTGCCCCAGATTCAGGAAATAGACCGCATTTTGGTCAAAAGGCTCGTGAGAAACTATGGCTTCCTATATATCACGGATAAGTGGTTAGCCAAAGCCTCTCCGTTCCTATTGGAAAACAAGCAGTTTGATTTTCAGCCAATCCTGAAAACCAGGACAGTTTATGAGCGCCTCATAATCCACTTCTGCAGTGCTTTAGGATTAACTCCGGAAGCTAGAAGCAGAATCGGACTGAATGTGGCACAGACATATAGTTTGGCTAAAGAATTAAGCGAACTGGAATATGACGAAGATTAAACCCATCACCAGAGAAAAACTGATTGAATACAAAAAAGACATTGTTGTCTTTCTTCAGGAACAATACATCCTAGAAGATGGTAAGCCGATTAAACTGGAGGAATTTCAAAAGAAAATCCTCAGAGATATTTTCCAGACCAAAAATACAAATGGTTTCAGGAAATACAACCTGGTTTTGATTGGCGTGCCAAAAAAGAATGGAAAATCCACGATGGCATCGGCAGTGGCTTTGTATTCCTTGTTTACTGAAATGAACGGCGAAGTTTACGGAGCGGCAGGCGACAAGGATCAGGCCAAAATTATTTTCCAGATGACCAAGCGAGCCATTGAAAGAAATCCCATTTTGCTTGATTCAGTGAGAATCTACAAAGATGAAATTGTGGTTCCCAGCACAAACAGTGTCTATCGCGTTCTCTCCGCTGACGCCCCAACTGCCCATGGTTTGAATCCCTCCTGCGTGATTTTCGATGAACTTTGGAATCAACCCAATCGTGACCTGTATGACGCGCTAACGCAAAGTCCAGTCCGAAAAGAACCGCTGACTTTTGTGGTAACTTACGCCGGAACAGACCAGACCAGTTTGCTCTATGACATCTATCAGACAGGAATGCAAAAGCGAGACTCCAAAATGTATTTTTTCTGGAGTGAAAATAATTTGGCGAGCTGGGTGAATGAGGAATATCTGGAACAGCAACGGATGCGTCTGCCAGCTGGAGTGTATCAACGACTCCATGAGAACAAGTGGGTGCAGGGTGAAAATGCGTTCATTCAAAAATCGGAAGTGGAAGCCTGTAAAGATTATGCTTTGAAGCCCCAGCTTAACGGCAGGGAAAATATAAAGTATTATCTGGCAGTGGATTTGGGATTAATCCGCGACAGAACAGTTTTGACGATTTGCCACAAAGATAAAAATGATAACCTTATTTATCTCGACTTCATCAAAACTTATCAAGGCACCAAAAAGAACCCGGTGCTCATCAGCGACATTGAGTCGGATATCCTTTGGGCGAATCAAAATTTCAACATCAGAAAAGCCATTTTGGATATCTGGCAGATGAAAAACAGCGCCCAGAAATTAAAAAGGATGGGAGTGAGAATAGAAGAATTTACATTCACATCAAGCACTATTCAGAAATTATCCCAGAACCTCTTCTACTTGTTTCATAATTCTCTCATCAGAATTTTCCCTTGCAAATTGCTGGAAGATGAACTACTGAGTCTGAACGCCGAAGAAAAATCGTATGGTTGGAGATTGGATCATAAGTCGGGAGGATTTTCTGACCATGTCATAAGTCTTGGGATGAGCAGTATGTTCGCCATCCAAGATGAACGGGCGAGTGCTGGAGTGCTCATTTCCGAAAGTCCAACTTTTGAAGAGTTCGAAGCCCAGCTCAAAAAAGAGGAACAGTTACGAGGCAAGGTCATTGAAGCAGGAGTAAAGAAGCCAGAACATATTAAACCTAAACAATCCTTTCCCACACTCAAAGAGTTGGAAGAGTTTCGGGCAAGGAAATACATTCTATGAAGACCAAAACCCAGTCGCTGTTATCGTCCCTGTTTATATCGGCATTATTCGCAACATTCATTTGGACAATGTATGAGCGCTATTGCCAAACAGTCAGATAATAGCTGTTGTCAGTCCCTTTTAATTTGTAATTTTAACCAAAATGATAATCATTCAATTTTTACGAGAAGTGAGCGCGGGAAGATTCTTCCATAATTTGAAAGATGTGAAGAAAATTCATCCAGTTTTTAAGCGGTATATTTCAGAAGTTGGTGAGGATAAGTATCTTATTAAAGACGATGAGAAAATAGTGGCAGAGTGTCGTTTTGATATTTCTGATTTGGAAATGCTTTGCGAAGCGCGATTCTATAATCTAAAAGGCGACCAAGAGTCGCTAAAAAAACTGATTGTTTTTACTCTTCCCAGATATATTGATGAACGAGCTTTCATTGCCGACAGCAACGGTCTGGGATATTACTTCGATGCCACCAATCATTTCCTGATTGACGGTGATAAGTATTATTTAATCGGCAATGATGATGAAAAGCTAATTCCCATTGAGCATTACCGCCTGCCGATAGAAGTGAAAAGGGAAGATTGGCAGGAAAAGCTGAAGAATCTCTTGGAAAAAGCCAAAAGCCAAGGAGTGGATAAGTAGGCCTTGATAGTATTCCCCAAAGAGCTATGGTGTGTCCATAAGTTAAGAGTAAAACAAAATGGATCATATCAAAGACTATTTGGATTACCTGAAACTGGAGCGGTGCTTAAGCGAGCACACGGTCAGGGTCTACAAAAACAATCTGCATGAGTTTCGTGATTATTTAGGAAAGAGCGGTTCAATTAGGGCGACAAAGAGGAAAGACATCCGAGCCTTCCTCTTTTCGTTAGCCAATCAGCCGATTACCAAAAGATTGAAACAAACGACCCTGCGAAATTTCTTCAGATTCTTGGAAGACGAAAATATCATCAGAGATAATCCGATGAAAAATCTGCCGATGCCCAAAGTAATCAGCCGTGAGCCAAGTTATCTTTCAGAATTAGAAGTCAGGAAATTGATTGGCGCGGTGGAAAAGGATGAGTCCAAGTTTCAACCAAGAAACGAGGTGGCAGTTAGGATTTTAGCCGAGACAGGCTTTCGACTCAGTGAATTGACCAATATAAGCCTCAACGACATCAATTTGGAAAACAAAACCATCCGTATTAGGCGGAAAGGCAATGTGGAACAGGTTGTGCCGATTAACAAAAGACTAGCCAAATTATTGAAAGTATTTATGAAGGGCAAAAAACCAAATGAACCGCTGATCAAAAGCAGTCTGGGGAAAAGAATGACTGCGAGGAGGGTTTCTTTGATGCTTCAGAAGTATTTGGAAAAAGCCGGAGTAGCAAGAAAAGGAATATCAGTCCATAGCCTTCGTCACAGCTATTGTGTGAGGCTTTTGGAAAAAGGGGCGAGTCTCCGGGCGACTCAGATTTTGCTCGGACATAAATCTATTGCTACGACGGAAAGATATATGCATCTCACTAAAAATCAGCTGGCGAAGGAAGTGAAGCTGTCCCAGATAGATTGACCGGAGTTCTTTGAAAACTAAAAAAAGAAAACCGATAAGTTAATGGATGGAGAGACAGGATGGACGGGTTGATTTTCGCCGATATAAATGTAATAATAAAATCAACAATTAAATGCCTAACCCTTGTGAGTAAAATCGCAAGGTATGGTATGAAAACCGACTAAAGTGTATTAAGCTCTCCATCCAGAGCACTTTAGTCGGTCATGTCTCGAAAGGGATATGGGTGTCCGCAAGGACATCGCTGGTGGGGAGCTTTGTGTTTTTCTGCCAGCGAAAACTGGCAGTTTTTTAATTCATTAAAAAAACCGACTAAAAAAATGGAAACACAAAACAAGAAGTGCCAATTTTGCGGAGAAGAAATTCTTGCAGAAGCTAAAAAATGCAAACACTGCGGAGAATGGCTGGAGACAGGACACGAGCCAGTTAAAAATTCCAAGAGTAAAGTAGTCGCCTTTTTATTGGCTTGGCTTTTGGGAGGACTGGGAGCGCACAAGTTTTATCTGGGAAAAACAGGACAAGGTTTTCTGTATTTGATATTTTGTTGGACGCTGATTCCATCGTTTGTCGCTTTCTTTGAAGGCATCGGATACATCGCCAGCAGTGATGAAAAATTTGCGAGCAAATATATCAATGGTTCAAATAATAATGAAAACAAGAAAGAAAGTTCTTTCAAGAAAATACTGCTGGCAGTGATAATCGCGGTGGGTGCTTTCTCAATACTGCTGGTTGTGATCGGCAATTCAATGGACGAGGTTGAAAAGAAAAAGAACGAGGCTGTTGTCCAGCCAGCGGAAACTCCAAAGCAGGAAACAGCACCGATTGAAACTGCCCAGGAAAAAATCGTGAGCTATCGGGAATTGAAGAGCTATGAAAAATCTGGCAAGACCTGGAAAAGCATAGTCATCCCTCCCAAAACTTCTCAGGCAGATTTGATCGCATTGGCTAAAGATCTGCACAAAAAAGATGCCAAGAGCTATTTTCACATTTTTGACGATGATGCCAAATTTCAGGAATATATGGATTGGGATATAAATTATGGGAAGGTGAGGGATAAAGACGGAAAAGTAAAAACGATAGATCAATGTTCAGATATGAATTATTGCCAATCGCTTGTCCAACAACAAAAATATGCCTATCCCTTTCCAGAGGCATGGAGTGACAAACACGAGATTGCCATGATCAACGAGATGCTCGACATCAGCAGTGGAATGATGAAGTGGAAGCTGTCCAGTCCGCTGGGAATTGAAATAGTGGGGTTATAGGCTAAGAAAACCGGGGCGAAATGCCTCGGTTTTGTTATGCGGTGGCATCATTTACCCAACTTCAGATAAAAGTCGCACAAATCGCAGAATTTGGCGAAATTTAGGCTCTAAAACCCTTTACCAGAGGTCTGTTTTCTGCTAAAATTGAAGAATAAATGAGGTAAAAACGATGAAGCAGAAAACCGCTCTGGACATTTTGAAATTGGGACACAATGTGTTCCTGACAGGCCCCGCCGGAAGCGGGAAAACTTTTTTATTGAACCAATATATCGATTATCTCAAAAGCAAAAATATCGGAGTGGCGGTGACAGCCTCCACTGGAATTGCCGCGACTCACATGAACGGGCAAACCATCCACAGCTGGTCAGGAATGGGCATCAAGGATGATCTGACTCAAGGGGATTTGCATAAACTCAAAGGCAAATTCTATTATCGCAAACGCTTTGCCAAAACTGGCGTCCTTATCATAGACGAAATATCCATGCTTCATGCTCATCAGTTGGATATGGTCAACAAAGTTTGCAAACTTTTCAAAGACCCATTCTTGCCATTTGGCGGATTGCAGGTAATTTTATGCGGAGATTTTTTTCAGCTTCCGCCAGTTGCCAAAGAAAACCAAAAATCCAAGTTTGTAATTGAGTCTTTGGCTTGGCAGGAAATGAATCCGCAAATCTGTTATCTGGAAGAACAATACCGCCAAGAGGATGAAAAGATGACTAAAATTCTTAATGCCATCAGAAACCAGCAGGTGGATGATAAGATTTTGGGTTTAGTTTTGACGAGAGAAAATAAGCCGATCAGAAGCGATATTTATCCGACTAGGCTTTTTACTCACAACGCCAATGTGGATGCTATCAATAATTTAGAGCTGGACAGAATCAAAGAAAAACCTTTAGCCTACAAGATGCACTCGGACGGCAATGAAAAATTGGTGAACATCATCAAAAAAGGATGCCTTGCTCCGGAACGGCTAGTGCTGAAAATTGGAGCGATGGTGATGTTTGTCAAAAACAATTTTGATCGCGGTTATGTTAACGGCACCTTAGGAAAAATCATTGGCTTTGACGAAAACAAATTGCCGATAGTGGAAACTTTTTCAGGAAAGGAAATTGTAGCGACTCCAGAAAAATGGGCGATTGAAGAAGATGATATAGTGATCGCATCTATCACTCAAATTCCACTTCGTTTGGCTTGGGCAATTACGGTTCACAAAAGTCAGGGAATGACACTGGACGCGGTGGAAATGGATTTGAGCAAATCATTCGAATACGGAATGGGATATGTGGCGTTGTCGCGCCTGCGAACTTTGGATGGTATAAAGCTTTTGGGAATCAATGAAACCGCGCTAGAAGTTAATCCTGAAATTTGCGAACTGGACAAAACACTTCAGGAGTTATCTGAAGCCAGTGTGGTGGAAGTATCAAGCTTAAGCTGGTTTAATAAGAGGACGAAGCAGAAGGAGTTTGTGAAGAAGGTTTCAAAGATTTAGAGTCGGTGGCTTTTTCAAGCATTTGGGCTTAAGACAGTATTATTGACTAGTTTCCTTAATATGGTATACTGTAAATAATCATCTAAACCAACTTAAGAATATATGCAATATTTAGACAAAAAAATCCAAAAAAGAATTGATGACAAATTGAAGTTGCTGAATTCTTTTCGTCCACTGCCATCCTCTGCAGTTAAAAAACTCAGGGAACAATTTGAAGTGGAAATGACCTATAATTCCAATGCGATTGAGGGTAACAGTTTGACTCTCAAAGAAACCTATCTGGTCATCAATGAGGGCATAACCATCAAAGGCAAGCCACTAAAGGATCATCTTGAGGCTAAAAGCCACAAGGAGGCTTTGGACTATTTGTATTCACTGGTGGAAAGCGGAAAGAACAATACCGTGTCGGAAAGGTTTATTAGATCGCTGAATCAAATCGTGATGCAAGATATTGATAAAGAATGGGCGGGAAAATACCGAAACAGCGGGGTGATTATTGGTGGAGCGGATCACAAACCGCCGGAAGCTTTAGAGATTCCGAGACTGATGCAAAATCTTATCAGTTGGGTCGGGGATAACAGTAAGAAAAAAATGCACCCAGTGGAATTAGCCAGTATTTTGCACCACAAGTTGGTCTATATCCATCCCTTTTTTGACGGCAACGGCCGGACTTCACGCTTGACGATGAATATTGTTCTGATGCAGTCAGGATTTCCCCTGGTAATTGTCTTAAAGAATGATCGCAAAAGATATTATCGGTCGCTGTCTCTGGCAGATAAGGGCGACTATGTTCCGTTTGTGAACTTCATTGCTCGGGCGGTGGAGAGAACATTGGATATTTATCTGAAAATACTAATGCCAAGCAAGAAAGGCAAAGAGGAATTTATCCCGTTGGCAGAATTAGCCAAGGATACAAAATTTACGGAAAAATATCTGAATCAACTGGCTCGCAGTGGAAAACTGGAGGCGCACAAGGAAGGACGCAATTGGCTTACCTCCAAAGATGCACTGAAAAGATATTTGGACAGCAGGGAAAGAAAGAGGAAATAATCTTCGAATTCAATGGCAATCTATGAATCGCAAATTAATACCTGGGCAAATCAAGGAGCGACAGTAAGTGCTGCCGCTACTTATACTTCGGTAAAAGCAGCTCTTGAACACGAAAAATCTCCCATAAAGGAACTTATTGCAAATAAAAAAGTAATTGTTTATCTTCAGGGTTCATACAGAAACGGAACTAATATCCGTGGCGACAGCGACGTGGATATTATCGTTGAATTGAAAAAAACTTTCGGACACGATTTATCCAGTCTTTCCAAAGAAGAGGCGATCCATCATGAATTATCCCATAGCCCGGCTACTTATACTTGGAAAGATTTTCGTTTGGACGTAATCAAAGCGCTGGAAAGTTATTACGGAAAACTTCTTGTTGATTCTAGCGGTAATAAATCAATAAAATTGTTGCCGACATCCGGCAGAATTAAAGCCGATATTGTTCCAGTTATTCACTTTAGAAAATATTGGTCATTCAGTGGGTCGAATGATTATCTGGCGGAAGAAGGCATAAAATTTTATCACCTGAAATCTGGACATGCTATCGTGAATTATCCAAAACATCATTATGATAATGGCGTTGAGAAAAATGATAAAAACAGAACAGCTGGATTATTCAAGCCATCTGTCAGGGTTTTCAAAAATGCACGAGAATATCTCATTGACAAGAGATTAATCACTGGCGACATTGCTCCGTCCTATTTTTTGCAGAGCCTTATTTATAATGTTCCGGACAGTTGTTTTTGCAACAGCAATCACGATACCTACTTCAATGTTCTCAAACATCTTTATGAAAATTCTCTGGATGAATTTATTTGTCAGAATGAACAGACGCTGCTTTTCGGAGATACACAGGAGCAATGGAAAAAAGATGATGCGGAAAAGTTTATTGCTAATCTTGTTTATCTTTGGGATAACTGGGAAACGATATGATGCACCCCTATTCAACGAATACCAATGAAAGAAAAATAATCCCTTTCTATCTTGCTTGTATAGCTATTGTTTTAACCTGGGGAATGAGCGCAATTCTTGCAAAACTGCAAATTTCTTTTCCTTGGTGGGCAAGCGCGCCATCAGTTATGGGAATATACGGTCTACTATATAGCGTATTTGACAAATTTATTTGGCGAAAACCCTTTTTGAAAAAATTGGGGATAATTAAAACCCCGGATATTTCAGGAAAATGGAGGGGGAAGCTACAATCATCTTTCAATTCTCAAGATTTCGTAAATACTGATGTTAAAATATCTCAAACCTGGACAGAAATTGAAATTTTACTAAAGACCGATAATTCTTGTTCAAATAGTACGGTTGCTTCAATAATGGTAGGGGTTTCAAATAATGCCTCGCTTCATTATCAGTATCAGAATAATCCCAAATCAAGTTCTGTTGATAGCATGCAAATCCATTATGGAACAACTTATTTATCCTGTTCTGGTGATAAATTAGAGGGCGAGTATTATTCTGGGCGTGGTCGTCAGAATATTGGAAGCATAGAACTGCACAAGGTTATTGAATAAGAAAAACTATGCAACCAGCCTACAATTTAGACAAAATCAAATTCGCCACAGATCCGCCTACTTTTGAAAAGGCGGTGGCTTTGTATGAAAGCGGTAAAGTGACGGAATTTAAGGAGGGCATTGGTGCGTATTCTGCCATAGTCGCAGGAACGAAACCTTATCGAGTATCTGTTGAAGCTCGGCGATTTGGATTGGCTACTTGCACTTGTTATCTTGGGCAGAATGACACGCTTTGCAAACATATGGTGGCCGTATCAATTTATGCGGTTATGCGAGGCAAGAAAATAAAGCCGGAAGACGCGAAGGTATTCAGTAGTTCGGTATGCAGTGGAAAACTTGGAAAATTAAGTGAGGAAGAATTAAAGAAAATTAAACAAGAAATTACTTCAGCTCTAAAATATATCAAGGCATATAGCGGCCCATCACGAACATGGTTTGCTTATCAGGCTTCGCTTTCAGAAGGATGCAATCGTTTGGCTAAAATTGTTTCCGAATTGCCAGCTGGCGAACAAACCGCAGAATTATTGGTCAGCCTCCTTTTGCGTCTGGATAAAAAACTGTGCACTGGAGGTGTGGATGATTCGGACGGTACTGTTGGCGGATTTATAGAAGAAGTTGTGGTTGTGCTTCAGGAATATGCGAAGCTTGATCCGGAATGCAAGAAGGCTCTCGTTGTTCTGGAAAAAACAGAGACTTGTTTCGGGTGGGAAGAACCGCTTTTGAAATTGAAATAGTCTCAATAAGATAAAAAACGCGTCATTTTGAACCGGCTTTGTAGAAAAGGGAATTACTTCCCCAGCAAGCAAAAAAGTCAGTTTTTTTATGGATAAATAAGCCTGTTTTAAGCTATATTTGACGATTTAGTGGACAGGTCGATTTGACAAATAATTGATATTACGGCATACTGAAAATAGCTTACCTATCGGTAAGTAAATAAGAAGTAACCAAGAAAGCATGAAAACAATCGCAAAACAACCAGAAGACGTTATTCAAGACACCAAGAAATATATTGTTGACACAGCCCGCCAGTTTTTTTCCGAATATAGTTATTTGGGTGTTTCTATGAGCGATATCGCCAAAAAACTGGATATAACCAAAGCTGCGCTTTACTATCATTTCACTGGTAAAGCCGAAATTTATGAAAAAGTACTGGATGAAGTTTTTGATGATTTGAGTTTGGCTATTACCGAAGCGATGAACGAAACCACGATTGATAAAAAATTACACAAACTGATTAAGAATTACTTAGAGTTTGGATTTAGAGAAAAAAATCTTATCAAATCTATAGTGTTAAAATTATCGCCGGCCGATAGACAGATAACAAAACACATTACTCAATTAAGAGAACGGGTTGCTGATCTGATTCAACCAATAATTGAAGAAGCTTTCGCAAGTAAGAAACTAACCGGTAAAGTTGATAGCCAACTTCTAACTTCCATGCTTACCGGCATGATGGACGGATTGCTTTTGGAATATTCGTTTCTTAATAAAAAAATAAATTCGGCAAAAATATCAGATCAAATTATTGCCGCTTTATTTTAAAGGTCGAGGACCAGTCCGCCTCAAGGACTTAATAAATGAGTTAATAAAAATAAAAATATGCCAACAAATTTTCTAGCAAACATTGATTGGTCAAGTCCCATGACAATTGGAATCGGAATTGGAGTCGTCGCGGTTATTGCTATTGCCGGATATCTAGTGTGGGCTTGGCAAGAAAAAAAGCCGCCATTTGATAATATGTAAAGCATTTTGGGCGCTTCATTTTCGTAGCTATCTAAACTAATAAATGGAGCGTCTTTTAATGATTTTAATAATTTGAAAGCAATTTATGTATAAAGAATATGAACCTATAAAGTTCCCAGAAGACGAATCGGCTCATGACGCCATTGTTGAATGGTGGTATTTTAACGGCCATCTTAAAGACAAATATGGCAACGAATATTCATATATGGATTGCCTGTTCAAAGTGGATGTCAAAAAAGTAAAAATACCTTTTTTAAGTAAGATTCCGCTTAAAACATCCTACTTCTCACATTCACTCGTTTCAGACATAAATAATAAAAGTTTTCAGCATAGGATATCTCCCTTTTCTGTTGTTTCTGATGACAGTTTTTCCAAATCCCTGCTTCATATAAATTACATCAATCCGGAAATTAAGAACGGTTATACTAACTGCGCTATTGAAAAAACAGACGAATCAAAATACCGCTTAAAAAATGAAGATATGGATTTGATATTAACTTCAATTAAAAAGCCCTTGCTGGAAGGCGGGAAGGGTTTTCTTGATCTTCATTCTAAAGCAACCTATTATTATTCCTTAACCAACCTGAAAACAGAAGGCAGAATAAAAATTAAAGATAAATGGGTGAATATTACCGGCAAGTCATGGGTGGATCATCAGTGGGCGGATGCCAGTTATTCCAAAGACAGGTGGGATTGGTTCTCGGTGCAATTGGACAATAATACGGAAATGGTTTGCTTTATGTATGATGACGGCCAGAAAAAAACTTATTTGGCCAGTATCTCTTATCCGGATAATACGCAAGAGCATTATGACAATATTAAAATTATTCCCCTGAAAGGACATTGGACAAGCCCTAAAAGCAAGGCTATTTATCCGATGTTATGGGAAATCAAAATACCGGCAAAAAATATACATCTGCTTCTGTCGGCAAAAATTGAAAATCAGGAAATGCTGTTCGGTTCAATCAATTATTGGGAGGGACCGCTTACGGTCAGCGGATTATTCGAAGATAAAAAAGTAAACGGTGTTGGTTTTATGGAACTAGTCGGTTATCCATCGCAATATAACAATGCAAAATATATCAGAGATGAAATAGGAAAAACAGCGAGCCGGGTTATTTCGTCTATGAAGAATAAGGCTTCGGCTTTGGTAGGCAACGTAAAAAATAATCCCGCAGAATCAGATTAAAATTATGGCAAAACTAAAACGACCTAAAATCGGTTTGGCGTTGGGAAGCGGCGGTCCCAGGGGGCTGGCGCATATCGGCGTAATCAAAGTTCTGAAAGAAAATAATATTCCGATCGATTTTATCGCCGGTTCAAGTATCGGCGCTATGGTCGGCGGATTTTATGCCGCTACCAAAGATATAGGACAAGTGGAAAAGATAGCGTTGGGAACTAACTGGAAAATGATTTTAGCATTGATAGATCCTTCTTTTCGCCAGGGATTGCTGGGAGGTAAAAAGGTAAACAATTTTATCGAAGATCATATCGACAAAATGGATTTTAAGGATTTAAAAGTTCCCCTTTCGGTAGTAGCGACAAATTTTAAGAACGGCGACGCGGTTGTTATAAACAAAGGCGACGTTGCCTCGGCAATCAGAGCCAGTATTTCTTTGCCATTGGTTTTTAGGCCCGTGGAAAGGGAAGGAAAATTATTGGTCGACGGAGGATTATCTTTGCCCGTTCCAGTCGAAGTGGTGAGAAAAATGGGAGCGGATTTGGTAATAGCGGTTAATTTGGATGCCGATTACTTTGCCGACAACAACAGCGAAAACAATAAATTCGGTTTTTATAAAATGGCTGAAAATTCAATCAATCTCCTGCGGCATCACCTGGCCTATCGAAATGTCGAAAATGCCGACATTGTTATCAGTCCGCAGGTTGGAAATGCGCATTGGGGAAAATTTCTGGACGGAAAAGATATAATTTCAGCTGGAGAAAAAGCGACAAAAATAAAATTATCACAATTGAAAGAATCGATACATCGGGAAAACAAGGACGTTCTGAGTAAGTTTTTAGATTTTCTTAAATTATAATCAAAATGCTTAGAAATTTTTTCATCGCCTGCTGGTTCAGCTTTAAACAGCTAACACGCAGCAACAAGAAAAGTGTCGTGATGACCATAGTGGTGGTAAGTTTACTTTTCATCAATATTCTTTTTATCGCGTCCATGATGTCCGGACTTATAAAAACTATAAACAATCAGGTTATAGATTATCAATACGGAAACATTGTAATCGAACCGACCAAGGAAAGTGAAAGTGACAACTATATTAAACAAGCGAATCAAACATTAAATGACATCAGAAGCATACCAGGTGTTATTGGGGCGGTAGAGCACTATAAAGAAGGCGTCAAAATCACATATGATCAGAAGAAAGAAGGAACTAACGTTAAAGACTTCAGCGGATACTTATATTCCGTAATCCCTTCAGAGGAATCAAATGTTCTTAAAATAAATTCAAAAATTGTTTCCGGAAGATATCTGGAAGATGGAGATCGAGGCAAGATACTTCTCGGACGGGAAATCAGCGGAGGCTTCGAAGCTACTCTTGAAAGAGCATCTTTGGGAGGGGTCCGAGTTGGAGATGAAGTTTATGTTTATTATCCCAATGGAATAAGCCGAAAATATACGGTAGCTGGAATTTTTGCTACCAAGAGTTTCCTGGCTGATGCGCAGGCTTATGTAACAAAAGATGAAATGGAAGATGTTTTGGGACAGCATGACCTGGCCGACGAGATAATTGTAAAAACTGCAACTATGGGAGATGAGAATAAGTATATTTCAAAAATAGAAAATGTATTGGAGCAAAAACTGAAACTTTATATCTGGAGCGATTTTTTGGGCGCCCTGTCAACCGTTACAAACAGCTTTGATTTTGTAAAATTAATTTTTTACGCTATCGGACTGGCTGTTTCCGGCGCCAGCATTTTCATAATCATCTATATCGACTTGCTTAATCAGAAAAAACAAATCGGAATCTTGAAAGCGATCGGAATGGAAAGCAAAACTATTGTTATTTCCTATGTATTGCAAGCATTTTTTTATGGACTTATGGGGGTGATTTTGGGAAGATTCCTGCTTGAATACGCAATCTCTCCATATTTTCTCAAGCACCCGCTGGAGCTTCCTATCGGATATATCAGCCTTAATATTGAAAGCCTTGATCTTATGCGCACGGAAATAAGCATGGTAGTCGTATCGCTTATTGCCGGATTCATCCCATCCGTTCAAATTGCCAGAAAAAATATTTTAGATTCAATATTCAAATAAAACAATGGAGAAAGATATTATAACCGTAAAAAATTTGCACAAAACTTATTCAGGGGAAGTTCCGCTGCATGTTCTTAAGGGCGTGAGTTTTTCTGTAAAGGAAGGGGAATTTGTGGCGATTATGGGCAGAAGCGGCAGTGGAAAATCCACCTTGCTTCATCAACTTAGCCTTTTGGATAACGCGGACGAAGGAGAAATAATTGTTGAAGGGCAAGAACTGACTGCCCTTTCAGACAGCGAAAAAACAAAATTTCGTCTTCAACACTTCGGTTATGTTTTTCAGGAATACGCTCTCCTGTCGGGATTCAGTGCCGAAGAAGCCGTCAGTTTGCCCCTTATTTTGCAAGGTTGCTCCATACGGGAAAGCAAAAAACGTGCCAGAGAAATACTTGAGATGGTTCAACTTGGTGATCGGATAAAACATTTTCCGTCCGAAATGTCAGGAGGCGAACAACAAAGAGTGGCGGTTGCCAGGGCCTTGGTCAATAATCCGAAAATTCTTTTTGCCGACGAACCTTGTGCCAACTTGGATTCGGAAACGTCAACCGTAATATTGGAACTTTTTAGAAAACTCAACAAAGAACTTAATCAAACCGTGATTTTGGTAACTCATGAACCGGAAGACGAGGAATATGTTGATAGGGTAATCCATATGAAAGACGGGATTTTACAATAAATAATTTTTAAATTTATAAATTAAAAAATATGCCAAAAGTTAAGAAAGCAATTTATTGGATCATTGTTGTCGCTATTGTGATAACGATAGGATCCATAATTTGGGGAAATAAGAACAAGAAAGCGGATTATACACTTACTCCGGTTAGCAAGGGGACGCTAACCCGGACCATTTCAGCCAACGGAGAATATTTATCTAAAGACGAAGCTAATGTCAGTTTTCGAATATCCGGACCGCTCATCAACGTTAAAGTGGATGTTGGGGACAAAGTGAAACAGGGACAATTTTTAGCCAGTGTTGATACGGGCACTTTAACGGAAAAATTGGAACAAGCAAAAAAAGCGGTTACGATCCAGAAAAAGACTTTGGCTTATCAAAAAGATAAGGATGATTTATATACCAAGGACCAACGCAGTGCTCAAAAGGCGGCGATCCAGCAAGCAGAGGCCGCCGTTGATGAAATTTCCAAACAATTCCAATATGCCAACATTAATGCACCGATAGGCGGAACAGTAGCTGAAAAAAATGCAAACATTGGAGAAATAGTTCAGGCCGGAAGCCCAGTGATTAAGATTGTTCGGGAAGACGAAATGAGAATTGAAGCTAGGGTTCCAGAAGTGGATATTGCCGGAGTCAGAGTCGGTCAGAAAATAAGTGTCAAATTTGATGCTTATCCGGAAAATCAAATATTTGAAGCGGAGGTAACGGAAATAGATCCAACTCCAGTTACCGTTCAGAACGTTGTTTACTACGTGGTCAAAATGCAGGTTGAAAATCCCGATGCAGGACTGCGATATGGTATGAACTGCACAATTTATGATAAGGTAGCCCAAAAAGATAATGTACTTATGATTCCCAAAGGAGTAATAGAAAAAGAAGGAGATAAAAAATTCGTTACCGTTCTGACTGATATCAAGAAACAAACAGTTGAAAAAAGAGAAATACAAACCGGACTGGAAGGAGATAATGGAATAGTGGAGATTGTTTCCGGTCTGAAAGAAGGCGAGCAGATAGCGACGGAGAAATAATAAAAAATTATCGCAGCTAAAATAGTTTCTTAAGCGTATTAAAAGCATGACTCAAAAAGTATTTTCTGTGATTAAATTTACTTTATGCGTATTCTTCTAATCTCAGATCACGCCGATCCATTGGCGGAAATCGGGTCCAAAGAAGCCGGAGGGCAAAATATCTATGTTTTCTACCTAGCAAAATTTTTGTGCCGACTTGGAATTTTAGTTGATGTGTATACTCGTTGGGACAGAAAAAACAAAAAAGAAATTGTTAAATTCAACAATCATTTAAGGGTTATAAGGGTTAAAGCGGGTCCGAAAAGGTATATACCTAGAGATAATTTTTTAGGTGTTGTGGATGAATTTACGGAAAATATATTGAAAAGAGTAAAAAAGGAAAAAATAAATTATGATATAATTCATACAAACTACTGGTTTTCGGGGCTTATTGGTTTAAAAGTTGCTAAAAAAATCAAGAAACCGCTTGTTCATATTTATCATTCTATCGGTCAAGTGAGATTTGAGAGTTTGAAAAAATACAAATTTCAGGAAACCAACAATGCTTTTTTTGAACAAAGAACGATTTTTGAAAAAGAAATAGCCCAAAAAGCGGACAAGATAATTACGACCAGTCCGGTGGAAAAAGAAATTATCAAAAATCTTTTTAGAATCAGCGGTGAAAAAATACAAACCATAACTATCGGGGTGGATACGAAAATATTTAGGCCGATAAAAACCGAAAGAGCCAGAAAACTGGCAAAAGTCGAAACTAACGGAAAAATCATTCTTTATGTCGGCAGAATCGAATGGAGAAAAGGAATCGGAACACTGCTTTACGCCTTCAAAGAAGTTATTAAAAAATATCCCAATGCAAGATTATTTGTTATCGGCGGGGGCAAAAGCAAATCGGCAAGAAAGCTGGAAGAGGCTGAATGTGAGCGACTAAAAAAAATCTCTCAAGAATTAGGAATAGAAAAGAGAGTAAAATTCCTTGGTCCAAAAAAGCAAAAAGAACTATATAAATATTATTCAGCTGCCGATGTATGTGTTGTTTCCTCATATTATGAACCGTTTGGAATAGTTCCTCTGGAATCAATGGCTTGCGGAACCCCTGTAATCGCTTCGCGCACTGGAGGGTTGCGATATACCGTAAAAGACAAAATAACAGGATGCCTGTTTGAACCCAAAAATTATTCTGATTTAGCCGAAAAAATAAACATCGTTTTGAAAAACGGAAAAGATTTTTATACGGGAAACTGTTTAAAAAGAATCAACGATGATTTTCAATGGGAAGAAATAGCTGATCAATATGACAATTTTTTTAATCAATTAATAAACAAAACAAAAAAATGAAAATTGCAATAGTAGCTCCATTTGAGGAAAAAGTTCCCCCACATAAATATGGCGGAACGGAACTTGTTGTTTATAACTTGACTCAGCAGTTAGTAAAGATGGGTCATGATGTTACGCTCATAGCAACTGGAGATTCCCAAACAAGCGCCAAGCTGGAAGTCATTTTCAAAAGATCGCTCAGAAGTATTCCTGATCTTACGGACATGAAGTTACGGGAAGCTTATAAATTTATTGGGATAGGAAAAGTGGTAACATATTTAAATGAAAATGATTTTAATGTTGTTCATAATCATATTGGCTGGAGATTGCTTCCTTTTGAAAAAATTATCGCTTGTCCGGTAGTCACAACTCTTCACGGACCTCTCGATGTTCCTTATCAGCAGAGAGTTTATGGCGAGTTTAGCGAGTCAAATTACATAAGCATCAGCATGAATCAACGAAAACCGATGCCAGAACTTAATTTTGTGGCAAACGCTTATAATGGTCTGGATATGGAAAAATTTAGACAAAATTACCAGCCAAAAGATTATTTCGCATTTCTTGGCAGAATGTCTCCGGAGAAGGGACCGGTTCAAGCCATAGCGGTGGCAAAAAAAGCGGGGGTGAAATTGATTATGGCAGCCAAAGTTGATCTGGTTGATGAGGAATATTTCAAGAAAGAAGTAGAACCATTAATTGATGACGATCAGATTAAATTTATCGGAGAAGTTGATCATGAAGAAAAAGTGGAGCTTCTTGGAAATGCTAAGGCTTTAATCGCTCCGATTCAGTGGGAAGAACCTTTTGGTTTGTTTTTTACCGAAGCAATGGCTTGTGGGGCGCCTGTGTTTGCAATGAGACGCGGATCCGTTCCGGAAATCGTAATAGATAAAAAAACAGGATTTATCTGTGACAGTGTGGATGAGATGGCGGAGAAAATAAAAAGAGTTGATGAAATTGACAGAAAGGATTGCTTCGAACATGTTAAGAAAAATTTTTCTTCGGAAAAAATGACGAAAGATTACATTAAGGCTTACGAAAAGGTAATGAAAAAATAACGCCTATAAGCAAGCTACTTTATGTTTAACTTCAAAAAAAGATATTCAGGCATAAGCCGAAATGTGGTTATTCTTGGAGTTGTCAGTTTGCTGACGGATCTTTCTGGGCAGATGGTTTTTCCATTGCTCCCTCTTTATATTACCTCAGTTTTGGGTGGCGGAGCGGTAGCTGTTGGCCTGGTTGAAGGAGCGGCCGAAGCGGCCGCCTCGCTTTTAAAAGTCGTTTCCGGCTATTGGTCGGATAAAATAAAAAGCAGGAAACCGTTTGTTTTTTTTGGCTATACCCTTTCGGCTATAATGAAGCCGGTCCTGGCTTTTTCCGGCAGTTGGTTTTCCGTGCTACTCATCCGAATATTAGACCGAGTAGGAAAAGGTTTGCGTGACGCGCCACGCGACGCTATTATTGCCGAATCTAATAATCAGGCAACATTAGGCAAGGCTTACGGATTCAACCGGGCGTTGGATGGGCTGGGTTCAGTTGGCGGATCAGTATTGGCATTTTTGCTGCTTCCGGTTTTTGGTTTTGTAAACTTATTTAAGCTAGCCATTATTCCCGGTTTAGTTTCGGTGGGGGTGATTTCTTTGGTAAAAGAACCGGAAAGAATTAAAAAAGTTGAGAAAAAAATTTCCTTGAAAGTAGGATTTGGCGAATTGACGCGCGAGTTAAAAATATTTATTCTGGTTGCGACAATTTTTACACTGGGAAATTACAGCTATGCTTTTTTGATGCTTCGGGCGAAGGCGGACGGACTGGGAGATGAAAAAACTATCATGCTTTACGCTCTTTTTTATTTAGTCTACACCCTTTTGTCTATGAAAGCCGGATCATTGTCCGACAAATTTGGCAGAAAACCGATAATTTTGGCCGGATACGGAATGTTTACTCTCTTATCTATCGGGCTTTATTTATTTGGCGGTGTTACATTTACAATAATTTCGTTCATACTTTTCGGAATATTTTTTTCCTTGATTGATGGCACTCAGCGGGCATTCGTTTCTGATTTGTCACCGGCTCGTCTCAAGGGAACGGCTCTGGGAACTTTCCATACGTTTACCGGTTTAGCGGCTCTCCCTGCCGGATATATTGCCGGAGAACTTTGGACAAAAATAAGTCCGGAAGCGACGTTTTTGTTTGGAGCTATAATCGGGAGTGTTTCCATTTTGATTTTTTACTGTTCACTGAGCAATTGTAAAATTAATTATAATAAAGCATAAAACTAATTTTCTATTAAACAAAAATGAAATATAAAAATCTTACATCGGAAGAAGTTGAAAGAAATCAAATCAAGTTTGGAAAAAATGTTTTGCCGGAAGAAAAAACCGTTCCGGCAATCAGGCTTTTTCTGGCGCAGTTTGCCAACCCTTTAGTTTATATTCTTTGTTTTGCCGCTCTAATATCTCTCTTTCTTCATAAATATTTTGATATAGCACTCATTCTCTCTGTTGTTGTTGTTAATGCTATTATGGGATTTTTTCAAGAGAATAAGACGCAAAAAACTTTGGCGGCTCTCAAAAAATTGGTAAAACCGAACGCTAAAGTTTTGCGCGACAATCAAAGACAGGATATTGAAGCGTCAGAATTGGTTCCGGGGGATGTTGTTTTTCTCGCTGTCGGAGATAAGATTCCGGCTGATGGAAAAATTTTAGAATCAATCTCTTTTCTGATTAATGAAGCTATCTTAACCGGTGAAAGTGAGGCGGTGGAAAAAAAAGAAGGGGAAGAAGCTTATATGGGAACGATTGTTTCTTCCGGCCGGGCGGTAATGCAAGTGACGAATATTGGCATCGCGACAAAAATCGGAGAAATTGCCGAAACCCTGAAAGATACGCAGCAGCCGATAACCACTCTCCAAATCCGTTTGAAAAAATTGACCCAAAATTTAATTTACATTTCAATTTTCTTGGCGGTCTTGGTATTTATTTTTGGTTTTGCAACCGGCCGGGATTTTTGGCAGATGGCCGAACTTTCCGCCATTCTTTTGGTGGCGATTATTCCCGAAGCCTTGCTTATTGTTATTACTTTGGTATTGGTGCTGGCAATGCGTGACAGCCTGAAAAGAAAAGCGCTTATCAGGAAAATTTTAGCGGTGGAAACTTTGGGATCGGTTACGACAATTTGCACGGATAAAACCGGCACGCTCACAGAAGGAAAAATGAAGATTGTTGAAACTGATTTTTCCGACCAAGAGAATAGTTTTTTGGCAATGTGTCTTTGCAATGACAGGAGTGATACTGTGGAAATTGCGCTTTGGGATTATCTGGATGGGTTAAAAGATTTTGACCAGCAAGAAAATTTTGATAAATATAACAGAGTTTTTGAAATTCCTTTCGGCAGTGAGCATAAATTTATGCTTACAGCCAATCATCTTTCAGATGGCAGCGGCAATCATTTTATAGCCATCAAAGGAGCGCCGGAAGTTATTTTGAAAATGTCTAATTTGAGCGAGGAAGATAAGAAAATAATAACATCCAAAATTCACAGATGGGCAGAAAAAGGACTAAAGGTGCTGGCATTGGCTCACAAAAAAATATCGCAGGAGGAGATAGAGGAAATAAAAAACAAAAAAATATCCGGATTTGAGTGGAGTGGAATAGTTGGTCTTTGGGATCCGCCGCGAAAAGAAGTGAAAGAAACGCTGGCGATCGCCAGGGAATCGGGGCTAAAGATAAAGGTGGTGACTGGTGATTACCACCGCACGGCAGTAAAAATTATGGAATCCTTGGGAATGAAGGTTTCGTCCGGCGAGATTTTAAAAGGAAGCGAATTGGAAGAATTAAGCGATGAAGAATTAAAAAATAAAATTACCAACATTTTGTTATTTGCCAGGGTAACTCCGGAGCAAAAACTGAGGATAGTTACCGCTCTTCAGGAACTGGGAGAAATTGTGGCTATGACCGGAGATGGCGTAAATGATGCGCCAGCGCTCAAAAAATCCAACATTGGAATAGTAGTGGGAGATGCTTCGGAGGTAGCTAAGGAAACCGCCGATCTTATACTTCTGGACAATAATTTCAAAACGATTATTTCCGCAATTGAAGCCGGAAGGTTGGTCTTTGAAAATATCAAAAAGATAATCTTGTTCATCCTTTCCAATTCTTTTGCGGAAGTAGTGGTTATTATGGGTGCTTTGATTTTAGACTGGCCGTTTCCTCTTACAATCGTTCAAATCCTGTGGCTCCATCTTCTGTGCGACGGGCCGGAGGATTTTATTCTGGGTTTCGAACCAAAAGAAAAAGAAACAATGCTTGATGGACCCAAAAGAATGGACGAACCGATTTTTGGAAAGCTCAGTATTTTTTTGACTGTAGCAATATCTCTTCTCTCCGGCCTTATCTCTCTCGGCTTTTTCTGGTACTTCGGTTTATATCAAGGGAATGTAGCTCTTGGTCAGACAATGGCTTTTATGTCGCTGGCTTTCAGCTCTGTTGTTTATATTTTTTCCTGCCGGACGCTTCGCAAACCGTTTTGGAAATATGAAAATTTTTGGTCCAATAAATGGCTTTTTGCGGTTGTGATTTTTAGTTTATTTTTAGCTACTATTATCACGTATTTTCCTCCGACCCAAAAACTTCTAAATCTGATTCCCTTGAATTTATTCCAATGGAGTTTGCTGGTGGCAAAAGCAGTATTGCTGGTTTTGGTTATTGAAATAGGAAAGTTAACGATGAAGCCAAAAAATAAAAAGAGTTGATGGAATTGACAGAAAAAATTATTTTAAACATGTTAGGAAATTTTTCTTCGGAAAAAATGACGAGAAATTATGTCAATGCTTTTGAGGAAGTTATAATTGAACAATAAACTTTGACAAGTAAAAAAATATAGATATGGAATCGAAAATAAAGAAAATTCTTGAAAGAATAGATTTGCTAAATGAAGCGTTAAGAAAAGAATATTCGCAGCTTGGGAAAAAATACGGATTTCTGATAAAACAGCGGAAGGTTATATTTTTAGAAAAAATCAGGGAAAGAAACAAAAAACTTCGCATACCTGCTTGGAAATACGCTATTCCAAAAAGTATCCGTCACTTTCTTTCCATGCCCTTTATTTATATGATGATTTTCCCTGTAGTGATCCTGGACATATTCATCACTGTTTATCATTGGGCCGCTTTTCCTCTGTATGGTATTCCGAAAGTCAAAAGAAGGGAATATATAGTTTACGACAGAAAGTTTCTTGATTATCTTAATGTTATCCAAAAAGTGAATTGTCTGTATTGCAGTTATGCAAACGGTTTCTTTGCTTATTCTTTGGAGATTGCGGCCCGGACAGAAAGATATTGGTGTCCGATTAAAGCTGCCCATAAACCGAAAGTTTATCATAATTGGTACAAGGATTTTGCCGATTACGGAAATCCCGAGGAGTGGAATCATAAATTCAACGACCAAAAAGCCTTTGAAGAATTGAAAAAAATATCTTCGGAAAAACAAAACAAATAAAAACAATTTAAGCATTTCCAAAATTTGCCGACAATCACCTCCTTTCTAGGGAGTTAAGGTGAAGCTCTGAATTTATTCAGGGTATAATCTATTGGTCTTTCATTGACTTCGGTCAATGTTCAAATTCGGATAACACAACTTGAGGACTAGCCACAATAGCTTGTGACTTTAAAAAACACCCTGGAGGGTGTTTTTTGCGTCCTTGTTATTTTATTTCCTCATGTTAAAATTTATTAAAAGTACTTTTATAAAGGAGGGTTAAATGAAAATTATTGTTTATGGACAATTTGTAAGAGCCGCACTTATCGGTTTGATGCAAAAAATTAAAGCTTTATGGTGCCCATTGCCCAAAAGAAACTTTGTCCAAGGAAGCACTAGGGGAGAACTTTGGCGACCTGCCAATCTTGAAGAAGTATCGCTTCGCGCAAGTCAGTCAGCGGCAGAGTTCTGCAAAATGTTTCAGTCATAATTTTATCTCAAGAGAAAAAAATAAAGGGTTCGGCAATTGCTGTACCCTTTTTTATTTGGTCTTGTCTTCTTATCTAACAGGGGTAGAATAGAGGAAAGAAATATGAATAATAAAAAAAACGGGGCAATTGGCATATTCGATTCCGGTCTTGGAGGGCTAAATGTCATGAAAGGACTCATCAAAGAATTGCCGGAATACAATTACATATATTTAGGGGATACAGCGCGGGTGCCTTATGGAAACCGATCGGAAAATATTATCTATGAATTTACTAAACAAGCAGTAGATTTTCTTTTTAACAGCGGATGCGAAATCATAATTTTTGCTTGTAACACAGTATCCAGTGATGCTCTTAGAAAAATACAGCAAGAATATTTGCCAAAAAAATATCCACGGAAACAAGTTTTAGGCGTGATTATTCCAACGGTTGAATATGCTATTTTAAAAACTAAAAACAAAAGGATTGGAGTAATTGCGACTAAAGGCACAGTAATGTCTGATGCTTTTAAGAGGGAATTTTTGAAAGTTGATAGTAAGGTGAAGGTTTTTCAGAATCCTTGTCCACTGTTGGTACCGATTGTGGAAGCTGGCGAACAAAATTCAAAAACAGTTGATATTATTTTGCAAAAGTATCTAAAGCCATTACTTATCAAAAAAATAGACATATTGATTTTGGGCTGCACTCATTACGGAGTTTTTAAAAACAAAATTAAAAAAATAATTGGGGGAAAAATAAAAATAATTTCTGAGCCAAAAATTGTTGCAAAAAAATTAAAAGAATATTTGCAAAGGCATCCTGAATTAAATAGAAAATTGGCAAAAAATTCAAAATATGTTTTTTGTTCCACAGATCTAACAGATAGATTTGAAAAATTAGGCAGTAAAATTTTTAGCAGGAAAATTAAAGTAAAAAAGGTAAAAATATGCTAAAGGAAATCAGCGATTAGTGGAAGAAAATAAATAGAGCTTAACCCTGTTTTTGTGTTATTATTTATCTATGAATAAAGAAATTAAAATTGAAGATTTAGGCTGGGATGAATTTTTTGAATCTAATCGAAAAAAATTTGAGTTGGATAATTTTCAGGTTGCGCGCGTGATTGCTGAACATAGGGGAGCATACAAAATTAAAAATGCCAGTGGAGAATATCTGGCTAAAATAACAGGGAAGCAGATGTTTAAAGCAAAATCGCGGGAAGATTTTCCGGCCGTCGGAGATTGGGTGGCCATTACTGAGGCTGATAAAGAACAGGCGACAATCCAAAAAGTATTGCCGAGAAGAACCGTGATGAAAAGAAAATATGGCGACAAGAATAAAATTGGTGAAAAAAATGAAACTCAAATCATCGCGGCTAACATTGACGTGGCGTTTGTCATTGAGTCAATTGACCGAGACTTCAATCTGAATCGCATTGAAAGATATTTTGCTATTGCAAGCGATGGCGGCATAAAGTCGGTTGTTATTTTGAATAAAACAGATTTAATTTCGAGGGAAGAATTGGAAATAAAAATCAGTGAAATAAAAAATCGGCTGGTGGATGCTAATGTTATTGCCACTAGCACTTTGACCAATGAAGGATTGGCAGAATTAAAAAAATATATAGCCCCAGGAAAAACTTATTGTTTTCTCGGTTCGTCAGGCGTCGGAAAATCTTCCCTAATTAATAAATTGATCGGAGAGGATATTATAAAAACCGAAAACATTGGAGTGCGTTCGGGCAGAGGCAAACACGTAACTACCGGACGAGAAATGTATTTTTTGACCAATGGTGGAATTGTGATTGACAATCCCGGAGTTCGGGAAGTGGGAATGACGGACACGGGCGCCGGTGTGAATGATTTGTTTGATGAAATAAATGCATTGTCAAAAAATTGCAAATTTGTTGATTGCACGCATACACAAGAACCTGGTTGCGCAGTTTTAGTGGAACTTCAGGCGGGTAAGTTGGATGAAAGCAAATATGCCAATTATATCAGTCTCAAAAGAGAGGCTGAGCATTATGAAATGTCAGAAATAGAGAAAAAAGAAAAAAATCGAAGTTTTGGAAAATTTTTAAAAAATGCAAAAAAAGAATTGAAAAAATCAGGACTTAAATATTTTGACTAAGCCCGATTTTAATAGATTGCAATTCATAATTCACAGCTAAGCTTTCTGTATTTTAAATATACGCAGTCCCTTTCTATGAAAGCATGATGACGGGATTATTTGTTATTTCATTTTCTGAATCATTTTCCTGAAATGTAATAGATTCTGCTCTGGCTACAAAAACAAGATCATTCCAGAAAGGCAACAAGAGATACTTTTCTTCTTTGGTTCCTTTAAGAATAATGGGTGGAAGTTGAGCGTTAGCGGATAATTTAATGGAAGTTTTATATTTTCGAACCGCACTAATGGCTTTAAGCATCAACTCCATTCCAATAGATTCGTCTTTATTGAGAAGATTTGTTTCTCCAGTTGGCCAATCAGTAAGGTGAATGCTATTTATACCTTCATGATGGGCAAAGAATCCGGAATCTATGTCACTTGTAAATTTACCCTCAGGAGATAACTCCGCATGAAACATTTCTTCCGTAATATGGGGAAGAAGCGGAGAAATCATTTTTAATGCAATAAGATATACATGATAAAGCGCGTATTGAGCCGATAGTCTTTTTGTTTGAGAAGAATCTTCAGTAGTCCATAATCTGCCTTTAACAATTTCAAGATAATTATCGCATAAATCATTCCAGAACCATTCTTCAAAAGTTTGTCTAGCGTGGCTGTATTCATAGCGTTCAAATTCTTTAGCCATAGTTGCTGCAGTAGCATGAGCACGATTTATTATCCATCTGTCAATTGCCTCCAATTCTGAAATTTTTTCTCCTTTATAATCGCGAAGATTATCCAAAATTAATTTTCCTGCGTTGTAAATCTTGGTTATAAGTTTTTTTCCCTTTTTTACCTCTAATTCATCATAAAAAGCATCTCGTCCAAGGGTAGCTCCATACATAGTATAACGAATTGCGTCAGCAGAATGTTCAGCGATTAGTTCTTCAGGCTTGTGTTTTCCTCCGCCAGTTTTTTTACTTATTTTTTCGCCCTTTCTAAGCAATAGGTGGCCAGAAATCATAAGTTCACGCCAGGGAATGTTTTGATGGCGGTAGAAAGCCATAAGAACAGAATACATTACCCAAGTACGTATTATGTCGTGACCCTGAGGCCTCATTGACATAGGATACATTTTTCCAGTTAATTTTCCGTTTCCAGGGAAGTAGTTGTTTATATCAGGGGTAAGTGCTGAAGTAAACCAAGTATCAAGGACGTTCTTTTCAGGAATCATTTTTCCTTTGCCGCAATAATCACAAGTATGAATTTCAGTATCTATTTTTGGATTAACTGGTAAAGATTCTGTTTCGGGAATGAAAACATGGCCACAGGAGTCACATACATAAGCAGGAATAGGAACGCCGAAAAACCTTTCTCGAGATATACACCAGTCCCATTTAAGTCCAGACACCCACTCTTCGTAGCGTTTTCGCATATATTCAGGGTGCCAGATTATTTTGCGTCCAGCGTCCAACAGATCTTCTTTTTTATCAAGAACTTTTACAAACCATTGTTTGGTCGGTATGAGTTCGATTGGAACACCGCAACGTTCATGAACTCCCACATCATGTTTTATGGGCTGTTCCTTGCGGATTGCATTAAGTTCTCGAAGCTTAGAGATAATAATTTTTCTTGTCTCTCCTATTGTTTTTCCTGCTATTTCTGGAAAGTCTTCCAAATATGATATTTTTCCTTCCGGAGTAAAAATAATTTTTTCTGGAAGATTATGCTTACGTTTCCAAAAAACATCAGTCTCATCTCCATATGTGCAGCACATAACTGCGCCTGTTCCTTTTTCTACTGATACTTTATCATCAGCAATAATGGTTACTTTTTTTCCAAGTGGGGAAATTGCAAACTTTCCAATCTGGGGTAAATATCTTTCATCTTCTGGGTGGACAAAAACAGCTACGATAGCAGGCAGAAGCTCGGGGCGGGTAGTTGAAATTATAAGCTCTTCTCCATTTTCACAAGTAAACACAATATCATAAAACATAGCATCAATTTCTTTATCTTCAACTTCAGCCTGTGCTACAGATGTATGGCAATTATGGCAATAAAGTGCAACAGCCTCCTTTTGGTATATTGCATCCTTTTCGTATAATTCCTTGAATACCGTTTGTGCCAGCTTTTGAGATTCAGTTGATATTGAAGAGTATGACAAATCCCAATCAATGCTAAGCCCAAGAGATTTCCAAAGATTAGTATATTTTTTCTTATATACTTCAGTAACTTCCAAACAAATTTTTACGAATTCTGCAAGAGGCATAGTGCTTCCCTGAATATTGTGTTCTTTTTCGACAAGCCTTTCAGTAGGAAGACCATTATTGTCATATCCCATTGGATAGCGGACATTAAAGCCTGCTAAACGGCGAAATCGTGCAATAACCTCTGCCTGAGTATATGAGAATACATGGCCCAAATGAAGTGATCCTGATATGGTAGGAGGAGGGGTGTCAATAGTAAAAAGTGGTTTTATTGAATCAGGATCAAATCTGTTTATTTTCTCATTTTCCCAAAAATTTTGCCAATAAGACTCTCTATTCTGAGGTATGTATGATTCTTTTTCTCCTTTATTTTTCATGGTTTTTCCCTGATTTATTTGAATTAAGCTTTTTTACTTTAACATGATTTTCTTCAATAGTAAAGATTTATTGCCAAAAAAATAATATAAAATTAAAAAGGCGGTAAAATAAATTTATGAAATATAATATGAATAAATTTTATTTTTTGCACTGGATAAATCTATTATTGTTTATGGCAAAAATTTCATTATTAAATTATAATATAAACATATGAAATACACAGAAAAAATTCAAAAGGCAATAAAGTTTGCTACTAAAACGCATGATGTTTACCAAAAACAAAAAAGGAAAGGCAAAGATATTTCCTATATCACTCATCCACTAACCGTAGGAATAATTTTGGCGATAATCGGAAAAAATGAGGATATAATATCAGCTGGAATTTTGCACGATACAATAGAGGACTCAATAGAAGAAAAAAAAGTTGACTATAAAATGCTGGAGCAAAGGTTTGGGAAAAAAGTCGCTCGTGATGTTTTAAGTGTAACAGAAACAGAAAAAAGATTGTCCTGGGCGAAAAGAAAGGAAAAAGCCTTGAAGCATATAGAGCAATTTTCCCATTCATCGGTTTTAATAAAATCAGCTGATATTTTAGCTAACGGGCGTGAATTGATAGATGACTATCATAGAGAGGGCGAGGCTGTTTTTGACAGGTTTAATGCAGGAAGGAATGATGTTCTTGCAAATTATCAGAAGGTTATCGCAGCATTGCTTAAACGCTGGAAGGACAATCCCTTATCAAAGGATCTGAAAAAGTTAGCTGAAAATTTGCCCAAATAAACTAGCAATATGATTTTTTTCCAGTTTATGATATAATTTTACAAGTGATGAAAAAAATAAAGAATACTAAAAAAATATTAAAATATAACCTGTTGGTAGCTGGCATTTTTGTTTTTGCTTACCTGATTTTCGGATTTATAGGTAGTCAAAAAATGTCTTTTTCGGAGATTAAAAATGAAGGACGTATAGCTGGAACAATGATTTCAGTTTTCGTAAGTCCTTTTGTAAAAGTAACCACATTTGACGGAAAAAATATTGAAGATTTCAGTGGCACCCCTTCGACAAAACAAAAGAGACCAATATTTACTGGAACATCAAGTATTTCAAATGCTATTATAGAATTAGAAATACAAGAAAAGAACAAAACAATCTATGCAACAACCATAGCCGATGGCAGTGGTAATTGGGAATGGCTTCCATCAGAAGATCTATCAGAAGGAACCAATACTTTATACATAGAGACTAGCGATCCTGCAGAACCTGCTTTTGTAGCTACATTTTCATTCTTATTTGAAATTCAGAAAAAAAGTAATGGAGAAGATGAGGATGACGATGAAGATAAAGATGAAACAGCAATTTTACCACCTTCTTCTTATACAATAAATGAGCCTCAAAAAGGAAATGCCGCACTAGCCGAAAGGCCTGTGGATTTTAGTTTGCTAATCAACAAAGGCAAAGAAGTCTTTAGAGGCGACAATCTGGAAATAGAAGTTACCTTCCTAAATGTTAAAGATGATTTTGGCGAAGTTACTATTTCGTTCGTCCTTATTTCACCTGATAATAAAGTTATAAAAGAATACCCTTATGTAATTTATCTCAAAAACAACGAAAAGGTAACAAGAAAAATATATCTTCCAAATGACTTGAAGCTCGGAAAATATAAACTCCAGGCCAATTTGACTGTCAAAGACAATATTATCAGTCAGGAAAGATCTTTTTTCTTGAAAGATAGGCCTATAATGGAAATAGGAACGGGGAATATTATTACTTACGATGATATAATAAATAATTTAGGATGGATCGGGCTGTACTTTTTAGTATTTTTGTCGATTATCATTTTTTTAATCAGGAGAGAATATATTATATATAAGAGATCAAGAAATCACGTCACAGAAGAAGTTCTCTACAAAAAAGGATTTATTAGTTAAAAATTAAAATAAAAAATATGCAATACGCAGAATTCGTTCTTAAAATTTTATCCTTGGGCATGCTGGTTTTTTCAATAATTTTTACTTTAGGAATTATTTGGAGAGCGGAAATGAAACTGGACACGGTATACAAAATATTTTTTGTGGCTCTTGTGTTTTTATTTATATCGCAGGGAATGGAGCTATTTGTAAAAAATGAAATATTTTCCTTTGTGGGTCAGATATTTAATTCTCTTTTTTTCTTAGTTATGCTTGCTAGCATATGGATGACTAGAGATTTATTTAAAAAAATTGATGAAGAAAAAAAGAAGTCCAGTAATTAACAACATGAAACTATAATAAAATATTAACAAATAACAAAAATAAACATGAGCATATTTTCAATAATATTAATAGTCGGAGGGCTATGCTTGTTTGAAATAATATGCAGTATCGATAATGCTGTAATTAATGCTGAAGTCTTGTCCACAATGAGCAAAAAGGCGCGAAAGTGGTTTTTATTGTGGGGGCTACTATTCGCAGTTGTAGTTGTGCGCGGTCTTCTGCCGTGGGCAATAGTTTGGGCAACTAATCCATCATTAGGCATGTTCGGTTCTCTGACTGCTACCTTTAGCAATGATCCTAGAGTTCTTGAGGCTATCGAAACGTCTGCGCCGATACTTTTATCTGGTGGCGGAACATTTTTAGTTTTTTTATTTTTTCACTGGCTTTTTATAGAACCGAAGAATTATGGACTTAAAGGAGAAAGATTTTTTCATTCAAAAGGAGTTTGGTTTTATGCAGTCGTTTCAATTTTACTTGCCATTCTTGTCTGGCTAGCCCTAAAGGTCAATCCTATGATGGCTTTTGGAGTTGTTATGGGTTCAACTGCATTTTTTATCACGCATGGATTTAAACAAAATGCCGAACAACAGGAGAAAGAGTTATTGGGGAATAGTGGCAAGCAAGGATTGTCGGATATAAGCAAGATTTTATATTTGGAGGTGATTGATACCACTTTTTCTATTGATGGAGTATTAGGAGCCTTTGCTTTTACCCTTTCAGTTCCGCTTATTGTTTTAGGAAACGGTCTGGGTGCTTTAGTGCTAAGACAAATTACGGTTGGAAATATAGATAGAATTAAAAAATATGTTTATCTTAAAAATGGAGCTATGTATTCCGTTTTGTGCTTAGGGATTATTATGCTTTTAGATAGTTTCGGTTTCCATATTCCAAGCTGGCTTGCCCCTGCACTTACTTTTATTGTAGTGGGCTATTTTTTCTTAAAATCAAAAGCGGAATTGGATAAAAATATAAGTAAATAATAATTAAATAATTAATAAAAAATATGAAAGGATTTTGCGCCAACATTGAAAAAGACACTTTGGAAAACGAAAATTTTCGCAAAGTGCTTTATACTGGCAAACACAGCCAGCTGGTTCTTATGAACCTTAAGCCAAAAGAGGAAATCGGCATGGAAGTCCATGAAGAAAATGACCAATTTTTCCGATTTGAAAAAGGAGAAGGGAAATGCATCATTGATGGCAATGAATATGACTTGAAAGATGGTGTCGCGATTGTTGTGCCTGCCGGTGCACAGCACAATATTATAAATACCTCTGAGGTTGAAGAATTGAAGCTTTACACAATTTATTCTCCTGCCCATCACAAAGATGGTATCCTCAGGTCAACCAAGGAAGAAGCTGAAGCTAATGAGGCTGAATTTGACGGTCAGACAAGCGAGTAGTTTTTCTGTGATATTTTTGACAATCTTAAATAAAAATAGCCTCAAGAGGCTATTTTTATTATTTTTTAATGAAGATTTTTTATTCTTTATTTTCTTTTGGACGGATAAATTTTATATATCCGAGAATAAGGGCGATAATCAATCCTATGGTCACGATTATAAATCTGAATTTGGAATTTTCACTCATTAGACCCCTGATTATGCTGTAAGCGGTGGTGAAAACTCCTCCCAAAAGAATCCCGTCAGCAATCATTTTGATTTTGGCAAAAAATGTCAAGCTGACAATCATAATCAAAATGGCAAAAACTAATGAAGCTATAGAAACATTGCGATTATAAGCCTTTGATTTTTCGTTGAAACTCTTCATATCCTGATCGAATTTCTCCTGTTCTGCTTTTAAATCAGCATATTCTCCGCAATCAGTTTTTTGCAGATTTAACTCAGATGGATAATCAGGGGCCTGCGGTCCTTCATAAAAAGCGTCAATGCCTAAGCCTACGAATAGGGCGACAAGCAAGCCTAAAAAAAATGTATAAAATAATTTTAATATCATATAAATTTTCTATTTATTAATGCTTATATTACAATTATATCATAGATATATTCTTAAGGTAAGCATTGTATTATATAGTGAAACCACCTCTGGGGAGACAAGCAAAAGCTTAAAATGCCCAAGCTGGTAATTTTTCGAAGAGGGGGAAATTATCAGCGAAAGCGATGGTCGCTAGATAAAGCAGACACAAAATAATTGTTTCAGAGATGAGGTGGTTTTTAGAAGGAAAAAAATAAAGGATTTGTAAGTTTATATAAATCTTGAAAAAAGGTTTTTTTATTGTCTAAAGTAGTTAAATATAGTAAAATTATAATGTTGTTAATAAAAAAATACGAAAATTATAAAGCCCTGTTTTTTTATAGTATAATCTAATAAGTAAATATTAAAACATAAAATATGAACAAATTTTTAAAAATCGGAGGAATTTTGCTGGGTATATTGATAGTTCTTTTTGTAGCCGCCATTGTTTTAAGGGCTTCAAAAAGCATTCTTTCTGGATCCAGTTCTTTCTCAAATGAAACAAGCAGGAGCTCGGCGTTAGGTCTTCCTAGTGCAAAATTAGGTTTTTCCAATCAATCGCCAGCAGCAAGTATGAAAAATAGCAGTTCGCCATCTTCTTACTCCATTCCATCCGAATCTTCTTATGATGCTGTAGAATCCGGAGATTTTTTGCAGGCAGATAAAAAGATTATAAAAAATGGCGACCTTGAATTAAAAGTCAAAAGTGCTGAAGAAACTGCAGAAAAAATTTCAGAAATTGCCAAAGACAATGGCGGAGAAATATTCTCTTCTAATTTTTATCAAAGTGCGAAGAGCATAAAGAGCGGAACGATAACAATCAAGGTGCCGGTAGCTAATTTTGAAAAAACTTTTTCTGAGATTAAAAAAGTATCCTCTTTGGTTATACGCGAGTCGATTTCAGGCCAAGATGTTACGGAACAATATGTCGATCTTAAGGCACAGCTTACGAACCGCCAGGCTGAAGAACAGTCTTATATAAAGATTCTTGGTCAGGCTCAAAAAATAGACGATGTTTTGGCTGTCACGCAACAGTTATCCAGAGTCAGAGGAACCATAGAGCAGATTCAGGGTAAAATCAAATATCTTGACTCGCAGACTGATATGTCCACAATCTCGGCTAATCTTACCGAGGATGAAAATATAACAATTGCTGATTCATGGAGGCCATGGCAGGTTGTCAAAGAATCTTTCAATTCCCTGATAAAAGTAATGCAGGGTCTGGTTGATTTTGTCATTAGGTTGATTATAGTTGTTGTTCCATTCCTGCTTGTCTGGGTACTGATTATCTGGGGGATCTACAGGGTAGGCAAGAAAATTTATTTAAAAATAAAAAACAGAAATTAAAAGAAAAAAGCACAATATCCAAAATAAATGCTAAATATTACTTCCAAAATAATACTTTTTATTGGGCTTATTCTGATGCCATCAAGTTTGGCATGGGCCGATGCATGGTGGGGTCATGGCTCCAAATCATTTGATTGGATATTAAAAAATGGAGGAACAATAATAAGGTGGCAGATAGAAGATATTTCCAAAGAAGCGGATAACTGGAAAGCTGTTATGTTTGACAGTAAGGGAAAATATGTGGAAGTCGAATATGGCCAAAAGGGAGTTTTTGATGATGCTAAAAATGGAGTTTATACCATAAAAGCTTATAAAGGCATAAAAGATCATGAAACTCACAAGGGAGGAAAGCTTTTTGCTTCAATTACGGTTACAGCGCATCCAGGAGAAACAATTAATATTAAATTTAATTATAAGAATGAAACTGCCAGAATGACTACAAATTATGTCAGGCGTGTCGCAAAAAAAACTCCACCTCCAAAGCCGGCTGTTGCAAGTAAAATCGAAAATGTTCCAGATTCTTGCATAGATTCTAATAATATAAATAAAATTGCTCCAATTTTTAAATTATGCCCAATGATTGATAATCAAGCCGCTTCGGTTTTTAAGCTAGATCCGATGATTGACGATCAAGCTGCTTCAACCTTAGTTTATTCAGAAAATTCAAGCGTTGAAGATACAGATATAGAAGAAACTATAAATAAATCTAACGCAGAAATCTTAGTTGAAAATTTTTTAAAAATATTTTCAAATATTTTTTAGGGATAAAATATAAAAGCTATGAAATTGATATCAATAATTGTTCCGGCATATAATGAAGAAAAAAATATCCCGCTTATATATGCAAGATTGAAAGATATATTCATAAATCTGAAAAATAATTATGTTTTTGAGATTATTTTTATCAATGACGGAAGTACCGATAAGACCATGCAAGAAATCGAAAAATTAGCTGATTCTGACGCTCAGGTAAAATATATAGATTTTTCCAGGAATTTTGGCAAGGAAATAGCAACAACAGCCGCTCTTAATAATTGCCAAGGAGATGCTGGCATAATGGTTGATGCCGATTTGCAACATCCAGTCGAGATGATACCTGAATTTATAAATAAATGGGAGAGCGGGTTTGAGGTTGTTGTTGGAGTCAGAAAAACAAACAAGAACGCCGGATTCTTAAAAAGATTCGGGTCTAAGATTTTTTATATTATTATAAATAAGATATCTGAAGTTGAGATAACTCCAAACGCAACAGATTTCAGACTAATCGATAAAGAAGTGATAAGACAGTTTAACCGTTTTACCGAAAGCAAAAGAATGACCAGAGCCCTGATTGACTGGCTTGGTTTTAAAAGGGGATATATTTATTTTGACGCAAACAAAAGAATAAACGGAGATGCCAGCTATAGTTTCTGGAAACTTTTTAAATTAGCATTAAACAGTTTTGTATCGCTCAGTTTATTGCCGCTAAAATTGGCAGGATTTTTGGGTATGGCAATCACCCTAATTTCGGGAGTAGCGGGACTTTATATTATGCTTGGAAAATATTTTTTTCACACGCCTTTTGCATCAACATTTTCTGACTCAGAAAACCTTGCAATTCTCATTCTCTTTCTGGTGGGTATAATACTGATATCTATAGGTCTCCTGGCTTTTTATATAGCCAATATACATAGTGAGGTTATAAAAAGGCCTATGTATATAACTAGAAGCAAAAAAATTTAGCAATATTTGAAATATTATTTTACTTTATTATAAATAAATGGTATAATATAAATAAGATTTTATATGGTTCGCCTTTCAACCTTTATATTCAAAATTAAAAAATAATATAAAAATGTATAAAAAAAATATAAGTGAATTAGTTATAATAATTATTTTGTTAGCTTTAATGGTAATAGGCGGTTTTTATTGGATTTACAGCAAAAAGAATGTTCCGAATAATTATCAAGTGCCAGTAGTTTCAGAAAAACAAATATCCGCCACGCAAAGTGATGAAAACGAAAATTTTTGTGAGTCTCACTATTATGAAGGCGAAGGCATGATTCGTGGATGGAAGAACCCATCTGACCAAAATGAAGAAGAAAGCATTGTTATACGCGTAAAAGATGAGGATATTGAAAAGTTGCCTATAAGAAATGCTAAAAAATCTGAAAACTTTGCAGTGAGACTTATAGATCCCACTCCGCAGGTTAAAAACAATCTGAATCTTTCCTCCGAAAAAAATCCCGTAGTTATCGCAGTAAAAGGATATGCTGAAATATGCCAACAGGAAATTCCACAGGTAAGCCTCGCAGAAGCAAAGATTGCCTTTAAAAGAAATTAGTTTATCTAGTTTAAATATGAAATTAGGTATGATAAAAAGGATTGATAAGATTCTTTTTATTTTTTTCTCAATAGGGGTTGCCCACAGGCATTATTTCCTGTATAATTAGACAGTAATTGAGTTTTTTAAATTAAGGCTTAAATTTTAAATATATGGAAGAAAAACCCTATATTTCAGTTGTTGTTCCTCTTTACAATGAAGAAGGAAATGTGCGTGAGCTTCATAAGCGTATTGTTGAAGCTTGCGAATCACTTAGCAAACCTTATGAAATTATTTTTATTGATGATGGATCAACAGACAAAACGTTCATTGATTGTGAGGGGCTAAAACCGCTAAAATTAATCCGCTTTAGGAAAAATTATGGCCAAACTGCCGGTTTTGATGCTGGGATAAAAAATGCAAGGGGAGAAATAATAATCACGATGGATGGCGATCTGCAGAATGATCCTAAAGATATAAAAATATTGCTTGAAAAAATGAGCGAGGGTTATGACGTTGTTTCGGGATGGCGATGGCAAAGAAAAGATGATTTCATGAAAAAGCTTTCTTCCCGTATGGCAAATATTTTGCGCAAGGTTTTGGTTGAAGATAATATTCATGATAGCGGTTGTAGCCTAAAAGCTTACAAACGGGAATGTTTTTCAGAGGTTGATCTTTTCGGTGAAATGCACCGTTTTATGCCGGCCATACTGCAATTTGACGGATATAAAGTAGGAGAAGTAAAGGTTAATCATTTTCCCAGAATTCACGGGAAAACAAAATATAACTGGAGAAGGGGGATAAAAGGCATTGTAGATATGGTTTCTATTTGGTTTTGGAGAAAATATTCCAATCGCCCGGTACATTTATTCGGAGGCGGAGGAATGTTTTGCATATTTGCCGGCTTTGCAATTTTAGCCTGGATGTTAATAGAAAAAATGTTTCTCGGCGCTTCTCTATCGGAAAAAATATGGCCTCTTGTTGGAGTATTCCTGATTATGATTGGTATTCAACTATTTATTTTCGGACTTTTGGCTGACATTTTACTTAAAGTATATTACAAAAGTAGAAAATCCATGAATTATTCAATAAAAGAGATAATTAATAATTAAAATTAAATTTTTTATGAAAATTACAGTTATTGGAAGTGGTTATGTCGGCCTTGTTTCTGGAACTTGCTTTGCATCTTTTGGCCACGAAGTATTTTGTGTTGATAAAGATGAACAAAAAATTGAAAACTTAAAAAAAGGCATAATTCCGATTTATGAACCAGGTTTAGATGACATGGTTTTGGAGAATGTTGAATCTGGAAGATTAAAATTCAGTACAAAGCTCGAAGAATGTGCAGGTGATGCTGATGCAATTTTTATTGCAGTTGGAACTCCAACATCCAGGAGGGGAGATGGCTATGCAGATCTTACTTACGTTTATGCTGTAGCTAAAGAATTAGCGCCTTTACTTAAAGATTATACTGTAATCGTAGATAAGAGTACCGTACCGGTTGGTACGGCCAAGGAAGTAAAAAGAATAATCAGAGAAAATAATCCAAAAGCTGATTTTGATGTAGCTTCTAACCCTGAGTTTCTTCGTGAAGGTGCGGCTATCAGTGATTTCATGAAGCCAGATAGAGTAGTAGTAGGAGTTGAAAGTGAAAAAGCGCAAGAAATTATGAGAGAAATTTATAAGCCTTTATACTTGATTGAAACTCCGATTGTTTTCACTAACCTGCAAACAGCCGAGCTTATCAAGTATGCCGCCAATGGATTTTTAGCGACTAAAATAAGTTTTATTAATGAAATTGCCAACCTATGCGAAACTATTGGGGCCAATGTTATTGATCTGGCTAAAGGCATAGGGTTGGACAACCGTATCGGAAAAAAATTCTTGCATGCTGGCCCGGGATATGGCGGTTCATGTTTTCCTAAGGATACTTTAGCACTTTGCAGAATTGCACAGGAACACGGAAGCCCGATACGCATCATTGAAACTGTTATTGAAGTTAATGCTGCACAGAAAGCCAGAATGGTTGGGAAAATAAGAAAGGCTTTGGGTGGAAGCGAAGCGGGCAAAAAAATTGCTGTTTTAGGTTTAACCTTCAAACCAGAAACAGATGATATGCGCGACGCTCCAGCACTTATGATATTGCCAGCACTTAAAGAAAAAGGTGCAGAAATTGTAGCTACTGATCCACATGGAATGGAAGAAGCCAAAAAAAATATGCCAGAAATAAACTATGTTTCTGATCCATATAAAGCAGTTGAAGATGCTGATTGCCTTGTTCTTATGACTGAATGGAATGAATATCGTTCATTAGATTTTGAAAAAATAAAACAGCTCATGAAAGGAAGTATCTTTGTAGACCTTAGAAACGTATATGAGCCTGAGCATATAAAGAAATTGGGGTTCGAATATTATGGCGTCGGACGCAATTAAGAATAAAATTAATCTTATTTAGAAATGAGAATCCTATTTTTCAACTATGAATATCCTCCTTTAGGTGGGGGTGCAGGGAATGCTTCATTTTATTTGCTAAAGGAATACGCTAAAAATTCGGAAATTAAAGTTGATTTTATCACTTCTTCAATCAACGAAAAACACCAGATTTTGAAATTAAGTGAAAATATTACTGTTCATAAGCTTCCAATAGGTAAAAATGCTGAAAATATTCACTATCAATCAAAAAAGGAGCTTTTAAAGTATGCCTGGGTTTCCTATAAATTCGCAAAAAAGCTGGTAAGGGAGAATAAGTATGATCTTACTCATTCATTTTTTACTGTTCCATGCGGCATAGCATCTTTTATTTTAAAGAATAAATTCAAAATTCCTTATATAATTTCACTGCGCGGATCTGATGTTCCGGGATATAGTGAAAGATTCACTATTTTATACAAATTCATCACTCCGATCATAAAAAAAATATGGAAAAGTGCCTGCTTTGTTATTGCAAATAGCTGTGGACTGCGGGAGCTTGCACTTAAATCAAAAACAGAAAAAGAAATAGGAATTATTTATAACGGCATAGACACAGGTGATTTTTTTCCGGATGCAAATAAAAAAGACGAAAATAAATTCACTATAGTGTGTATCTCCCGTATTACCAGAAGAAAAGGAATCAAATTTTTGATTCAGGCGGTTGGAAATCTTCTAAAAAAATACAAGAACATAAAGTTATTTATTGTAGGGGATGGGGATGAATGCGATTCTCTCAAAAATTTAGTACAAACAATAGGAATTGGATCGGAAGTTACTTTCACTGGGCCTATTTTGCATGAAAATATTTTAGAATATTACCAAAAATCGAATATTTTTGTATTACCATCGCTTAATGAAGGAATGAGCAATACTATGCTAGAAGCCTTGTCTTGCGGTTTGCCAATAATTGCAACCGATACAGGTGGAACTAAGGAATTAGTGCAAAATGAAAAAAATGGTTTTATCGTCAAAATGAAAGATCCAGATGACTTAGCTGAAAAAATTGAAAAAATTATGATCAATAAAAATTTGGAAATTCAAATGGGCAATGAAAGCAGAAAATTATCTGAGAAGTTTGATTGGTCGGTTGTTGCTGGAGAATATATTGATTTATACCGTAATGCGATTGAATTGAAAAATATTAAAAGTAAAAATAATAATAGTTAAGAAATAAAAAAGATATTTTTTAAAAATGATAAGTAATAAAAAAATTCTAATAAATTTTCTGAAAATTCTTATCAGCCTTGTCTTTATAATCTGGATAATCTTGAAAATAGACTGGCAAGAGTCCCTTTCTTATCTCAAAGACATATCAGCTTTGTATATAATTTTTTATCTGGTAGTTGTTTTTTTCGGGCTGATAATTTCTTCAATCAAGTGGAAGTGCCTAGCTGAAAGCAAAGGTTTTAAGGAAAAATTATCTACTTTTTTAAAGCTTTATATAACTGGTGCTTTTATAAATAATTTTGTGCCCTCAACTATAGGAGGAGACATCTTTCGATCCTATCAAATAGGCAAGAAAGACAAAAGATATCCTGAAGCTACTGCAACTGTTGTTGACGATAGATTGACTGGACTATTGGCACTTTTTTTAATGACTCCCTTTTTTTCGCTTATTAATCTCAGGGTTATTTCTGAAATACCAACCTTGGTGCTTATAAACATTTTTTTTATTTTTGTCTTGGTGCTGATTCCTTTTCTACCTAAGCTATTAAAATATTTTTTTACTGGAAAAGAGATAAAATTTATTCCACAAAAAATGCTTGTTTATATCAAGGAGATCGGAAGCTTTGGTAAAGACAGAAAACTTTTTGCAAAAACAATGATATACTCTGTAATTTTTAATGTTATCGGCGTTGGTTTGGCAAATATTATTTTATTTTGGAGCATAGGAGTTCAGATGAATCCTCTTGATTATTTTTCTGTTGTTTTCATAATCAGCATTCTTTCATCGATTCCTGCAGGTGTCGGGCTAAAAGAATGGGCCTATATTTTCTTTTTTGGGATGATGGGTATAAATATTTCTGCTGCAGTCATTGTTGCACTCCTAAATCGTTTTTTTCAAGGTCTTATAAATATAATAGCGCTACCGATTTATTTAAAAAATAAAGAAATTAAAAAATAAACATACTTTATAAATATTTTTAAAAACCACTCATAATTAATATGAGTGTTTTTATTTTATTAGCTGCTCCTGAAATCATTTTGAAAGTAAGTGATTTTTTGGATTGCTTTTTTATGGCTCTTTTGAAGCCGATCCGGAAGAAAAGACGAATTTCTTGCGCATAAAGAAATTCCAATTCAGAACCAAAACAATCGCTATAATTTTGGCTATCATCACATAAACATCCAGCAGGTCGACAAAGAACCAGATAATAATTTCAGTCCAAAGAAGGCCGCCAATACCGATAATAGCAAAGAGAGGGAATTCCTTCTTGATGTTGCCTGAACTTTTAAAAACTAAAAGAATATTCATAGTATAATTTGTTGCAGTTCCGGTGACATAGGCTATTGGTGCTGCGATCAAATAATGCACATCAATAAAATGGGTCAAAGAATAAAGCATGACAAGATCAACAAGAGTGGAAGTTCCGCCGCAAATTAAATAACGGAAAAACTGAAGCAAGCCCTTGTTTATTTTTCTCCTGAGTATTTTTTCAGCGATAGTGTTGACAATTTTATCAATGAAATCAGCTATTAACATAAATCTTTTATAGTATATTATTATTTTTTATGACTTTAACAAAATTATTCGGATTGTTGCTAATGATTGTTTCAAATTCAACATTTTTCTTTTGATACATTTCCTCGAAATTTACATAAGATGCGACATTTTCTGTAGTTTCTATGCCGTTAATAACTTTAGGTTCTTTTGATAACTTAACTGTGCGCGACCTTCTATCTGTAGAAATAATAAAATAATCAAGTTTATTGTCTAAGAAAGTTTCTATTTTAAAATCAACAAAACATTTGCCGACAAATCTTTCGCAAACAGCTCCCTTGTCTGACCAAATTACCATATTGCCGGCATTTGGAAGCTGATTGAGATATTGAGTAGCCTCATAACTTCCTTCACCCATGCCTTTTAGGTTGACAATGAAATTTTTTGGCAAAATTTCCGATGCATAGGCTAAAAAGTTTGGTTTTATGAAAAATAAGCTTCCTTCAAGAATAGCAAAGATTGCTATAATTGCAAAAAAAGAAGTAACATATTTTTCAATCTTTTTTATTTCTAAAAATTCCGAAACACCAATGGCAGCCAAAACGAAAACCAGCGGATAAACCATAATCTGGTAGCGTACGGTAGCAATGACTTCATTTACAGCTGCACCCATATAGAAAATCAGGATGAAAATGAGTATATAAAATTTAGTTATGGATTTTCGATCAAGCTCGTTTTTTTTGCGCAGAGAAAAAAAGACCGAGAAAATTAAAAAGAAAAGAACAAGAGGCGAAATGCTGAAAATCAAGCTATATGTGTCGGCTAATATTGCCCCAATGTATTTTTGCGCTAAATTGCCAGTGCCTATTCCTTTTGGCGAAGCGATGATTTCTTGAATGTTGAAAAAATTAAATTTGGCATAGACATGGAGAAAAACAATGGCTATCAGTATGAGGAAAATTCCAGCAATTGTTTTTATCAAAATTTTGCGATGTTTTGCCAGAAAGCCAAAAATTATTTTAGAAAATTTTGCTTTGAATATAATTAGATCTAAAGCTAGAATGGCTATGATTCCGACATAAATTGGCCAAGTAGAAGAGAATACAGGATGACCGACAGTATATTTGAACAGTATATAGATTTTTTCCCAAGTGGCTGGAAAAAATAGGAAAGCCGAAACTATTGCAACTCCAAAAAGAATAAGATAATTGACGGAAGATTTTTTCAGATATTCATCAATCTCTGTTTTTTGATAGGTGTATAGAAAATATTCCATAAGGAATATTGAGAAAAAGTATACAAAAAGAATATTGGCGACAAATTTGTTTATGACAGAAAGTCCGAGAAGAAAACCGGAAAGGATGAGGAATTTTTTTTGTCCGTCTTTTAGAAAATTGAAAAAACTTAAAATTGAAAGTCCTGCCAAAATCCAGAGCATCGCATCTGAATTTATTATCAGTGAGATGCCGAGCAAAATCGGTGAAAGTCCGATGAAAATTACTGAAAATATGGCAATTTTTTGCCCAAGTAATTTTTTGATGAGGAAATAAAATATAGGTAGCATGGACAAAGTGAAAAGAAAAACAGGCAAACGTAGATGGAAGTAGAGATTTTCTATTCTTTGAATATCTCCCAGAGTCTTCTTTTCATAGCGTATTTTTTGAAGTTTTTTTATGCTATTGAAATCTTCATTGTCAAAAGGAAGACCTATTCCAGAAATTGCCGCAATAACTATTCCAGGTTTATCACAAAGATGCGTTTTCTCCCATTTCATATTTTTTATTGCATTCCAGAACTTAGGAACTCTGTCATATGACCAATAGGGTTCATCTACTCCGGAAAACTTTTCCAATCGCGGAAAACCGAAATAAAGTGAAGATATGAATATGGAAAAAAATACCAAAAAAACAATGATTTTTTGCTTCATTTTACAATGCTTGAAAAATTATCTTATGCTTTAATTGTAAGCCAAAAAAGGGCTATTGTAAATGAATTAGAATATAATATCCCAGTTACTTTTTCAAAGAATCTGTCTCGACTATTTTCACGAAATTTGAATTATTGCGACCAAGTATAATTTTTTGTAAGTAGTTCTCAGTCTTATAAGCTTTTTCAATATCGATAACATCATCAATACTCCCAAAACTTTTGGAACTTTTTGATTCTCTTCCTGAAGAAACGACAACATAATCGAATTTAAAGTTCTTTAGTTTTTTCTTGTTATATCCAATTGCGCATTTTCCCAAAAATTCAGCGCAAACGGAGCCTTTGTCTGACCAGATTATAAGATTTTGCGCATCAGGCAGTGAATTCAGATATTCTGCTGCTTCATAACTGCCGTCACCCATATCCTTGTAGTTCAAAAGGTATTTTTCCGGCAGGAGCGGGGAAGCATAGGCCAAATAGAAAGGACGGGCAGAAAAAAGTGCAAGAAAAGAAACCGCTAAAACAAAAACAATAGCTAATGTGTTTGGAATGTATTTCTCTACTTTTTTGCAGGATATGAATTTTGATATACCTATGGCGCTTATTATCATAGCTAGCGGATAGGTGACAATTTGGTAGCGTACGGTGGCTGTAACTTCATTTACTGAAGAAGCCAAATAGTAGAGAAAAATAAAAATTAAAAAATAAAAAATAATCTGCAACTCAAGATCGATAGAGGTTTTTCCCCTGACACTTAAAAATAACGCAAAAATAAAAGCAAGAAAGGCAAAAGGACACATTCCAAAAATCAGGCTGTAAGTGTCGGACAGAATTGCTCCAGCATATGATTCTAGAATGTTATCTGCACCTATTCCCTTGGGTGAAGAAAGGAAGGAAACAAAATCAATAAATTTCATTCCTGAATATGTATTTATGAGAACAAGCAGGGTGAATAGAATAAAAAATGAGGAAAATATCTGCACGATAATTGTTTTGTGTTTTGAAATAAAACCTAAAATCAATCCCATAACCTTACTTTTAAGAAGAATGATGTCCAATGCAACAAGAGTAAAAATTGATGCAAAAACAGGCCAGGTTGTTTCAAATGCTTTACTCAGAAAAGTGCCTTCTAGAAGTATTTCCAAATTTGTCCATGAGGCGGGAAAAAGAATGAAGAAAGTTAGCATCGAAAATGCAACTAAAGTTAAATAATTAACAAAAGATTTTTTAAGATACTCAGAAAGAACTGGTTTTTTCTCGATGAAGATGTATTCTAGAAAAGGAAGTGCAAAAAAGAAAATATACAGAATATTGGCAACATATTTTGTGAGAAGGGAAAGTCCCATGAAAAAGCCGCTTAAGACAAGATATTTTTTATTTTCCTCTTTTTTAAAGACAAAATAACTGAGAATTGAAAGGGGTAGAAATATCCAGAGCAGTGAATCAGGGTTTATAATCAATGAAATGCCAAAAATAATCGGAGAAAAACTTATAAAAATAAAACTCAAAAGCGCAATGATGTCTCCAAAAAGTTTTTTAAGAAGGAAATAGAAAGCTAATAGAATTAAAGTGCAGAAAAGGAAAATCGGCAGGCGGAAATAGAAATTAATCGCTCTTATATCATGGAGCTGTTGCTCGGTCTTTACATTTTCTCTCAAGGACTCATATTGCATCGGATCATATTTAAGCAGACCAAAACCAGAAAGGATCGCTACAGTTATACCTGGTTTGTCATTTACATTCGTTGACTTCCAGTTGTGATTTTCTATGGCAGTCCAAAACTTAGAAGTTCGTCCGTATGTCCAATAGGGTTCGTCAACAGCAGAATATTTGTCTAATCTGGATAATCCTAAAAAAAGATTTATGGCTATAACAAGCGAAATAACAAGTGGTGTGATGATTTTTTTGAGCATTTATTTTTTAAAAAAATAATCAAATTACCTCACAAAGATAGCATATTTTAATTGAGTAGTCTATTTGGTGACATTTTGACTTTGCAAGCAAAAAATGTATACTGAAATAGTTATATTATGAAAATTATTATGAAAAATAAATTAGTGCCTTTATTTTTTTTTATAATTATAATAGCATCTTTTCTTTTAAGGACTTATCAATTTGATGATTGGCTATACTTTAAAATGGATCAAGCACGAGATGCTTTCCTCATTGATAATATCGTGGAAAATGGGCCAGGCTATATGCCTCTTTTGGGAGCCAGAGCCGGAGCAACAGAAGTAGATCAGGGCTTCTTGCGTTTGGGGCCTATTTTTTACTATTTTCAATATATTTCAACTCTCATCTTTAATTCATCTCAGCCCCCAGTTTTAGCCTATCCGGACCTGTTTTTTTCAATTGCAGCCATAATACTTCTGTTCTTTTTTGCAAGACTTTATTTTTCCAGGAAATATTCACTGATGATAACGGCGATGTATGCCTTTTCTTTCATCATAATCCAGTATTCGCGTTTTGCCTGGAATCCGAACTCGCTTCAATTTTTCCTTCTTTTGAGTTTCTATGGCCTGCTTAAGTTTTTTAGGGAGCAGAATGAAAAGAAAAAATATCTCTGGCTCATTCTTTGGATTTTGGGAATTGTGATCGGGTCGCAGTTGCATTTCTTCGGATTTTTCGGATTAGTCGGAATCTCTGGATTATTCGTACTTTTTAAAATGGAATTCTGGAAGAAAGAAAAAATATTTTCATATTTCAAAAAAGAAAATATTGTAAAATTTTCCAAATATGTCGCAGCTGCATTTTTTGTTTTTATTTTGCTATATATGCCTGTAATAATCAGTGACATTAAAGAAAATGGGCAAAATACCAAAAATTTCATCACAGCTCTGAGTTCGAAACCCGAGAGCAAGCCATTTATAGAAAAAATTTCCAAAAATATTTCTGAAAATCTGAATTATTATTGTTTAATAACAACGTCGCAGTGTTATGGGGAAGAGAATAACAAGGAAAATTTTGCTATGTTCTTGACAACAATAATTTTAATTTCAGGTGTCATTATTCTATTACGTGCATTAAGAAAAGAAAAAAATGATTCAAGAAAAGATTTTTTGGCTCTTCTTTTAATCTGGATAAGTGTTTATTTTATCCTTATGATTCCGGTTTCATTTCAACTTCGCCCGAGATTTTTTATTGTTGTTTTTGCAGTACCGTTCATTCTTTTAGGCATGATTTATGAATATTTGGAGGAAAAAATTGGATATAAAAAGGCTGTTTGGACGGGAATAGTTGTTTCATCCCTGATAATTGTCTGGAACTCCTATGGGACTTATGCTTGGTTCAGGGAGCAGGCAAATTCACAGAAAGAAACTGTTGAAATAAGAAGGTCGCTTATTCTGAAAGCAAAAGATGGTGTCTTGCTTTGGCATTTGCAATCTGTTGCAGACTGGATGTATGCACACCATGAAAAAGGCAAAACCTTATATTATTATGTAAAGCCGGAGCATGTGCGCCCAATAGATTATCTTTTGTATAAAAAAAGAGATAAAGACTTAGTTTATGAAACTATGAAAATAAATGATGATCCAAATGCGGAGTATTTTGCCATAACTCCGACAAAGAACGGCACTGAACCGGTTATAAAAAAATTCGGCGATAACATAACTGTTATTGAACAGAAAGAATTCGGACAGCTTATGGTTTCAAAAATTATGATAAATGATAGAAACATTTCGGCAGATTTCAGGTTCAACCGCCCTAAAACTAAAACAGACCGTCTTTTCTGGAAAGATGTTTTCAATAAAAAAGATCGAGATGACAATCTTTATAATATAACAGGGGAAGAATAGCGTATGAATTATTTGAAATCAATTCCTGTATATTTAAATTATTTTGCAAATATTTTAATGTAGTTTTCTGGTCTTTCTCCAATTTTCATTTCCCATTTGGGGGATGTTTTTTCGTAATATGTTTTTATTTGGGGCATATTTTTGTGTTTTTTGACGTATGATTTTTTGCTCATTTTTTGATTATATATTATTTCTCCTCGGCGAGTAAAAACAAAATAATCAAAAGAAGGGGGAATTTCATTTTGAAGAACCGAATAATCGGAAGTGCATTTTCCGCGAAAAAAATCACAGAAGCCGTAATAGTCGGACCAGGCAGACTTATTCTCAACGTCGGGCAATGGATTCAGATATTGTGCGGCCTCATATCCTCCATATCCCCATGAATCAGTGACTAAATATTTTTTTGGAAGCATAAAATTGGTGTAATTAAAATAGAAAGGTTTGATGCTTCGAAGACTTATTAAGCTCAAAATAATCAAAAGTATTGTTGTGGCCGGCCGAAAATATTTAGCTTTGTTATTTTCCGGTATGGCGTAATAAATTCCAATAGCTGCCAGAATTGAAAATATCGGGTATATGATTACATTGTAGCGGATAATATTTAGCAAATTTTGCTGAAGCAATGCCGCGTTATAAACAATAACAAAAAGTGAAAGAGAAAGAATTAAAAATTTCTCCTTAAAATTTAAAAATAATGATTTAGCCCACAAAAGCAGGCAGAATAAGATGACAGGCGGGGTCAACGAGAAAACAGTAGGTCTGGCTTCTAAAATTATTTTCTTGAAAATGTTTTCTTTCTTGAATATTCCGCCCTGGCGTGCATCAAACGGTATTTTTTCTAAGTTCAAAAAATCTTTTCCAAAAATATAATTTAAAATCGTGATCAAAAAAATAAGCAAGAGGGTTAAATAGATTATTTTTGAATATTTTTCCCAGAATGGTCCTATTTTTTGCAAAAATATGAGGCTGAATTTATTTTTTACCCAAACATACTCAATGATTAAAAGTATTACCAGAATTGTTATAGGTAGCAATACAAAAGGCATAGTTGAATAGCCAATAGTTCCGTCATACAGGTAGCGTTTTAATCTGAAAAAACTTGCTGGAAGAAGAATTGTAAATACTGCCATGGAACCTGCAACTACGAGGAAATATTCCCAAGAAAACCGGAATATTTTTTTTGCCAGATCGTTTTCTTTGTTTTCATGTATTTTTTCTAAATAAAAAATAAGCAGAACAACAAAAAGAAAAGGAATAAGAATTGTTGCTGTGAATTTTGTCAGCATTGAAAGTCCCAAAAATAAACTCGTTAAAATGAGAAATTTTTTTTCATTATTTTCCAGATATGCAATGAAAGAAAGCAATGTGGCGATTGAAAATGACCAAAGAATAGAGTCGGCGTTTACTATCTGTGAAGTTCCAAGAATGATAGGCGAGAGAAGAGTGAAAATGATTGACCAGATGGCTATCCAATAATTCTTGGTTATTTTTCTGATAATCCAAAATAAATATAAAGAGAAAAGTGCATTAAAAATAAGAATCGGAATTCTGAAAGCAGCGAGCATATTTTCCAATGGCTGCGTTGTTCCGACCTCACTGGCTTTATTTTTCTTCAGGTAGTCTGACGGGTTGGGATATTTCAATAATCCTGTCCCTGAAATTATGGATAAAGTTATCCCGGGCTTTTCATGGACATATGTCTTTTCCCACGCTTGTTCCTGGATAGCTTTCCAATATTTTGGAATACGATCATATATCCAAAGATGCTCATCGGCCGTAATAAACTTTCCGATGTGATTAAAACCAAAAGAGAAAAAAATTATCAAAGTTGTCAAAAAAAACAGCAGAATTTTTATAGGTATTTTCATATAATTATCCTTGAATTATTTTAGATATACTAACTGAATTATATACTAAATGATAGGAGCGGTCTATTTAAGCAACAATTTTGACTTTAAACCTTAAATCGTATAAAATTATTAGGTATTTTAGCTATAAAAATTTTTTAAGACATTTTTTTCGTTCACGCAAAAATCAATAATTCAAAAAAATCTGAGTCGTTTTTGATGAACGGATTTTTGGTTTTTAATAAAAAGAAATGGAAAGTAACAAAAAATTTCACAAAGTAATCTTTTTATCCACAATATTGATAGTTTTTTTTGCAATTTTGGCTTTATCAGGTTATTTGCTTTGGACCAAAGTTATTTTAGCAGCTGAAACCAGCTTAAAATTTGGCTTTGTTGCTGATTTTGAGTATGGATATAGAAATAAAGTCGGCAATAAGCTGACCAACAAAGCTCCTGAAGCTTTGGAAAAAGTAGTTGAATATTTCAACAATGATTTTCATCCGGAAATTGTAATTTCCGGAGGGGATATGGTGGAAAGTTCTACTTCCAAAAAAGACACAACAATCCGACAATTTAAAGAAATAAACGATATTTTTTCAAAACTGCAATCAAGAAGGGAATATGTTTTCGGGAATCATGATTTACGCGATTTAAACAAAGAGGAATTGCGAAAAATACTTGATATAGATGCTAACCATAAATATTTTGATTTAGGCGATTGGAGATTTGTTCTGATGGATACAAATTTCAAAACTGACGGATCTGACCTTGGTCCCAACCAATACGTAAACGGATATGTAAGCAAATCAGAATTCGAATGGTTGCGAGAAGCTCTAAACACTGACAAACCCACTATCTTGTTTTCCCATCATAGTTCAGTCCCATCAGAATTAAACGGACAATTTGTTTCCTATAAAAAAAATATTTCAAGAGGAATTGAACTTCATAATTTTCTCAAACAATATAAAAATCTTGTTCTTTTTGCCTCTGGTCATGAGACTGGATATAAATTTGCCAATATAGAAGGGCTGAATTATATAATTTCTGGAAATTTAGCCACAAGTAAATATTTGGGTAATTTTATTTCTTTTAATGCTAAATACAACAAATACACCAAGGAAGCAAAAATAATCATTCAAAAACATGGAGAACATGCTCAGGAATTTGAAATAAAGAAAAAAATAGGAAAAAATTTTTTATTTTTTTGATATGAGTGATAATGCTGAAATTATTAAAAAAAAATATATAAAATTGCTGTTTTTGCTTGCTATAATCGTGACAGGTATTTTTTTCCGCGTTTATAATTTTCATGACTTGCTTCGCTTTAATGCCGATCAATCAAGAGATGCTGGGATTGTGAGAGATTTTTTGGAAGGACAAATTTCTCTGCCATTGTCCGGACCTTTGGCGGGTGGCACAAGTTTTGCCCTTGGTCCAATTTTTTATTATTTTCAGATCATTTCAGCTAAAATATTCGGAATTTATCCTGATAAAATGGCCTATCCTGATTTGTTTTTTTCAATCCTAACAATCCCGCTTCTCTATTTGCTTTTTAAAAAATATTTCAACGAATCCCTTTCGATTGCTTTAACTGGCCTCATGTCTGTTTCAATGTTTTGCGTCCAGTATTCCCGTTTTGCCTGGAATCCCAATTCGGCTCCATTTTTTGTTTCTCTTTTTTTATATTCACTGCTGATGCTTTCGGATGATGGCGCAAAAAAGAAATTTATCTGGGCAGCTTTGACCGGAACCGCCATGGGAATAGGCATGCAACTCCACACATTACTTTTGGTTGCAATGCCGTTAAGCTGGCTGTTTTTTTTAGGATATGTTTATAGGGTGAGTGGCAGAAAAATGGCCAAAGAATTTGTTGTTATTTTTTTGTTCGCATTATTTTTAAATGTTCCGCAGATATTTGGAGAAATTCAAAGTGGTGGTCAGAACATCCAGGCATTTTTGGAAGGAACAGCAAAAAAAACTGATAATGAAATCGGCATTGCTGAAAAATTTACTGAAAACATACTTTGCCAAATACAGGGCAATAATTACATAATCTCTACCATAGGACCAAATGGGGATTGCGGAATTAAATATGTCGCAAAAAATTTTAAAAAACACAGGCCACTCGAGAGGCAGGTTTTTGTAGTTGCGGAAACTCTTTTTGGCCTTATATTTACAATAGGCGGAATTATCTTATGGGTTAAAAATGCCAGAAGAGAAAATGATGACAAGAAAAATAAATTTCTTATGCTTCTGGGAATTTATTTTTTGACAGTTTCTGTATTTTTAATTTTATTGGCAAATGAAATTTCAACAAGATTTTATTTAGTTTTGGAATTCTTGCCCTTTTTACTGCTCGGTTTTTGGGTGGATGAGATTTTGAAATGGACGAAAGATAGAAAAACAAAAATTGTAATCGTAATTCTGACATTGTTTTTTATCGCGCTTGCAGTAGTCAATATATATAAAACATGTGGAATGTTTAGAGACTTTTTTTTGCATAAAAAAATTGAAAATAATGAAAGCCTATTTATCACGCTAAGTGAAACAGAATTTATTGCTAATTATATAGCCTATCACACAAGTGATCAAAAGGCAGTCTATCTTAAAGGCAAGAAGCTGTATCTTTTTAAATATGCAAGATCAATTGACTATTTTACAAAAAAAGAAGGAATCATGATTAAAGAGTATTCCAAAAAAGAAAAATTACCTGAGAATGCAACTATTTTCTTTCTGGAAAATGCGGAAAATAGTGGAAGATTAGATAAAAAAACAAGGGCAAAATATCAAGCAAATGACCCTCAAATTTTTGGAAGATTATCTATTGCAAAACTACATGAAAAATAAGGTTATTTTCAGAATCAAACAAGTTTCATGGAAGATATGGGTTTTTGTAATTGTTATTGCTTTTGGGATTTTCTTGTGCACATTTCATTTTTCTGAATATTTACGCTTTAATTCCGATCAAGCTCGGGATGCTGGAGTTGTAAGGCTAATGGCGCAAGAAAAAATATTTCCATTGCTTGGACCAATTGCCGGAGGGACCAGTTTTCATCTAGGACCGGCATTTTATTATTTTCAATACATAAGCACTGAGTTGTTCGGAATTTTTCCTGACAAAATGGCCTATCCTGATTTACTTTGGGGAATTCTTTCCATTTTATTAATCTATTTTTTGATCAACGAATATTTTGGAAAGAAAATTTCTCTTTTGCTCTCTGGTTTATATTCGATTTGTTTTTTTGCCATTTTTTATTCCAGGTTTGCCTGGAATCCAAATGCAGCTTCTTTTTTTGGAATGCTGTTCATTTTTTCGATGTTAAAAATTGCGAAAACCAATGACCATAAAAAAATATTTTGGTCAATTCTCTGTGGCATTTCTTTGGGAATCTTGGTACAACTGCATACAATTCTGTTGATCAGCGCTGTTCTATCTTTTATCTTATCTTCAATAATTTGGCTGAAAAGAAAATTTTTAAATTTTAGATATTGGTCGGTTATAATTTTGATTGCTTTGCTTTTGAATGTTTCTCAAATAATAAGCGAAGTTAGAACCAAGGGGGCGAATTTCGAAGCTTTCAAAAGCGGAGCAGAAACGAAAAATAAAAACCAAAGCTCGCTTCCCAAAAATATTGCCACAGCAATCAACTGCCAATTTGGATCCAATTTGAAAATAATATTACCGGTGGGGAACATGGGCGAAAAAGCTGACTGCCAATTTATGGATTCATGGGAATATAAAAAATTAAAAAAAAGCAGCGGAGTTGAACTTTTTGGGAAAATCGCTTTGTTTGTTTTTTCTTTTATTTTTTCCCTGGGTGGATATTTTTTTCTAGCTTGGAACTTCAAAAAAGAAACGGAAACAAAAAAGAAAAATTTTATTTTAATGATTTCAATTTACATTGTTTCAATAATGGCGATTATGTTTTTGGCAGCCCAAGAAATGTCACTTCGCTATTTCATTATGTTGTCTTTTGTACCTTTCATTTTTTTGGGATTTTGGATCGAATTAATATTGAAAGCAGGAAAATTCTCAAGATTAGTAATTTTGATTATTTCTTTAATTTTGTCAGTAGCTAATGTTTGGGCTATCAAAACGGCTTTTGCCGATTGGTCGAGGGGTGGAGGAGATATGATAGATGGATCTTCTGTTCAAGTTGAGAAAATTTCCGATTACATCATAGCTGGATCCAAAAACGCAAAAAAAATTCAAATCTATGGTTCAAAATCTAATTTGGCCAGGTTTTCTAATCGAATATCTTATTTCACCGATGAAAAAGGAATTGAAATTGTGGAATTAAATCGAAGTTCGCAAATAGATTGGTTGATCCCATTATTTGGAATCGTGAATGACTCAGGGGAAGATTATCATATCGGTGACTTTTATCAATTCGGATATATTTCCGAAATAAAAAAAATAGACGGAATAATAATTTTAACAATAAGTGAAAAATAAAATTGAAAATCTAAAAATTTTTTTAAGTAACAATCAATTTTTTCTTTTTTTATAAATTAATTTAAAACCATTTCTATTGCGGAATGGTTTTAAGTTAATTTTGAATTTTGTTTTTTTATAATTTCTATGACTGGGGCTCATTGCCTGAAAGTTCTTCCTGAATTTCAGTCTTCTTTTTCTTTTTGGAAATTATCTGTTTCAGATAGTCAATATCATTCTTCGTTATTCCGTCCAAGAAATATAAAATTGCCAGGTACAATGCAAATAGTATTGCCGACCAGAGAAGAAAAATGAATTCTCCCTTATCAAAAAGCAGGGAAGCGGCATACATGGCAATTCCGGCTAGGGAAATTTTTAAGAGATTTTTAAACTTAATTAAAACTCCGAAATCTCTTTGGATATAATATAAAATAGCTAACATTGCTACGAAGGATGTGATCGTAGTTGCAACAGCTGATCCGACAATTCCAAAACGCTTGATAAGAATGTAATTGAGAATGGTATTGATAATAACGCCAAAAATGGAAATCCACATCGGAATTTTTGTCTTGCCGGCGCCGTTGAGCACGAAACTCATGACATAAAAAATTGTCAGGAAACCGACGCCATAAGCGAGAATAGACATCGGATAAGCTGCTTCAATATATTTAGTGCTGTAAAATATTTTTATAATTGGCCGTGAAAATTCTGACATAAGAATTACAGAGGGAACAAGCAGGATTATCATCAGTCTTAATGATTGGCTTATAACCAAATTTGTCTGTTCATGATTTTCTTCTGCTGTTGATTTAGAAATTACCGGCAGCAGCATTATAGTCAAAGCGTAAAAAATGTAGTAGGGAATGCGGCCAACAGTCAAAGAAGCATTATATATTCCAGTCAAATAGTCATTATGCAAAATACCCTTAACCAGATACAAATCAATGCTTATAAGCAGTTCATAAGCCAAAAAGAAGAGGATTACCTGCCAAGCGTAACTGACGAGCTTTTTGGTCTCAAAAGTGCTCTGTAAGCTCAAATTTTGGCCTTCAGCAGCCTTTTTTATCTCTTTGGTGTATTTGAACTGATCTAAAGTAAAGGCGATTAAAAAGACCGAAAATGCGGCCAAAGCATATCCGACAATTGATCCTGGAACCCGGAAAGTATAAGCTAAGCCAATAATTGCCACAACCTTTAGAACAGAACGCAATGTTTTGAGAATTGATTGAATATTGAATTTATGCAGGCCTGTGTAGTAGGAAAAATAGAAAGAAGCCATAGCAAAGGCAGGAATAATCAATGTTGAAATTCTGAAGAGGGGGGTCAGAGTGGTATCCCCTAATACATAAGAAATCAGGGGAGCTGAAAGGAAAAATATTATTGTAATTCCGCCAATCAGAATCGATTGCAGGATGATCGCTTTCTTTTTAATGACAAGCACCAGTCGGGGATTGGTTTCGAAAATCTCGCTGATATATTTGGCCATTGCAGTTGGAATTCCATTGCCGATCAGGATTATAACCATGGTGGTCAGGGTTACAACTAATCCATACCTTCCATAATCGGCGGGACCCAAAATCCGCCCGACAAAAGAGTGGATTATATATCCGGAAAGATTGAATATTATTTCTGAAACAACAAGCCAGAATGTTGATTTTGCGAGATTGCTTGACATAAATTAATTTATCTTGTATTATATAGTGTTATAAAAAATATATTTTATAAAAAAGGAGGGGAGAAGAATGAATGAAGTTCTTTTATTTTTAGGAGCAATTTCTCCAGCAGGTTTTTTTTGGGGAATATCATGCAAAAAAGTTAAAAAGCAAGGCAGAGAGGCATTCATTGAAATTGTTCCTCATGTGGCTGTGATATTGATTTTATATATATTACAGGTAATCTTTTTCCTTAATTGGAAAAACCACTTGATTTATTCAATGTTTGTTTTTATTTTTTTTATTTTTTTTGTAGTTTTTTTTATATATTTAGTTTATTTAAATGCAGGCTGCAAGAAATAAAAAGAAATAAACTCTATAAAGATTAAAGCATTTTTAGATTATCACGTCTGAAGGTGCTTTTTTTGTTTTTAAAGTATGCTTTTTATTTCCTCAAAAATTTCTTCTTTATTCCTATTGCCATCAATAATTTTTAAAATCCAGATTGTTGCGGCATTATTGTACAATCCTTTTTTATTTTTTAAATAATCAATGCCTTGGTCGGGCTTTCTTTCTCTTTGCATGATTATTTCCGGATCGGACTGCAGATAGATGCCCAAATCAGGTTTGATTATGAATTTTTCGCAGGGTATTTTTTTATCATTTCCAGAAAGATATTTTATGTTTATCACGCTGTCATAAAAATATCTATCACTGACAATATAATCAAAACCTTCTTTTTCTAATTTTTTAATTAATTTTTTGAAACGAAATATATCAATCATCAAAAATATCCGGCGCAGAATTATCTGAAAAAAATTCGCTCTAACTATACTTTGTTGTTCAGCTGAGATTTCATCTCTATTTTTTAATTTATTGGCCAATCCGAATTGAATTGCATGGAAATAGAAAACCTTTTTGCCTTGCGATTCAAGGTAATTTTTCAGCAGTTCTATTTGGGTTGATTTTCCGCTGCCATCCAGGCCGGAAATCGTGATTAATTTCATATTTTTAATACATTAACACCGCCATGGGTTCCATTTTAGCCACAACCTCAACGATTCCATTATCTTCCATTCCTCTGATAACTTCCTCTACATCTTTATAATACGAACCATCCTGCAGGACAACCCCGTCAGACTTTGCATTGTAAAGGCGTACATTGTTTTGTTGCATTTTTCTGAAAAGCTCCTCCTTATTTTTAGCAGCGTCTTCTTTGAAAACTTTGCGTCTTCCGGTTCCGTGCGGTGCGGAGAAAAAAGTTGATTCATTTCGGTTTGTTCCTACGGCAATATAGGCCGATCCGCTCATAGAGGATGGAATAAAAACAGGCTCGCCCGTCTCAGAAAAAATAGGATGATCCTGCATGCGCTTTGGTCCATTAGCTCTGACACTGCCATTGCGGTGAACCCAGACGTCTTTCCCGAAATGATTTTCTCTTTCAATAGAAATATGAGTTGTATCATAAAGCAGATCAAGATCAATTTTTTTGCCGAAAATATTTTCCAAAGCTTGATCAAGATGGTGGGTTATGACCATTCTATTGGCGAAACCGAAATTAGCTGCTGCCCGATGGGCATTAAAAAACATTTTTCCTTCTAAGCTCGCGTCTTCATACCCGAAAAATTCATTTTTGTTTTTATAACTCTCGATTTTTTTGGAAAGATTTTGATATAATTTTCTCATCTGGCTGCCAAAAAAGGTCGTGCCCATTTTTAAAACGATGCGTTGGCTCAGGTGTTCTTTTATTTTCGGGGTGTACATATATGATGCGTATTGTCCGAGAAGTCCGCTGCCAGTATGAATCAAGAAGACATATTGACCTTTATTTAATCCAAATTTCCTTGCGATTTCCTTATTTTTAATTTCAGATATCTTCATTAGATCCAAAAAATGGTTTCCGGCTGCACCCAGAATTCCCAGACGATAACTCCCGATTTTTATGAAAAGTTCGGGAATAGCATCCAATATGTCACGATTAGAGACTTCTTCATTGCGGAAAAAATTTCCCCTGGAAAAAGTATTTTCAATTTCGTTTTTAGTCCGGATTTTAAAATGGTCAGTCAAAACTTCTGCACCTGATTTGCAAATTTTAAAAGCCAGATCATAGGGGATAGGAGTGCCTATATATTTCTTAGTCGGAATCTTTTTGACTAATTCCTGGAAAAGTTTGTCGATTATTTCTGGAGTTATGTTTTCATCAGTCAAGTCTGTTTTAACAAGCCGCATGCCACAATTAGGAGCCGTATCATTTATTTGAGGAAGAAAAAAATTTTCAGTTGCAATTACGCTGCCAGTAGGAACTTTGCGTCCTTTTTTTGAATGTACATCGCTCATTTCGGCTATATGGTGGAAAAGTCTTTCATCTTTAGCTATGTTTTCAATTTGCTCAAGAGTTTCATCGTTTGGCAATAAATCTTCCGAAACATGTAAAATTGCCGGAAGTTTCATTTCTTCAGTTATCAATTCTTGTTTATTTTCAGATATCTTTTTTAAATTGTATGCCATATGCTATAACTTATTGTAAATATTTTTATATTGCTGTGCTATTTTTTTGATATCAAAGTTTTCTTCCACATATTGGCGTGCATTTTTGCCGATCTGATAGCATTTTTCGCGATGGTCATATAAATCCAGAATTTTTAGTTTTAGTTCAGACAAATTCCCTTTTTCAATTTTAACAGAATTTCCTTCCTTTGCGAATTCTTCCAAGATGGGAATGTTGGAAATTATAACCGGTTTTTCACAGGCCATAGCTTCAATAACAGCCAAAGGCACATCAAATTTTCCTTTCATGTCCTGAACCGGAAAAATACTGATGTCGCAGAGATTATAAATATCAGACATTTCATATGTTCCGTCATCGTGGAAAATAACTCTGTCAAGCAGATTGTTTCTTTTAAAAATTTCAATAACCCACTTTTTCTTTTCAATGTCTTCGCAATTTTTTATCCTGACAGCCAATGATAATTTGGAATTGGGAATTAGTTTAGAAATTTCAATAAAACTTAAAGCTACGTCATCTATAGCTCCCAATCTTGAATATTCACCGGTAAAATTAATTATGAAATCTAAATCAGATAAACCGTATTTTTTCATATGTTCAGGATTTTTTTCTTTTTTGCGGTAGAGATCCAAATCGATTCCAGGATAGATTCTTTCAATATTTTTAAAACCCAAAGAAGCCAATTTGTTTTTAGCATAATCGGAGTAAGTAATTATAAGATTTCCAAAAATCATTTTTTTTATTTCTTCATCGGAATATAGATCTTCGCGCAAAGTAGCAATGGTCTGGATAGTGCGGAATTTTTTATTTCCGCATCCTAGAATTTTTTTTATCAGAAATGAATTCAGTCGTGTAGGTGTAAACAAAAAATGTAATATGTCGAATTTGCTTTTTAAAAATTTCAAACCGAAAAGTAATCTTATTTTCTGCAAAAAAGAGAAATTACTCGAAGTGTAAACAGGTTTCTGCTCTACGTTATCTGATAATTCAGAAATATGGCTTTTAGTCAAAAGTCCGATTGTAAAATTAGAAATGTTTTTGGCTAGAAAAAAAGCGAAATTTTTTGAAGCTTCATCCCAAGGGGGAGTAATAGGGCGAGTGATCAATAGTATCTTTTTCATAATTGATTTTAAGGCTTTATTTAGAGGTTAATTAGGAAACTTGTTTACAAAAATAATTTTTTATGCTATTTTGTAAGTAGTAAATATTTTTTTCATTAACAACAGCAAAAGGAGGGATTCAGAGAAAATCTCTGGTTCCAAGACTGAAACTGAAGGCGCTTAACAATTTGGATTTATTTTTCGATAATTCGAATCTTTTACTTGAAATCTTCTTGTAAAAAATAAATCCAAATAAGGCGCCTTTTTTCTTTGTCAAAAATGCTTATAAATTTCTTTTTTATTATTATTAACATCTGAAACCACGATAGTTATTTTTCTATTGGAAAGATCAATATCATCATTCGGCACTGTGATGGTTTTTTTATCTCCCAGTGAAACGGAGGAATCTCCTTCAGTAACTACTATTTTATCCAGCAATATTTGCCAGTGAAAAATTTTGTTTTGGGAATTATTCTCTATTATAAAATCCAATGAATTGTCTTTAGGACTTGAAAAATAAAGCATCCAGATATTTTTATTGCTCATATCTCCCTGGATTGTTTCGAAAGCTGACAAGAAAATAAAACTTGCCAGTAGCATACCCATAATTGATATTGGAATAAGTTTGCTGTTCATATTTTTTTAATTATCTTTTCTATAATAAATTCCCACCTCATCCGATGAATAAACTTGCCAGAAATTATCCAGCTTATTAAATTGGCCGCTGTCAATTTTTGGATTAATCATGGTGAAATTGGTTTTTGTTCCAATAAAACACTTGTTAGCTTCAGGACTGCTTGGTGCAGATATCATTAAATTAGTGCATTGTTCCCGGGATGGAGAATCTTCATATCTTTTAAAATAACCTCTTGAAAGAGGATAATTATATCCACGCATGAAAAAAAGTTTTATCCATGTGTCACCTGAAAGATAATTGTGATCTTTAAGTATAATATCATCAGAACCAGAATGTTCAGCAAGATATTGAGCAGCAGCATAGGTTTGCAAGGCTTTGTTAGCACTGTTATCCGTATTTAAAGAATTTGCATTGTCATTAAAGCCATCTGCCGAAACAAACATCATAAAAGCAAAAAAAGTTATTAAGATAAAAACGGGACCAATATAGTTTTTGTTTGTATTTTCATTTTTATTCCTAAATAATATGAAAATATGTACAAGCATGCATGCAGCTATTATGGCTATAGGAAAGACTACGTAACTTGCAATTCTATTTGAAGGGATGTCCACAAAAAGCCAATCAGGCCTGAGTGACATAAGCGCAAGGGCTGCAATCCATCCAATCATGAAAGCTTGTCTGTATTTTCCTATTTTACGCACAAAAAATAGCATTATGATTCCTGCGACAGCAAAGGCAAATCGAGCCTCTCCAGCAGTAGTTTTTAGCTGACCTAAGGTTAGCCCCGTCCGTGTTGACTTACTTGGTGTTCCAACAGCGGTATCTATAGCTTCCTGGTTAAAGTAGCTCGGAGTGTAAACAAAAAAAGTGAAAATTATTCCTGCAGCTATGACTGTCAATACGCTCGGAGAAATTATTAATCTTAATAATCTGCGTGCTTCCGAGAATACTGTTCTAAAATTGAGTGCAGCGAATGAAATAAGACTGAAGAAAGCGATAAAAATAAATACAAAAGTGCTGAGATGATGCGTATAGGCTAATCCGAAGCTGAAAAATAAAGCCCATGCAAGCAATGATGATTTTTTTTCTGAAAAAGCCCGCACATAAAAATAGATAGCTAGTGGAATAAAAAGATTGCCAATAATGTTTCCTATGACTCCTCCGCTGACAAATTTGGCCTGAGGCGTTGCGAATGCGTATAGGGGTCCGATAAGGAATAGGGTAGTTATTGCTATAGTGTCTCCATACCTATGTTCTGCTTTTTTAAAAATTTCACGGGTCAGAATGAATATTGCCAATAGTGATATTATTTGGATTAAAAAAAGAACTAAGCCAGGGAAGGCAGAAATAAATTCTGCTCCAGAAATAATTGAGATTGCGGCAAAAATAAGATGTTCACCGATTATAAAATCGGCTATCGGTTGAGGCTCTCCGATGGTAAAGTCTTGCCCAATATCGGCCTTTTCATATTGTGGAAGATCACCAGTAATTGCAATTTGTTTGCTCCAATACATGTGATGTCCGAGATCTGTAGTAGTTGGAAATATAGTATCCTTGAAGTATATTGTCCTTATAAAAATTGTTAAAAAAACAATCAATAAAATCATAGCAGCCGACTTAATTGGAAACCTGTCATGAGATATGCCTTGTTTATTTCCAATAATTTCATTTTTTCTTTTTTTTCTGAAAAGATAAATCGCAAGGCACGCTAAGCTGAAAAAAAGGATCATACCAAGGATAGAAGCACTGGTAATAGGCAGGGGAGATTTTCCAATAAGAATTATAATCAAATCTGTAATTATAATGCTTGAGCCGAATGAAACCACAAAAGTTTCAATAGGAGACATTTTTTTATTAAGAAATGTTGCGAGGACCAAAAAATATCCAGGAATAAATAATACTATTCCCATCGAAACATATAATAAAATTTGTGAGTATATAAATGAAGACATAATTTATTTTTTTATCACTGTTTCTATTTCTTTAAAATATAAATTTGAAACATATTCCCAGCTGTAGTTTTGAACCACATATTCGCGCACTTTTTCACCGTAAATTTCCCGTGGGCTGCCTTGGTTGAAAAGTTCATTTATTTTTTGTACGAACATGTCTGCATTAGCAGATTCTGTCAGGAATCCATTTTTTCCGTCTTTAATAGCATCTCTAAGACCTTCAATTTCTGAAGCTAAAACAGGAAGTCTGCAGGCGCCAGCCTCAACAACAGATATTCCAAAACCTTCCATATCTCCAGGAACCTTTATATTCGGCTGTATAAAAAGGTCAGCAGTATTCAGAAGAATGTTCCTTTTTTCGTCTGAAACATACCCCAATACTATTACGTGGTTTTCTAAATTAGTATTCTTTATCGCATCCTCTATATTTTCCTTGTCGGGTCCATTGCCGGCAACAACATATAAAAATTCTTCTCCGAGTTTCGGAATTACATTGGAAATAAACCAAGCCACTCCTTTTCTTTTAGCCAATCTTCCTGAAGTCAAAAGGATTTTTTTACCAGCAATTGGCTGTCCGATAATTTTTTCTAAAGCACCTTTAGTGGCTGAAACTAAATTTTTTTCAGTGTCTACGCCATTTGGAATGAAAATAATTTTTTCTTCCGGGATTCCTTTTTCTTTGGCAACTTTCGCGGTTTCATTTCCAACGGCAATAATTTTGTCTATTTTTTTCAGAAAAATCCCAATCCATAATTTTTGATAAAAGAAATTTTTGAAAGTTAGATCAAGCCCGTGGGCGACTGCAATCACAGGTTTCTTATTGCCGAAAAGTTTTAGTCTCCAAGCGACATTAGAAAGCAGGCAGCTGCCCAAAACAATCGCATCATATTTTCGAGCTGATAAAACAGCGCGGATAGTAGCATACACTAAAAAAAACGGAATAAGCCATCTTTTTTTATTAGCTATAATTTTCACTTCAGCTTGCTTGGAAAGCCAGGATGAAAGCTCGTAATTATGCGTTTCAACTCCGCCGACAATAGGCGGAAAAGTGTGGGAAATAAACAAAATTTTCAATTTATCCATAAAAACATTGTACCTTAAAACAACTTTTTTTTCAAGAAAAAAACCGCCAAATGAAAGGCGGTTTTAATTTAAGAATAGTTCATTTCTTATATTTTTCCTTTTTTAGCTGATACATAATCTCTTCTTCTATCCGGCGATTAGATTTAATCATATCAGCTATGAGGGCAAAAATAGTCAGCTGGATTCCCAGGAAAATACTTATAGATGAAAAGATAATGTAATTCCTATAAGGTGTTATCTTAAAATCCTGGAAATAATTGACGGCAAAAAATATTATGCCAATAAGGCCAAGAAAAATAAAAAATAATCCAGGCCAGCCAAAAAATTTGAGCGGTCGGACATCACGGATAGCTTTTAAAATTATCTTGGCTGAATTCCCGACAAACTTCCAGATAGATTTTGTAATTTTTGCTTTCCTGTCGTCGAAGTAAGTAACGCTAATTGGCACCCAAACTAATTTGAGATCTTTTCCGATCGCATCAATGATCGTTTCCTGTGTATAGGTGAAATGAGTATTGACCAGATTGAGCCTGAGCATAGTTTCACGATTGTGAGCCCTGAATCCGCAAGTCAGGTCATTAGTTTTGTGCCCCAGGAAAAAACCGATTATACCGGCAGCAAACTTATTCAAAGTCTTTCTAATCCAAGGAATATTTTCAGCCTTTGTCTCTCCAAACCTGTTGCCAATGACCATGTCTGCTCGTCCTTCAAGAATAGGCTCTAATAGTTTAGGAATTTCATTGGCATCAAATTGCCCGTCCGCATCTATATTCACCATAATGTCTGCGCCGTTTTCCAGTGAATTTTCAATAGCCCTTTTGAATGAATAAGCCAGGCGTCTGTTAGGCTTATAAGAAACTATTAAATCAGCTCCGGCTTCCCGGGCTTTTTCAGCAGTTTTATCAATTGATCCATCATCAATTACCTGGATGAGAACTTCATCAATTCCCTGAAATCCACGCGGAATTTTATGGATAGTTTCGGCTATTTTTTCTTCCTCATTATAAGCCGGGATATTTACTATAAGTCTCATTATTTTTTCTTAATTATTAATTTAGGATCAAGGCAATTAAGATTACATTCAGCATTTTTAGTTCCTTGCTCTACCAATTCTTTCGAACATTCCTCAAGCCTTTTTTGGCAATCCGCCTTGCTTTCATTGAAATAATGGGTGTTAAATTTATATCCGAAATAATTGAGAATAAAGATTCCGACAACAACAATTCCTGCCATCCAAATTATTGATTTTAATAAATGAAACATAAAAATTTAAATTAGTGTCCTATTCCTTTGTATATTATACCATGTTTTGCGATCTCTTCTTTATTAAGACAATTCATTCCGTCAATAATGACTTTGATTTCGTTCTTTTTGAAAGTTTCTGGATTGATTTCAAGAAATTCCTTATGATTTGTTGCCAGGATAAGTGCGTCTGACTTTTCCAATAGTTCGTCAAGAGATTTTACCGTTGAATGCTTTTCGGTATGGGGATCAAAAATTAAAACATCTGCTTTGTGTATTTTTAGGAATTTTATAATCTTTAAGGCTGGTGATTCGCGGAGATCAGCAATATTAGCTTTGTATGAAATACCCATAAGCCCAATCTTTGTCCCATTAAGAGGCATTCTAATTTGGTTAAGAGCATCCTGCAGAAGTTCTACAGTATATTCCGGCATGGAATTATTGACTTTGCGGGCTGTTTTCAAAAATTCATGATCAAATCCGGATGCTTTAGCGCGTTCAATCAAGTAATATGGATCAACCGGAATGCAATGTCCTCCAATCCCTCGGCTTGGCCAATGAGGCATAAAAGCAAAAGGCTTAGTGGAGGCGCCTTTGATGACATCAACAACATCAATGCCAAGTACATCGAAAGACTTTGCCAGTTCATTTACGAAAGCAATATTTATGTCACGGAAAGAATTTTCAACAATCTTTGTTGCTTCGGCTTCGCGGATAGATTTCATTGGCATTATTTCGGCATCAATAACATCACTATAAAAATCTACTGCAGCACCCAATCCTTTTTTAGTGAAAGAACCGACGACGCGGGGAATGTTGGTTACATTCCATTTAGGATCTCCAGGATTAATTCTTTCAGGGCAATGGGCGAGTTCATAATCTTTGCCGATTTCATATCCAGCTTCATCAAACATAGGCTTAATGACTTCTTCACACACGCCAGGGTTAATCGTAGATTCAATGACGATAAGCTGTCCTTTTTTAAGATTTTTTACAATGGCATGAGTAGCGTCTTTAACTGGAGTCAAATCAGGATAATAATTTTCATCAACCGGAGTCGGAACGCACATAATAACAACATCTGCTTTTTGTATTACAGACGGATCATTTGTTGCTTCTACCTTTATATTGGGAAGATTTTTTTCCAGAAAATCCTCTTTTATAGGACTTTTGCCTGCATTAATAAGATTATTTTTTTCGATGTCATTTTCAAGCCCATATACTGTATATCCTTTCAGGGCACATTGAACAGCTAAAGGAAGACCTACATAACCTAAACCTATAATACAAACTGACTGGGATTTTTTTTCCATGAATGATTTTCTTAACAAATTACATCTTACATATTAAAACATCTGCATTAATTATACAAGATGTTTTTCATTTTTCTTTTTTTACTATATAATTAAATCATATGAAAATAGGAATTAATGCGTCATTTTTACGCAAACAAAATACAGGCATAGGCCAGGTAACTGCTAATTTTGTCAAAAAAGTGGCAGAATGTCAAACATTAAAAGACAGAAACCAAAAGTTTGAATACTTTTTATATCTTGAAGAAAAATTGCAAAAAAACATAAAATTACCGGAAAATTTCCATGAAAGAGTTTTTCTTCCGCCATATAAAAGAGACGACATTATACGCTCAATATGGTGGCAAAAATTTATTCTTCCAAAAAAAGCTGCAGAAGACGGATGCAATGTCTTCCTGAGCTTATATCAATGCGCTACAATTATGCCTAAAAACATAAGGCATATTATGGTTGTGCATGACATATTGTTAGAATTTTTTCCCCAATATATTAATAATTTACGTAAAAAATATTTTTGGTATCTTAGCAAACAAGCAATCAAGAAAGCTGACAAAATAATTTCCGTTTCTCATCGTACAGAAAAAGATCTCATCCAACACCTTGAAATCAATCCGAAAAAAATATCTGTTTCCCATGTTGATGTTGATGAGATTTATAAAAGAAACGTTTCGCAATTCGAAAGTCAGCACATTCTCAATAAATACAATCTAGAGGCAGGATATATATATAATGGTGGAGGAATGGAAATCCGTAAAAACACCGAGAATGTTTTAAAAGCCTATAAATTACTTTGGGATAAATACGGACAAAATGGTTGGCTGCCAAAACTTGTTATATCTGGAAAATTAATGCCTGAATTGGCTCCGCTTGTGACAGACGCAAAGAAACTTGTCAAAGAATTGAATTTAGAAAATCGCGTGATACTTCTGGATTATGTTCCTCAGGAGGATTTGCCTGCTATTTATAATAATGCTGTCTTGTTTGTCTACCCGTCTCTCTATGAAGGTTTCGGACTTCCTATACTTGAAGCTATGAATCAGGGAATCCCTGTTATTACTTCAAAAGTTTCCTCGTTGCCTGAAATTGGAAGCGATTCTGTTTTGTATTGTGATCCCAAGAAAGCCGAAGATATAGCGATGGTAATAAAAAACGTCTTGAATAATAATCATCTAAAAGCGGCACTTTCAATGAAAGGCAGGGAACGTGCAAATCACTTTTCTTTCGAAAATTTTTTAGAGAAATTTTTTAACATAATAAAAAATTTGAAGTGATAAATTTTATAGAAAATTTTGCCAGTAAATTTCAAGACAAAATGACAAAAAAATATCTTTTTTTTGCTTGTTTAGTAATAATAATTTTTTTAATCTGGTTTTCTAATATTGGTCTTTTGCCTTTTTCAAATACAATTGACTTCCTGTTTTTTGCCTTTTTGGGTCTTCTTTTTGCCGTCTATCGCCCTGGTTGGGCATTTGTTTTCCTTATTGGATCAATAGGAATGGAAAATGTGAATGTTGCTTCGCAGAATTTCGGTTTATTTGTCAGGCCATATCAGATACTCGGAGGATTGATAGCTGTTGCTTTGGGTGTCAGATTTGTAATGAAAAAAATAAATTTTTATTTTCCGAAATTTGGATGGCATGATGCGTTGCCAATCATTTTTGTTTCTGGAGGTTTTTTGAGTATTCTTTTGGCGCAAAATAAATTAGTGGGGTTTAAACAGTCAGTTGTTGCATTATCTTTTGTAGTTCTTTACTTCTTGGCAAGAATTTACATTCAATCTCTTGATGATCTTAAACGCATAGCCCCTTTTTTTATTGGCGGAGGATTGCTTGTTGCTCTTTATGCGATTTTGCAGAATATTATTTTCATTCAGGGAGGAGATTCTCATGAAATAATGCCTGGCAGGCCGAATGGTACTTTCGCAGAACCTGACTGGCTGGGAATATTTTTGGTATTTTTGACAGCAGCCATTTTTTCTTTAATTTATTATTTTGAAAAAAATAAAAATAAGTTGCTAATTGTAATTTGCTGGATAATTATCACTTTTACTTTCATAGCTTTAATGCTAACCGTTTCCCGCAGTTCCTGGCTGGGTACTTTACTGGTTACGATATTTTTCCTGAAAATAATGCTTACAGGAGGGTTATTGAAAGTGTCCGAATGGGATTGGAAAAAATTTACGCGTGCATTAATAAATGTTATAGCGGTATTAATTATAAGTATTGGTGTTATTTATATTTTCAATCTCTCACGTTTCCAAATTTGGAATCGTGCGGCGAGTACAGGAGGTTTGCAAAAAATAACTGTTGCTTGCATAGCACAAAATTCAAGTGTCCCTGAAAAAATTGCCAATATTAATGAATTAGAAAAATATGGATGCAGGCACATAAATTTGGAAGATATTAGAAAAGAAAAGGATTTAGGAAAAGAAATAAGAGAAATTTACAGGCCGGATCCGAATGTAAATATCCGTGCCGGAATTTACAGAAAATCAATTGAACAAATCAAACAGCATCCGATTTTGGGAATCGGGTGGGGGAATATCAGTGAAGTCTTAGGCACGGATGAACGCGGTGCAGGCCTCAACGCCAGCAATATATTCCTGGAAATTTGGCTGGGGGCAGGATTGATCGGAATAGTTTCATTTTTGTTTTTATTGGGGTATATTTTTATCAAAGGTGCGATAATATTCTTGGATAAAAAAAACGAAGACAAAACTATTGCAGTTTTCCTTCTTCTCGGTTGGGCGGCAGTTGTAGTTCCGAATATTTTCAACTCAGGAATATTCCTCGGATTTTTATGGGTATATCTAGCGATAGCTGTTTCCTTAACTGAAAATAAACAGGAATAATATGCGAATAGGCATCGATATAAGGCTGATAGGCAAAAAAAGGACCGGTGATGAAACGGTAATTTTTAATTTGGTGAAAAATCTGGCTTTGATTGATGAAAGTAATGAATATTTTTTATTTACAGATACGAAAGAAGAAAAAAATATATCGGAAATAAAAAAAGATTTAGGAATTGCAAATAAAAATAATTTTAAAACTGTTTCATTATCAGCAGGGAACAAATTTATTTGGAATGCCTGGGTTTTGCCAAGATATTTAAAAAATAATCCGGTGGACGTCTATCATACGCAATATATTACTCCTTGGTTCGTTCCCAGGGAAATAAAAATTATAACTACAATCCATGATATTTCTTTTAATTTTTTCCCGCAATTCATAAAATTTTCCGATCTGTTTTTTTTAAAAACGCTTATTCCTATAAGTCTAAAAAGAGCCGACAAAATTATTGCCGTGTCGCAATTTACCAGAGAAGAAATAATAAAATTTTACAAAATAGCTCCAGGTAAAGTTGATTATGTCTATAATTCCATCAGTGATGAATTTTTAGATGGCGATATTCCTGAAGAAAAACTAAGAGAGGTCAAGAATAAATATGCTTTGCCTGAAAAATTCATTTTATACATCGGGACATTACAACCTAGAAAAAACATTCCGCAACTAATCGAAGCTTTTGCGCGTATTAAGGATAGGCTGGGAGAGTTTAAGTTAGTAATATGCGGCAATAAACAAGGCCATAATTATGACAGGAGAATAGAAAATTCAATAGAAACAAATGGCCTGAAAAATGAAGTTATTTTTCCTGGATTTATTGAGGAAAAAGACAAAAAATCCGTTTATAAATTGGCTCATCTTTTTGTCTTTCCGTCACTTTATGAAGGATTTGGAATCCCAGTTCTCGAGTCTATGAGCCAAAAAGTACCAGTGGCTGCTTCAGATATACCTAGCTTAAGGGAAATTGCCGGAGATGGCGCTGAATATTTTAATGCAAGCTCCCTTGATAATTTTTCTCAGGTAATGTATAGTATTTGTGTTAATGAAAGACTCAGAAAAGAGGTGATGCAGTCGGGCGCTGAAAGGATCAACTTTTTTTCTTGGAAAAAGTCTGCTGAAAAATTACTTGCAATATATAAGAATTTATAGCATAATTGAGCAGAAATTAATAAGTTAAATAAATCATAATTATGATAGACGAAAATGCAGATTATAAAGAGAATTCGGATAATTCTCTAAAGAAAAAAAAGAAGAGGTGGCTAGCGCCGCTTTTAATTGTTATTGCAGTGTTTGTTTTTGTAGGTGGCTTTTTTGCTTGGAAAACAGGATTTACTTTCAGCAAAATTTCGACTAAGGGCAGTGGAGGATTTTTTGACAGCCTAGCACATGCTATTCCTGGGGTTAAAGATACATTGAAGGGCGAAGAAGAAGATCGCATAAACATTGCTCTCTTGGGCATGCGTGGTGAAAACGATTCTTCTGGTGGTACTCTAGCTGATACGATCATAGTTGCCAGTATTGAGCCAAAGGCAAATAGAATTGCGCTAGTATCGGTCCCAAGAGATTTGTGGGTAAAAAATCCCGGAACACAGAGTTACAGCAAAATAAATGCTGTGCATGCTTATGGGGAAGAAGATGGAAAAGGGCAGGGACTTTCTCAAATGGAAAAGGTTTTGGAAGAGGTTTTGGGTTCGCAGATACACTATGCTGTAAAAATTGATTTCAAAGGTTTTGTTGATTTGGTTGATGCTATCGGTGGGGTAGAAATTACATTAGATAAGCCTTTTGAGGAAGGCGTACAGTTTAACAAGCCACATGTATGTGATTCTTATTTTACTGTTCCAACGGGAGAATATGAAAATAAAACAGTAACATATTTCAGTGAATCATCGCGTACTTACAAAAAGAGAATAGTTGCAAGCTATCCTTTATGTACGGCGCCATCCAGCACATTGGAATGCGGAGGAAATTTTAAATTACCTGCTGGCACTCAAACTTTGAATGCTAAACAAACCTTATGTTTTGTACGTTCACGTGAAACATCAAGTGATTTCGAAAGAGCCAAACGGCAGCAGATAATTATTAAAGAAATTCAGAAAAAAGTGACAAGCATTGGCACGCTAAGTGATTTTAGCAAAGTAAATGCCATTCTTGATGCGCTTGGAAATAATGTAAAAACAGACATGCAGGCCTGGGAAATGAAAAGGTTATATGATTTGTATAAAACGATGCAGAGCCCTCAAATAGCTCAGCGGGTTCTTGAGAATTCCCAAGAAGGGTTGCTATATGTTCCAGCTGAAACACCTGAGAGAGGTTATACTTTGCAACCGATAGGGGATAATTATGATCGTATTCATGAAATGTTTAAAAATATCTTCACTCTTCCTGAGCAGTCGGATATAAAACCAAAATAAGTCTAAAAAACCTAAAATTTCCTGTTAATTCTTTCCTGCATGGAGCTTTCTATTATAGTTACTAACTATGGCAATCCAGAGCTTTTGAGATTATGTCTGGATTCAATTAAGAAATGCGTAACTGGCGTTACGTATGAATTGATTGTTGCTGAAAGTGAAACGAAAGAAAACACAGAAATGATGATGCGTGAGGACTTTCCAGATGTTAAGTTTTTTCCCGACAAAAAAAATATAGGTTTTATGGCTTGCGTCAAAAAGGGAATTGAATACAGCAGTGGTGAATATATATTGATCCTGAATGGTGACATCGTGGTCGGATCAGATGCCGTCCAAAAAATGCTAGATTTTTTAAAAAGTGATTCCTTAATCGGAATGGTCGGACCAAAACTGCTGAACTTCAATGGTACGCTTCAGATTTCTTGTTCACGTTTTTACAAGCCTATCACGATAATATACAGGAGAAGTTTTTTGGGGCGTTTTTCCTTTGCAAAAAAACATCTGGACTGGTTTCAAATGAAAGATTATGACCATAAATCTCCTAAAGAAGTTGATTGGCTAATGGGCAGTGCCATTATGATTTCCCGCGAGGCAATTGAAAAAGTAGGCCTGATGGATCCGCGTTATTTCATGTATTTTGAAGATGTTGATTGGTGCCGCAGATTTTGGGAGAATGGTTATAAAGTTATTTATTATCCATTAGCATTAATGCATCACTATCATGGCAGAAGCAGCGCAAAAGGCGGAATCATAAAGGCTCTTCTGATCAATAAATATGCCTGGATTCATATTTTCAGTGCCATAAAATATTTTAAAAAATTTTGGGGGAAGCCTCTGCCTAAACATAATTGAATTTTTTATGCAGGAAATTGATAACAATAAAATAAAGGAAAATTTTCCGGAAGAATATCAGCAGCACAGAAAAAAAATGATGCGAAGTTATTTACAACTGGGCATTTTGGTTTTGTTTTGCACTGTTTTTTTCTGGATAGGATTCAATAGGGGAAAAATAAGCCAAAACGAAGATATTCCACTGCAGCTTCAGAAAACGGTTTTTACCAATAAGGAAAAAAGTAACAACAATACCATTGATTTCTCTCTTTTTTGGAAAGTATGGGATTTGTTGAAAGATAAATATGTTGACGTGAAAAGCTTGGATGCAAATAATTTATATTACGGAGCCATTAAGGGAATGATGGAAGCTACTAATGATCCGTATACGACATTTTTTACTGCTGAGGAAAACAAAAGGTTCAATGAAGATATTACCGGAAATTTTGAAGGCATAGGTGCGGAACTTGGAATTAAAAATGGCATACTTACAATCATTGCACCACTCCAGGGAACTCCGTCAGAAAAGGCTGGGCTTCGCAGCGGAGACAAAATAATAAAAATTGACGACAAAAATTCTGCGGACATGATGATTGAGGAAGCAGTGAATAGCATACGTGGTCCGAAAGGCTCATCAGTAAAGCTTACAATTTTTCGTGAAGGAGAAAATGATACCCGGGATGTAACAGTGGAGAGAGATGTTATAAACGTAAAAAGCGTATCGATTGACTGGAAGGAAAACAATATTGCTTACATAGAAATAACACGTTTCGGAGATGATACGCTAAGCGGCTTTGCTTCTGCTATTCTGCAAGTCAGGACCAGGAAAGCTAGCGGGCTTATCATAGACCTCAGAAACAATCCTGGCGGATATTTGGATACTTCCATAGATCTGGCCAGTATGCTTTTGCCAAAAGGCAAGATTGTAGTTATAGAGGAAACCAGGGATAAAAATCAGAAAAATATGTATACAAGCGGGGGAGATATGGCCAGCGGAATTGAAACAGTGGTGCTGATAAATGAAGGTAGTGCCAGCGCTTCCGAAATTCTAGCTGGGGCACTAAGAGACAATCGTGACAATGTTACAATATTGGGCAAAAAATCATTCGGCAAGGGATCAGTGCAAGAATTTATTGAATTGCCTCAAAATAATGCGGTAAAAATAACTGTTGGACGCTGGCTGACTCCAAAAGGAGTGCAGATCAACGAGCATGGGATAATGCCTGATAAAGAAGTTAATCTCACTAATGATGATTACAACAATAACAGAGACCCTCAACTAGAGGCAGCGATAACAACATTAAAAGAAAAATTAAACCTTAAATAAAATAACCATCATTTAAATAGACAGTGATTTTTAAAAAAGTGCTGCTTCATAGGCAGCACTTTCTTTGTTCTAAATTTAAAAAGATTTATTTAGTTATAGGGTATCCTTTTTCTTCCCATTTCGGCATTGCACCTTTCAGGACAAAAGGAGAAACCAAAAGCATGTCATACATCTTTACGGATGATTGAAATTCATGAAGTTCGCTTATTCCGACAACCACAACCCTTTTCTCTTTAATTTCCCGGCGTCTTTTTTCCAGATCATCAGAGGGGATGTTTATTGCTCCGGGAATATGCCCTTTAGAATATTCCTCAGCCGTCCTTACATCGATAATGAACATAGGAACATTCTGCTTGAGAGCCTCATTTAATTTTTCTGGCTCAACATAATAAACCTTAGATTGATCTACGAATGAGGTCGGGTCGCCGTAGGTTACTGTTGTTCCTCCGGTCTGTTTCCATAAAAGCATACCTCCAAGTAAAACCAAATAATCTTTGAAATTTTCTTTTTTCAGTTCGTCAACCGTCTTTTTGATGTTTTCGTCATTTTCTTCGGCACCGATGACAATAACCTGCTTGTGCAAATCAATTTTTGAATTCAAAGGAAACTCATCGGGAGTGATGTTTATGGAATCTACGATATGCTCCCTGGCATAAGAATCAAAAGATCTTACGTCGAGCAATACAAGGGGAGTATCTTCTTTAGAGAGAAGCATTTTTTTGTTCAAGTCTTTGACATTAATTGTCGGATAGTCAGGTTTGGAATAGCTTTGTCCGCTTAAATTCAAATCATTTGAAGAGTCTTTGTTTTCAAATAAATTGCTGCGGAACAAAGTAATAAGTATGACAATAAGAATCAGAAAGAAACCTAAAGTTATGACAATTTTTTCTTTTTTTTCGTTGATCATAGAAAAACATTAAAAATCACTGTGTATATTATAGCACATAAATTTTACCCCCACACCAATTCGGCACAGTGCCATAAGCACAAAAAATATCCCTATCAGTTATTTATTTAAAAAAATTAACGCAATACATTTTAATAAAATTCATCTGCTAAAGTACCAGATTGGTGTGGGGGTTTTATTGAAGTATGCTTCCTATAAAACCGGGTTTTCCATTTGCAAATTCCTGGGTCTTCATCTTTTTCTTTCCTTCCTGCTGGATTTCTTTGATAAGAATAATTCCGCTGGCAGCCTGTACAGCGATATCGTTGCCAATTCTGAAAACTTCTCCCTCCCTGTATTTTTCCAAAGCATTCTTTTCCTGAAGAGAAATGGAGATTAGTTTTATGCGGACAGTTTTTGAATCAGTTTTCCAATAAGAAAAAATTCCTGGCCAGGGAGTAAGCGCGCGATAACGGTTATAAATAGATTTGGCATTCCCATTCCAATTTACATGTCCATCTTCGCGTTCAATGAGTTGACAGGAAGTTGCATTTTTGTTGTCCTGAGGCTGCTGTTTGATTTTTCCTTTTGTCCACTGAGGAATTGTTTTCAGAAGCAAATCCGATCCTAAAAGCGAAAATTTTTCCATTAAAGTTTTTGTGTTGTCGTCAGGAGATATGGCTATTTTTTCCTGTGCCAGGATGTCTCCGGTATCAACTCCCTTATCCATCAGCATGATAGTAACGCCCGTTTCTGTTTCTCCGTTAATGAGGGAGTTCTGAACAGGCGAAGGTCCACGATATTTTGGAAGCAGAGAAGCATGCACATTTATAAAACCAAACTTGGGTATGTCCAAAGCTGACTCAGGAATAATTTTTCCATAAGCGGCAACAACCGTCATTTCCGGATTCAATTCTCTAAGTTTCCTTATTGCTTCATCATTAAATTTATCTGGCTGAAAAACAGGAATCTTATGGATTTCTGCCAATTTTTTTACAAGAGGAGAAGCTTCTTCATGCTGGCGTCCGACTTTAGTGTCAGGTTTAGTGAAGACGCCAATAACATGATATTTTTTTATCAGAGATTCAAGTATGGCAGCCGATAATTCAGAAGTTCCCATAAAAACCACTGAAAGATTTGCTTCTTTTGAATGTGGTTTTACTTTGTCTCCTTTTTTATTGGGCATTTTTTTGAAGATTTTTTAATCCTGTTTATAAAAACTATTCCGTCAAGATGATCTATTTCGTGCTGGAAAGCTCTCGCCAGCAAGCCGCGGGCTTTTATTTTTTTAGACTTTCCGCTCTCATCATCATATCTGACCTGAACTTCATGAAATCGCGCAACGGGATAAAACTCTCCCGGAAAGCTCAAGCATCCTTCCTCGCAAGTTTCCTTATTTTTTGATTTAGCTGTGATTTTTGGATTGATAAGCACATAGCGCGTGCCTTCCAGTTCGATTATGCACAAACGCAAACCTATTCCAACCTGCGGAGCTGCCAGTCCGATCCCGTTATTGTTGGAATGCAATGTTTCCGTCATGTCAAAAATGAGCCTTTGGATTTTTTCGTCCATAGGGTCCTTTATTTTTTCCGCTTTTTTCAGCAAAATAGGATCCGGATATTTTTTGATTTCTAAATTCATAATTGTTTTAATATTATCATAAATAAACGATTTTTGTACATAGTTATGCCTATTTTGAGATAAAAAATCCTCATGCGATATGATTTACCGCATGAGGATTGAAAAACAACAACACTACTTTTTTTTGGGCAGAAAAAGTGACTCCGGCGCTTTGGTGATCATGCAATTTGAACTGCCATCGCCAGTTTTGATGCCTGAATACTTTCCGACCCATAAATTACCTTTGCGCTTGAAAGAATAATCAATCAGATCATCCCGGTGTTCGTATTTCTTTGTAAAAGATAATTTATCTTTGGAGAGGACTACTTTATCAAGAGTAGATTCTCCATAATGATCTGACATTCCTCCGATTAAATTTCCTTTAGGGCCAGGAAAAAACATACCAGCGAACATAAATGGGAATATGCCTTCCCGGACAACGATACACATTTGATCTGAAAAATCATTTTTAAATGAAAAACTGCAATCAAATGAAAAAAATAAACCCTGAATAAGATATAACTTTATCTTTTCCATATTTACCTCCCGTTTGTTGTATTATTTAAGAACATTTAATGCTCAAATTAGCATTGGATCAGCATAACAAAAACAATAAAATAGTCAATTTTTATCTAAGCTATTTTTTTAATTTCTCATTTATAACCTTGAAGAAATAGCGCCATTTTTCACCTGTCTTGCAGAGTTCTTTGGTGTCACTCATGGCTTTTTCTACAATTGTTTTTTTGTATTTTTTGCATATCTGAAAAACAGAACTCCGCTTGTTGCCGGGGATGCCTAGTTCCTTGATAACTCTTAGAGCCAGGTCCTGCCACTCAAAAGCTGGCGGCTTTTTGGCTGCTCTCTTGTTCATTAATTCGGAAAAAGATTGAAAACTGTTTTTTGATGGCATGCTTTAATTGTACCAGCATTCGCTTCTTTTTCAAAAGAGGATTGGCATTGACATTTTCTCAAAAATATGCCATCTTAAGGTGTTGTTTAAAGATGCCGCTTGGGGAAAGGAGGCGATGGAACAGTGGCAAAAGGATTTGCAATAAAAAATTCTGAAGGAAAATTCCTGAAGAAAAACGGGGAGTGGGAGGAAGTCACTGTTTATGACGCCTACGTATTTCCCGGAAGCCTGGGAGACATCGGCGGCTTTATAGCAGTGAACGGGCTGGATATAGATTGCGAGATTTATTTCATAATGAAAGGAAAAGAAACTATTATCCAGCGGATGAAAAAAATAGGTCCCGAAACATACAAATTTCTTCCCTTGGAAGAAAAACAAACCTAAAAACTGCCGGTCGGAAAAAATTTTTAACGGCAGTTTTTTTATTGACAAATCCGGGGCGACGTGCTATCATTGACCGTTGTTCTTTGATGAAAATCAGGGAGAAAATATTGGACAAAAACAAACAGGCATTGTTTTCTAGGAGGTAGAAAATGGAAGTTGTTGGCAGTCCCAGACGGAAGGGCAGAGAAAAGGCGTTTAATCTTTTGGAAGAAAATATCGCTGTCATGTTGGTTGATATGCAGGAGGATTTTGTTAAGCATTTGAGAAGAGGAGAAGCTGACCGTATAATTCCCAACCAGCTGGCAATCCTCAAGCGGTGCCGCGAACTCAGCATCCCGGTAGTTGTCCTGGAATTGAGAGTCAAGGAATTCGGGAAGACCATCAAAATCCTCATGGATGAAATTTCCAAAAATCCATCCAAATGGGTAATCGAAAAGGATTTCGACGATGGCTTTTACCTGACAAACCTTGATTCATCCCTGAAATATTTAAATATTAAAAAAATATTTATAATGGGGATAAACGCGGATTTTTGCGTAAGGGATACTGCCAGGACTGCGATCAAGCTGGGGTACAAAATAGTAACCAGTGGGCATGTCATTGCGGGCCAACCAGATCACAGCAAAAACAACAGCATCATCTGGTTCGCGAACAATGGCAGTTGCGTCAGCAACATCGCCAGGTTTGTGGGAAAATAACCTAATATTTTTTATCCGCCTCGTAACTCATAGCCGGCCCGTAAAACATAAGCCGGCTTTTTTTGTGGCTTGAATGATTTAAAATTTTTAAAAATAAAATATTTATAATAAAAAAACACCCGGACGCGGTATAATGTTATACCGGCCGGGCGTTGTCCTTTACGGATAAGCAATGACCGTTAATCGCTTATCTGGTGCCAGAAATGAAAGAACTTCTTCGACATCATTCGTGCTGATTTTTTTCCTTTCCCTGATCGTTTCACTCATCGGAATAATCCGTGAAAAATGGCCGATGTCACTCATTGAGTTTTGGCAAATTTTCGAATATGAACTATCAATGAGCAGCGGATCATTGATAGCTAATTCCTTCACCTGTTTGAACAATTTTTTGTTGCCGGGAGTCTTTTTGATGCATGAGTCAACCAATTTTTCTATATGGGGCAGAAAGTCTGTTTTCAAGGGAATCTCTATTTCAAACTTGTACAAATCCTGAAAACTATCATAACCAGTGCCTATTTCATACGACCACCCTCTTTTCTCACGAATTTCCTGAAAAAGCATTTTTCCAAGAAGATTTTTGAAAAAGTGCATCTTTTCCAAGCTTATTCCTCCGGGCAAAGCCACATAGGATTTGTAGGTTCCGTGCTGCATAGCGTTTTCCTTGCCGAACAACATCGACATTTTGATATCAAACCTTGTCATGGCTGAGTAATCAGGAACGCACGGTTCCGGTGAAAAATTTCTTCGGCCCGGCTTTGACTGACCAAAGGGGCTCTTCATTAAAAAATCGGCAATAACTTGCGGAGGCATTTTTCCAATAGCCACAAGGCTCATATTGGCCGGAACATAGAAACGATCGAAAAATCTTTGCAGATTTTTTTTAGTTATGTTCCTGATTCCATCAAGATCTCCGAGCGGTCTCAGGAAATTGGCCAGGCGATGATTGGGGAAAACACATTTTTGCACAAAAAGATCAATGTCGCGCAGAGCCTCATAAGGATGGCAGAGATAATATTCTTGAATAATAATATCTCTTTCCAACTCAATGTTTTTCGAAAGCTTCGCGTTAAGCAGCATTTCTCCGAAAATTTGCAAAGTCTCGCGTATTCTTTTGGGAACAGCCTGGCATTTGCATGTATAATATGTTTTCAGATAATCAGTACTGCCTAGATCGGCAAAACCTCCTTGTTTTTGAAAATGTAATTCAATTTCTTCTTTTTTCCAACCGGAAACATTTTCACTGACGCAGTGCTCGACAAAATGAGCAATACCGCTTTTTTCGAAAATGTCCTCACGGGCGCCGGCATGGATTATGAAGCCAAAAATTTCGAAATCCCTGTCTACCTGTGAAGCAAACAGACTTAATCCATTCGGCAAAATTATTTTCTCGAAATTGCTATATGGATCCCACATTGCTTTTTATCTCCCTCCTTTAATTTTATAAGAACTTCTTATTTTTGTTTTAACAAAGCACTATAGCACAAAATTGAGTTGTAGTCAATACTGCCCAATTGGTTATTGACACGGGATTAATTCCATGCTATCCTGTAAGGCTGTATTTTATAAATTTAAAGGAGGTGAAAAATTGAGAAAAATTACGTGTAGTTTGTTGCTTTCCCTTATGGTTCTTTTTGCGTATGCCAATCCAGTTTTAGCCAGCAATGAACTGGCCGGAATGGTAGTCGTGATTGATCCGGGACATGGGGGGCAAGATCCGGGTGCGCTTGGTTTTTTTAACAAAGATGGAAAAAAACATCGAATAACCGAAAGCGCTTATTGCTACGATGTAGCTTTACGTCTGGAAAAGATCCTGAAGAAGAAAGGGGCCTTAGTAATCAAAACAACCAGGAATGGTTCTTGGTCTAGTCCGATTGCTAATAAGCCGAACGAGGTTATACGCGAAAATGGGAGGGCAGTTTTTACTTGGGACAATACACTAGTCAAAGCTGGTCCTAATGGTCTTTACCACAGAGTCGCAGTTGCCAATAATGCGCTCAGAAAATTTGGTATGCGCCGGGTAGTATTTATTTCTGTGCATTTTGATGTTTTAGGGCAAAAAACGTTGGAATCGGCGCGGATAATAACTGGAAAGAGTGCCAATGATCTAAGTAGTTTGTTGGAGGATGAACTGGAAAATGAGCGCCGGGTTAGCAATATCGGAAAACCCGTCGTGAAAAATGGCGATAAGGCACATGGAATAAAGCGTATTTATGTTCTTGGAGATACTAATCGCATAAAACAGAAAGTTTTAATTGAATTAGGAAATTTCAAGAATGAAAAGGATCTTTGGCGGATCCGCGACTACAAAGTTCGTGAGAACTATGCCCAAATTGTGGTTCGGGCGTTGATCCGGCTCAATGCTCAACCTATAAGGCGTTAGTCATAGCGCCTTTGCAATTAAGGCTTAGGGGGTTTCTTGAATAAGAGGCTCCCTTTTTTTGTGGCTTGAATATAAATAAAGATAGGGATAAAATAAAAGCAAGAAAGAGGAGCAAGGGAAGTTCTTTCAATAGTTGTTTCAAATCATAAGGGAGGAACTTTATTTTTCAGGAGGCATGAATGAAAAAGAAAAAAGATTATTATGATTATGATAATAATGAAAATGCAAACGGAAGAAGAACAACCAAGCATCATATTATCCCACGTTCCAGAGGAGGAGGAGAAAGGAGGAATAATACAGTAAAACTTCCCGAAAGATACCACATAGCTTGGCATACGTTTTTTGGAAATCTTACTCCCAAGGAAGCTATTCATTACATGCGAATCATTTTTTCAAAAAATGGTAAAAAGCATGGAAAATGGACGATGGAAGATCTTTATGAACTTCAGCTCAGTATCCAAAAGAAGAATGACAAATTCAGGAGATGATCTCCAAAAGAGGCTATCACAAAAGTGATAGCCTCGTCTTTTTAATGCGCACAGAAGTCAGGTTTTTAGAATTGACAATCTGTCTCTGATGCAATATATTGTATTTTGAAACAAAAAGCATTTGATTATAAGGAGGAAGAAAAATGAAGCGATATAGAATGCCAAGAGTTACAAGAAGGTTTGAGGTGACGTCAACGGAATTAATAACAATTCCGAACACAAGAAAAGAAGAGCTGATAGTTAATGTCATGATTGATGGGGGAGAAGTGCCGATATCAGCTGATAAGCAGTTCCGGAAAAAGTTTCAAAGACCAGGCAAAAAATATGCCACGCTCAATACGACGCGGTTGCAGACAATCGGGGAAACCAGGCCGAGGGAAATTGAGGTGGAATATACCGGACACATGGATTGCCCTTTCCGCTTTTTGGGCAGAGAAATAGATGCCTGGTTTGAAAGAGTAAAACAGGCGATGAAAAAGTGAATGAAAAACGCAACTGCGTGTGGGGACTTCTTGAATAAGGAGTCCCTGTTTTTTTGTGGCTTGAAGAAGAGGGGGAAGGGGAGTAAAATAAAAACATAAATCTAAAAATCAAAAATATGAAAATGGAAGACCAAATCAACAGGTGGCTTGAATCTGGAATCATAACACAGGAGCAAGCCCAGCAGATGTTCTATGATGTAAGTCAGGACAATAAAGAGGAGCGCTCCAATAAATTTATCGTTGCTGTTTCCACAATCGGATCAGTGTTGCTTGGCATCGGGGCAATTCTTTTTGTTGCTTCAAATTGGAGTGTCATCAATGATTTTTTTAAAATTTTAATTTTAGTGGGCAGTACCTTGGGGACATATTACTTGGGATATTTGTTTAAATATGATAAACAAAATTTGCCAAAAGTTGGAGCAGCCTTATTTTTTCTCGGGGCACTTCTTTTTGGAGCAAGCATATTTTTGATTGCACAGATGTATAATATTAATGCAAACAACCATGTTTTACTTTTGATATGGCTAATAGGCGTGCTTCCGCTAGTGTATGCTTTTAACTCGGAATCAATTGCCGCACTATCAGCAATGCTCCTCCTGACTTGGATCGGATTTTTTATTTTTAGAAATGGCGATCCAAGCACATTCATGTTTCATTCACTGCCTGTCATTTATTTAACATCAGGCGCATTGCTCCTCAGTCTTGGGGGATTGCACTATTTCAAGCCAGACTTGCAGAAAGTGGCAAGAGTCTTTAGGTTGGCAGGTCTCGAGGTGGCCATGATTTCGCTTTTTCTTCTAACTTTTGAATTTTTTTCCAAAGAATATAAAGAACATATTCATGCATATTCAGCGGGAGCCGGAGATATGTCCACTCAATTGGCTATAGGCGTTGTCCTATTTTCAGTGTTGGCAATCATAGGCCTTGTGGTGAATTTATTTTTTAATCCTTCTGAATCAGAAACCAACGAGCTTGAAAGCTATGTGTCACTAGGGCTGGTCGGGTTTACATTGTTTTTCTTTTTCTTTCCATCCGAGTCAATCATATATACCTTGATATATAATTTAATTTTTGGCTTACTGGCATTGTTCTTCATTTTCATCGGTTACAATAAATCAGATATTAAAATTGTTAATGTCGGAATTTTTTGGATGTCTGTTTTTATCTTCGCGAAATATTTTGATTTTTTCTGGGATTTATTGGACAGATCGATATTCTTTATAATCGGAGGACTAATTTTAGTGTTGGGCGGAATAGCGCTTGAAAAAAAGAGGAAACAGCTCAAAGAAAGTTTTGTCCAAATTAACCAGGAAAGCTTATGAATAAAAAAAACATTTTTTTGATAATCGGTGTTTTCTGGATAGTGCTGATTGCCGGATTCATAGGCATTAAGGAGTTTACCTTAAGAACAGGAACTGAAGTGTTGCTGAAAACGCTGCCTGTTGACCCAAGAGATTTATTCAGGGGTGATTATGTCGTTTTACGATATGAAGTCAGCACAATAAATGAAAATACGTTTTTGCCTAATGCTTCAGCTTTTAAAGTTGGTGACAGTGTCTATGTGCTGCTGGATATTGGTAGCGATAAGATTGCAAAAGCTAAGAGCATAAGCAAACAAATCCCAGAAGACAGCTATTTTATGAAAGGTACGGTCAAGAACGTTTTTGGAAACAAACTGAACATAGAATATGGTATTGAAAGCTATTTCGTGCCAGAGGGTAAGGGCAGAGAAATAGAAAAGAATATAGGCAATATTTACGCTAAAATAGCAATTGATAAATTTGGAAACGCTGTAATAAAATCGTTGGTTTTAGACGGAAAAGAAATAGACTTAAATTAGTGCCTTGTTTAAAGTAGAATAAAAGTATTAAGTAACATCTTCAGTAACAAAATTATGAAGATAAGAAAAGCTAATAAAAAGGATATCGAAAAGCTGGTGGAAATGAATGCACGCTTGTTTGATTATCATGCCAAACTTGATAAATATTACCGCTTGGGCAAAGAAACTAAAAAAGACTACAAAAAACATCTAAAAAATGTCATCTCAACAAGAAAATACCGGATACTTATTGCTGAAGAAAATGAAAAGCCAGTCGGTTTTCTGGCAGGCCGGATCGACAAGCCTCGCTCTTACGCTAAACCGAAAAAGATAGGAATGATAAGTTCGGCTTTTATTCTTCCGAAATATCGCCGGATGGGGATTGGCAAATTGATGTTTGAGGATTTTTTAAAGTGGTGTCAGGATAAAAAAATTAAAAACATCGAGCTTTCGGTAGACTATCGAAATCAAATTGGCGGAAGCGCGTGGAAAAAGTTTGGTTTTAAGGATTTTATGAAAAGAATGAGACTGGATTTATAGAAAAATAACACCTAGCCCCGGCATTTGTCGGGGTTTTTCTTTACAAAAAGTTCATAGTTTGTTATATAGAAGTAACGTTCAGTCGAACGTGTTTTTTAAAAAAAATAGCAATAGCAATGAGGAGGAATTCGTATGCTTGTAATTTTTGATTGTGACGGAGTATTGCGGTCAGTGTCATGGGGAGCTCTTTATGAGGCTTATCTGGAAATTTGTAAATTTATCAACAAAAATCCGAGTGATTTTTTTCAGGACTTTGAGGATTTCAGGAAATGGCTCAATTCTGACTGGCAGGAAAACCTGGAGCGCATGGGCATTTGTCGGGGAAGTGATACTTCGGAAATAAACAAACTTTTTCACAGAGTCTATGATTCTCAAATACACCTGTTTCCCTGGGTGGGAAATGTGCTGGGAACTCTTTCTGCCAAACATCAGTTGGCCGTTCTTTCCGGCAGTTCTGCAAACAGTGTGTCTAAATCTCTAAACGGCAATGCCCATTTTTTTAAGATGATCATAGGTCATGAACACGTAAAGAATGTCAAACCGCACCCCGAAGGAGTTCATCTGATCACAGAAGCTTTTCAGGCTGATCCTTCCAAAACGATTATTATAGGTGATTCAGATGCGGACATCTTGGCTGGCAAAAATGCCGGTATCAGGACTGCTGGAGTAACCTGGGGCATAACTCCTCCTGAAAAAATGAAATCTTGTGATCCGGATTTTCTATTCGAGCACCACAAGGAATTGCTGTTAATTTAAGTTTTTAAAAAATGTTTTCCAAACCCTTGGATCTCCGCAGATTTCCAAGGGTTTTTTCTTTTTGCCAAAGGTAATTTTTGGGAGTAAAATTAAATTGTTAAGTAACAAAATTATGGATTTTGAAAAATTAAAAGAAAGTAAGCGACCAATAGAAAACCTACTTAATGTTGAAGTTGAAACCGAACGGCTTAAATTAAAACCAGTGTCTTTGGAATATAAAGATATGATTTTTTCAGCATTTACTGATGAAGTAACAAAATTCATGTTTCCTTCAACGCCGAAGCAAATAGAAGATACTGAAAAATTTATCAAAGATTCAATAGATGAAATGGAAAAGGGTATAAATTTCTTAATAAGCATTTTCAATAAAGAGACAAATGAATTTTTAGGCGGGGGAGGAATTCATGATTTGAATACAAAAACTCCTGGATTGGGGATTTGGATAAAAAAATCAGCTCATGGAAACAAATATGGAAGAGAGGCGATTACGGGACTTAAGGAGTGGGCTGATAAAAATTTAGACTACGAATATCTGTTGTATCCTGTTGTGAAAGAAAACATTGCCAGCAGAAAAATCCCAGAATCACTGGGCGGAAAAGTAGTAAGAGAATTTATAAAGAAAAAACAAAATGGAGAAGATATGGAATTGGTAGAATATAGAATTTATAAGTAACATTAAAAAACGGGTGATTATAAAAGTAAAAAATAAATTATTTAATTTGATATAAATTTATGGCCAAGAAGCAACTGTTACCATTTATAAAAAACGAAGACTTATATAAACATGTAAAAATGGTTTTAAATGTTGCAAAAAACGCAACAAATAATGCTGAAAAAAAAATTTATAGTAATGTCATAGATCCATTCTCTGCATTATTTGATGCATCAAATCAAAACATATCATTATCTGAATGGATAAAACAAGAAAAATCGAGACAAACACAGAAAACACTCCAAAATGCTATAGGTGAATTTCATCAAAATATATTGGGGTCAATGTCTGGATGGGAAAATTTAAAAACTGGTTCAGTTTCAGATCTTTCTAATAAAAATAAAAAAATAATTGCCGAAGTAAAAAATAAATATAATACAACGAAAGGTAATCACAAGACGGCAATTTATGATGACTTCAAAAAATTACTTAAAAAAGATTACAAAGGATACGAAGCGTATTACGTAGAGATTATACCTAAAGGACGAAATGTTTATAATAAGCCTTTTACACCTCCAGATAATCGAACGGGGAAAAGAAGACCAAAAAATATAAAAATCAAAATAATTGATGGTAAAACTTTCTATGATTTAGCTAGCGGCTATCCTGAATCTCTAAAGCAATTATATTTAGCTCTTCCAACTGCAATTAGTAATGTATTGGGAAAAAAGGTAAATAAAGTAAAATCTAATGAATTCGTAGCTCTTTTCAAAAAAGCTTACTAAGAAACTATAAATTAATAACCCTTGCATAATGCAAGGGTTATTTGTTATAATAGAACTATAACAAATAATGAAAACAAAAAATGGATCAAACAATGACAATTTCTGATGCAGCTATTCAATTGGGTGTTTCAGCAGACACAATAAGACGATGGGACAAAAAAGGTCTCATTAAGGCTGATCGTTCAGACTTAAATTATCGCCTATTTAATATCGAAGAAATAAAGCGCATTTACAATAAGGTTTCAGGGACTTTTACTGCGAATAATTATAAAATACTTAAAGATAATAAAAAAACTAAATATACAACGATAGAACTTTTTGCAGGAACTGGTGGTACTGCTATTGGTTTTGAAAATGCAGGATTAAATCATGTATTGCTTAATGAATGGGATAAAGATGCAGTCGAAACTCTTAAAATCAATAAACCAAAATGGAATGTAATTGGTGGTGATATTGCGAACGTAGATTTTAAAGGAATTAAAGCGGACATAGTTCAGGGAGGGTTCCCTTGTCAAACATTTAGTTATGCTGGGAAAAAAATGGGTTTTGAAGACACAAGAGGAACGATGTTTTTTGAGTTTGCGCGATGCGTGAAAGAAGTTAAACCAAAAATTGCAGTTGGTGAAAATGTAAGAGGATTGCTCAGGCATGATAATGGTAAGACACTTAGTACGATGGTAAAAATAATGAAGGATCTTGGATATAAAGTGCAATACAGAGTTGTTCGATCACAATATTTAGATGTTCCTCAAAAAAGAGAGCGACTTATTATTATTGCCATTAGAAATGATTTGAAAATTCCGTTTATTTTTCCAAAAGAAAAAGATTACACAATTTCAATAAAAGAAGCCTTAAAAAATTGTCCGAAATCAGCAGGGCAAGAATATCCAGAAAAAAAGAAAAAAATACTGTCTCTTATTCCGCCCGGAGGATATTGGAGAGATTTACCCGTAAAATTACAGAAGGAATATATGGGAGCAAGTTTTTATATGGGAGGTGGAAAAACTGGTATGGCGAGAAGATTATCATGGGATGAACCAAGTCTAACACTTACTTGTAGCCCAGCACAAAAACAAACAGAAAGATGCCATCCTAAAGAAACACGTCCATTGACTGTTAGAGAATATGCGCGCATACAAACTTTTCCAGATAGCTGGAAATTTCAAGGATCAACTTCCTCACAATATAAACAAATAGGAAATGCGGTTCCATGCAATCTCGGTTATCATATAGGAAAATGTTTAATTGCGATGCTTGAAAATAAACCAGATTTAAAAACAATGGAAATTGTTTATCCAAGTAGTCAGAAGAGTTTATTTTAATACCCAATTGAAGCAAAAAGAGGCTGATTTGTGCTGTGGATAAATAGTGATGTATCAACACTTTACAAATTTTACAGATGTGATATAATAGAAAAAAGGAAAGTGGAAAAATTGCCGCAATTCCAAACACAAAAACGAAAGAATTTTATTAATTAGTCCGGCATTCTGACAAATACCAAATCGAAACCAAAAAGAACTTAATATTTTTAAAGTCCAGTTTGATTTTAAAGAGGAAGTTGAAAAGTATGTTTGTGACAGCACATATTTTTCAATTTCCTTTTTTTTGTTTAAAAATATATTCCATGAACAATTATGAGATAATTAATATCAAGGCAGAACATATCGCTTTAGATATTTATAAAATTACAAAAGAAATTCCATCATCTATAATCTCACTGGTTAAATGGGTAGAGGAAGCTTTTGATGTAAAAATAGGTAGCATATCTTATACTGCAAATCTTAGTAATGGTCATTCCGGACTTGTTTATTTTGATCCAGCAACACAAACTTATAAGATTTGGTTAAATGCAAAAGAACCAGAATTTAGGCAAAGATTTACTTTATGTCATGAAATTGCTCATATTATAAGAAATAAAGATTTAAAGTATGGATTATCTGATGGGGATATATATTCCAAATGGGGAGAAGAAAGATTTTGTAATCGATTTGCAGCTGCATATTTAATGCCAGCGGAATTATTTATTCAGAAATGGAGGACAGTAAAGGAACCTATTTTTTTAAAGAAAGCAAGGCTGTCTAGTTTGTTTAAAGTATCTGGCGAGGCAGTATATATTAGGGCACAAGAATTAAAATTGGTTTAATTTTTTTATTCTAAAAAGGAGGTGAAAATAAAATGACGAAGAAAAAAGCAAAAAAGAAAGTTGCAAAAAGTTCAGGCAGTTTTTTATTAAGGTCTTCAAGAAGAATTAAAAGATATGTTTGCCCAAACTGTAATTCTGACAAGCCAACGGTACGAGGAAAATGTCCAATATGTGGATATAGGGGATAATTTTTTAATTATAGAAAGGTAGGTGATAAAAATGGAAAAAAGATATAGAAGTGCTAAAACAGGGCTCTATGTTTCTGAGGAATATGCGAAAAAACATAAAGACACAACAGTTGCAGAAACGGATAAAAAGCCAAAAAAGAAAAAATAAAGGTCTCCTTGGAAAATGCGACTGAGTCGGACGCGTTTGATCGGCATAATTATTTGCTGAGATGACGGCCTAAAAGCGCAACCTTCTACAAAAACACCGCTATCGCGGTTGTTTTTGTTTGGTGATATAATCAAGGCAGGCAAAAATTAAAGTAATTTTATGCAGAATGATGAAGTAAAAAAAATTGTAAAAGAGAGTTATACAAAAATCGCCAAGGGCAGCGGGTATTCTTGCTGCGGGGCGAAAAAGGAACAGGAAAGAATTGCCGAAGAAATCGGCTATGCCAAAGAAGATATCGCCAAATTTTCCGAAGCGAATTTGGGACTGGGTTGCGGCAATCCGGTGGCTATGGCGGAAATGAAAGAAGGGGATGTTGTTTTGGATTTGGGATCAGGCGCGGGATTCGATTGTTTTCTGGCAGCCAGAAGAGTGAAAGAAACAGGCAAAGTGATTGGGGTGGATATGGTTCCGGAAATGGTGGACAAAGCCAAAGCGAACAGCGAAAAATATGGATACGAAAATGTTGAATTTAAACTAGGCGAGATTGAAAGCTTGCCGGTGGAAGATAATTCGGTGGATATAATTATCAGCAACTGCGTGATTAATTTATCACCTGACAAAGATAAAGTTTTTGCCGAAGCTTATCGAGTTTTAAAAAGCGGAGGAAAAATGTTTGTTTCCGATATTGTTCTGCTTCAGGAATTGCCGGAAGAAATTAAAAATAATAAAGAACTTTTATCCGGCTGTGTAGCAGGAGCGCTTCTCAAAGATGACTATGTTTCAAAAATTAAAAATGCCGGTTTTGCAGTCGAAATACTTTCGGAAGATTTGGATATCAGCAAAAAACAATATTCCGGCATGCCGCTGGAAAGTTTGAAAATAAAAGCGATTAAAAATTAATATATGAGTAAAAAAATTTTTATTATTGTTTTGCCTTTACTGATACTGGCAATTTTTGCCGTTGGTTTTTTTTGGGGGCGCACTGAAATAATAAAAAAAGAAAATATTACGAAGCAGGAAAATGTTGTCCAAAAAGCAGCCGAAGAAGAGGTGCCGGTCAATGTGGTTCAGGAAACAGTCGTGCCGGAAATCCCTGTTATTATTCCGGAAGAAGAAAAAAGTGAAAATTCAGAAAATAAATTTACGTTTGCAAAACTCGGAGACACGCAAAGATTCAACGTGAACGATAAAAACGGAGCATTGCAGAAAGCTGTTGCAGAAATAAAAAAGCAAAACGTTGATTTTGTGGTTTCAACAGGAGACATCATTTCCGGTTGCGGATCTGAATGCGCGGAAAAATTAAAAAACTGGAAAAATGTTATGGGTCCTTTGGCGGGGAAAATATATGTGGCTATGGGTAATCATGACAGATCTGATGAAAATAAATCCGACAAAGTTTTTCAGGATTCTTTCAATTTTCCAACCAATGGTCCAAGCGGTTATTCTGAATTAGTCTATTCTTTCGACTATAAAAATTCCCACTTCGTTTTTCTCAATAGTGAAAAACCGGAAGAAAATTTGATTGATTCCAAGCAGCGCAATTGGCTGGAAAGTGATTTGGCAGCGACGCGGAAGGAGAATAAATTTATTTTTTTCCATGCCCCGGCCTATCCGCTCAGCAGCAAGATTGGTGAAAGTCTGGATGAGCATAAGAAAGACCGGGATGCGCTTTGGGCCATCTTCAAAAAATATAACGTGACGGCCGTTTTCAATGGCCATGAGCATATTCATAGTCGCAGAAATGTTGAGGGTATTTGGCAATTTGATTTTGGCAATACAGACTCTTTTGATCATGAATTGCCAAAATCAGGGGCGGATTTCTCTTATAGAGGACAAGCTTTCGGAATTGTGGAAGTTAATGGAAGAAACATTAAGGTTAAAACCATTTCCGTGGATGGAAAAATCATCAATGAATTTTCTTTTTCCAAGTAATTCCAAATTTTTTTGTTCATATATTTTGACAAGCAGGCAATACGGTGCTATTTTAATTGGTTCCTTTATAATTTATAAAAATAAAACAATTATCAATGGATAATGAAAGGGGGTTCCAGATGCGATTAAAGGGGCTGTTTAAAAAAGAAACAAGCATGAATTCGAGGGCAATAGGCATGATGCACGAGGAATTCAATGGACTATTGGACAATGAGCGATTCATCCATTACGTGGGAATGACAAAACCTTTTACACCTGGCGTCAGAGAATGCATGTTTACCGTGCAGTACAGGCATTTTAATCCGCAAAGCCAGCAGAGCGCGCTTTTTTTTATGCACACGATCCGTTGGGCTGGTAAGTTAATTTTCCAATGAAACGCCAAAAAGGCCGCATGACAAATTCAAAGCGGCCTTTTTCATTTGGTGCTATAATAAAAGCAGTGCAGAAATGATTAAATAATTAAATCGGGAAAAAATATGAAGCATAAAGATAAGTTTAACGAGATTTCTTTTATGACTGGCAAAAACAAAACTGCACTTAGCCATTTAGGTGAGTGGTCCGTAGTTGATTTTGATAAGATGAAAGATAATAAAGGTAAGGTATATTATGCGAAAAAATTAAAAGACCTTCTATGTTATCGGGAAAAAATTAAACGGCCGCTTTTTACTAGAATTGGAAACTTCGATGTCTGCTATTATTTACCGGTTATTTTATATAATCCAAAAACCATGCAGTCCATAATGACTTTAGCTGTGGCCGATACCGGTGCTGATTCCTCTTCTTTCAGCAGTGAAATAGCTGAAGCAATCGGAATTGATTGGAAAAAAGGGAAAAAGGTCAAAGGTTTCGAAAGCGAAAGGCTCATTCCATTTTACGCTTATCGAGTCAAGATTCTCATGAGTATTTTAAATGATAAAAATATTTATGAAGAAAAAATTGATTTTACAGAAAAAAAGCATGCGGTTAATATAGTAGGTTATATTGGTTTTTTTAATCATTATGAGGTTGTTTTTCATCCCAAGTACAGAATGAAATATAAGTTTATAAATAAATAATTAATTATTTACTCATTTTTAAGGTATATGTCTGAATATTATAATCCAAACAGGGATGCTTCCTGGAACTACGGAGGAAAAAATTGGAAATTGAGCCGATCAAAAATCGATTTGTTTCTGGAATGTCCGAGATGTTTTTATCTGGACAACAAACTGGGTGTGAAACGAGTGCCAGGATTTCCGTTTTCCATAAACAGTGCAGTGGACTATCTTTTGAAGCAGGAATTCGATTCCTATCGGGTAAAAAATGAGCAGCATCCTCTGCAGAAAGAATATGGCATTGATGCCCGGCCGATGTCGCATGCCGAACTTGATGAGTGGCGGAGAAATTTCGGCGGCGTGAAATATCTGCATGAACCGACCGAACTTCTGGTTACAGGCGCGATTGACGATTTGTGGATCAATGGTAAAGAAGAATACATTGTCGTTGACTACAAGGCGACAGCCAAGGATGAAGCAGTCAAAGCTCTGGACAAGGAATGGCAAAATGGCTACAAGCGCCAAATGGAAATCTATCAGTGGCTCTTGCGTCAGAATGGCCTGAAAGTTTCCGATACCGGCTATTTTGTTTATTGCACAGGTAAAATGGACCGACAGGCTTTTGATAAAAAAATAGAGTTTGATATTAATTTGATTGAACATAAGGGCGATGATTCCTGGGTGGAAAAAACGCTTTTTGAAATCAAAAAATGCCTGGACAGCGATCGGATTCCAAAATCAGGAGCGGATTGCGACCATTGTGCCTATTGGAACGCCAGAAATAAAATAGAAAAATAATTAATAAATAAAAATATGAAATATAAAAATTTCAAAGTTTTCTTTCTAATTTTTTCAGTGGCAGGATTTTTATTTTCAGGATATATGAGTTGGATTAAAATGTTTTCTTCTGTCTGTGCTTTCGGAGAAACATGCCCGCTGTTTCTGGGATTCCCAGCTTGTTATTTCGGATTTATAATGTTCTGCTTATTGCTTATTTTTTCTTTGCTTCTGTTTTTCAATAAATGGAATGTCGAATCTTTGTCAAAATCACTATTCTTTTCTTCATTTGCCGGTGTAATTTTTTCTGGATATTTTTCGATAGGGGAATTGCCTTTATTTTTGCAGAATGGACCAAGCGCATACTTTTTCGGCCTTCCAACTTGTGTCATGGGTTTTTTATTTTTTATTGCTATTTTTATCGTTTCCATAATTTTTAGAAAAGCTCTTTTAGTTTCTGCTTAATAAATTAATAAATAAAAATATGAACAACGCATACAATTGGTATTCAACTTTAATAAAGCCATCCTGGTCTCCGCCCAGCTGGATTTTCGGTCCCGTCTGGACAGTTTTATATATCATCATAGCGTTCACATTCGGGACGGTTTTTTTGAAAACTTTCACCGGCAAATTGCCTTGGATGGTGGCTTTGCCCTTTGCGCTCAATCTGGTTTTCAATTTTGCTTTCACTCCTTTACAGTTCGGACTCAAAAATAACTATCTGGCTGCGGGCGACATTCTGCTGGTTTTGGGAACTCTTATTTGGGCGCTGATCGCTATCTGGCCGCATTATCGCTGGATTGTCTATGCTAATGTTCCTTATTTTCTCTGGGTTTCTTTTGCTACAGTCTTGCAGCTGACAATAACTTATCTGAATTTAGGCAAATAATTCTATCTAATTATGCGGGTTTGGGACATACATCCAAAACATCTTTGCCGGAAACACCTTTTGGCGGAACACAGGGAACTTCATGGTCTTTGGAATATTCTGACCAAGCACGGCGGAAAAGGCGGATATTCCCGCCATCCGGAAACGCTCCGATGGGTCGGCAAACAGAAGGCGCTTTTTGAAAGGCACGAGACCCTGATCCGGGAATTTTTGCGGCGCGGCTATCATCATCATTCTCCCTTGGACAAAAAACTGGCTGTCGGACAAGGCGGACAAAAAGTTTTCATCAACACCATTGCGGAGCAGAAAATAATTCTCCGCAAGAAACCCTGTGACTGCTTCCTGCATCTCAAATAAATCATTGGATGACTCCTTTTCAAAAAAACTAAAAAATCATATAATTTAAACATAATTTTAAAAAACAAAAATATGCTTAACAAAAAAATCGCCAGCGAAATTGCAATCGGAATTATTTTGCTCGTGGCTATTATTATCGGTGCAATTTTCTGGTGGCAGGGAAAAAGCATCAGCCAACAGCCGATAGTAAACAATAATAAATCAGTAAAACCAGTTGCAAATCAGATAGTGGTTGATGAAATTGCAGGTTGGCAGACATATGCAAATGCAGAATATGGATTCGAGTTTAAATATCCAAAAGATTGGAAAGCAAACATTGCATCTGATGGCGTTGCAGAAAATTGTAACAATGGAAAAACTTCTTGCAGTAATTTGGAGCCTGAAAAACAGAAGGCTTGTGGCAATATTGAGGGAGGGGATTACAGCTGCACGGATAGCATAAATTTTGGAATTATAAAAAATGAGAAAAAATTGCAGGTGAGAGATTTTTTAAGCGAAGAATATGGCTGGGATAAGGAAAGCGGAATAATAAAGAATAATGATATTCAAGAGACAAAATTCGGAAATGGGTTTGCATACAGATTTATAGAAATAAGCGGTTTTGACGGATCAGAGTACTCTAATTTTTGGGTAACGCTTGACGATGGAAATTTTTTCAATATGGTAGGCATCCATCTGGATGCAGATGAAAATAAAATATTTAACCAGATTATTTCTACATTTAAATTTACGGATACAATAAATGCACAAGCTGATTGGCGTATATATAAAAATAAAGAATACGGGTTTGAAATTACTTTTACTGATGCGTGGAAGGGTTATAAAACTGAAAAAGAAGACGTTATTGGTGGAATTGCAGAAACAATAGCTATTCAGTTGCCGACTAAGGATCCAAAATGGTCAAATTCTGGATATATGGCAATACCTCTAAGAATTCTTATATATACTCCGCAGAATTGGCCAATGGCGTCATCAGATAATTTTTCTCCCAAATATATTACAAAAAATGATAAATATGTTTTTGCTTACTCTTCATGGCAGAATGTCCCCAGCGATTTAGGGAGCAGCAATGCAGAAGCCAGCAAAGCATTTCAATTTAACGAGGTCATTTCAAGCTTCAAACTGGACTAGCTAGCTAATAATTAAATAAGTAAAAAATATGAAAAAAAATCTTATTTTACCAGTATTAATTTTAGTAGCAGTTTTTGTTCTTTCGGGTTGCGGGCAAAAAAGCGAAACTTCTTCCGGTTCAAAAACGAACAGCGGTGAAACTAGCGCCAAAGAAGATGCAAAAGCGGGTGGCATTGCGGATATTTGCAATTATTTTCCGAAAGAGATAGTGGAAAGCGCCTTGGGAAAATCAATCGCTAAAGTCGAAAAATCAGATCTTGTTGATCCAACTTGCTATTATTACACTAAGTATGAAGATGGCTATGAAAAGAGTTATTCCGGAGCCAAGAAACCGGGCGGACCAAAAATCGTAGTTGTATATGACACTAAAGATTTTGCCAAAGACAGAATTTCAAATGAAAAGGGCGGCAGTAAATACACGAATGATTCTTCCATTGGCATGGATAATTTCGTGGTCCGCAATAATGTGAACAAAATCTGGCTGGTTGCTCTGTCATTGGGCGATGACAAATATATCAGAATGAAAGCTATTGATGATGCGGTGACTGGAGAAGAACTAGTCAAAATTGCCAAAAAATTTGCAGAAAAAATCCAAAGTGCAAAATAATATTACAAACCTATATTCATATGAAAAAAACATCCCTGATAATTATTGGTGCAGTTGCCTTATTGTTTTTGATCATTCTGGCCGTCAGATTTTTTAGCGGTCCAGAAGATGGATGGGTTTGCAATGAGAATAAATGGGTTAAACATGGCAATCCTTCTGCTCCAATGCCCAAAGAACCTTGTGGGAAAATCTCTTCCAGTCAGCCGGAACAAAAACAGCCAGAAACCTTGCGGGTTTATTTTCCCAAATCAAATGATAAAATTACAAGTCCAGTCATAGTTTCTGGCCAGGCCAGTGGCTGGTATTTTGAAGGAACTTTTCCTGTAAAAATCGTGGATGAAAAAGGAAAAGAATTAGGGAAGGGAAATGTGGTTTCCCTGGATGGAAACTGGATGACAACTGAATTCGTGCCTTTTAAAGGAAGCATTAACTTTAGTGCCGAAGGTGCGAAGAGCGGAAAAATTATCTTTGAAAAAGATAATCCATCCGGCCTTCCACAGAACGCCGAATCATATTCTTTGCCTGTAAATTTCTAAAGATTTTTACTGTTTACAATAAATAATATTTAGCCTATAATATTGGGATGTTCTTTTAATAATAAATCCAAAAGGAGAATCTAATGGAAAAAATCAAACAGTGGAAAACAAGCATCATAATTCAGGTGCTGGAAAAGATAATAAGAGTTTTTGAAATAAAGTTAAAAATTTACGCAATATTCTTTTAAGTCAGAAACAGGAGGTGCCAATGTTGTATGTTGTAAAATTAAAACTCGGATACGAAGTAATAACTGATGTGCCATATCTCCGATTTTTTCCTTCGATGATATCGTACAGACCCTTGGAGGATTGAAACAGAAAAACAAACGGGAGGAGAGAAAATAGGGCTTTAAGCTGAATAGCTTTAGCCCTATTTTTATTTGCTAAAAAATTTGAAACAAGTAAATTTTACGAGAAATGCCGGGTTTTTTGTTGTAATTATGACTAAAAGATGCTATTCTGACTCCATAAAAAGGCTTTTTAAGCAATAATAAAGGTTATGCATAAGAAAAAGATATTTGTAGAAATAGCTATTCCGCAACAAATGAGGAAAAGACTTATAGAAAAGACCACCCAGTGGCCTGCTTTGCCGGTCAAATGGGTTAAGGAAAATAATTTGCACATAACCGTTTCTTTTATCGGTTATGTCGATGAAAGCATTATTCCCGAAATTTGTCAGAAAATTAGGGAAGTCACTGATAATTTTGAATCTTTTGAAATAAATTTTAACAGTATTGAACTGGGCCCTAGTACAGAAGATCCTAAAATGATTTGGCTGAGTGGAGAACCAAATCCAGAACTCGGAAGACTGAACGAGGCAATCGAAGATGCTCTTGGGATGCATCCTCAAAAACACAAAAATTTCAGGCCGCACATAACTCTGGGTAGGATAAGAAAATTAAAATGGGATGAACTTCCAAAAAAACCGGTTATTGATGAAAAAATAAATTTGGCTATGACGGCAGATTCAGTTTTTGTTATGGAAAGCAAAGGCGGAGAGTCGGAATATAATAAACTAGAAGAGTGCATTCTTTTGTGATAAGGATATGGATATTTTAGGAATCAGGATTGATAATTTTTCCAAAAAAGAAATTCTTGAAAAAATAGAATTATTTTTGAGTGACGGAAAATTCCATCAGATTGCAACTGTAAATCCAGAATTCATACTGGAAACACAAAAAGATGAAGAATTTAAAAATATTTTAAATTCTTGTGATCTTAATATTGGAGATGGGATAGGAATCAAGTTTGCTTTTTTAAGATTCGGAAAATGGCTGAAAGAAAGAATGCCAGGAGCTGACTTGATGCATGAAATTTTGAAAATTGCGGATGAAAAAAATTTTTCGGTATTTTTGGCCGTAAACAAGAACGGACTAAGTTCCTATAAAGAAGTAAAAAGTGCTTTAAGTTTGAAATACCCTAATGTACAATTTTTCGGAGATGATATTGATCCACGAAGTGTTGGTTATAAACTTCTAAATTCGGATAGTAATTTATTTTTTTGCAATTTCGGGGCTCCAGAGCAGGAAAAGTTTATTAATTCTCTGAAAAATGATATAATCGGATTGGCCATAGGAATAGGTGGCAGTTTTGATTTTATCACCGGAAAAGTGAAGCGTGCCCCAAAAATAATGCAAAATCTTGGCTTAGAATGGCTTTGGAGGCTCATTTTACAGCCAAAAAGAATAAAAAGAATAATCAATGCCGTTGTAATTTTTCCGGTAAAAATATTATTTTCCAAACAAATGAAAAGTTCAGAAAAAAAAGTAAGAGTACGTTTCGCACCGTCGCCGACCGGCTATATGCATGTCGGCAATTTCCGTACTGCGCTTTATGCCTATCTTTTTGCTAAAAAAAATAAAGGCGATTTTATTCTGAGGATTGAAGATACGGACCAAAAAAGATATGTCCAGGATGCTTTAGAAAAACTTATTGATATTATAAATTGGGCAGGCTTTGAATATTCTGAAGGAGTTTTTATTGAAAATGGAAAAGTTTTGCAGAAAGGGGATTTCGGGCCATATGTGCAATCGGAACGTCTGGATATATATAAAAAATATGCCGACGAACTTGTTGAAAGTGGCAAGGCTTATCATTGTTTCTGCACGCCGGAAAAACTTGAACAGATGAGGAATGAACAGATAGCCAGCAAACAAGCCCCGATGTATAACAAGTGTTGCCTGAAATTAAGCGTTGAAGAAACTGCCAAAAGAATCGAACAAGGAGAAAAATATGTCATCCGCCAAAAAATAAACACGGAGGGATTTACGGAATATGAAGATTTAATCCGCGGAAAAGTAAAAATAAAAAATGATTTATTGGATGACCAAGTGCTTCTTAAATCGGACGGTTATCCGACTTATAATTTTGCCAATGTCATCGATGATCATCTGATGGGGATTACTCATGTTATCCGTGGCGAGGAATATGTCTCCAGTACTCCAAAATATGTTCAATTGTACCAAAATTTTGGCTGGGAAATTCCTGAATTTGCACATTTACCGTTGCTTTTGAATTCTGACAAATCCAAACTTTCCAAACGGCAGGGGGATGTGTCGGTGGAAGATTATATCAGCAAAGGATATCTTAAAGAAGCAATCATTAATTTCGTAGCACTCTTGGGATGGAATCCAGGGGAGGGAAGTGTGCAGGAAATTTTTTCAATACAAGAATTGATTGATAAATTCGAGCTTGGAAAAGTCCATAAAGCCGGAGCGATTTTTGACCTGAAAAAATTAGACTGGATCAATGCGCAATATATTAAAAAAATGAGTGATGAAGATCTATATAAAAATGCACTGCGATTTTTTGAGAAGAAGGATTTTTATACTAATGCTCAGCAAGAAAAAAAATCAGCAGAGTATTTGAAAAAAGTTCTGACAGTAGAAAAAGACAGACTCATAAAATTTTCAGATGTCGGAGAGGAGAATAAATTTTTCTTTCAGGATATTTCGTGCAATAAAGAGATGCTGCGCTGGAAATCAATTACCGATGAGGAGATTAAAAATTCACTGGAAACTTCGGAAAAAGTCCTGGCTGGAATTTCCGGCGAGAACTGGAATTTGAAAAATTTAGAAGAGAAGCTGCTGGAAGCTGCAGGAGAAAAACGAGGGGATTTATTGTGGCCCCTTAGAGTAGCTCTAACGGGAGAAAAAAAATCACCCTCACCATTTGAAGTTGCTTGGGTGATTGGCAAAAAAGAAACATTAAAACGCATCAATCAGGCCTTGGGATTAATATAAGTTTAAAAGTGCAGATGAATATAAAAATAAAAAACAGCTTTACGGATAAAATTAAATTTCTCATGGGAGCAATGTTGTTTTTTGCTGCCTTTTTAATTTTTTGCGGGGTCAAAGCTGAGAGCATAAACAATATTTCAGGTACAGGCTCTCTTTCTGCAGATGACAAAGAAGAACTAAAAGAACTAGATGAAAAAGCCGAGACCTACAGAAAGATTATTGAGATCAAGCAAAAACAAGGAGAGACATTAAGCAACCAGATATCTATAACAGATGCCAGTATAGGGCAGATAGAAAATCAGATGAAAATGATTTCAAAACAAATCGAAGATTTAAACGACCAAATAATAAGAATACAGAAAGAGATAAAAGAAAATGAAGCTATGATTGAAGGGAATAAAGAATTGCTCGGTCAGATCATGCAGGTTTATTATGAATCAAGCAACACAAGTCCTTTTTTCACGTACCTTTCCGGCGGAAATCTGAAATCTTTTATGGTAAAAGAAGACAGGATTTCACAGACAGGAGATAAAATAAAGGAGCTGATTGATATAATCAAAAAAATCAAGGAGGATCTGAATGAAGAAAACAATCAGCTTGATCAGAAAAAAAGTGAATTTTTGAGCAAGAATCAAGAATTGCAGGAAAAAAATGATGATTTGAATTCGATAAAAGATCAAAAACAGAGTCTTCTGAGTGAAACTCAAGGCGAAGAACAGCGTTATCAGAAGCTTTTGGCTAAGATTGAAGCACAAAAGAATGAATTGTTAAACATAGATGATTATTTTTCCGCCAGCGGACTTAGTGCAGATTCATATCCCAAACCTGATTCAAAATACTTTGCTTCAACCAGCTGGTATTATTCACAATGGGACAGTAGATGGGGCAATAAAAACATAGGAAATACAAGAACTAAGATGAAAAATTACGGATGTGCAGTGACTTCTGTAGCCATGGTTTTCACTGAACATGGAGGTTCCATAACACCTGGATATCTTGCCAGTAAGCCCATATTTTATGGCGATCTTATAAACTGGCCAAGTTCATGGTCAAGTCCTAAAGTATCCTTAATTTCCAGCAAGTCTCATGGAAATGTAAGTTGGTCAACTATTGATAGCCAGATCAAAAAGGGTAATCCTGTCATTGTATATATTAAAAAAAGCAACGGCAGTCAGGGACATTATGTTGTGATTCACCATAAGGACGCAGCAGGGAAGTATGTGGTTCATGATCCATACTTTGGAGCCAATATATTCTTGGATACTTCAAGAGCTTTGGTGGGTGCCTTAGGTTCTTCCAGTAAAACTTCAATAGATCAGATGATAATATATAATTAATTTTACTTGAATCACCTATTAAAGGTTGTGCGACATAATATAATAGGTTATAAAAAAGGGAAGAATATATAGTTCTATAGCTATAAGGCAATATAAAATAAATATCTTATAAATTATTTTTAAAAGCAGCTCTTCCCTACTGATTCAGATTTTTTTAAGGTCTGATTTTTTTATTTTTTATTTCTGAAAATATTTTTTTATTTTTTTTATTTTTTTAAAAATATTTTTAAAATAATGGAAATCGGGAATACATAGACATATCTCCTGTTAGCCATTTTTGCTTCTGCCTGGTTTGAGTAGTTTTTTGGATAGGTAGATGTATGCCTCAGTGTATTCAAAATAGGTAAAGTTTTTAGAAAGAGGCAATTTCTGAAAGAAATGGGTACAAAGGAGTATACATATATGTATCTAAGAGTTGCTTGAAATTAAAAATTAAAAAATAAAAAGGTTTGGACATATGTAGATATATAGGAAACAGAGAGAAATAAGAAAAAATATTTTTATAATTTTAATTTCTGGAAAATGTAAAAAGGCTATTTAGTAAAGAGTAAAGCGGTTAAAAGGATTACTAGAGGGGTTTATATTTAGATATAATGTCGCAAAAGATATATTGTGCGACGTAGTATACATACAAAGAAAGGCCATTTTTCTGCCAAATGACCATTGTTCCCTAATTTATAGATCCATTTTAAAAACTCCGGTATTATAAATTTCAAATCCCATATTTTTGTATAAATTTCTGGCTGTTATCCTTTTGGGATTGCTGGTTAAATTTATTTTTTTTACTTTTTTATTTTTTGCTATGGCTATAAGTTCTTTTGTAAGCCTTTTCCCATGCCCCTTCCCCCTCCAGGCAGAGTCTATGACAACATCTTCTATTCTTGCCACATAACCCTCACAAGGAACTTGATGGACTATCAATGATCCGAAACCTATTACCTGTTTATTTTCTTCAATAACAATACAATTACAGCCCTTGTCTTTTATAAGGGATTTTATGTTTATCTTCGTCTCTTTTCCTGTCAGCTGGCAGAGAAGTCTTTCAACTCTCTTCTTGTCTTGATGTTTAAGTTTTCTTAATTTTGCCATAGTTTTTGTTTGATGTTTTTTTATTACGGTACTTATAATTTTCAATCGCTTTATGAAGTGCGTCAGCGGCCAGATTGCTGCAATGCAGTTTTGCTGCTGGTAAACCGCCAAGTTCATCAGCGACTTGCTTGTTTGTGATAGTCATAACTTCGTCCAGGCTTTTGCCTTTGGACATTTCGGTGGCAATGGAAGATGTGGAAATAGCTGCACCGCAACCTAAAGTTTCAAATTTAACATCTTTAATTATTTCCCCACCTTTCTTATTTTTGTAAACTTTTATATACATGCGCATAATGTCTCCGCATTTGGGATTTCCAACGATGCCAACTCCGTCAGGATTTTTTATTACTCCCTGATTATGCGGATGGGTAAAATGCTCTATGACTTTTTTAGAATATCTTAAATTCATAAAATTATTTTAATTATTTAAATTCTTTCATAACGTTGCCGGAAATTTTTCGCAGTCTTTTCACAATTTCCTTAAGCTTAGTTATAAAAATATCAATCTCTTTTTTAGTTGTATGCTTGCCAAATGTGACTCTAAGGCTTCCATGTGCCTGCTCATGCTTAAGTCCCAATGAGAGAAGCACATGCGATGGCTCTAGGGCTCCAGAAGAACAGGCAGAACCTGTTGAACCGGCAATTCCTTCTATGTCGAGTGAAAGAATCAAGCCCTCTCCCTCTACATCATCAAATCTGAAGTTGGCATTGTTAGGAGAACGTTTTTCAGCTGAGCCATTCAGATATGATTTTGGAATTTCTTTCAGCACTCTTTTTATTGTATAATCACGCAGACTTTTTATTTCTTTTATTTTTTTCTGCATTTCCGGAGTCTTTATCATGCTGATAGCCATGCTAAGCCCCACGATTCCCGGAACATTATGGGTTCCGGCACGCATCTTATATTCCTGATCGCCACCATCCTGGATGCGTTTTATAGGAGTTCCTTTGCGCACATAAAGCAGGCCAACGCCCTTTGGTCCGTATATTTTATGTCCGGATATGGAAAGTAGGTCTACATTGAGATCATTAACATTACAATTGAAATAATTAACTGCCTGCGTAGCGTCGGTATGAAATGATATGTGAGGCAATTTATTGCCGATTCTTTGACTATTTATTTTCTCCAGCATTTTTCCAATTTCTGCTATAGGTTGCACAGTTCCAACTTCGTTGTTTACATACATAACAGAAATAAGAATAGTGTTTGGCTGAATAGCTTTTTCAATTTCTTTTAAAGACACAATGCCATCGCGACCTGGCGAAATATATGAAATTTGGGCTAAGCCATCTTTCTCAACTATTTTGCAAGCATCTAAAATACAATGATGCTCGAATTTAGTGGTAATAATATGCGGTTTTTCTCCTGCTTTTCTGGGAATTGAATAAAAAGAGTGTATGCTTCCCTTTATGGCTAAATTATTGCTTTCTGTTGCGCCAGAAGTAAAAATAATTTCACTAGGCGAACAATTAAAAAAATTGGCGATTTCTGCGCGTGAATTATCAACAGCCTCCAAAGCTTCCTGTCCGAAACCGTGCACAGACATAGCATTGCCGAATTTTTCTGAAAAATAAGGCAACATAGCCTTTAAAACTTTTTGATCGGCTGGTGTTGTAGCTGCATAGTCTAAATAAATCCGTTTCTTATTCATAGGTTTTTTAGCATTAACTAAGAATTATTTTATTAATTCACTTAATTTTATATTGTATAAAGTCTTTCTTATTTGTTTTCCTAGTTTATCCCAGACTATGCTGGATGGACACCTTTTTTTAGCTGAACAAAACTGACCCACACATCTCATAGGAGCTATTGTTCCTTCTAATATTTCAATAATTTCCCCAACATTTATTTTTTTTGGATTTTTGGCCAGAATATATCCACCGCTCTTTCCTTTATGGCTAATCACTAAATTATTTTTATTTAGAATACCCAAAATACGTTCCAAGTATTTTTGGGAAATATTTTCTTCTTTGGCGATTTCTTTTATAGTTTTTTGTTCAGGAAAACATTTAGCCAAATTGGTTATAGCTCTCAGTCCATACCCTGCTTTAGTTGAAAATTGCATATTTAATCCCTACTAATTTAGTATGCTTTAATAATAAGACGATATTAAATTGCTGTCAATTCCCTAGCCTGTTATAATTACTATGGTTAAAAAGTACGAACTAAAAAAATAAACAAATGCGTATTTCCTATTCAGCGCTGGATACATACCAAAATTGCTCGCTGAAATATAAATTTCAGAATGTAGACAAGATAAAAGAGCCTAAGAGCAAAGAGGCTGTTTTCGGCACGCTGATGCACGCTACTCTGAAATTTATCCATTCTCCTTCCCTGCTTCAGCCAAAACTTGAAGAAGCTCTGGATTATTTTTCCAAAAATTGGAACAGTGATGTTTTTGAAAATGAGCTGGAGGAAAGATCGGCTTTTTCCCAAGGTGTAGCCATGATCCAGGATTATTACAAGAAAAATAATCCGGCGGATGCAAACATAGTTGATTTGGAAAGCCGGTTTGCAGTTGAAATTGATTCTCCTGACGGATCAAAACATATTACTTCCGGGATAATTGATCGCATAGACAAAACTGAAGATGGATATGAAATTATTGATTATAAAACAACCAAAAAAATGCCATCCCAGGAAAAAGTAGACAATGATCTGCAGTTGTCTATTTATCTGAATGCATTTTTGGCGCGCTATCCAAAAGAAATAAAAAATTTAGATAAAATTACAGTCAGTCTTTATTATCTCAAGCATGGAGTAAAACTGAGTTCTACACGAACAAAAGAGCAGCTGGAAAATGCCAATAAAATTTTCCTGGATGTCATTGCAGCTATTGAAGAAGGAAAATTTGAACCAAATGTAACGCCGCTCTGTGATTGGTGCGGCTATCAGAAAATTTGTCCGATGTGGAAGCATAAATTCAAAGAAGAAAGGAAAATTGATACAGCGGAAATCAATGCGGCTATTAGCGACTATATAAATTTAAAATCAGCTATTACTTCCACTAAAGAAAGACTGGCAGAACTCCAGGAAAAAATAACCCAGTATATGCAGCAGGAAGGCGTTGAAAGGGTTTTTGGCGAAGAAGGAGTTATTGCACAGTCAATCAGGAAAACTTACAAATACGATGAAAAAAAGCTCCGGGATATCCTGGAACCTTTGGATAAATGGGATGTAATACTGAAAGTTGATGGCATTGCTCTAAAAAATATAATGGGCGTTCTTTCCCCTTCCGTGCAAAAAAAAGTTGAAAATGCAAAAGCTGTAGATAAAGAAACTAAAAGTCTGACTGTTAAGAAAAAATAATCAGAATTTTATAAATTTTTCCCAATTCTCATATAATTCCTTGGTCGCTATGAGATCGCCGGCATTGTATTTGGCAATTTCGAAAAACTTTTTTTCTTTAAATAGTTTTCCCACATCATCACCAGTTATGCCACTGGCTTTTGGGCTTTTTATGCCAAAAGCGCGTGACCAAAGATGTAGATTACCCTTTTTTCTCACGGCGCCATAGAAAGTAAATTGATCCAAGAGATCAATATGCATGGCGTTTTTAGGTTGACTTGACAGGTAGCGGTTAGCTAGGAGATTTTTTGACGGTCTTATTTCATTTATAGAGCTGCGTATCATTAGAAAAGGCACGTCAAACATGCGTCCATTAAAACTTACGAACTCATTGTATTTTTCAGCTAGATTCCAGAATTGTTCCAGAATTTCTTTTTCTCCCAATACTCTGTATTTGATATTACCCATTTCTGAATTATCTACTTTTCCATCTGGAGCTTGAAAATATACAGCACCTTTATCTTTTTCAGTATCATAAACACCAATAGCCACGATTTCTCCAGTCAGCGGAGAAAATCCAAGTCCGTTTTTAAGATCCTCCAGAGCTTTTTCATATTCTTCCTTAGTATCTGATTCTCTTTTTATCCAACGTGTAAGAACCTCCTGGGTCGTTTGGTCAAGAGCGTCAAAATTCTCTCCTATCGTTTCAATATCAAATACTAATGCCATAAATTTGCAGTTAATTCTTTGTTTTTATTATAGTGTTTCAAATTGCTCCTGTCTATTGTACAATAACATATATGATAAAAGATACTTACCAAAAAATCAGGGCTTTCTTTCTTAAGTTTTTTACACTTAAAGATACGCCGCACAAAATTGCAGCCGGTTTTGCATTGGGAATTTTTTTAGGAATAATACCCGGCGAAGGAATTACGGCAGCTATTGTTCTGGCAACAATTTTTCGTTTTAACAGAGCTTCGGCAACATCAGGCGCTTTAGCAACAAACATGTGGGGTACTATTGCCACGCTTCCTCTGGCTGCGGCTGTTGGAGGATTTTTATTCAACGTGAAACCCAGTCAGCTTGTCAGTCAATTTGATCAAACTTATCATTTGGGATATAGATATTTCTTAAGTAAGGTTATATTTTTGGATTTAGCCTTGCCGGTTATTATTGGTTTTATTATAGTTGCTGGGGCTATCTCAATTTTATTTTATGCTGCTTTATATTTTCTTTTGAAATACAATAAGATAAAATAGCTTTACCAAAAACAACCCATGAGGGTTGTTTTTCTAAAAAGCTAATTCGTTAGTTTAAAGATTAGAAAATTATTTTATCACTGTTCCTATGAATCTTTTCCCATCAAGATAATTTTGCAAGTTTTTCAGTTTCTTTCCGTTAAAAATAGCAACTTCAATATTTTCTTTGGCTGCCAATTTGGAAGCGACAGGATCAAAAGGCACATTGGAACCCGGATCCCATTTATTGCCGACAATTTTCTGGAAATCAATCCAACAAATTTCCTTTATTTTTTTGGCATCCTTGTATTTTTTTGGATCCTTATCATAGACATAATCAATATTGGAAAGATTGGCTACTTTTTTGATTTCAAAATGTTTAGCTAAAAGTATGGAAATATAGTCAGTGGAATTTCCCGGGCGATATCCGGCAGCCACCAAAATATATTCTTTGGCTTTTAAAAATCCTTCCAAGTCATAGGGATTTGTGCAGATTGTCGGATGGGCATATTTCTTGAAAATTGTCCTTATGAAATGCGCATTCAGCCTGGTTGAATGTATGCCGACCCAATCTTTATCCTCAGCGTCAATATCTCCGACTTTAGCACTAGCCTCAATATATTTTCTGGCAGTCTTCCCTCCTCCCGTGACGATGATAAAACGGAATCCTTTTTTAATCTTTCCTTCAATTATTTTCTTGAATTGCTTCAAAAATTTCCAGTCAATTTCCTCCGGCACGATCAGCGATCCCCCGAGAGAAATCACAATCATTTTCTTGTTCATATTATTAAAAAATTTATTTATTAATTATTTTGCAATTCTTATTAATTCTTCCAATGCGACTGGCAATTCTGCGTTTTCAATATGTCCGGCATTGTTCAAAACAATAATTTTAGCACCTAACTTTTCTGAAAATATTTTCTTATTTTCTTTAAAACCGCCGAAAGGATCATTGTCGGAAATGATTTCAGCATAATTCTGTGAAATTTTTCTGAGTTTTTCAAAATCAATATTATTTTGAGTCCATGGCGCAGCAATTTCTATTTCTTCCGGTTCCAGATTTTCCAGCACAAACCAGCCGGCAATAAAAACAGCTCCGCCAATTTTATGATCCATAGTCTGCAGATATCTCATGATTGCCTGGCAGCCGATGCTGTGTCCGACAAAATAAGTCTCTTCATCAGGCGTGCCAACAATTTCAGAAATATGATTTATCCATTCTTCAACAGCGGGTTCATCGGTATTCGGCATTTGAGGTGCAACAACTTCATATCCGATTTTTTCTAATTCATTTTTAAGCCATGGCAAACATGCGCCTTCCGGTCCCCCGCCCCAACCATGAATTATAAATACTCTTTTTTTCATAATTTATTTAATTGCATTTGCTTTCCGTCCTTCCCTGTCCGATAGCTTCTTCGGCACTCTTAAAACATACCACATTTTCCGGTTTTATGCGCTTGGCATATGAACAGGTCGGCGGGTAAAATTTGTTGGAATTCTTACTGCCAACATAGGCACATTTTGCCATATTTGAAGGAGAGCCAGTGTTGTCAACTGTTGTTTGTGAGGTGGCACCTAAAACTGTCCCAGAAGGCTCATAATTGGCTGAATTTAGGGTTTTTTGCTCTTCAGATATGTTGACAGGTTTCTCAATAATAAGGGGCTTTTGTTGCCATTTTTGACCTTGTAAAATTCCAAATTCGTAAGAAATAGCTGAAACAAGGCAAAAAGCCACAATTAGCACTATTTTTTGCTCGTTTTTTAGAAAAAATTCCCTTATTTTGGCAAATACACTCGTTGACATATTTGGTAAATTTGTTAGAATAAATTCCGTATAAGTTGATAAGAATATTTAATACCCCGATCAGATTTGCGCTGATCATGCCATTGGTTATTTTATGTTTTTATATACGGCTTAGACTTTATTAATATTAACATATTTTTATAAAAATATGGCACATCGTAAAGCAGGAGGTTCTACTCAACTCGGACGCGATTCGCGTTCAAAAAGGCTAGGTGTTAAAATTTTTGGTAACCAAAAAGTTAAAACTGGTAACATTATTGTACGACAACGTGGAACAAAATTCCATGCAGGAAACAATGTTAAACGCTGCAATGATGACACATTGATGGCGCTTATTGATGGAACAGTGAAATTTGTAAATAAAAAAGTTCGTAACTATACAGGCCAATTGGTTTATCGCCAGTTTGTCAGTGTTGTTGCTTCAAAGAAACCTGTTGAAATTAAACCTAAGAAAACCGGAGCCAAGAAAGCCGGGCTTAAACTCCGCGTAAACCTCAAGACCAGAAAACCAGGTAAGAAAAAAGGTCCACGCAAACCAGGCGGAAAAGTTATCATCAGCCGAAAGAATAGAAAACATTTGATGGCAGAAAAAGGAAGAATCAGATAAACTATTTTTTAAGTTTATAGCTAATAACTTATAGAAAAATTATAAAAAAGAAATCTTTTATAAGGTTTCTTTTTTATAATCTGTTTTTTAAATATTTCATAACTTCCATAAAATCATACTTTTTTGTGGACCATTTTTCAGGATTTTTATCGATAGATTTTATAATTTCATCTTGGCTCATCCATTTTACTTCCTGAACTTCTCCATCATTAAAATTAAATACCTCATCATTTTCTAAAAAGTTATAATAAAAAACATAGCAAAATTCCTTATTATTACCGCCGTCGTATTTTTTTATTTCTCCTTTTAATAAATATTTTGGATTTATATTAACCCCTACTTCTTCTTGTATTTCACTAACTACCGCTTCTTGTATTTCTTTTCCTGTATTAACATGTCCTCCAAAACGAGTATCCCATTTGTCAGGATCCTGATCTTTAAGTTTTGACCTTAGGTGTACAAGAATACTAATTTTTTATTTTTTATTTTGTAAAAATACACATGAACAGTTCTATGCCATAATCCTTCGACATGTACAACGCTGCGCATTTCTTTTTCTCCAGTTAAGTTTCCATCCTCATTAACTATATCAAGATATTCTCCTGGTGTAATTGGCATAATTTGTAAATAAGTTATTTCTTATTCCTTTCTTTAGCTACTTTTATAAATTCAAAGAATAGAGGATGTGATTCAAGAGGTGAAGATTTGAATTCAGGATGGAATTGAACTCCTAAGAAGAATGGATGCTCAGATTTTGGAAGTTCGGCGATTTCCATAAGTTTGCTGTCAGGAGATTCTCCGGAAAATACCAGGCCGGCTTTTTCCAATTTATCTATGTATTCAGGATTAACTTCCCATCTGTGCCTATGCCGTTCAGAAATTTTTTCTTTGCCGTAAGCTTCATAGGCAATAGTTCCCTTCTTAAGAATTGCTGGATAAGCGCCCAGGCGCATTGTGGCTCCATAATTACTGTCTTCCAGATTCTTTTTCTGTTCCGGCATAATATCTATGACAGGATTTTTTGTTTCACGGTCTATTTCGGTAGTGTTAGCATCTTTGAGACCCAAAACATTCCTGGCGAATTCTACAACTAAAAGTTGCATACCATAACACAAGCCGAAATATGGAATTTTATTTTCGCGACAAAATTGAATGGCTTTTAATTTTCCTTCTATTCCTCTGGCGCCAAATCCTCCTGGAACAACTATGCCGTCATATTCTTTTAATGTTGAAATTTTTTCCGGATCCTTTTCGAAAAGTTCGCTGTTTATCCAATCAATATTGGCTTTAACTCCAGCCTTGAAACAGGCGTGTTTTACGGCTTCTATGACGCTTATGTATGCATCGCTCAAAACAAAATCACCAGTGCCGAAGTATTTGCCGACTATGCCTATGTTTAGTTTCTTTTTGGCTGATTTTATGTTTCTGACCAAAGTGCCCCATTCCTTCAAATCAGAATTATTTAACTTGAGTCTTAATTTTTTCAGGATAATTTTACTCAAATTATCGCGTTCAAAATTGATAGGCACTTCATAGAGACTTTCAATATCAGGCGCGCTTATAACGCATTCTTCAGGCACATTGCAGAACATGGAGATTTTTTCCTTGCGCCGCTGGTCCATCGGCACTTCGCTGCGGGCTATGATTATATCAGGCTGGACGCCGGCTGCATTGACAGTCCTGACAGCATGCTGAGTCGGCTTTGTTTTCATCTCCCCTATCTTATTAGGCACTGGCACATAACTGACGATTACAGAAATAACATCATCAGAGTTTTTTATTTTCATCATGCGGATCGCTTCCAAAAACAAGATATTTTGATATTCGCCGACTGTTCCGCCGATTTCAATAATAGTAACGTCTGCATCAGCTTTGTTGGCAGCGTGCTTAATACGGTCAATAACCTCAAGGGGAATATGAGGTACAACCTCAACGCATTTCCCGTTATATTCTAAATTTCTTTCCTTTTGAATGACAGATTCATAGACACGTCCGGTAGTCATATAATTATCCCGGGAAAGACTTATATTCATAAATCTTTCATAATTCCCCATGTCCTGGTCTGTTTCATCTCCATCATCAAGCACGAAAACCTCGCCGTGTTCCGTGGGGTTCATCGTGCCAGCATCTACATTTATGTAAGGGTCTATTTTTATGGCGGTAACATTATATCCGCGTGCCTTCAATATCATCCCTATGGATGAAGTTGTGATTCCTTTTCCTACTCCGCTCATTACGCCCCCCATAACAAAAATGTATTTTCTGTTTTTCATAGAATTAAATTAAGCAAAAAGCCGCTCCCCTGCGACTTTCAAGATATGTGCTTTTTAAACTTTACCTTCTTGATTATATATCCTTTCTTATTCTTCTTCAACCCCTAAAATTATTTCAGTTTTAATGCCAAAATCCAAGTCAATATCAACATGTTTTTCACCCAATTCTTTTATGTGGCTAATTTGTATGGATTTTTCAGAAAGATTGTAACCAGCCTTTTTTATTTCAAAAGCAATCTCCTTGGAAGTGATAGAACCAAAAAGCTTTCCTTTTTTTGCCTTGGCTTTGATTATAAATTTTTTTCCCTTTAGATCTTCAGCCAACCTTTGGACAACTTGTTTCTCAAGTGCTAATTGAAGATTTCTTTTCCCAGCTTCTATTTTTGTTTGAATTATGGCTGATTGTGTTGCAATTTTAGCAAATTTTTTTGGCAAGAGAAAATTATGTGCATAACCATCAGAAACATTCTTTATTTCTCCTTTTTTCCCTACGTTTTTTACATCTTGCAGAAGTATTATTTCCATTTTAATTAATAAATAATTATGAGACTGTTCTGTATTATAAAATTTATATAAAAAATAATCAAATTATTTTTTTAAAAGTTTCTTTTTTTCTGTTTCTTTGCGAACAAACATGAAAAAGAATAATGCTTGAGCGACTAAAGTGCGTATCATCTCCAGATCCTCAAGTCTTTGGTTTGGGGTTTTCTTTTTTAATATTATGCAGGAAGAAACATCATCTATGCTTTTAGGGGAATTTACAACAACGAACTCATCTGACTCAAAAAAGTTATTTTCCAGATCATTATTTTTGAGAGAAAAGCTCATAGAAACATTTGGAAAACTTTTTATTTCTTTCAAAACTTCTTTGCTTGAAGTACATATAAAACGCAATATAAATTCATCGGATTTCCCAAAAAGCCTGACAGCCTCCATTATAGAATTGTATACTTCCTTTTGTTTCTTAGCCGTAATAACCAAGCTTTCCGGGTAGCTTAGGGCTATGCTTTCTAAGATATCTACCTTGCGATTTATTTCACCTATGTAGGAATAAGAATTTGTCAGATCTTTTCGCATAGTATTAACTTTACGTTGAAAATCATTTTTTTCAGAAACATTCTTTTTAAGTCTTTTTTCCTGGATAGTGAAAACAAGAAAAGCGAAAGAGCCAAGAATAAGAACCGTAAATTCCTGAGTTTGGGTCACATTAAAGCCAAAAAATCCACGCTGAATAATGGTTGGTACGAAAACTATGAACGTAAAAATAATAAGATAGAGCCAATACATACTAAATATGTTTAGCAATTTGGGCTGTCATTGTTTCACAAAATTTTAAATTTGTCAATACTTATTATGAAAAAACCGCCTCCTAGGCGGTTTTTTGCTTTATTACTTTTTTATTTTTTTTACAAAATCTTTAAAGCCTGGCTGTTTGTCTTGCTCATACATAGCCTTTACAGCCAAAGGTGTGGTAGAGGCCGATTTCCAATTGTAAATTGGTTTAAGATTTTTACGCATTACGTAAGCTGTTTTTACCATGAAATTTATATTGCCCTGTACCGGGTTAGCGTATAAATAGTCACAAGGATCACCATTTTGATTGAAAGTATTTTTTACTTCGAAAGTGATTGGCAGGCCCTTTTCTTTCATAATGCGGTAAGATTTTGCCGGGTTAGGATAATGATTGAAATTTTTGTTTAAATGTTTTATATCTTCATTTTTTATATTCTTAAGCTGATTTGTCTCAATCATAATCACGCGCTTTAGCTTCTTGTCGAAAAAACAAGCTCCTCCTTTTTGTGGCTTAAGAGGATTCTGTCCTACAATTTCCATTACCATAGCGTAACCTTTTTTGCCTAAATTCAAAGCCATTGAAAGGCTTGGCAGGTCAATCGCGCATGTAAGATAACCTAGATCGTCAATATTATATGAGAGCAAATCTTCATGTTGTGATAATATTTTTTCAAATTCAGTATTGGAAATGAATATTTTTTTGCCAGTGTTTCTTGGATTAACCCTGAAAATAACATTGTTATGGATTTTTTGCATAAATAGTTGCCCATGATTGTGAAGCCTTTTATTTTTTTCAGTTGTAGAATCATAGTATAAGCAACCTTCTTTTACATAAATGCCATGGAAACTTCGCTGGATCATGAAATAAATTTTTTTCGGGTTCAATCCAAAAAAATTAAAACTTTTAAATTCTTCTAAAATTTCTTCCGCTGTTTGTTCGTTAAGTATGATGAGAGCAGTTTGTCTGCCTAAAACTTTTATAGGATCCTGATTGTTTCTTTTTGCAATTTCATTTATATCAAAAGCCATTTGCAGCATATGTCGGTTTCCTAAAGAAATATCCGCCACTTTTAAAGGATCTACGCTGCAAATTTTCAAAATTTTATCTCTGTTTATTTTTTTATTGATTTTTATTTTTTCTTTGGCTATTTTGGCTTTTGAAAAGCCTTTTTTTTCTAATTCTTTTATATTTTCTTGGCGTATATGCGAAACAATATCGTTTAAGGAAAATCTGGAAAGATTAAGCAGATATTTTGTACCCAAACCTAGACGAGTTGCTTCACCAGCGGCAGCATGCTCCCATAATAATTTTCCATCAAGGATGGCCTTTTCGGCTGGAGCAGTATTTATTTTATCATCATCTAGAACTGTTATTTTACTTTCATTAATTGGTGACAGATAATTGAAATTTTCATAGGCATTTATTTCTTTTTCATGCTTCTTTATGTTTTCTATGGAAATATTCCGAGTATTCTTAAAATAAGAATGAAGCATCCATTCTATATAGCGTAGAATAGAAGTGCAGTATTCCTCGAAAGTTTCAAGATGAATTTTTGGTTTTTTGTTCATTTATTCTTTTTTAAGTTATTAAATTATAATAATTTTTTCTTGGCTATAGTTCTCAGTTCTTCATTAAACTCTTCGATCGCCTGATTTATTATCGGGTCGAATTTTTTATAAAGTTCTTTTTTCTTAACAATGTTGCCAGCTTCCAGGAGAGAATCAAAGGTTCCAGCATCCAGCCATTCTCCCTCAATTTTTTCTACTGCAAGTTCTCCCATTTCCAGGTATTTCTTGTTGATATCAGTTATTTCGATTTCTCCCCTCTCGGAAGGAGACAAGTTTTTGGAAATATCAGAAACTCTTTTGTCATAAACATAGATGCCGGTAATGGCCCAATCACTTAAAAAATCTTTTGGTTTTTCCTTGACTTCTACAGCTTTTCCTTTTTCATCGAACTTGACTACTCCGAATCTTTCCGGATCAGGTACTTTTTTAGCGAAAACCATTCCGCCATCTTTGAAATTTTTTATTTTTTCTCCCAAATCATCCTCAAAGATATTGTCTCCCAAAATCATGGCGATATTGTTATTGCCGATGAAATTTTCTCCTAAAATAAAAGCCTCCGCCAAACCGCGGGGCACTTTTTGAACCTCAAAAGACAAACTAATGCCAAATTTCTTAAAAATTGAACCTAAGAGATTTATGTATTGCCCACTGTGCTCCGGAGCTACAATTATCAAAATATCTTTTATACCCGCTTTTATCAGAGTATTTAATGGATAAAAAATCATCTGCCTGTCATAAACAGGAAGCAATTGCTTTGATGTCGTTGAGGTTAAAGGAAAAAGTCTTGTGGCTGTTCCTCCTGATAAAATTATCCCCTTCATAATTTTTTTATCTTAAATTTTTATAAAAAACTACTAAGCAATTTATTTAGTGTTAGGATAAATTGGAAATTTTTTGCATAAAGCAATCACTTCTTTATGCAGTTGTTTCAGTTTCTTTTCATTTTTATGGTTTTCAACTGCTTCCTTGATCCAGAAACATATTTTTTTAATTTCTTTTTCTTTCATGCCGCGCGTCGTCACAGCTGGAACGCCAATTCTAACCCCGCTTGGATCAAAAGGACTGCGGGGATCATCCGGAATCATATTTTTATTCAAGGTGATACCGATTTTATCCAAAGCTTCCTCAGCTTCTTTTCCAGTTACGCCCTTGGAACCAAAAACATCAACAAGAACCATGTGATTATCTGTGCCTCCGAACATCAATTTAAATCCATGCTTTTTTAGTTCAGTTTCTAAAACCTTAGCATTTTTAATTATCTGCTTAGCGTATGTTTTAAATGACGGTTTTAAAGCTTCGCCAAAAGCCACTGCTTTAGCGGCTGTATTATTCATATGTGGACCGCCTTGAAATCCCGGAAAAGCTGCTTTATCAATAGCTTTAGCAAATTCTTTCTTGCACATTATCATTCCGCCACGCGGACCGCGGAGTGTTTTGTGGGTTGTAGTTGTAACTATGTCAAAATATGGAACCGGATTTGGGATGGCTTTGCCAGCAATAAGTCCGGCAATATGCGCGATATCGAACATAGAAATAGCTCCAACTTTTTTGGCAATGGCTTGGAATTTTTTGTAATCAAGTTGTCTGGTGTAAGCCGAGAAACCGGCTAAAATAAGTTTCGGCTTATGCTTGATTGCCATTTTTTCCAGCTCTTCATAATCAATTTTTCCTGATTTGTCTGTTTTGTATCTGATAAAATTATAAATTTGGGCGGAAAGTGTAACTGGATGCCCATGAGTCAAATGGCCGCCATGTGAAAGATCCATGCCCAAAACTATGTCTCCCGGTTTAAGAACTGCGCTGTAAGCGATCATATTGGCTGGCGCGCCCGAATGAGGCTGGACATTCACGTGTTCAGCTCCAAAAAGTTTTTTAGCTCTTTCAATCGCTAAGTTTTCTGCAACATCAGTATATTTTTGTCCGCCATAATACCGATGGCCTGGATATCCTTCTGAATATTTATTGGTAAAAACAGAACCAAGTGCTTCCAAAACAGCTTCTGAAACATAATTTTCCGAAGCAATAAGTTCCATGCCTTCCTGCTGGCGCTTTAATTCGCCTAACATGCATTTATAAATTTGCGGATCAGATTTTTTTAGATTTTTGTGAATCATAATTTTATTAATTTTTTATTTTGTTTTCTTTTATTGTTTCTGTAAATTGATTTAAAAAATATTGAAGCTTTTGAGAATCATGCTCTTTTTTTATGAGTTCCAAATCAGCGTTAAACTCATCAACTAATGTGTCGTATTTTTTCATTTGTTCCTTATCACTCAATTCTATAATTTTATCAATTACTTCGGGAAAAATCTCTACATTCTTATATTCTTCCCTGTAATATTTTTCATAATGAAGCATGGGCTTAAGTTCCGAAACACTTTCCGGATCTATCAAGGCAAGTTGTATCTGATCCCAAACATCTGCGGCATGATAAAGCAATTTTTGTTTAAAATAATTATCAAGGTATTCCATTTTAGAACGGACCTTGAGTGATTTTTCTGATTCTGGGTTTATATTAGATATATTTTCCATTTATTTATTCTTTAAATAATCTTTTAATGCCAGTTTATAGTTTCTTAGTGGGTTGAGTTTAGTGTTTATAAGAATGGAAACATATGGCCTTTGAGCTGGACGCGGGAATTCATTTGAATTTACGGGGATAATTTTGGCTTTAATTTTGGCTTGCCTATACAATTCTACAACCGCCTCATACCATGTGCAAGCACCTGTATTAGAGACATGATATATGCCAAAAGGTTTTTTTGATTCAATAATTTCCTTAGTTTTTCTGGCCAAGTCGGGAGCATATGTGAAACAGCTGGTTTCTTCGTCAACAACTCTGACTTCTTTCTGTTTTTTGCCTATTTTTAACATTGTGTCAAAAAAACTCTTCTTGGCATCCCTGGCTTTTCCTGGTTTGCCGAATAATTTTGAAAGGCGGATAATATAATAATTTTCACCTTTTTCCTGAACGGCATCTTCTCCCATTAATTTTGTCTTTCCGTATTTTTGGAGCGGAGCAGGAATTGCATTTTCATCAAAGCCTATTTGCGGAATAAAATTTTGGTGTAATCCGCATGACCCGCAAGAGCCGGTACATCCTGCTGGTTCAGTTAATTCAGGCATGCCGTTGAAAACATAGTCTGTTGAATAATGTACAAATGTAGCACCAATTTTTTTGGCAATTTTTGCCAGATATCCAGGCGCCTTACCATTTATTTTTTTAGCTTTTTCAAATTCAGCCTTATCTTTTTCGCATCCATCAACATTATTATATGCTGCCGCATTTAGAATAATTGCGGGCTTTAATTTTACAATTTTTTCTTGAACCTGTTTTTGATTGGTAATATCAATTTTCTCTTTATCCCAAGCTGCCACTTTATAATCTTTATCTTTTCTGAAAACAGAGACTAATTCCTGCCCAAGCATTCCCTTAGCTCCGATTATTAAAATTTTTTGCATAAATTTATTTTTTACTATTTATTATTTCTTCCAAATAAGCCTTTGCATCTAACTGTTCTTCAAAAGTGTTTTCAAGTTCCAAGCTGATAATTGGCGGCAGAAAATCCAAATAGTTTTTCATATAATCCAAGTCTTTGAGTTCATGCATCATGTGACTATCATAGTTTAAAAAACCAAGGAAAGATCTTATTGCAGAAACATGTCCCACTCCCACTCCAAACTTTCTGATTTTTTCTTCAAAATTGCGATAAGATTTCTTTCGGGTAATGCTTCCTTTAATAAAATCAGAGGCCCAGTGGGTAAAATCTATGCAATATCCGGCAAACATTTTTATTTCATTGTCGGTAGGGATGTGTTCCTGATTCTCTAAATAAATCATGTCTTTGTATCTGGAAAGTTTTTCATAGTCAAAATTATATTTTGACTTAAGCGGATGAACATTAAAAACTTGCGTTCCATATTTTTCAATAAAAAGATCTAACTCCCATGTTTCCATGTCACTGCGCAAGTGAACGTGAGGGATGCTTTTAATCGTGCTTTTTTCTAATAATTCATAAAGTTCCTGGCGTTCCTGAAGTTTAAGAAATGTTGGAAAAAGAGCAACTTCGGTTATATTGAATTTCCTACATTCTTCAATTTTATCTTTCCAATCAGAACCGGGAGTGGTTGTTAGCCCTAGTAAAATTTTGCTATTTCCCATATTGCTTTGCATAGTATTCTTTATAAGATCCTGATTTTATATTTTTCCACCAATCTTCATTGTTTTTATACCATTCAATAGTTTTAACTATTCCCTCTTCAAAAGAAACTTTTGGTTTCCAACCCAGCTCATTTTTAATTTTTGAAAAATTAATGGCATATCTCCTATCGTGTCCTGGCCGATCTTTTACATATTCGATGAAATCTTCACTTTTATCCATAAGTCCAATTATTTTTTTTGTAATTTCAATGTTTGGTTTTTCAGAATTTCCTCCGACGCAATATGTTTCTCCTATTTCCCCTTTTTTAATAACAAGATCAATCGCCTCACAATGGTCTTCAACATAAAGCCAGTCGCGGACATTCATGCCGTCACCATAAACAGGCACATTCTTGTTTTCCATTAAATTAGTAATAAAAAGCGGAATCATTTTTTCCGGAAATTGAAAGGGGCCGTAATTATTGGAACAATTGGAGATTGTTATTGGCAAGCCATAGGTATGGAAATAAGCCCTGACCAACTGGTCTGAAGCTGCCTTGGAAGCGCTATAAGGGCTTCTAGGTTCATAAGGCGTGTTTTCACTAAAAGCAGGATCAAATGGACCTAAATGGCCGAAAACCTCATCTGTAGAAATATGATGGAATCTTTTGTTGCCGTTGTTTTTGGCTGCTTCCAATAAATTATATGTTCCAAAGACATTGGTCCGGACAAAATTTTCTGCGTCTAAAATGGAACGGTCAACATGAGATTCAGCGGCAAAATGAACAACCAAGTCAGCGTCTTTGATTAAATCATTAACTAAATTTTTATCACATATATCACCTTTGATAAATTTGTAATTTTTGTTTTTTTCTATCTCACGTAAATTTTCCAAATTGCCTGCATAAGTCAAAGCATCCAAATTAATGATTTGATCATCGGGATATTTTTTCAGCCAATAATGAATAAAATTACTTCCTATAAATCCACATCCCCCTGTAACTAAAATTTTCATATTTTTATTTATAAAATTTTATATAGTGAATCAGGATCTTTTTCCCATCTTATTTCATCCACTTCTTCGCTTTTATTTTTCCCCTTATAAAGCTTGTTGGGCAGATTGATTGACCAGGCATCCTTGTCTCCTATGCATTTATATCCATGAACGACTCCCGGCGGAACAATCACAAGAACAGGATTTTTTTCTCCCACTTCTATTTTCAAATGTTCCCCGTTGGTTTCTGAATCTTCCCGCCTGTCCCAAAGATAAAGTTCAAAAGTTCCCGGACCTATGAAAACAAAGCAATCACTTTGGAATTTGTGTTCATGCGGTCCACGGACGACTCCGGGTTTCGTCGAACTCACATAGCTCATCACTGGCTGATATCCATTAAGTTCATCCTGGCGGAATATTTCGCTAAGCCAGCCTCTTTCATCTTCATTTTTACTGATGTTTTTTATGACTATTCCCTTGATCATATCTTCTTTATTTTTCTTTATTAAAGCTTTTTAATGATACTATGAACGGATATTTTTGGCAAAATAAAAAGGCTGTCTTCGCGACAACCTTTTGTCTTTTTTATAATTCACCTTTCAGTAAGGCATTTAGTCTTTTCTTTAGCTTCTCCATGTCGGGTTCAGGATATGTCTTATTTATCTTTTTTTCTTCAGTTTTTTCCTGATTAGGTTCTTCCATGGTCTTATTTAATGAAAAATCGTCAGCGACAGGAAGATTGTCAGGTGCATCTCCTTTACCCCCATTATATTTAGGGACTTCTGCAAAATTAGGATATTTGGTATTTTTTTCAAGAATCTTTGTCAGCTTTTTCATCTCCTGGAATTTACGGGTAAATATATTTCCCAGCTCTTCTTTAGGAGCGAGCTTTATCTCGGCAGGAATATCAGACATGTATAAATTTTCAAGAGATTTCAATTCATCTTTTTCAGATTTTTTTTCTCCGGACTTATTTTGTAAATCAAATAAAAACTTTTCCTTAGATTCCTTGTAGTTTTCTATCAATAAGTCCTTTCTTTTTATTAGTGTATATTGGAAAATAAAAGCTAACAGAAATCCGAGAATTAAGCTTAGCGGAATCACACTTAAAATTCCGGCAATGCGGGGATGCGTGATCGGTCCTTCAACTGTGAGCAAATCAACATCCTTCTTGATGTCATAATAGAAAGCGGTGAAATAGAAAAGAGTTTCAGTAGTTTTTTCTGCCAGTTTTTCAGCATCATTTTTTTGTTTGGTGTTGATTGAAATTTTTATTAAAGAAGAATCTCTGCCTATTTTTTTGGTTGAAACCAGTCCATTCCAATAGTCTTTTCTTTCTGCCGATGATTTTCCGGCGGCAAAATCTTTCACATCGGAATTGTATTTCAGCAAGCGGTCGTAGAGAGCCAAAGTTTTTGGAAATTCGGAAACATTGCGGATAATCTGGTTTTTTTGCTGAGCTGCAGTTTCCGATTTTGCATTTACTAAAATTATAACACTGGAAGTGTAGGTTTTGGACAGGCTGATGAACAGCAATAAAAATGAAAATGAAAGCACTATGCCTGCAACAAAAAATCTCAGAGAAAAATATTCCGAATCCACGCTGATCTTTTGCCAATATTGATTGATTTTTTCCATTTACCCTGTTAAATAAGATTTGAGTCTACTTTATCGTAGAAACAACTTATTTCTAATATATTTGCAATTTAACTTGTAAATTTTCCCCCTCTTTTTAATCTTAATTTTGCAGAACAAGATTATTTAACAGGGTGAAAATGATTTTTTAGATGACTTGGGAGTATAGCAAATATACGCTATCTGTCAATAGCGTGAGCTTTTTTCAAAAATTGGCATAGAAAAAGGGCGGTCAGTTCATTTGAACTTCCCGCCCTTTGTTAAATTGTTTCGGGGTTATTTCCGTCTTCCTATGAAGAACGCAATTATAATAAAAGCGCCAATCATAGCAAGGACGAAGTAGAATAAATCTACTAATTTCCCCGCTATCTTATTTATCGACCGGCCCTGCTTTATTACAGTTCCGGCAGTCGTGTTGTACGCGCCAGTCAGGTTGGATAACCAACCCTCATGTCTGTCTATTTTAACCGACAGATCCTTTAGCTGGCCGTCGACTTTCGCCTCGATATCGTTGGAAACTTCTTTTTGCGCTTCCAACTCCCCATTTATTCTGGCGAATTGACTATTTGTCGACTTTTTAAGATTAGTGACTTCAGTTTTCAGCTTTCTGAAGTCAGCAGGCGAAACCTCGGCCTCTGGAGGCGGAGGAGCTTCATATTGCGGACCTGCTATCACCTGGCGCTCTCCGTTAATCGTTACGGCTTGTCCCATAGGAACAAACCCCACTACAACTGCAATGGCCACTAAGGCCAGAAAAGTCTTTTTCATTTTTTCCTCCTCTTTATGTATTGAGTTCGGGCGAGCTTCCGAAGAAGCTCACCCGGTTAGTGTTACAGTTGCGGGACTTTCTCAACCCGCTTCTCCTTCGCAAACCGGTCGGCCGCATCCGGTCCATAAAGAACATCAATGCAACCTGCCCATAAGAAATAATCTTGGGCAATCAGCCGATCCGCTTCCGCTTGATTGGCACGAATATCATGCCCACGGAAGTAATTGCGTTCCGCGATCTTAAACTGTTCGATCGCCGAGTTGAGATATCGTTTATCTCCTGTACACTGGTACAGGTCAACATACGCTTCTGCCAACTTGGAGCGCAACTGGAGGTTATTTAAGCACCATCTGGTGCACTCTTTGATACGCTGTTTCAACTCTTCAATCCGAGTAAAAATACTGCTCGGATCGCAAGCTTTCACTTGCGGTGCCGGAGCTGCCGGAGGAGGAACGACCTTAGGCTCAGGTTTCGGCGCCGGAGGCGGAGGGGGCGTACAAACATCAGGTTGGTACCCGACATTCGCATACGCTACCACCTTAACTTGGTATGCCACTTCTGTAAGGGAAAAGGCATTGCCGGTAACGGCTCCTAAAGAGCCTGACCCAGCACCTTTTCCGTCCACGCCGGAGCCAGTGAAACCGATTCCTAAACTGGAACCGGAATTATGCCTGTCAACCACAGAGTCCCAGTAAATTGCTACGTTAGTGGAACCGGTTTCTTCGACGGCCTGTAAAACCGTCTTAGCCAATACTTCATCTACTGGCCAGTTCCAGTCGCCAACGCCTTGGTAAACACCCAGTCTCCTAACTGAAGCGTTAGGGGCTACATTTATAACTTTAATGATAGTGTTATCATCAATGCGATTATTGATTCGGCTACGTACCGAACCTTTAACTTTTTGAGAAGTCATCGCATTCCATATACTCCCGCGACCATCCATTAGCCGACCTGAATCGGCCATGGTTTTCAGCTCACCGTAGGTGAATTGGCTATAGTCTGGATCACAGACAACGCCTTTCCAACCCTTGGGCACTTCGGACGTCGGAGCGCCCACGAAGGCACTCAGTAACGGGGCAACTATGTGATTCGGCGCCTCGTTATTAATCAACATAGAGCTACTGTTAGCTCTGCTGTCGTTCCTGTTCATGTTCAGGTTGTCGTTCCTGTTCATGTTCAGGTTGTCGTTCCTGTTCATGTTCAGGTTGTCGTTCCTGTTGTTGATATTATTTTGGTTATTGAGGTTATTAGCGTTGTTATTGCTAATATCCCCCACATTCGCACTGGCGTCGCCGCCAGTAGCACTGGCATCACCGCCGGTAGCGGTGGCGCGATTGTCATTCTCGAGTTCAATTTCGATGTCATCTGCGAACGCGAAGTTCGCAGACAGTACCATAATCACCGCGGCCAAAATGGCCAGAGCTTTTTTCTTCATGATTCCTCCTTGGCCTTTCGGGCCTTTAAATATGCTATTAAGTTGTGAAAGATCTTATGTAATTTATGCCGGAGCATATCTTACATATACCATTATTTATATTTTTACAAGACTCCAAATCTTTATTATTACTTTTTTATGATTTGTGAAGTCCTGATTTAAATATAAACTTGTTTTCTAGGTACTAATTTAGAACATTATAGTCTATCATATAATTAGGCTTTTGTCAAGGGGGTGGCTATAAATGGCTTATATTTGGCTATTATGGCTAAATCCCTATAAAGGAGGAGACTCAATGCTCTTTCAATGAGATTGAGCCTCCATTAACTTTCAAATATCTTAATTAAATGAAATTAATTAAATATTTTTTTACACCAAATGAAGTGGCTGCTAGAGATATAACTGCAAGTCCGGCTAAAACATTGGTACCAGTTCCCGTGTTAGGTGCTTTTTTTTCACCAACGATAACCCTTGTTTTTCCGATTACATTGTGATTCTCATCATATATATATTTGTATTTATATACATATGTTATTTTTCCATCATGACCATCGCGGCCATCTGTTCCATCATGTCCGTCATGACCGTCTGTTCCATCATGTCCGTCGTGACCATCTTCGCCGTCCTCCCCATCATGGCCATCATGACCCGGATCATCTATGTCTACATCAATCTCAGTATCAGTTCCAGTGGTTGAAGTTCCACCTGTTGTGGTTGAAGTTCCACCTGTGGCAGTGCTTGTAACTCCGGAAACACTGGTTGTGCTTGTGCTTGAAATCGTAGAAGCAGAATTTACAGTTGAAGTTGAAGAATTCATGCTGAAATTGTCGCTGTATGAAGTGCTGTCACTATAGCTAGAGTTTCCACTATTGTCATAGCTATGATCGGATCCATGGTTGTCATAATTATCATGATCATGGCAACCCTCGCCTGAACGGTGGCAATAAGCTGAGGAATCACTATCATTGTTGTTCGTGTTTGAATTACTGTTCGTGTTTGAATTGTAATTCGTGTTTGAACTTATGTTAGTGTTTCTATTACTGATTGAATTGGAATTGTTTACAGTGTTGCTATTGCTGTTAGTGATATCACCAACAGATGCAGTGGCACTTCCGCCAGTGGCAGTGGCACTTCCGCCAGTTGATTCCGATTCATTTTCGTTATCTATGTTTATTTTAATGTCTGCAAACGCCATATTGTTGGCAGCATAGAAAACGACTGCAGATATAACCGCTGATACTACGATAAAAATTATATTCTTCTTTGTCATATATTTGGCCTTTTAGAGCCACGCAAGGCAAGGATTATTCCTATTTTGCGCCTTAAATTAAAAATAAATTAATTATTAAATTCTAAAACATTAGATATTATCATAATATATTAATTTTGTCAAATCTATTATTTCACCAATTCTGTCTTGATAATCAGCCTATTATAGGTTGTTCCAATCGGCCAGCAGGTCGACAAGGTTAGGACCGGACCATTTGCCGGAGCAAATATTCTTTCATCATCTGGAGAAGTGATAAATTTATCAGACACTCTGTATTGGTAGATAATAACTCTTCCATTTGCCTGGATGGTTTTAGCAACTATAATATCCCCTATTTCCAAATCATTTAAATTTTTAAAGATATGATTGTAGTCGCCTTTTGCCCATAAATAATTACTTGAATGGCCGGAGACAACTGAATTTCCATTTTGTCCGAAAGAAGCAGTTTTCGGATAATGGTTTATTCCGTTTTCAAGGTCTTTCAACATGTCATCTTCCTTATCGCTTTTTGACCAGACTACTGGAGCAGCAATATTTATCTTAGAAATTTTTATTTCAACAAATGGTTTTGCTTCTCCCGGCGCATCCGGATCATATCCGTTTATTATTTCCTGCTTATCAGAATATGCATCTCCATCAGTATCAGAGTTAAGAGGATTTGTACCGTGGACGTATTCCAAGTAGTTTGGAAGTTTGTCTTTGTCAGGATCATCATCCAGTCCGCTATTAGAATCGTTTAGTCCATTGCGGTTTTTCCATTCACTGTATGTTTCAATCGAAAAAGTTGTACTGCCCAAGCGGGTGCTTATGTCATTATTTTTGGCCACACTGGTAGCTTCTTTTTCACCATCAGTTACGATTGAATTTTTATTCGGGCTAAAATCAAGGTTTAGGATATAAAACAGAACAATAAAAATAACCAGAAAAAGAATCACTGACAATAGAAACTTTTTTAAATATTTTTTAATTTTTTCAGACATTGTTTTTAGATTATTGGATATTAAATGATAACTGCATAGTCTAGCAGAAAATCAATATTTTGTCAAGTATTTAGCCATTTTGGCTTTATTTAAAGCCAAAATAAAAGAATACGGTTTTTATTAGAAGCAAAAAGACCCAATATCCTTATGGAAATTGGGTCTTCGCTGAATTTTATTTTAGTTTAGTATTTTCTTGCTTGCATTGGTTGCGGAATATAACTTTTCCATTGTTCGGTCTGCCAAATACCTTTTAATTTTTTCTATTTTCCTTTCAGAAACCCCTGCATTTTTTTGAGCCTCCTCCATAACCTCCAAAAGATTATTTACTGCCAAAATTGCCCTTTCATGCTCATCTCTTATTCCCTTTTCTTTTCCACTCACATAAATAGAGTGGATTATAGGAAATACCGTCAAGATGAGTGCAATGAACAACATTATTATGACATTATTTTGAGTTTCCATATCACCATGGGCTTAAAAAATATTTAGCAACTAATGGGTAAATATTTTTTTATTCCGGTTATAATAGTCAACAGAGACATGATTGAAATTACTGATAAAGCAAAAGCATTGCTTCCAGTTGCAGGCACTTTCCAATAGTGTCTGTGCCCGTCCCTATCAAATGTGAAATAGTGTCTGTGCCCGTCCCTGTCAATAGTATAATGATGCTCACGTCCATCACTATCTATGTCTATGTGGACATCTGAATCTTGATCAGTATAGGAAGTTCCGCCTGTTGTAGTTGAGGTTCCGCCTGTAGAAGTGCTTGAAACACCGGAAACCTGGCTTGTGCTTGAGCTCGAAGTTGAAGAACTAGAATTTACACTTGAACTTGAAGAATTTATGCTAGTACTATTGCTATATGAGGTGCTTCTGCTGCAATTAGAACATGTGCTGTTGCTGTTATCTGAGTCATCATTGGAATTATTATTGGAGTTATAATTTGTATTGGAATTATAATTAGTGTTGGAATTGATATTAACATTCCTGTTTGTGATTGAACTGGAGTTACTTACACTGTTACTATTGCTGTTGGTAATATTGCCAATAGAAGCACTGGCGCTTCCCCCTGTTGCACTGGCGCTTCCCCCTGTTGATTCTGATTCATTTTCATTGTCTATATGTATATGCGTATCTGCAAATACAATATCTGCAGTGCAAAACAAGGCAACGGCTAAAAAAGCTATACATGCGATATAAATTACATTTTTCTTATTTTTCATATGTTTAATAAATGAATTTAGTTACCTTATTAGGATTGAATAGGCTATCATAAAGGCCTGTTTTTGTCAAGCATTCTTAGTTTAAAAGGTTCTTAATATAACAAAAACCTTTGCGTCATACTATTAATACAACACAGAATTTTTTTTGTTTTTAGTATGCCTAAATTATAATTGAGCAGTTATATTGATCTCTTGTCCGTTTCTATCAATAACAAATTCAACCCGGCTGCCCTTTTTGTTTTTATTGATTAAATTTGAAAGAGGATTATCCAGATTAACTTCTTCTCCATTGACTGAAATAATGATGTCATTTATTTTAATTCCCGCCAATTCAGCCGGTGATCCTGAAATTATTGCCAATCCTTGTTTGCCAGAGGGTGAATAAATCAAAGCCCCTCGATCACGATTTAATTTGTTTGTTATGGAAAATTCTTTGGTTATGGATATATAATATGCCCCAAAAAATGGACGATAATTCAATTCATTATTTACAGCCAGGCTTATTGAATTTCTGACAGCATTGGAAGGGATTTGAAAATATTTATCCTGGCCATTTATATTAATCATGCCGATAATTCCTATCATATCTCTGCTGTATCCAACAACTGGCCCTCCTATATATTCTTTTTGATTTTTCAAATCATCTTCAAATACGCCTTCTAATTTTTCAGAAACTGCAACTGCCTTGCCTCCTAAATTAAAGTTTTTATTAATATGGCTTAAAAGTCCTGCCTCATATCGGTTTTGGTATTCACCGAATGAATTTCCTATAGCTATCAATTTTTTACCTGGACGTAAGCTGGATGAATCGGCCAATGAAACTGTGGTTAAATTATTGGCATCAATTTTAAGGAAGGCTAAGTCTGTAAACTCATCGATGCCTATAAATTTTGCATCATAATGGCTGCCATTAAAAAGAAAAACTTTGTAATTTGCATCTTTTTCAATTATTGATGTGCGATAAGTGACGATTAATCCGTCGCTTGTTACTATTACACCTGTTCCGCTCCGATTCTCTATCTTATTCTCTCTTGTGATAATATCCTTCTGATTTACTATTGAAACAATATTTACAACTGCGTTTGATGCTAAAGATGCCACCTCATTAATAGAATCATCCTCCTTTATGGTAACTTGTTGAGTATTGTTTATAATCGTCACATTTTCAGCTGCTCGATTCAAAAAATTTATACGGGAAAGATACTTATTTGTCCTGATAAAAGGAAGAATATGCTGGTCAAAATATACCCCGCCAATTCCGCCAATAAAAAAAACCAGGAATAGTATAGATATTCCCTTAGCAATTTTTCTTGGATTTTTCAAATAATTGATCATATTATATTTATTTCAAATTATATTAGATTATACTACGGGTAGCCATTTTGTGCTTAGGAGTATTAAGGTAACTAAAAATCCGAAAAAAATCATATTAGCAACAACGCGTCTTTTTGACAATTCATTAAGAAAATGAGATTTTATTAGGTCCCAAAAGACATAGTAGAAAATAAGACTAATAACGCTGGTTGTCAAGTATCCGAATGGCCAAAAGTTTAAGGTCCATGCAATCTCCGACATTATGAGCCCCAGAATAAGGCTATACTTCATGGCATCCTTCTTGTTTTCATTTATAAGCCAAAAGTATTGAAAACTTATAAATATGGTAGCTATTGTTAATAAAAGTATGAATATCCAGAGTGGAATATCAAAATTTAAATATATGCCATACGACATTGAGTAGAAAGTAAAAAAGGTTGCAATACTTCCTGCTGCAATAATGCCACGGGCAGTTTCATCTTTATAATAAACATGCAATCTATAGAGTGAAATATGAACAAGGTAGTACACGATTGATGAAAGAATAATAAGTGCATATTGCTGGTTTCTTGATTGGACAAAATACAAAAGGCCCCAAGTTGAAAGAGTGAATAATAAGGGCATTGGAGTCATACTGCGTCTTTGTGATACGCGTCTGACAATTTGATAGAAGTATGTGAGAAGGATGATAATTAATAAAATTAAAGCCCATATCCCAGTTTTTGAAAAAGACAAAATGGTACTACTAAAATAATCGGAAGATATAAATTGAGCTAAAAGAAAAAAGATAATACTGTATAGAAATATTTTTATATGGAAAAACATGTGTTTTTAGACAAATTAAAAAAACCTTACTAAGTGTAATTTTCCCATGTTATAAGAGAGATGTCAAAAAATAAAAGAATAATCTTGTTTGTTGAAAAAACAGATAGAATGAAATTATTTAAAAGCAATTTTTCCATTTTCCAGCTTTACATTTACTGTATCTCCTTCTGCTATCTTCTTTTCAATTATTTGCAAAGCTAATTCGTCCAGGATCTCATTTTGAATTATTCTTTTAAGTGGACGTGCGCCATAAATAGGGTCATATCCTTTTTGTGTCAAGTACATTTTAGCTTCGTTGGATATTTTTAATTTTATATTTTTTTCACCAAGACGCTTTTGGACTATATTTATCTGCAAATCAACAATCTGTTGCAATATTTTTTTATTAAGTGGGTGAAAAATAATTATTTCATCAATCCTGTTCAGAAATTCTGGTTTAAATTGTTCTTTTAGACTGGCTTGAATTTTGTTTCGCATCTCATCTTCCCCATCAATACACTCCTTGCGTTCACTTTGAAAACCAAAGGATTGCATTTTATAAATAATATCGCTACCAACATTGGAAGTCATTACGATGACTGAATTTTTAAAGTTAACTACTCTGCCTTTAGCATCAGTAAGCCGTCCATCCTCAAGTATCTGCAATAGAATATTAAATACTTGCGGATGAGCCTTTTCAATTTCATCAAATAAAATTACACTATATGGTCTGCGACGGATAATTTCAGTAAGTTGGCCACCCTCTTCATAGCCAACATATCCGGGAGGCGAACCTATCATTTTTGCTGTCGAATGTGCTTCCATATATTCACTCATATCCAATCTTACTAATGACTTTGGATCGTTGAATAAAAATTCAGTCAATGTTTTAGCGAGTTCTGTTTTTCCAACCCCCGTAGGTCCCAAGAAAATAAATGAGCCTATCGGACGATTTTCTTCAGAAATTCCTGCACGAGATCTGCGTATAGCATTTGAAATAGATTTAATAGCTTCATCTTGTCCTATGACTTTTTTAGCCAATTCTTTTTCCATATAGGCAAGTTTTTCTATCTCACTTTGTAACATTTTTGAAATAGGTATGCCTGTCCAGCGAGAAACTACTCTTGCAATGTCTTCTTCAGTTATTTCTTCTTTTAATATAGAGCCTTCTTTTTGTATTTTGTTAAGCTTTTTTTCTTCTTCTTTTATCTTTTTTTCCAAAATAGGAATTTTTCCATAGCGGATTTCAGCTACCTTGTCTAGTTCTCCTTTACGCTCAGCAAACTCAGCCTCTGACTTCAATTTGTCGATATCTTTTTTGTGTTGTCTGCTTGCAACAATAAGATCTTTTTCTGTTTTCCACTGTAATGTTAAGCTGTTGGATTTTTCTTTAAGTTCAGCAAGATTCTTGTTTATCTGTAATATTTTTTTGCGGGAATCTCTGGCCTTATCTTTCTGAATAGCTTTTTTTTCAATTTCAAGCTGCCGTATTTTTCTCTCCATCTGATCTATTTCGATCGGCATCGAATCTATCTGGATGCGCAGTGCTGAAGCGGCTTCATCAATAAGATCAACTGCCTTGTCCGGAAGAAATCTATCGGTTATATATCGTGAAGATAAATTTACTGCAGATTGAAGAGCGTCATCAGTGATTTTTACGCCATGATGCAATTCATATTTTTCCTTTATGCCGCGCAGAATTGCTATCGAATCCTGAATAGAAGGTTCAGTTACTATTATTGGCTGAAATCTTCTTTCTAGTGCAGCATCTTTTTCTATATACTTCTGATATTCTTTTGTGGTTGTTGCTCCGATTGTTCTTAGATTTCCTCGTGCTAAAGCCGGCTTTAGCATATTTGATGCATCTAGAGATCCTTCTGTGGCCCCGGCTCCTACCAAGGTGTGCAATTCATCTATAAATAAAATATATTTTCCAGAAGATTTCTCTGTCTCTTTTAAAATGGCTTTTAATCTATCTTCAAATTCCCCCCTAAATTTAGCTCCTGCAAGCAGTGATCCAAGGTCAAGAGAAATTAATTCCTTATCCTTTAATGTTTCCGGAATATCTCCGGACGCAATCCTTTGCGCTAAGCCTTCAACGATAGCCGTTTTTCCTGTTCCAGCCTCGCCTATCAAAACCGGATTATTTTTTGTGCGTCGGCTTAAAACCTGCATAACACGACGTATTTCCTCGTCGCGACCTATAACAGGATCAAGTTTGTCCTGGCGAGCTAGACCGGTTAGGTTAATTGTATATTTTTCAATGACCTGAAATTTACCTTCTGGTTCAGGTGAATCTACCTTCTGCGATCCTCTGATTTCAGAAAGTATTTGCAACACTAAGTCATAGGTTATGTTTTTAGATTCGAAATTTTTTTTCACTGGAGAATTAACAGAAAGCAAAGAAAGAAGCAGATGTTCCGTGGATACAAAGTCATCTCCTAAATGTTCCATTTCTCTCTCGGCTTGATCAAGAATCTGCAATAATGTCGGGGTTATAAATATTTGTCCTAAAATACCACTAGATGATTTTGGATATTTTTTAGCTTCTTCTAATGCTTCTTTTTTCAATTCGTCTATATCTGCCCCGATTTTACTAAGTATTATCGGAACTATTGAGCCCGCTTGTGTGATTAATGCATAAAGCAAGTGAAAAAAATCAATCTGTTGCTGTCCAACAGAAAGAGCAAATTCTTGTGATTTTCGTAAAGCCTCCTGGCTTTTCATAGTAAATTTATTTATATCCATGTCGATAAAGTGCCTAAAACTAACCACGAGAATGCAGCTAATTTTAGAATTTAATATTTATATGAAAAGAAAACCTTTTTATTCTAAAGAAATTGCATTAACTGGACAGCTGTCGGCTACTTCTTGGCAATTACAATCAACACAATTATCGTTTATAACACAGGACTTTCCGTTTTCTACTTTAAAAACATTAGGACAAAGAGCTTCACATGCTCCACATCCAATACATAACTCTTCATTTACAACTGGTTTTGACATAAATTTTTTATAATTATTTTAATTTTTTAAAACATTATTGATAAATCACCCGCTGTTTTTGAACGTTCATTTTTCTCAAAATTTCTCATTTCCTCACTTTTAAAATCGACTGAACCGGCAGAGCTATCCCAGGCAAAACCACTTAGAGGGATAAATATGTGTAAATTCTTTTTTTGATTTTCAAGCCAATCTGCAAAAGTGTCTTTTGCAACAAATATTTGCCTGATTTCAATCATATCTTCCCCATTATCCTTTTTTTTGTCTTTTATTTCGATAATATGAAAACCAATGGAAGTTTCTAAGATGCTATTCTTTTCAATGTTTTTTGAACCAAATAATATATCCTGTAATTCTGGTAAAAGCTGGCTTTTCTTAACCCAACCCAGTTCACCACCATTTTCTTTAGATGCCCCAACTGAATATTCCTTCACTACCTGGGCAAAATCAGTTCCTTTTATGAGCTGTTTTTGGGCTTCTTCAATTTTTGTTTTAGCTATAGAAACATCTAGTTCATTATTTGATACATACGAAGACAGTGCTGCTTTATATGCATTTGGCATTACAACAAATTTTTTAAAATCTTCCATACTCCATCCATATGAATTTAATAAATCACTTTTTATATCATTTGCAGTCCCATATTCATTAAGTGTTTGATTAATAACGTTATCAACATCTGCCTGAGACAGTCTTATTCCTTTTTTGTTGGCAAGAACTTCAATTATCTTGTCTTCTATGAGTTTATCTAAAATTTCGCGTTTTTTAATCTGCAATCTCTTTTTCCCGTCAGACGTTGTAAAATCAATTCTCAGTCCTTCATCAGAAAAATTATATGATTTATAAAATCTTTCTATAGAAGCCAGATCTTTCTCAACATCCTTTATGTAAACCAGGTGAGTATAATTAATAATGGCAGCAGGAAAAGGTATTATACTGGAAACCGTTACCGATATTCTCTTACCGATTTCAGTTTGTGTCCCATAAGCCAAAATACTTATGACTCCTATAAATATTACAATGATAATTAAAATAGCATATATCAATGTTGAAAGTTTTACTCTTTTTTCATCGTTCATAATATTTAAATTTTTTTATTTATTATATTTAAAGAAAAAATACCACCATTTTTTATAATTACTCTCGTTGTTGCTTTCTTCAGTTTCTTGATTTTGTTGATTCTCGGCCTGAATCATCTCTGTTTTATTTTGATTTATTATCACTACTTGCTCGTCAGCTTTCTGTAAGTTTATTTTATCTTTTGACACTTTTTCAATAAATTCAGGTGTATTGTAATAATCAATCTGATTTTGAAAAGTGCGATTATCATTTTGTATGCGTTCAGCTTGTTGTTTTAAATCACTAATCTCTTTTTCTATTTTTCTGCCACGATAAGCCTCTTTTATTGCAATTGTAGAAACAGTCAGGGCTATAATAATTCCAATAATAAATAAAAATATTGCGGAGGAAAATTTTCTTTTCATGAATTTTAATAACCTATAAAGAGCGAGGATAAGGAAAATCCAATCATTGATATTATTCCCAATATCGTAATGATAATCCAGATTATCCGCATTCTTTTGTTTCTTTTTTTATGGCTCATAACAGTAGTATTTTAACAAATATAAAACCTTATTACAAGTTTGATAGTTCTAACACAAAACGGAAAATTATTTCATGTATTTTTATCTTTTCAATACAGCCAAATAGGCTTCGGACGGAATTTGGACCTTGCCAATGTTTTTCATTTTCTTTTTACCCTTTTTCTGTTTTTCTAAAAGTTTATTTTTACGTGTTACATCTCCTCCATAAAGCTTAGCAATAACATCTTTGCGGAACGGTCTGATTGTTTCCCTGGCAATAATTTTTCCTCCAATTGCTGCCTGAACTGGAATTGCAAAATTTTGACGCGGGATGGCGTCTTTAAGTTTTTCAACTATTCTCTTCCCTTCTCTATGAGCATTTTCCTTGGGAACTATCCTAGAAAGTGATTCAACCGTATCACCGGCTAAAAGAACATCAAGTTTTACAAGATTTGAATGTCGATAACCAATGAGATCATAACTCATAGAAGCATAGCCCGATGACACACTTTTTAGATCATCATGAAAATTAACAATAATATCAGTCAATGGGACTTCAAAACTGAGAACTATTCTTTCCGTATCAATATATTCCGTATTTAAATAAATTGATCTTAAAGAACTCATTAAATCCATGATAGCACCTAAATATTTGGCGGGTGTTATGATATCAATTTTCACATAGGGCTCTGAAATTTCTTCAATCATTGAGGGATCAGGCATTTGTGAAGCTGAATATATTTTTTTATTTTCCTGTTCACCTTTTAATTTTATTTCATAAACTACGCTGGGCGTAGTAATAGTTGGTGAAAAATTAAATTCCCTTTCCAGTCTTTCTTTAATAATTTCTAAATGCAATAATCCCAGGAATCCGCAACGAAAACCCTTACCTAATGCTGCATTGCTTTCAGGTTCAAAAACAAACGCCGCATCATTTAGTTTTAATTTTTCCAGAGCATCACGCATAAAATTATAAGCATCTCCTTCAAGTGGATACAGTCCGGCATATACCATTGGCTTAACCTCCTTGTAGCCTGGTAGGCTTTTAACTAAGACCCTGTCATCTTCAACAGTGATCGTATCACCTACACGACAATGATCAACGCTTTTAAGTCCTGTGGCGATATATCCGATGTCTCCGGCTGTTAAAATTTCTGTTGCGACTAATCCTGGTTTGAAATAGCCAACTTCCACCACACCACTTTCCTTGTGATTTTCCATCATGCGAATTTCATTATCACGTTTTACATGCCCATCGACAATTCTTACGTAAGCCAGCACTCCTTTATACGTGTCGTATTTTGAGTCAAAAATAAGAGCACGTAGAGGTTTTTCAGTATCTCCTTTAGGCTCAGGGACTTTTTCCACAATTGCGTGCAAAATTTTATCAATTCCCTGTCCTGTCTTACCTGAAGCTTGTAAAATTTCTTCTTCCTTGCATCCTAAGATGTGTATGATTTCTTTTTTTGTCTTTTCAGTATTCGCGTTTGGAAGATCAATTTTATTTATGACTGGAATGATTTCCAAACCTTGTTCAATTGCTAAATATAAATTAGAAAGTGTCTGTGCTTGCACGCCTTTTGTCGCATCAACTAAAAGCAAAGCACCTTCCACAGCAGCTAATGAACGAGAAACTTCATAACCGAAATCAACATGTCCCGGAGTATCTATAAGATTCAAAACATATTCCTGATTATCATAGGAATAATTCATTCTTACAGGCTGAAGTTTTATTGTTATTCCGCGTTCGCGTTCAAGATCCATTTGATCAAGTAATTGCTCTTTCATTTTTCTTTTTTCGATAGTTCCAGTAAATTCCAAAATGCGGTCAGCTAGAGTTGACTTTCCGTGATCAATATGAGCAATTATACAAAAATTTCGAACTTTATTTTGGTTCATATAAAGTTTATTTTATATTAAAAAAACCTTAAAATCAAGAAAAACGGACAAAAAAATATATGCCCGTCCTTCATTTATATATAAAGCAGCTAATTAAATTCCTGTTACTTCCCCTGTATCTTCTTCGATAACCTTTTTAACTCCGAAAATTTTCCTGGTTATCGAATCTTTAAATTGGAAAAATTCTTTTATTTTTAAATAATAACTGGCAAATAAAAATGCGCCTAAACCAAATATACCGGCAATAAAAAATTGCCTAAAGACGGCAAAAAAAGTGTCCAGTTCTCCCTGTGTTCCTACGACATATTTCATAACCTGTGCAACTCCGCCTCCGATTAATGAAGCTGCTAAAATCCTCAGGGTAGAATCTAAAATATTTTTTCCATCAATACTAGAGAGTTTTTTACGCAAAAAGAACATTAAAAGAAACATATTTACAAAACTAGAAAATGAGAATGCGATTGCCAATCCGAAAATGCTGTATTTTTTAATAAGCAAGGCCACCATAAACAAATTAACTGCTTCACTTATAAAAGCTATATAAAGGGGAGTTTTAGTATTTTGTAAGGCATAGAAAGCCCTTGTTAAAAGTGGCAATAGAGCCTGAGCAAGCAAACTTATCGATAATAAACCTAAAACCTGAAATGTTGCAATGGTGTCATTCCAGTCAAATTTTCCAGAACCTAACGCTAAACGCACTGTCTGTGCACGCAGGACATAAATAAAAATACTGGCTGGAATAATGAAAAATAATATTTGTCTAAAAGTGTGGGAAAAAGCGCTTATAAACTCTTCCTTTTTCTTATTGGCAGCATATGAACTTAATGTTGGAAAAACAGCAATTGCAAATGAAATTCCAAAGAGTCCAAGAGGCGCACTCTGTATATTATTAGCGAAATTAAAAACTGCCAAACTTCCAGCCGTAAGCGTTGAAGCAAAGATAGTTATGATCATAAAGTTTATCTGACTGACTGCAATTGTCATTGTTCTAGGTAACATAAGTTTTAAAACTCTTCGTATACCGGGATTATTAAAAACATCTATAAACATTGGTCGAAAATGAAAGCCAGAAAATTTTACAGAAGGATATTGAATTAACATATGAAGTGTTGCTCCCAACACAACCCCCCACGCCAATCCCATGGGCCCTGCCCATTTCACAAAATAAACAGCGCCAATAATAATACCTATATTGTAAAAAACAGGAGCCAGGGAATATATTAAAAATTTTTTAAAAGACATAAGTATTCCTCCGAATATGCCACTTATTCCTAATAAAAAAGGACTGAACAACATTACGCGGGTAAGATTGACCGTTAAATCCATTTTATCTCCAGCGTATCCGGGTGCAACTAAATGCATAAATTGAGGAGCAAAAATAACCAATAAAAGCAGGATAGCTCCAGTTATATAAATCTGTAAACTCATTATTCCTGAAGAAAGTTTCCAGGCATCTTCCTCTTTTTTTTCTTCAATGAATTGGGTAAAAATAGGAATAAAAGCAGCACTGAGTGCGCCTACTATTATTAAATTATAAATAAGATCAGGAATACGGAAAGCAGCATAATAAGCATCAAGTGTATCTCCTGCTCCAAATTGACTGGCTAAAATGCGGTCTCTGAATAAACCTAAAATACGGCTAGCAACACCAGCTAGAGATATAATAAAAGCCGCAGCTGCAATAGATTCGGTCGGTTTTTCGTTTAAAAAATTGTTTTTTATAAGCTTTTTTATCACAAGAATATTTCGAAATTTAAACTAATTGTATTTTTATTCATTTTTTTCAAACACAATTGCTTCAAAACGATCAATTGTTAAATTTGTTTCATTTTTTAAATTATTGCCATAGTCCTTATTATAATCGGGAAAACTCCATTTGACTTTATAATTTTCAGGATAGGAAATATTTGACAAAAAAGAGCTTCCTATACTGCCTGATTGTTTCTGCGCAACTAATGAGTAAGAATCTATGTGCTGAGAATCTTTCACGGCAACTTTGAAAAGTGAGAATGGCAATAAATATTTATAAGTGATGGTAACTGTTTCTTGGGGACTTACGTATACCCAATTTGCAAAAACTGTTTTATCGCGGTCTTTATATATACGAGTACCTGAAATAGGGTCAATTTCTGTATTATTTTCCTCATTTTGTACGTCGATATCACGTTTAAATCCAAGAGCCTGATAATCCAACGGTTCCTTATTAATTTCACGAGTTTGTCCGCTAGTCTCTAACAGTTTAGATCCTTCCGGAACATAAACTCTCATATAATCAGCATTAACTTTATTCAACCAGTCATGTTTATAATTGCCACCATTATGTTTTCGTGTAATAGTAACCGTATCAATAATTGAGCCATCTTCTTTTATTTCTGCATCATGTTGGATACTTTCATTTATAACAGCATCTGTTTTAAATCCGTTTATATTGGTATTTACAACACTCAAATAATCACTTTTTGTTGATATAATTTCTCCAGACCAGCCTTGTTCGGATATTATATTCTGCAAATTATTGTCCTGAAAATAAAGCAATATCTGTTTTTCTTTTAATCCATTAATAAAAACATTGATAACTTTTGATGCCGTTTCTATATTTTTGCTAGATGAAAGTTTTTCAAATACGATCGGAGCTAAATCTGACAGAATTTTCTTTGGTTTATTTTCTTCTTTATCGTAATCAGCTTCTACTTCATATTGAGTGACTTCCGTAAAATTTTCAGAATCAAGAGTAACATCATATTCAGGCATTTCTATAGGTCCTGTTATTTCGAGTAGTTTTTGCATAATTATTGGTGTAAATGTAATTATGCCGTCAGCAGTGGGTCCACCCGTTTTCTCATAAAAATAAATCGCTTTTCTGGCCGAGGTTGGAAAATCTGGAAACCAATTACTATCATGTAAACTCCAAGCAGCACTGATTTTTTGGATTGGCATAGGAGGCACAACCTTTTCTTTCAATTGCCCATCAGGATTGAAGATTCCGTCAATAAAAAATTTCTTTATATTGCCATTCGAGATATCCAAAAGACCATAACTGCCTATAAATCCTCCCGTAGCCCTTATTTCTGAATTATTTTGAAATAAGAACAAATATTTTCTTGGCCCATTACCACCTAATAAATCAACAAAAATATGACTGTTGTTCAAGAAGGAGTCTATTGATTTACGTATTTCAGGCAATTTTTGTTTAAGTAATATGAATTTATCCCGCTTATCTTCAGGAAAATCATCTGCAGATATTTTATCTATATTTTTTTGTGAAGCGTCAAGTTCTTTTTTTGCATAATTAACATTCTCTTCGACTGATTTAAAAATATCCAGCAATGAAAGCTCGTTCTGACTTGAATTATCAATAGGATTTTTTAGCTCAGTTAATATTTTTGCTAAATTATTAAGCGCTTGTCCTGCAGCTGAAAAATGCTTACCAGCTTCAACAGCATTTTTTCCAGAAGAAACCTCGGAAGCAAAGGGAATAAAACGCGCAGTTTCTATAATTACCCCGCCCATAGCATTGATATCCTCAGAAGCCTTGGAAAAATTAGTATAAGCTTTAGAAAATTGTTTCGCTGAACCTTCAAAATTTCGAGCTTTCATTTCCTCTATTGCCGAAGATAAATTATTAAATCCATCTTGGCTAATACCGAGAACACGCTCTTTTATGCCAAAACCTCTACTGGCATATGATCCGCCACCTATAGTAAGCAGCATTGTTAAAGCAACTGCTGCAAATACAGTAAGGGATTTTCTTATATCAAACTGGAATAAAAATTGCGATGGTAAAAAAAATTTACTCCAAGAAAAATTCTGTGGGTAAGTTTCGTCTTTATTATTAAAAATAGGCTTGCTTATTGATGGAAATACTTCTTCTCTTTCGATGAATTCCGTATTATTTTTTAGTTCTTCTTCTATCCATAAAGCTTTTTGTTTTTCAAGTTCCTTTTTTTGCTTTATTATAGTTGCTTCTCTTTCATTCTCTAACTTGTGATTATATTCATTTATTTTTTTTATATTTTCTTGTTGTCTATAAGATTTTATAGGCAATATTTTTTCATATTGAATTTGTTTCTCTGTTTTTTTTGCAATTACTTCGGCTTCCTTTTCCTTGTTGCTGTTTTTGATTTTTTCTAGGATTAATTTAGATTCATTTGTAGAATTTTTATTATCGACTTCTGAAAAATATTTTGCTGTATCTTTTATTGCTTCATATTTTAAAATTTCATCTAAATTAAATTCTGGATCATGAAAAATAGGAGCTTTTTCATTTTCAATGCCAACGCCCAAAATGTAAGCTTTTACAGGTTTTTTCAAGCATATTTTTTTTAATCTGGTATTTTTTTCTACATTAAAATCCCGATTTGAAACTGACCTAATCTTTTTCCAATCCAAATCCCCAGTCTGATTAACCGGTTTTACATCGAACATTTGTGGGATAATTTTGTTTTTATTTTTCACCATTGTAAATTTTTAAAGTTTCAGTCGCCATTTTTTCCCAACTGTATTTTCCTATTTGATTTAAACCTTTTTTTATCAAGCTATTTATCAATACCTCATCCGTTGTTATTTTTTCCATTGCTTGGATAATTTCTCTTTTTTCTTGTCCGTTGAAGAAATAAGCGCTATCTCCTAATATTTCTTTCATGCATGGATGATCCGAAGAAATAACGGGAATATTCCAAGACATTGCTTCAAGCGGTGGGATGCCAAAACCTTCATAAAGAGAAGGGAAAACATATGCTCTGGATTGTTTATAAATAACATCTAAAATTTCATCTGAAACTTGCCCCAAAAAAAGCACATTTTTAATATTCTTTTTTTCAATCAGCTTCTTTAAACGTTTATAAAAATAATCCATTTTCCCAACTAGTGCTAGTTGGTATTTTTGAGCTTTATTCATGCTTGAAAAAGCCAAAACCATCCGTTCTAAATTCTTGTGCGGATAGGCGTTCCCCACATAAAGCATGTACGGTTTAATTATACCATATTTTTTCAATATTTCTACATCCGAAACTTGTTTATTTTTGTCTTTTTTTTCTAAATCATTTCCTGCTTCGTAAGTTACGATTATTTTCTCCTCTCTAAGATCTTTTTTATAATATTTTAGCAATTCTTTTTTGGTGAAATTGGAAACTGTTATAACTTTTTTAGCTTTTTTAATAGCTGACCATATAACAAATTTATAACACCAGAATTTTATTTTATAAAAAATAGGGTTAAGAGCCGTGCCTCTGAAGGTTGGAAATTGAAGCAGGATTAAGTCATGTATTGTTACAACAAATTTTTTTCTATATAAAAATGGCACATTAAAATGAGGAAAATGCACCAAATCAAGATTGAATTTGTTGAGAAGTAGTGGCATTTTTATCTGCTCAGTAAAGGTATACCACTGATAATCCGCCAAAATTTTCCGGAAGTTTTCATTTTTAGGCTGATATTCATCAAAATTTTCTTTACGCAAAAAAACAATATATTGATTTTCCTGATCAATCTTTTCCAAATTTTCAATAAGTTTTTGGGTATAACGCCCTAGTCCTTTGCCGATTGAGCCAAAAAACCGCGCATCAATTCCAATTTTCATATGGCTCAATTTTAGCATTTTTCAAGTGTTTAAAAAAGCATTTAAAAAATACTTCTTAAGATTTAATTTTTATTCGAAAAACTTTAGCAATTCCCTGGCTGAAGCTTTCCAATTGAATCTAATTGCCTGTTTCAGGGCCTTTTGATGCATAGTTGCATGAAAATCACGATTTAGCAGAACCTCTTTCATAGCAAGATAAAGTTCATCCGGCTTGTCTGGATCAACCATAATAGCTCCGCTGTCAGAAACTTCTGGCAAAGAAGAAGTATTAGAGGTAATCACAGGCACACCACAGCGCATGGCTTCTAAAACAGGGATGCCAAATCCTTCAAAAAATGACGGATAAACAAAAAGCGAAGCCATTGTATAAACAGCAGTTTTATCTTTGTTAATAATATTGTTTATAAAAATTATATCATCAGTAAATTTAGAGTTCTGCATAATAGAAATAATATTTTTTGTCTTCCAACCCTTGCTTCCAGCTATTACTAATTTATATTTGTCTAATCTAAAATCTTTGATTTCACGCAAACGATCATAAGCTTTTATGACAGCTGGAATATTTTTTCTTGGCTCAACGGTTCCCAGATAAAAAATAAAATTAAAAGGCAATTTATATCTTTCTTTAATTTCTATAATTTCTGGGCTATTACGATCTAATTGTTCGAAATTAGCCGGTATGCCGTTGTAAATAACTTTCACCCTTTTTTCCGATATTTTCCACCTCGAAATAAGGTCATTTTTTGTAGATTCAGATACGGCAATTATTTTACTAGCAAGTTGGCAAAGCTTGCGTGGATTTATTATTTGATGCCAAAGTTGACGTTTAATGGAAAAAGTTTCTTGAAAAATTTCGTATGATAAGTCGTGTATAGTTAAAATAAGTTTCGTATTTTTTGAAAGAGCAATAAAACCGATGTTGGGCATGAAAAAAATATCAACTCCGCCAAGCATCTTATCAACGTATGGCCAACGTAAATACCAAAAGCATAAGTTAAGCAGCTTATTAGGATAATTAAATTTTTTTATCTTTACATTTTTAAACCTAGAAAACACCGATAAATCAAAGTTATAATTGCGGAAAGAATTTAAAAAGAGTATATATTCATTTTGTTTATCAAGCTCAAAAAGCTGTTCAAGAATATTCATCGTATACTCTTCAACTCCAGTATTTCTGCCGTCAGAAAGGCACCTAATGTCAATTCCTATTTTTGCCATTTTTGTCTATTAGATAAACGATTTTAACGTCATTTCATAATAACTTAATATCAGAAATTATCAAATATTGACTTTTTAAATACTTTTAAGTATAACTTTTAAAGCTTCTGGACAAAAATAATGGTTTAATTTATTATTAGATTTCCCAAGTATTAGTACTTGAGTAGTATTTTAAAAGAAGGAGGATTGGACAATGTTTTACTGTGATTATTGCAATAAACTGATAGAAATTGATGATTTGATTAAAATGGAAAAAGATGAAATTTCTGAGAGCGACAAAGAATGGCAAGTAAGTGAAAAAACGTGCATGGAATGTAGAGAAGAAATAAGAAATGCAAGGGAGGAATTTAGCAGTGACAACTCACCACTGCATCCTGACGAAACAGTGGAAGAATTTGAGGATCATGAAGATCACGACCTCAAATAAAAAAGATAGTAAAGCTATCCAAAAAAAGAATCATTTTCGTAAAATTACAAGTGATTCTTTTTTATTTTCTCTGCTTATGTTTTCCTACTTCTCTTTGAATGATTTCTTTTATTTTCTCCTTAAAAATTTCCCGATCGAATTTTAAAACCCTTGATCTTATATATTTCTGATCAAAGGACATATTATCGAATTTTTTTACAGCTTCTATAATTGCTTCAGGATTTTGCTCTTCAAAAAATACTCCCATTTTTTCTTCTTCCATATGTTCCGGAATATCTCCGCCACGATAAGCGATCAGAGGTTTTCCCGAAGCTAAGGCTTCGATAGCGACAATACCAAAGTCTTCCTCTTGAGGAAAAATAAAAGCTTGGCAATCAGAATAATATTTTTTTAAATCTTCATCATTAACTCTGCTTAAGAATTCAATGTTTGATTTAGATATTTTTTTCAAGCGTTCCATTTCTGGTCCCCTGCCGATTATTTTTAGTTTTAATCCAAGCTTATTGAAAGCTTCAATGGCTATATCATGTCTTTTATAGGTGATCAGTCTTCCTACCATCAAGAAGTATTTTTCAGTTTTTTCTTTAGTCAAGTTATCAGTAATTGAGAATTTTTTTGTATCTACGGGTGGATTTATGACTATGGAATCTTTGTGGTAATATTTTTTTATTCTTCGAGCAACAAAATTAGAGTTAGCAATGAAAATATCAACTCTATCTGCACTTGTTTTATCCCATAAGCGTATGTAATTCATTGCAAAAGGAATAAGTTTCTTTATTATTTTTGGAAAATAAAAGTCGCGCGTATATTTTTGACAGTCATCCCAAGCATACCTCATTGGAGTATGCATATAACATATATGCAATGTATCTGGTCCGGTAATTATGCCTTTAGCATAACTCGAGGAATCCGAAATAACGATATCATACATTGAAAAATCAAACTGTTCTATCGCTGGTGGCATAAGCAACGGGAAAATCCTATGACGTTTGCGTGCAAAAGGAAAATTTTGCAGATAGGAAGTATATATGCGCTTATCTTCAAAAACTCCATGCATGGCTTCCTTATTATATATAATGGTATAAATTGGTGCATATGGATAAAGTTCACAAAGACACTCTAAAACACGTTCTGCTCCTCCGTATTGCACTAAATAATCATGAACAATGGCTATTTTCATTGTTTTTTATTTTATAATCTTCATGTCTACGAGGGATAGTTGAATTTTTTTATTCCCATTCCACTCATCTTTCTGTATATTGCAAAGAATATCAACATTACTTCCTTCGTTTATATCTATAAACTTTTCATAACCATTGAAGCAAATAGACTCAAAAATATTCGAAGATCCGTTAGTTGTTAAAAATAGCTTTATATGTTTATTACCATTACCGACTATTTTCTTTTCTTTAATATTTAAATTTTTTATAAGAAACACAGGTTCTCTGTTTCCTTCTCCAAAAGGCTTAAGTTTTTCAAGATCTTCTACTAAGTCATAATTTATATTTTCCGCTAAAGCTTCTCCGTCAATTTCTATTTCTTTTGAAAGGTCTATATCTTTCAATTTTTTATTTATAATTCTGTCTATTTTTGTGTAGAATTTTTCAACATTTTCTTTTTTAACACTAACCCCGGCTGCTTGAGCGTGGCCGCCAAATTTAACCAGCAAATCTTTGCATTCTTCGATTGTTTCTATAATATTCAATTTAGGAATACTACGGAAAGATCCCATGCAAATATCTTCGCTTTCTTGAAAAATAGCCGTAGGTTTATTGAATTTTTGGGCAATTTTTCCAGCCACTAATCCAAGAATTCCTACTGGAAAGTGTTCGCCTATTGCGAAAATAAATTTTTTATCTTTATATAAGCTTTGTGCTAATAGTTTAATTTCATCAGTTATTTTATCAGTCATTTTTTGTCTTTGACTGTTTTGGTCTTCAATTTCTAAGGCTAATTCCCGTGCCTTAGCAATATTTTTTTCGAAAACAAGATCAAATGCCAAATTAGCATGCTTTATTCTTCCAGCTGCATTTATTCGCGGTGCTACATAAAATGAAACTTTTCTAGTATCTGGCAAAACATTTTCATTAATTATTATGCGCCCGACCTTAAAAAGTTCCTTAAGTCCTACTCTTCTGGTTTTTGTCAAAACTAAAAGTCCAAATTTTGTAAAAAGACGGTTTTCTCCTGTAAGAGGAACGCAATCGGCAATAGTACCAATAGCTACTAAATCAAGCATCCATTTAGTTTGTTCTGTTTTTTCTTTTATTAATTTTTGATAAATGGCCTGTACAACTTTAAAAGCTACACCAACCCCAGCTAAATCTCTAAATGGATATTTTGAGTCACTAGAATGAGGGTTGATAATAGCATAAGCTGGTGGTACATTTTTAGGAACATGATGATGATCAGTGATAATTACATCTATACCTAATGAGTTTGCTTTTTTAATTTCTGTAATGTTTGTAATACCACAATCAACAGTTACAATTAAAGATACTTTTTTTTCTTTGAATGTATCTACAGCAGTAACATTAATGCCATAACCTTCTATGTGCTTATCGGGAATATATACATAAGAATCAATTCCCAGTTTATCAAATGCTTCTTTCATTATTATAGAAGCAGTAATTCCATCTGCGTCATAATCTCCATAAATTACGACTTTTTCATTTTTATCGCAAGCTTGTTTCAGTCTCTGAATAACCTTTTCCATATCTTTAAAGAGAAAAGGGTCATTTAGATCAGTTTCATAATTAGGATCGACAAATTCCCTTACTTCTTTTTCTGTCGCGATACCACGAGAAAACAAAAGCTGCACTATCAATGGATGCAACGGAAAAGAAAAAGAAGAAGGTATCTCCTGCGGTTTATTTATCAGCCATTTTGTCATAATACTTTTTTATATCTAATTCTTTAAACAATAAAACATTTTTTAAATAATTATTTTTACATCAACCGCAAAAGCTTTGCGCCCGTCATTATAAATTAATAACGGGTTTATGTCGAACTCTTTAATCTGTTTGTTTTCTAATGAGAAATCCATAAGGGATTTTACAATTTCAGAAAATTCATCAATATTATAAACAGCTTTTCCGCGAGCACCTTTGAATAAAAAGCTTATCTTTCCTTGTAGAAGCTTTTCTTTTATTTTATTTTTATCCATAGGTGGCACAAGGAAATCAACCATTTTAAAAATTTCTGTGTATATTCCACCTAAACCATATATAATAATTGGGCCAAAGATTAGATCTTTTTTGATACCTAATATAATTTCTATTTGTTTTTCTTTCATGGGTTGGATGATAAGCCTTTCACCTGGAAAATTGTCCTGTAATTTTTTAATGGATAAATTTAAACTGTCCCTGTTTCCTATATTCAATATCAGCGCTTGCTTGTCTGATTTATGTAATATTTTATCACTATCAACTTTTAAAGCTATTGGATAGTTGATATTTTTAGGAAAATCATTATAATTTGAAATTTCATAAAATTCTGAGCATTTTATGCCATATCTTTTCATAACATTTGCTGATTCACTGAAAAAAAGAGAACCCCTTTTTTGTTTATAAGCTTGTGCTATTATTTCAGCGACTTGATTTCTTCTTTCTGCTAATTTTTTTATTCTTTTTCTTGATAATTTGTTTTTCCTAAAAAAGTCCCATTTGTAATATTGATCCAATGCCCGCACCGCATCTTCAGGATTGGAAAAATTAGGAATATTTTTTTCTTCAAGATATGAAATAGCTTTTTTTACTCTTTTTCCACCTATAAAAACAGCTACTATTGGCAATTTTATTGATTTTTTTGATTTAATAATTATTTTACTTATATTTTCAACCGGTGTTTGTTCTTGTGGAGTAAGTAAACAAAGTATAGAACCCGTGTCGCTTCCTTTTATAAGATTAATAACATTTTCATATCTATCTTCTTTTGCATCACCCAAGAGATCTATAGGATTTTGTATGGCTGATTCTTCTGGAAGATTTTTTCTTATTTCAGTCTTTATTTTTTCATTTAATTCTGCTAAAAATATATCTTTGCCTTTAAAAGCGTCTGTTGTAAGAACACCAGCTCCTCCTGCATTAGTGACTACTGTGGCAGTATTATTTCTTGGTGCATTTGTGAATGAAATGAGCTTTAATAAATCAAAAAAATTATTTAAATCATATGCTCTTATTATGCCTGCGCTTTCAAATACAGCGTTAACTACATCATCACTGCCCGCTAACGCTCCAGTATGTGAAGAAATTGCTTGCTGTGACTTTTCTGTTTTCCCTGCTTTTAATATAACAATAGGTTTCTTAACTGAAACTTCTCTGGCTTTTTCCAAAAATTTTATTCCATCTTTTATGCCCTCTAAATACATTCCAATAACTTTCGTTTCCCTGTCCTCAGCTAAATATTCTAACAGCTCTATCTCATTGATTTGCATTTGATTTCCCACTGAAATTATGTTTGAAAATCCTAGATTTTCTTCTGAAGATTTATCCATAAGAGCAACTGCTAATGCTCCAGACTGCGAAACAAAGGATATGTTTCCATTTTTAGGCATTCCACTGGCAAAAGAAGCATTGATTTTTAATTTAGGTACAATAAAACCAAGGCAATTTGGGCCTAAAATGTTTATTTTATATTTTTTTGCTAAGACTAAGAGATCTTTTTCTCTTTTTACTCCTTCTGGACCACTTTCTGAAAAACCAGCAGAAATAATAACAAAATTTCTAACATTTTTTGATCCATTATTTACTACATCTAATACGAACTTTGCTGGTACGCATACTATAGCCAGATCAATTTTATCTTTAATCTCTCCTAAAGAAGCATAGCAACGTCTCATTTTTAAAATTTTATATGCAGGATTAACAAAATATGTTTTCCCCTCATATCCTAATTTTAAAATATTTTCAGTTATAATATTTCCTATCTTACCTTTCTTATTTGAAGCGCCTACAATTGCTATAGATTTAGGGCTGAACAACGATTTGTATTTTTTTATTTTTTTCATATATACCCATTATAATAGCTTTTAAATAAAAAAGCGAGTAGTAAAAACAACTCGTTTTTTATTTTAATACATTATATTAATTACCTTAAATTCCGTATTTTTTCAAATCTTCAATAGCCCTTTTCTGCTCTTTTGTGGTAGCTTTTGGAATGTCTACAATAATGGTAACCATATGATCACCTTTAATGTAGTCACGACCTAATTGAGGCACTCCTTGTCCTTTTATGCGGAAAATTTCACCTGATTGGGTTCCACTTGGTATTTTAATAGTAACCGGGCCTTTAATAGTTTTAACGTTTATCTTATCTCCAAGAACTGCCTGTGAAAATAATATATGCTCAGTTGAAAATATATTACTACCTTTGCGTTGAAATTCATCATGTGGTTTTACATGAACAGTTACATAAAGATCTCCACTTCTAGCACCTCTTTCTCCAGCCTCACCATATCCTTGTAATGAGATTGTTTGCCCATCGGCAATTCCGGCTGGAATTTCTATGCTAATATTCTGTTTTTCTCGGACTCTTCCGTCGCCACCACATTTATGACATTTCTTTGAATATATCTTGCCTGCTCCTTCACAAGTAGGACAGGTGGAAACTTGCTGGAATGATCCAAAAAAACTACGAGTAACTTTCTTGACTTGCCCGCTGCCTTTGCATGTCGGGCAGGTTTCTTCTTTTATTCCTGGTTCACCTCCAGTGCCGCGACAAACGTCGCAAACCACATTTCTCAGCAAAGAAACTTCCCTTTTTGCTCCGGTTACAATTTCTTCAAATTTTATTTCCACATCAATCTGGATATCCCTGCCCGTCTTATGAGAAGATTGTCTACGACTCCTGCTAAAATTATCGCCAAAAATATCAGAAAATATATCTTCGAACCCCCCATTAAATTCAAAGCCTTGTCCGTTAAATCCTTGCTGAAATCCAGAAAAATCAAAGCCTTCGAAGCCACTGAATCCTCCCTGCCCTGCACGCCTACTTTGATCAAAAGTTTGACCAAATTGATCATATTGCTGGCGTTTAGTTTTGTCGGAAAGTACCTGATAGGCCTCGTTTACCTCTTTAAATTTATCAGCATCACCACCCTGTTTGTCAGGATGATATTTATGAGCCAGCCTTCGATATGCTTTCTTTATTTCATCATCAGAAGCACTCTTGTTGACACCTAGAATTTCATAATAGTTAGCCATATTGATAATATTTTTACTAGTATATTTTACACCTAAATAAAAAAATTAGCAATCCCATATTAAGAGTGCTAATTCATAAAATTTTTATATTATTATTTCTTTCTGCACGGTAACTTTTTTTATTTCTACTAAGCTAAAATAAACAAATATTTTAAATATAAAAATAATTATCAGGAACCATAAAATAGTCAGGATTGAACTTAATGGCCAAATTGTAATGAATAAAATAATTGCAACAGCATAAGAATAAAAAGAAAAACTTGAATCATCATTTATTTTTGGCTGGAAAAAATCATTTATTTTTTTATTAATAAGTTCGGCAAATATATCAGACATTTTTTCATTCCCTCCTACAACACGGCCGACCATCTGAGAAAGTTGTCTTCGTCCTTCTTGGACTATCATTTCATTATTTTTTTGCAAAAACTGGATTCGAGAGCTATTTATTTCTTCAGATGAGTTAGTTTTATCGATGTTTTGTTGCGAGTGTATTATAAATTCATCAACAGTCAACTCTCCTTTTGGTATTGATTTAAAACTTGGATTAACAAAAGATAAAACAGGCTCAACAACTTTTGAGGTGATTAAACTGAAATCTAATTTTGGAATAACTTTTTGCCCGTTTGGATTATTTGTTATGAAAAAATACTGACTTGAGATAAGCAAGGATAAAGCCAACACTATTTTGAATTTTCCCATATAAAGAGATTTCCATATATCTATTTTAATATTGAGATCCAGATCTTTTCTTATTTCTCTCAAACCTGAAATTACTAAAAGAATAGCTAATAAAAGAATTGGCAAATACCACAAAAAAGGACTGAAAATAAGGCTAAAAATAAAAGATATTACAACTATAATTTCTACGATAATTCTTTGGCTAATTAAAATAGTTGTTAAGCACATGAAAATAATAAGTAAAGAAAAAAACAAAATCAAAAGAAACCAAGCGTTCAGGTTAGGCATTTTAGATAAATAAAAAATTAAAAACCAAGAAAAAAATCCAAAGACAATGATCAAGCTTAGCAAAGCATACTTTAATATATTTTTTTTCATATTTTTTTATTTATTAAAGTATATCATAAAAAATAAAAATTGTAGCTTTTTTAATTTTAGAGTATAATAATGAAAAATACTAATAAAGGAGGTACTTTAAAAATGGAAATTCTCATGATGTTTATAAGAGCTTATTTATTGAAAATAATAGCCTCCTTTATTATGTGGTTCATACTAAAGAGGGTTTATAAAATAAGCAAAGAAGAAAACTATTACAAATTAGGCAGGCCACTTATTGAAGTATGTGCATTGAGCATAGCTTCTTTTCTGACAGTTTTTTTATTAATTTACATGATCAACTCAAACGTTACCTCACTTGATTTTTTACAGCCAATAAATTTTTTCTTTGCTACAGTAATATCATTATCTTTATTGATTGCAACAATAAAGTTGGGAACCAGGACCCGCACTGGTTATGCTAAAATAATTTTGCATAAAAGTCCCATATCGAATTTTAAACTCTTGAAGTTATTTGCTTCCATTATAGAAAATTAAACAAAACAACCAAAAAAGGGCAGGCCTTATTTAAGACCTGCCTTTATTTTACTACTATTATTATTTCATTTTCTTCTTCTTCCTTATTTTTATAATAAGGACGGGCATCGATAAGAATAATTTCCCTAAGAGGATCGTAGGGATTTTTTCCCTTTGAAAATTTTTCTTCCCTTTTTTCTTCCAGCGGCTTATCTTCCATTAAAACCCCCTTTTTTGTAAAATGTTTTACAAAACCTATGATTATTAATTTAATCACTTTTAGCTCCAACTGTCAACATTAAAAGCACCTACTCAAAGAAAGTTTTAACTATCGCACAGGAACGTTTGGAATATTTGGACTATTTGCTCCAGATGGAATTTTTATATCTTTAGCCATATTCATCATCCCTTTCATCATTTCACACATATCTTGAAACTGAATATTGTCTGGTATGCTAATATCAACTGAAGCTATAGGAGCACAAACAACATTAGTAGCAGCGTCAAAAGCTTTTTCTGGTTCTTGAAATGAAGGAGCTGATTCTTGTCCTTCCATTTTTGGCAAATCTTTTATACAGCTCATTGCTAATTTGCTGGACATTGGCATCCCTTCGCCCCAAGTATAAGACACTTCATCTTTCATCACGGAATACATTTTTCTTCCATCAATTTCTGATGTAGATTTAAAATTCTTTCCATCTGTCTGCATAACAGCTTTTATCTCCTTGCCGTTAATTTTAGTCGTGTAAGTACATTCCATTTTTTTACCCAAACCCATAGCTTCCTTGATTGAAGTAATCGCAGAACTCTTTGATGAATTATCCTGTTGATTCTGTGCTGTACTTTGATCAACAGCACCTGGCTTGGCACAACCAGAAAGAAAAATCACTGCTACAACAACAAAAACACTTAAAAGCATTTTTTTCATATTTGTTTTTTATTAATTATTAACAATTTAATTATACAACACTTTTTAAAAATTGTCAGAAAAATTTTAAAAGCGTTGCTTCCAAATTGAAACAACGCTTTTAATTTTTTTTTAGGCTTTTTCTTTTTTCTCATTTTTCTAAAAAGAAAGAGATTTCCTTTAATTGGCTGGCCTTTTTTAGGCTCACACCATATAGCTGCGCCCATGGTTCACCTCATCATTTTATGCAATAGACTGGGATAAAAATAATAAATTCCTACAGCAAGTATTAAAATAGCTATTAAACAAGGGACTATTATCCTATCCCATATCTTCTGCCATGTTTCCTTGAGAGAATTTTTCAAATTTCCGGCACCCCCTTTCTTAAAACTTCTTTTTCAAATTCTCTTTGAATCTCTTTATTGCAAAAATTGATTATCTTTCCGACTTCTTCAATATATTTCAGGCATTTTTCTCTTGCTCGTGCGGGAAAATTCACAGGAAAATCTTTTTCCGATATTCCATATCCCACACTTTGCAATTCGTGCTGTAAAGCTATGCAATGAGCTATAAAAATGCCACCCTCGCTGCATTTACAAAGGAGCGCAAAAATGCAGGCTTTAATTTGCTCACATTTCTCCTTGTTTTCCTCTCTACCATTGAAAATTTTATACGGAATTATGCCTAATCCTGTACTATTTAAAAGAAGTCCTGCAAAAAAAGAAATTCTTGCTTCTGTTTTGGATCCTGCCCTTAAAGCTAATGACTCTGCCATTAAAGCCAATTTTTCAGAACATTCCCTTGCTTCATCGTCAAAACTGGCTGCGCAAAGTTGTCTGAAAGTGGCTAGATCGAGTTTGTGAAACAAACAATACCTTTCTATCTTTTCTATTATTTCTTTACTGAATAAAGACATACTCCTAAAACCCATAGATCTCGCCTCCTTTCTTTTAATTTAATGATATTGTTAAGATAACTGCTTAAAAATTAAGCAAAAAAAAGAAAAAAGTCAAATCATAAAATAAAGGCGCTATCTTTTATAACGCCTTTAAAACTAATGATTTTTTAAATTATTGACTATCTTATTCTGTCTTCAATTTCACATTGAAGACCCCTAAGGGCAACTGAGATAAATAATAACAATATTAAAATACAGATAGATAGTGCAAAGCCAAAATCTTTAATCTTTTCTATCATAATAAAACTCCTTTCCGGTAATTTTTTGAACTTTTTAAAATAACTATTGCTAAAGCCATTTAAGCATCACCGATTTACAATGTCAACTAATTCTTTCGCGCTGGATAAAATTATATCTGCCTGTGAAAAATCATGGTTTTTTGTGAATTCATTTGGGATAGCTATGCACTTTAACCCGGCATTTTTAGCTGCTTCAATGCCTGTTTGCGAGTCTTCAATGGCTATGCATTCTTCCTTGGAGCGCTCTAATTTTTCCAAAGCTTTCGAATAAACATCCGGAAAAGGTTTTATTTTTTCAACATCTTCTCCTGTAATAACAACTTCAAAATATTTCCTTACATTAAACTTATCAAGCACATGTTCGACTGACGCCTTAACGCCCGAAGAAACTATTGCCAGGTCGTATTTTTTAGAAAAATTTTGCAATATCTCCAAAATCTCTGGCATCAACTCTCCTTTTTTATCTAATATTTCCCAGTAGGCTTGTTTTTTTCTCTGTGATATTTCACTTTTATTTATTGGCATGCCGAATTTTTCAGACATTTTTTCATAGAGAATATTGTCTCCCTTTGCGACACCAAAACGCATATAATCTTCCAGAGATAATTTGATTTTATACTTTTCTAAAACTTTTTTATGCGCCTCAAAATGCAGCGGTTCGCTGTCTATAATTACTCCATCTAGATCAAATAAGATTGCCCTGATATTGTGCATAGACTTGTTTTATTTTTTATTATTAATCTATATTTAATTATAACACACGACTTGATTTTATTTTTTATATATGTTTAATTTTAACCAGGACTAGGAGAAAAAGTGGACGTTTGTTATCGATGGATTTACGACCCAATCGGTAGGCGTAAGCGCTATCTTAAAAGGCTGGATTTATATCCAGGGGTTCTTAAACCCTAGAGCACAACTTTTTCTCCAAGTCCTTTTATATTTCCCTAAATATTTCTTGGATACACTTTCAAAAACCCTTTTATACAACAAAAAAGCAAGGTTTTTACACCTTGCTTTTTTATCTTAAAAAGGCTTATTTTTTCTCTGTCTCATCTTTTTTATCAGACTCCACTTCGGCGTCTTTTACATTATCATCTTTCTTTTCGCCTTCTGGACTTGCCTGTCCACCCTGGGCAGCCTGCGCCTCTTGCGCGGCTTTGTATAATTTCTCCCCAATCTTCTGTGCGGTTTGGGAAAGCGCTTCGGTTTTGGCCTTAATGGCATCCAGATCATCGCCGTTCTTTACTTTATCCAATTCTGCAATAGCATCTTCAACCGGCTTCTTTTCATCGGCTGTGATTTTGTCGCCGGCATCAGCCAAAGCTTTTTTGGTTGTATAAACAAGTGTGTCGGCCAGATTGCGGGCTTCAACCAATTCTTTTTTCTTCTTGTCTTCTTCCGCATGCATCTCGGCATCTTTCTTCATTTTTTCAATTTCATCTTTGGAAAGTCCACTTGAAGCTTCAATTTTGATTGATTGTGATTTGCCAGTAGCCTTGTCTTTGGCGGTTACATTCAAAATTCCATTGGCATCAATATCAAATGTCACTTCAATCTGCGGAATGCCTCTTGGAGCTGGTGGAATACCATCCAGAATAAATCTGCCCAGAGTTTTGTTGCCAGAAGCTACTTCGCGTTCGCCTTGCAAGACATGGATTTCAACACTTGGCTGATTGTCAGCGGCAGTTGAAAATACTTGTGATTTGGCTGTTGGGACGGTTGTGTTGCGGTCTATAAGCGGAGTTGAAATGCCTCCCATAGTCTCAATTCCAAGCGTCAGAGGCGTCACATCAAGGAGTAGCACATCTTTGACTGAACCTTCCAAAACGCCTCCCTGTATCGCAGCACCGAGCGCCACAACTTCATCAGGGTTCACTGTTATGTTTGGTTTCTTGCCAAAGAATTTTTCTACAGTCTGAAGAACTAATGGCATCCTGGTCATTCCTCCGACCAAAACAACTTCATTGATATCCTTGGCGGAAAGTTTTGCATCTTCCAAGGCTTTCTTGACCGGACCTAAGGTTTTTTCAACTAAATCCCCAACCAATTCTTCCAGTTTCGCTCTGGTCATTTTCATAACCAAATGTTTCGGACCGGATGAATCGGATGTAATGAAAGGCTGATTGATTTCGGTTTCCATGGAAGTTGAAAGTTCAATCTTGGCTTTTTCTCCGGCTTCCTTGATTCTTTGAAGAGCTAAAGGATCCTTGGAAAGATCAATGCCTTCCTGTTTTTTGAATTCATTTATAATCCATTCAATTATTCTCTGATCAAAATCGTCTCCCCCAAGATGGGTGTCGCCGTTGGTTGATTTCACTTCCACTGTGTCGCCGCCTACTTCCAGAACTGAAATATCAAAAGTCCCGCCTCCAAGATCATAAACAGCAATTTTTTCGTCAGCTTTTTTGTCAAAACCATAAGCCAAAGCTGCCGCTGTCGGTTCATTGATAATTCGGCGCACATTGAAGCCTGCGATTTCTCCAGCTTCTTTGGTGGCTTTTCTTTGTGAGTCGTCAAAATAGGCAGGAACTGTGATGACCGCGTCAGTAATTTTCTCGCCCAGTTTTTCTTCTGCATCCTGTTTAAGTTTCTGCAGAATCATGGCAGAAATTTCCTGAGGAGTATAGTCTTTATCTCCCATGGTAATTTTCACAGTTTCTCCCGCATGCACAATTTTATATGGCATGAGCTTCACATCGCGCTGAACCTCAGCGTCATTATATGAACGCCCAATGAGCCTTTTAATTGAAAACAAAGTGTTTCCCGGATTGGTTACGCCTTGGCGTTTAGCCAAAAGCCCGACCAATCTTTCATTAGCCTTAGAAATTGCAACCATGGAAGGAGTTGTTCTGTTACCCTCCTTGTTTTCAATAATTTCCGGCTTGCCGCCCATGACGACAGCCATGGCGCTGTTGGTTGTGCCTAAATCGATTCCCAATATCTTACTCATATGTTTTGTTTTGCCGCTTGATTATTAAATAAAATAATAACCAGCAGTTTAAATTAATTTATTACTTATTTATTATTCAACTATTACTTTTACTGCCCTCAAAACTTTCCCGTTTAATTTATATCCTTTAAATGTGATTTTTTTAATTATTCCCTTAATTTCTTCTTGTTTTCTCTCCCCTTTTTCCTGACTGCTGTCTTGTATTGCTTCATGTATTGCTGGATCAAATTTATCTCCTTCTTTGGTCAGAATTTCTTCAACCCCGTTTTCTATCAGAACATTTTCCAGTTGTTTCTGAATATGCATTATGCCAACTACCCAGGCGTTATCTTTCTGATCTTCCGGAATATGATCGGTAGACATATGAAAATTGTCCAATACTGGAATAATCTGCATAACAATATTCTGTCCGACATATTTCATAAATTCTTTCTGCGATTCTGCCTGCATTTTCTTGTAATTCTCAAAATCTGCCTGACAACGCTTCCAGCCGTCTAAAAAACTTTTTTGTTCTTTATATTTTGAATATTTTTCAATTGCTTGCTCAGTTCCCACTGCTAAATTCATTTTTTTTGCTTCTTCAATGGTTAGCCATTTGTATCCATCTTTTTTAAATTCTCCATTAACTTTAACCTTTTCATCTCCTTCATATCTACATACATAGTCAAGGAAAATAAAATGTTTTTCTTCATGAAAATCCTTATCAAAAATACTTTCTGAAAAATCCAGCTGGGCTTCAACTTTTACATCCAACCCTGTTTCTTCTTTTATCTCCCTTGCTATTGCTTCTTCCGTTTTTTCTCCTAATTCCACATGTCCGCCAAAAACAGTCCATTTTCCTTTCCATTTCTTACTTTCTCCTAAAAGTATTTCTTCTTTACTGTTTATTATCAATGCGCCAACAATAGCTTCGGGATATTTTTTTTCATTGCTTTTTTGTTTTTTATCTGTCATATTTTTATATTATATTTACAAAAATTACTACAACCATTGAGGCTCCTAATAACTTTTTCATATATTCCATCATTGATTTGTTTTTGGCATATTTCATTCTTTTTGGTCCAATCAGCGCCAAGATTCCTTTTTCTCCAGTTTTTAATTTATATGGCGAAACCATCATAGAACAATTATTAATTCCTTCGATCGGATTTTCCTTTCCGATAAAAATCTTAGTTTCTCCGTATTTTATGTTTTTCATCAATTTATCAAATTTTTCGTCCACATAGTCCAAGGTTTCAACTAAACGGCACATATCATCTAAATCCTGAAATTCGGGCTCTTCCATTAATTCTCTCATTCCAAAATCGGCAAATTCATCATTATCAATTAATCCACTAATAGCCAGATTGCCACTGAGATGAGAAAGCAGTTTGGCCGATGTTTTTGTCAGTCTAGTATTTTGAGCTTTCAGTTTTAAAAATTCACGCTGTAATTTGTGCTGTTCTTCTTTAGAAAGTTCTTTATCCTTCATTATTTCCTCGACAAAAAAACGATAGCCTTTGTCAGTCGGGATTCTGCCCGCGCTGATATGCGGCTGATAAAGATAACCTTCTTTTTCTAAAGACATCATATCATTTCTGAGTGTTGCCGGACTGACATTAAAACGATATTTGCTTGCCAAAATTTGCGAACCGGCCGGCACAGCAGTTTTCGTATATTCTTCTATTACGGCTGATAATATTTTTTGTTGCCTGATATTCATAATAATTTAATTATATAGGATACATTAGCAGTCGTCAAGTCTGAGTGCTAACTTTTATTTTTTTAAAATAAAACAAGCCATCGCAGCATTTTTGCATACGATGGCTTTTTTAAATTATTTCAATATCAATTTATTTCAAATCTCCTAATTTACGGTTAACGCCGGAGATTGAATTTTTAAAATTTGCTTTGCCTTTAAATAACTCATGTCTGGCCGTAACAAACAGCCAAGGCAAGCTTTTTTTGGGATTTGACAATCAGCTTTTTTAACTGACTTGCCACACTTCCCCTTAACTGGCATATTTTATACCTCCTTTTATTTTTTTAATACTAATAGATAAAAATCTTTTTTGGATAGCCTCCTTACCTATCCCTTAATTAAAAAATTTAAAAGAACCAATAATATTTTTATTTTGCCTTTTTTCCCATGCATCCTTCGCAAATCTGATCTTGGGGATGTTCTGCCTGATACTTCTTACAGGCTTCTTGGCCTGATGGAATTATCAAATATTTCCCACACTTGCCCTGACCAACTTGTACCACAGTTTCATTTTCCGATCTTTCTTTCTTCATTCGTAAAACTCCTTCCTTTATTTTTTTGTATTATATTAAATTAAATTTCTTTGCTTTCAACTGGATCAAATCCGCCTTCATTCCAAGGATGACACCTGGCAATTCTTTTAATTGCTAGCCAAGTTCCTTTTAAAATTCCAAATTTTTCAATTGCTTCATAAGCATATTGACTGCAAGTTGGATAAAATCTACAATATCTTCTATTCGAAACTTTAGATAAAATGCCATGATCAAAAGAAAATACTTTTTGATAAACCCTTATAACAAACAATATGCTCTTTTTCATAGACATGATTATATTTTAATAACTATGCTTTGTCAATAAGAAAAAATAGTGTATAATTTAAGCAAACCAATAAATTAACAAAAAATAAAATAAATAAAATAAAGGGTTTCTTTCGGGCATAGCTCGTAAGATTTCATTTTGATTAATGAGGACTATTTCATTTAAAAATGTAACTTGGATAGATTTTGAAGATCCTAGCGCAGATGATGTTGTTTACATGCAGGAAAACTTCAATATACATCCAACTGCAATCGAAGAATTTATCACCCCGACCTTTCGTCCAAAAGCCACACACTATGATAATTGCCTGTTTCTCACTATTCACATACCTCTCTTTGACACAAAGTCAAGAACAACTTATCCAGGAGAACTCGACATAGTGATTACTAAAGATCACATCATTACTGGTCATACGAAAAATATTTATAGATTAGATAGTTTTTTCAATTTATTGCAGGAAAGTGAAGGCAAACGCAGATTATATATGAGCAAAACTCCAGCTCACCTGTTATATAACATTATCGACACTCTTCTTGACTCTTTTTTCCCAAACCTTGACCATATTCATGAAAAACTATTAGATATTGAAGAAAAAGTTTTCAGTGGAAAAGAAAAAGAAATGGTCTTTGAAATTTCTGTTGTTAAGCGTGATATTCTTAATTTTCGTAGAACTCTCAAACCACAAAGGCATATCATAGAATCTATTACTCAGATGAAATCCGAATTTATTGATAAAGAACTTATACCCTATTTTCAAGATCTTGTCGGTACAAACATCCGCCTTTGGAATGCACTAGAAAGCAATAAGGAAACAATTGAATCTCTCGAAGAAACAAATAATTCACTGCTTTCCAATAAATTGAATTTCACAATGAAAGTTCTTACTGTTTTTTCAGCTATAATGATGCCTATGACTGTATATTCTAATATTCTTGCAATGAGCGCCAACATACCTTTCGGCAATAGTCCACACGCTTTCGCAATACACGTTTCTATAATGCTTTTAATTTCTCTTTTTACTATTATTCTTTTTAAGATTAAGAAATGGCTATAGTTATGAAATTCTACAATACTTTATCAAAAACTAAAGAAGAATTTAAATCAATAAATCCCGGCAAAATCGGGATGTATACTTGCGGACCGACTGTTTATGATTTTATCCATATCGGCAACATAAGAGCTTATTTGCTTTCTGACACTATCCGGCGCTATCTGGAATACAATGGATATGAGGTGCGATTAATTAAAAATATTACAGATGTCGGCCATTTAACTGAAGATGATATCTCACAAGGAGATTCCGGAGAAGATAAAATGATGAAAGCTGCTGATAAAGAAAAGAAGAAGCCTGAGGATATAGCTAAATTTTACGAAGATTATTTTCGCCAAGTTGAAAAAGAAATGAACATTCTGCCGGCCCAGTATTTTCCCAAGGCTACTGCCCATATTCCCCAAATGATTAAAATCATTAAAGGCCTTTTGGAAAAAGGGTTTGCTTATGAAAAAAATGGTAATGTTTTTTTTGATGTAACAAAATTTCCTGATTATGGAAAGCTTTCTGGAAATACTTTAGAAAACCTAAAAGTTGGTGCACGTCTCGAGGAACATCCGGACAAGAAAAATCCCTGGGATTTCGCCCTTTGGCTTAAGGCCCCCAAAGAACACCTGCTCAAATGGGAATCTCCTTGGGGAGTTGGTTATCCAGGCTGGCACATTGAATGCACTGCTATGAGTACAGAGTATTTAGGAAATACTTTAGATATCCATACTGGAGGTGAAGACAATATTTTTCCCCACCATGAAGCTGAAATCGCACAAACTGAATGCTATACCGGGCAAAAATTCGTAAATTATTGGCTACATCTTCGTCACCTCATGGTTGACGGACAAAAAATGTCAAAATCAAAAGGTAATTTTTATAAGCTGGATGATATCAAAGAGAAAGGTTTTTCGCCTATGGATCTGCGCCTGCTGCTCCTTTCTGCCCATTATCGATCACAGGTCAATTTTACTTGGGATGTCATGGAGCAATCCCGCAAAAACCTGCAAAGAATAAATGATTTTGTTTTAAACATGGAAGTTGTTGTTGCTGGAAACATATTAGCTTCTGAAAGTTTCAACTTAAAATCTTTTCAGGAAAAATTTGAAGCTGCCATGAATGATGACCTGAACACGCCTTTGGCTTTGAGTGTTTTATATGAAATGATAAGTGAAATAAATAAATTAAGCGCTACTAATTCTCTCTCTTCCGATGATGCCAAAAAAATTCTGGCTTTCTGGAAAAAAATAAATTCCGTTTTTGGTTTAGTGCTTTCCGGTCAGGCAGAAATCCCTCAGGAAATAAAGGATTTAGTTCAGAAAAGAGAAGATGCCCGCAAAGGAAAAGATTTCAAAAAATCAGACGACCTCAGAGAGTTGATTGAAAAGAAAGGCTATATTTTGGAAGATACTAAGGATGGAACATCGATAAAGCAAAAATAACTATCTTTTTTACAAAAATAAAAGGCGAGGATAAAAACTTTATCTCGCCTTTTTAAAAACAATTTATTTTTTTCATACTTTTTACATCAGTTTTATCACCATAATAAAAGAGATGATAAAGGCACCAAGAAGCAATGTTACTATAATCACCGCTGTTTTTTTACTCGAAGACATATAGATAACCTCCTTTTTCTGTTAAAATATCTTAACTTATTTACCTACCAATTTTAAACTATTCAATGCTCTTATATTTTTAAGTTACTTTTCAATGTTTTATATAATTTTTTTCAGCACTTGTCAATGTGTTATTAAATAGTGTATAAAAATGAAATTTTTATAGTTGCAGAGATAAGCAGGATTGGTATAATAAACTAGCTTTTAAAGCTTATTAAAATTTATGGCAGCTATAGCTAAAAATACCAATAAAAATGATCTCCGTATTCCTCCGCATAATATTGAAGCTGAACAATCGGTTTTGGGTTCTTTGATGCTGGAAAGAGATGCTGTCATAAAAATCGCAGATCTTTTGAAAGTTGGAGATTTCTATAAGGATATACACAACACCATTTATGAAGCGATGCTGGAATTATATGAACAGCGTGAACCTCTGGATGTTTTGAGTATTTCCAATAAACTTGATGAAAAAAAGCAACTGGAAAAAATCGGCGGCAGTTCTTATTTAGCTTCTCTTGTTGCAACTGTGCCTTCAGCAGCGCATATTGTGCACTATGCAAAAGTTGTTCAGAAAAAAGCACTGCTGAGACGCCTCATTGATGCTGCCACTGAAATTTTGGAAGCTGGATACAATGAGGGTGAAGATATTGAAAAAGTTCTTGATGAAGCCGAACAAAAACTTTTTGGTGTTTCGCAGAAATATATCAAGCAGGATTTTGTACCAATCAGATCAGTTCTGGAAGCAGCTTTCAATAGAATTGATGAACTTCACCGTGATGGCAGTAAATTTCGGGGCATTCCGACAGGTTTTGCAGATTTGGACAATATTATGGCTGGACTTCAAAAATCAGATCTTGTTATCCTAGCAGCACGCCCTTCTATTGGAAAAACATCTTTAGCCCTGGATATTGCCCGCCACGTGGCAGTCAGAGAGAATGTTTCGGTTGGCATGTTTTCTTTGGAAATGTCCTCCGATCAATTAGTTGATCGTATGTTAGCAGCTGAAGCTAATGTTGATTTGTGGCGGCTTAGAACCGGAAGATTAAAAAGCGATGGAGAAAATAATGATTTTCAAAGAATCGGAGATGCTATGGGAGTGCTTTCTGAAGCTAAATTATTTATTGATGACACTGCCAGCGCAAATATAATGGAAATGAGAACTATGGCACGTAGGCTTCAGGCAGAGCATAAGCTAGGATTGATTATTATAGATTATCTGCAACTCATGGAAGGACGCGGAGGAGACAATCGCGTCCAGGAAATTTCTGAAATATCTCGCGGACTTAAAAATCTGGCGCGCGAACTTAATATACCTATTTTAGCTTTATCGCAGTTATCCCGTGCTGTTGAGTCCCGTTCTCCGCAAATTCCAAAACTTTCAGATCTCCGCGAATCCGGATCTATCGAACAAGATGCTGATGTGGTATTATTCTTGTATCGTGAGGATCGCGAAAAACCTGATACTCCGAATAAGGGTGTTGTAAAAGTTATCATAGCCAAACACAGAAACGGACCGGTTGGCGAAATTAACACTTACTTCCAGGAAAATTGTGCTTCCTTCAGATCACTTGAAAAAGCAAGAACGCAACAATAAAATATGTATCCTAAGGCTTTCCAAAAACTAATAAAAAATCTAGCTTCCCTTCCATCTGTCGGACCAAAAATGGCTGAACGGCTGGTTTTGTATTTATTTAAACAAGATACTGAAAAAATAAAGGATTTTGCCGAAAATCTTCTAGAAATAAAAAGTATGAAAATTTGCCACAAGTGTTTTAATATAGCTGAGAGTGAACTGTGCGAATATTGCAAAGACTCAAAACGTGATCAGCATTTAATCTGTGTAGTTGAGGAACCATTGGATATTATTTCACTGGAACGCACTGGAGCTTATCATGGCTTGTATCACGTTTTAGGAGGAGTTTTGCAGGTGGGAGACAATACTGGAAGTGAACTAAAAATTCCTCAGCTCTTAGACAGGATCAAAAAAGACAAAATAAATGAAATTATTCTAGCTATGAACCCAACAACTGAAGGCGATGCTACTGCACTTTATCTTAAACATAAAATAGAACCATTACATATCAAGGTTACGCGTCTTGGCCGCGGACTTTCAACCGGCGCCGATCTTGAATACGCCGACGAAATTACTCTTTCTGAGGCATTAACAAATAGGAAAGAATTATAAAAAACAAATAAAATAAAATCCCGATTGCTCGGGATTTTTTATTTATGCTATTTTTGTAATTTCTACCTCCGTAAAAAGCTGTTTGTGTCCAAACTTAACTTTATATCTTTTCTTAGGCTTATGCTTGATTCCCCATACTTTTTTATGTCTTCCCTGTCTTACGATTTTAGCTTCAACTTTGGCGCCTTTTACCAAGGGTTCTCCAATTTTTACATCTTTTTCATCTCCAATAAAAAGGATTTCATCAAATGCGATTTTTGCACCAACCTCTCCTTCAATTTTTTCAACCTTAATTTTATCGCCCTCTGCCACCTTATATTGCTTTCCGCCTGTTTTAATAATTGCCAACATGTCTTTAAGTTATATTAAGAAAATTAAATGCACGTACTTCAGTTTACTTTAATATAGTTTAAGTGTCAATCCCACACTAACTTAAACCAAAATTTACTCAAGAATCGCTTTTATGCGCCTTACTCCAGCTGAAGACGATTCTTCTTTATTAATCTTAAAATGGCCCAATTCTCCAGTATTTTTAACATGTGGACCGCCGCAGACTTCAATGCTGAAATCACCTATTTTATAAACTTTAACAATATCGCCATATTTGGAAGCATCAAAGGATGTTTTAGCAATTTTCAAAGCTTCTTCTTTAGGCATTTCTGTCATTTCAACTGGAATATTTTCCTGTATTTTTTCATTTACCAAATCTTCAATTTTTTTTATTTGTTCCGGCGTAAGTTTTTGCGGATAATTAAAATCAAATCGCAAACGTTCCGCCGTAATATTGGCACCTTTTTGTATAATATCCTCGCCTAAAATTTTCCTAATCGCTGCCAGCATCAAATGAGCTGTGGTGTGATACCTTACAGTTTCTTCTGATGTGTCTGCCAATCCACCTTTGAATATTCCGGCAGAAGCAGTCTGGGAAAGTTTTTGATGTTTTTCGAATTCATCTTCGAACTCTTTCTTGTTGACTTCTACGCCCTTTTCTTTGGCTAATTCTTCTGTTATTTCCAAAGGAAATCCATAGGTCTGGTATAAATTAAATGCATCCGCTCCAGAAATAAAAGGTAATTTATTGAATTCTTTCAATCCTTGTTCTAAAGTTTTTCTGAATTTATTTTCTTCTTTTTCTAATTCTTCAAATATTTTTTCTTTATTGTTTTCTAATTCTTTGTAAAAATTTTTATACATTTCAATGACAACTTCGGCAATTTCTTTTGTAAAATTATTTTCTCCACCTAATAATTTTCCATATCTTATCGCGCGACGGATAAGTCGGCGCAACACATATCCCCTGCCAATATTTAAAGGTTCTACGCCTTCAGTAATGATGAAAGTTGCTGCTTTTATGTGGTCGGCAATAATCCTGAATTCTTTTTTATAATTTTCATATTTTTTTCCAGACAATTTTTCTATTTTTTCAAATATCAGCTGGAACAATTCTGTTTCAAAAACATTTTCTTTGCCATTCAGAACTGCTAGTGTTCTTTCGACTCCCATACCAGTATCAACATTTTGCTGCTTCAGTTTTTCAAAAGTTCCATTTTCTTTTTTATTAAATTCCATAAAAACATTATTCCATATTTCAATCAACCGTCCTGAATCAACCAAATCAGAAAAATTTCCCTTTATTTTCCCTTCTTCTGGTCTCGTGTCATAAAATATTTCTGTGTCTGGACCACAAGGACCTGTTGAGCCAGCAATCCAAAAATTATCTTCCACTCCTAAGGGAATTATCCTTATGTCTTCTTCTATATTTTTGTTTTTTGCTATCTCCGCCTTTAAATTTGTTCTTTTAAAAACATCCTGCCAAATAAAAATAGACCTTTCATCACGCGGAATATTACCGTCACCCTCGAAAACTGTGACATATAGCCTATTTTTATCTAATCCGAGCCATTTTTTGTCGGTTAAAAATTCAAAACTCCAAACAATCGCTTCTTTTTTAAAGTAGTCCCCAAAACTCCAATTCCCCATCATCTCAAAAAAAGTAAGGTGTCTATTATCTCCAACTTCATTAATATCTCCCGTCCTGACGCATTTTTGGACGTTTACAACTCTTTTGCCTCCTGGATGATCATCTCCTAAAAGGTATGGGACTAAGGGATGCATTCCAGCTGTTGTAAAAAGCGTAGAAGTGTCGGTTTCGTGCGGAATCAAAGAAGCCGAAGGAATGATATTATGCCCTTTCGACTCAAAAAATTTCAAATATTTTTCCCTTAATTCCTGCGTTGTCATAAAATTATCTTTTTGATGCCTCTATTTCTTTTTTAATATCATGTTCGATTTTTCTCCAATTTTCATTTATCCAATTATAACCGAATATGTATCCTATTAATTCTTTGGCTCTTTTCAAAGCTTTATTTTCATTTGTATTTTCTTCATTTAAAATACTATCTACCTCCACTTCTACAGTATGGAATTTGCCTTTTACGCTGTTCAATAATTTTTCATCTTTTATATTATTTTCTAAAACTTCTCCTATGTTTGAATGTATGGCCATATTTTTATATTTTAAAAAATTAATCATGTGATAAAGCACTCATTTTGTGCTTCAGTTTTATAAGCTCGTTTTGCAGTTGAATAAATTCAGCTTCAAATTTCTTTAATTCATTTTCTTTTGAATTGATTTCCATCTGGATTGAAACACTTTTTCGCTTGAGATCATGAAGAGTTGTTTCTACATCTATTTTGCTTCGCATGTTTTTCTTTAAGTCAGACTCTTTGAGAATAATCTCTAATTGCATTTTTTTTCTTTCAGCAGCTACTTGCGGATCTTGATTTTGCATATGATTATTATAAATTAAATTATAATTCCTCCTCCAATAACCTCTTTGTTTTTAGCATAAAACACAGCAGATTGTCCTGGTGTTATAGCTTTCTGCGGTTGTTTAAATTGTATTTCATAAAGATTATTCTTGACTTTCTTTATTATACCATGCACTAATGGATGTCGATAGCGAATTTTTACACTTATTTTCAAGGGGAATTTAGTCTGTGGAATAATCCAGTTTTTTATTTCAACCATCATTGACTTATTATTTATACCAAGATCACTTTTTTTATCAGTAACAATAAGCTGTTTTTTCAGAAAATTTCTGCCAATAACATAATAGGGGCCCGTTCCACCTATTTTTATTCCTTTACGCTGACCGATAGTGTAAAGTTCTAGCCCCTCATGTTTTCCGATTTTCTTTCCATTTGTTAAAACAATATCTCCCGGAGACAAAGAAATATTTCTTTTTATAAAATCCGACGGTGATTTTTCAGAAATAAAACAAATACCCTGAGAATCATCTTTATTGAAAACAGGCAAACCTGCTTTTTCAGCAATTTTTCTTATTTTAGATTTCTTATATTTTCCAACAGGAAATAAAATGTGTTTTAATTGTTTCTGCGTTAATGAATAAAGAAAATATGTTTGGTCTTTTTCTTTATCCGATGGAATATACAGATGATATTTTCCTTTTATTTTCTTTATTTCCGCATAATGGCCTGTAGCCACATAATCCGCTCTCATCTCAATCATTTTTTTTAAAAGAAAATTAAATTTAATTTTTTCATTACAAACAACACAAGGGTTAGGAGTTTTCCCATCTTTAGTTTCTCTAATAAAATAATTTACCACTTCTTTTTTAAATTCTCTGGCAACATTTATTGTATAAAGAGGAATACCTAAAATTCGCGCAATTTTTCGAGCATCCTGCTGGGATTCAATAGAGCAGCATTTATTTTCACGAAACACATCTTGACTAGGTTCTTTCCAGAAGTGCATAAAAACGCCTATAACATCATAACCTTGTTTTTTAAGCAAAACGGCCGCAGAAGAAGAATCAACTCCAGCAGACATGCCCAAAATTACTCTTTTTTTGTCTTCACTGATTATACTCATAATTATCTGCCTATTTCCCTTTTGTCTAAATCATAATCCTCATCATCCTGAGTTTGAGTAATCTTACTTTTATTTTGAGCATTTTTAATTATAAGATTTCTCACTTCATTTAAATTAATATTTGGCTTATGGCGTTGTGGTTTGAATTTTTTTGGGGCTATATATTGCATCTGGGAAAGAGCCATTGGTTTCTCATTTGGAATATATGCTTTATGCTCAAATTTATTTTCTTTTGGGTTTTCTTTTTCTCTTTTTACTTCATCTTCAAGAGATATGCTTTTTTTAAAATATTGATTTTTGATTGTCTTGGTATGTTCATTATTATTAAAATATTTATTTTCTTGTATTTCTTCAGTTTCTCTTTGTTTTTTTCTTTCTTGGGCAATCTTCTCCTTAGCTGTCATACGCTGGTAATCTTTAAGACATTCTTTGCAGAAAGTAGGCCTTTTACCATCAGGCTGAAAAGGTACCTGGATTTCACTGGCACACATATCACATACAGCACCGAACATGGGTCTTTTATTCTCTGTGTCTTTTTGTGAATCTTGCTTGTTCTTTAAAAAATCTGTTTCAGTTTTTTTTGTCTGATTTTCTTGAGCAGGGCGTGCTTCTTGAGACTGTAAAAAAGAAACATCTTGATGAACTTGTTCAGGAGCCTTATTGACTGTTTTAAAGCCATCAGTCGGCATTATACCAGCCCATTTGGCTATTTTTTCCTCAACTTCAATTTTACTTGAGGCATAACGTTCACGCGAAACAGTTATTATTTTTTCTTCATTTTCCAGGGTATCTTTAATATAAATAGGAGGAAGAACTGTTGCTGAAAAAGCATCACCAGCGATTCCATCTATCATCAGTTTTAAATAAATCTGATATTTAGGAATATTCACAAGGTCATTCTGCATAAAAACTGGAGAAAATTCTTTTTCTAGAAACTCAGCATCTGTTGCACCCACACGGAATGAAACGATAGTTCCGGTATTTCCAAAAATAGCATCACGAACTTTTTCGTCTATTTGGGCTATATATTGATTGGCTAAAATAAGATTTAATCGATATTTTCTGGCTTCAGAAAGAATATTAGCAAATGATTCAGTAGCAAAATTTTGGAATTCATCAACATATAGATAAAAATCCTTACGGGTTTCTTCAGGAATATCAACTCTTTCCATGGCGGCTAATTGTATCTTGGTAATCATCATAGCTCCAAGCAATGCACTATTGTCTTCACCTATGCGACCCTTAGAAAGATTTAATATTAAAATCTTCTGGGAATCCATAACTTCACGTATATTAAAAGAAGATTTTGTTTGTCCAACTATATTTCTAATAAGAGAGCTGGATAGAAATTGTCCGACTTTATTTTGAATAGGAGAAATAACTTCCTGTAAAACCCTTTCATTCCATTTGCTAAATTCTTCAATCCAAAATTGCTTAACTACTGGATCGGATACATTATCAACAACTTTTTCTCTATATCTTTTATCAACAAGTATTCTAGTAACGCCAAGAAGTGTGCTTCCTGGATATTCAAGAAGCGCTAATATTGCATTACGAAGAATATATTCAAGGCGTGGTCCCCATGAATCTGCCCATATTTTTTTGAATACTCCAATTAAGCCTGATGCCACAAGATGTCTGTATTCTGGGTCAACAGCTTCCATAACGTTGAAAGCTAGTGGAAAATTCTGATCTGCCGGATTAAGATATATAACATCATTAATTCTACTAGAAGGCATTGCTTTTATCAGTTTTTCTGCAGTATCCCCATGAGGATCAATGAAACATACGCCCTTGCCACTGCGTATGTCCTGAACAGCCATATTTTCCAGAAGATTGGTCTTGCCCATACCAGTCTTACCAATGACATACATATGGCGTCTTCTGTCGTCTGTTTTTATGCCAAAAGCCCGTTCCTGATTGCGAAAATTAGTTTTAGCAAAGAAGTTGATTTCATTATCCATAATAACTATCGTTGTAGTTAATTTTTTATATATGCTTCCTTAATTTATTCTTCTATTCTACAGGCAAATTAGAAGGTGCCCCGCCATGTTTTGATTCTACTCTTGCCAATGAAGGCGCTAGTACATTCATGTCTGGCAAATGAAATACTGTCGCAAGTTCTTCAGTGCTCATAACAAGCTTGCCTCCTTCTCCATCCATGCTTCTACCTCTGTATCTGCGTAACAATTTGCGTTGTAAATAACGTAAACGAGTTTCTATAAAAATATGATACGCAGTGGTCTTTGTAGTATTAGGTTTAAGTGAATTCAGATTATCATCAGAAAATTGCCTTATGGCACCAAAAAAAGAATTAATTCCAACTGCTTTATCATAGTTTTCGCGACGACCTATGTAAAGATAACGAGGTCTTACATAAAACTGTGGTTTTCCAAGATTATCTTCTACGGCTTTTAGGACATCTTTTTCAACTGGAGATAAGCGGAACTCCAATGGTTCCTTTTCTTCCTTTTTGGCACTTTCAGCAAATTCTACTGGATTACTAAAAGCTTTTGGAATACTGCTTAAAATTTCAAATATGTCCTTCCATATTTCTTCAAATATGCTTTTTCTTTCTGTTTCCCTGCCCTTTAACTTATCTAGCGTTGGCTTGCCCTCCTTTGAAGACCAGCTTGTATCTGTTGGCTGAATTATCCATTGCAACCATAATTTTTGATTTAGTCCGAGTTTGCCCATTGTTTCTATAAGACCAGACAAGGGATCTATCATTTTACCGGTTATAGATTCTTCAAATTTTGGATAAGTTTTAATAGGGTAAGCATTATTTTTTGTAAATCCAAGATCTGAACCCCATAAATCCCACTGACTGTTTGGAATAATTTTAGGAACATCGTTTACATAATCAGGAACTTCAATAATTTCTACATCAGGATATTGTGCGTAAAGATGAGCTTCCACCAAATGGCGATACTTTTGCATGACCCTGATATAAAAATGCACACTGCCAGAATCACCTACTATTTCCAAACTCATGTAATCAGTAAAAGCGCCGTCTATATAAATTTCCACTGGGTTAAGTGATTTTTGCACCCCGCAAAAACCATTATATAAAGCTTCCATAGGCTTTGGGCTTTTTTCGATATTTTTTGGAGGAATAATCTCAAGAACAACCCAGTCCGGCATAGCTGCAAATTTATCCTGAATGTGCTTCATCCAGATTAATTTGAAAAGGAAATAAAAAAGGGGCGGCAAAACAATGAACCATACATAACTCATCGCCTCTGATGCCGTTTTCAAAGAATCCCCTAATTGTTGAAATGATTCAAGAAGAATATTCATGGTATTTTTTGTTTTTTATAGAAACTAAATGGCTTTTATGTGCCATCATTTAATTGAGTAAGTACCCTCTTTTGATTTAGAGAAATAATTATTCAAATTAATAACTATAGTTGATTCTTTAACCTGCCTTACAGCAAGAACTTTTTCAATAATTTCTTCCTTTTTTAGCGGTTTTGCGCTATTTTTTATAATTTCTTCAATAACATCCTTGACTGTGCCTCTTTTGTACCCCCATTCAACTAATGCATAAATTCCTCTACCAACTAGAACAAAATTACTGTCTTTTATAAGTTCATTATGCACTGTCTGTGGATGGGTTTTTTTCTTGTTTAAACGATTTTGATCTATTTTCTTGGCAATTTCTCTAAAATGAAGCGGTTTTCCGAACTCTTTTATGACAAGATAAGCTTTTTCACGTGTTCCTTTCGGAGAAATTTCTTTCCAATCTACAATACCCCATTTATCAAAAGCATTTTTACTTAATTCACCAGAAACTTGCAAAAAATGCTTTAACGTTTCTTTTGGTATGTCTAAATTTTTAGTTTTATTTATATGTTCAAATAATATATCAAATGGCAAGGGCTTTTTATGATTCTTTAAGGTTTCTATAGCTGCATTTTTTACATTTTTCCAGTGATCAAATTTAAAATCTTTAAGAGCATAAGAGAATTTAAGCTCATTTTTAACTTCATTACCTAAAACATCTTCTAAACATTCCAAGAAAAAACGTGCAGCAGCTTCTTCATTTGTGTTGCCTTTTCCTAAGACAGATATAATGTGACTTTCTTCCATTATACCACTATTTGATTGCAAAGCCAAGGTTATTTTTTCCTGAATTTGTATAAAAACAGGGTGTTCTTTCTTGTCTCTTATTTTTTTTAAAACTTCACGTATAATCTGACGTACACGTTCGCGGGTGATGCGGTGTTTCTTGCCAATTTCTTCAAGAGTCATTTTATTAGGTAAAAATACCCCATACCTATTCAAAATAATCTCTTGAGATCTTTCGGGAAGGTCAAAAATTAGCTCTCTTAAGGAATCAGAAAAAAACAGATTTTCGTCTGCTGTGTATTTTCCGGCTTGTTTAAGTGATTTTTCCATATTTATATTTTTAAATAAGATTTGAATTTTAAATAAAAAAACAAACCAACTTATTATAATGAAAAATTAACTTCCGATTATAATCTTGCTTTAAAAATGCACCAAATCTTTTATTTATTAAGCAAAATAAACTAATAGGGCGAATTTAAATTGCTTTATTGGCAATTTTAGAATTCAAGCTATATTACCACATAATTAATTTTTTGTCAACATCCCTTTTTAATTACAGAAAATGGTATGTAATAAAAGCATAAACTTAATTTTAAGTCAATATCCATAAAAAAATCAGGCAATGTTTTGAAAATTCCTGATTTTGTATTGTGGTTATTTTTTATTTTTTCACCTTCACCCTTAATAAATTTATCGCAGTACGGCTTTGAGATCCTGTTCGGTTTTCTTGCGGATTTCTTCCTGAATTTTATTTATTTCTTCATTAGTGAGTGTTCTTTCCATGGAGCGATATGTGATGCGGAAAGTATAGCTCTTCTTGTCCTTGCCGAATTTTTCTTCATTTTCATATTCATCCAAAAGTTTTACTTCTTCAATCAAATCATCAGCAAAATCGCGGACAATTTCGTAATAATTATTAAGATTAATATTCTTGTCAATGATGAAAGAAATATCTCTTACTGTTTCCGGAAACTTACTGACTTCTTTAAACTTGCTGTTTATATCCTTGAATTGACTAGTGATTCTGGGATCATCTGACCACAACACTCTGATGTCCTGTATATTCATTTTTACCATTGCCCATCTATCTATTCCAAAACCAAACGCCCAACCGTTATAAATTTCCGGATCCAATCCGAAATTTTTCAAACATTCTTTGTGCACCAATCCAGAGCCGGACAATTCCATCCATTTATCGCCGAATTTAACTTCAATCTGAGTTGAAGGATCGGTAAAAGGAAAAGTATCATCTAAAAAACGGTATTCACAATCTTCGCCAAAGACCGCTTTGGCTGCATCAGCTTGAATATCCTCTAGCTCTTTACGGGTTATTTCATGGTCCGATTTTTTACAAATATAAAGACCATCTATCTGATTAAATGCTGGATAATGACTTCGGTCAATTTCATCTTTTCTGAAAACGATACCCGGTCCCATAATTCCAATTTTTCCTTCTTTTTCTAAAATTTCAATAATTCTTTCGTCGCGTAAACAATAGGGCCACATGGTTGTAGTCTGAGTGCGAAGAATATTTTTTTTATCCAAATAATATGTATCCGATTCCCTTCTGGAAGGATGATCCTGGGGAGTGTTTAAAACATCGAAGTTTTCTTCAACTGTAACAATTTTCGGAAAATCAACCACATAAAAATCTTTAAATCTTGGTAATTCCAATATAGCATCAACTAAAATTTTAACTGGCGAGTTTTCTTTTTTGGTAAGATCCGGCAATGCTAAAAGTTTTTTTATGCGCTCTGCCTTTATATCGCTTCTTTTGTTTAGTTCCTCTATTAAAATTTTTTCTTCTTTGTTCTCAATGACAATTTTTTGCATATGCTTATTTTATTGTGAATTTATTTATTCAAGTTAGGATATTTTGCAAATTCCATTCCAATTTCGGCATTTTCATCTAAAATCATAATTCCCGTATGATCATCGCCTAAACCCAGTTCGTCCTTGGCACAAAGCATTCCACAAGATTTTACACCACGGATTTCAGCTTCTTTTATTTCAATTCCATTTGGCAATTTTGCACCCAAAAGTGCAACTGGCACTTTTTGTCCTGTTTCAATATTTGGCGCCCCGCAGACAACCTCTAATTTCTTGCTGCCTATATCAACCCTCACCAATCTTAACCTGTCCGCGTTAGGATGCTTATTTATTTCCAAAATTTTCCCCACTACAATATTTTCGAAAGAGCGCGTTATATGACTTTTTAAAGCTTCTTCAGCTGATTTTCCTGTATTGAATAATTTTTTGAGCCAATTATATAAAAATTCCATAAAAATATTTTTACGGCATTAATTTTTAGAATATTATTTTTATAAATCCCAATTTTCCTATTTTTAAAACTTTTTTATTTTCTTTTTGCGTAATTATAGTCTGAATGTCTGTTATTTTTTCATCATCAATAGAAACACCGCCTTGTTCAATTTTTCGGCGAGCATCGCTCAGACTTTTCGCATTGCCTGATTCAACCAAAATTTCTGCCAATTTTTTTGATTCTTCATTTATCTTAAATTCCGCAATATCACTTGGAATTTCCTTTTTTGAAAAAGTATTTATAAAATAATCCTGTGCTGCTTTGGCTTTTTTTTCACCATAATTAATTTTAGTTATTTCATAGGCTAATTTCAGCTTAGCATCGCGTGGATTTTTTTTCGTATCAATTTCTTTTAATTCTTCTGCTGGAATGTTTGTGCAAAGTTCAAACCCCGGAATTATAAGTCCATCTGACCAAGCCATTACTTGTCCGAACATATTTTCAGCAGTTTCGTCTAAATTTACTACATTGCCTTCGGTTTTACCCATCTTTTTACCTGTCTCATCAGCCAAAAGTTTCATTGTTAAAACGAATTTTTCCTTATTTTTCACGGCTTTCATTAAATCCCTGCCGCACATCATGTTAAACATTTGGTCATTACCGCCAATTTCTAGGTCTACATTCAACTCAATACTGTCGTAAGCTTGAGCCAATGGATACAAAAATTCATGTAGGTATATAGGCTTCTCGTTTTTTATCCTTTCCTGAAACATGTCTCTTTGAAACATTTGCTGAGCGGTAAAATTCGAAGATATTTCTATTAAGTCTTTAAATGTGAGTTTATCATTCCATTCACTATTATATAGAATTTTAACTGGATTTTCTCCATCAAATTTTAAATATCCTGAAGCTTGTTTTTTGTAGTTTTCGCTATTTTTTAGTGCTTCTTCTCTGGTTAATTTTTTTCGCACTGCACTTTTATCAGTTGGATCGCCTATCATTCCCGTAAAATCACCCACAAGAAAAATGACTTCGTGTCCCAATTTTTGAAATTGGCCAAGCTTGTTTATGGAAATTGCATTTCCAATATGAAGAGATTTGGCTGTAGGATCATAACCGCAATAAAGTTTTATCTTTTTCCCAGACATCAAGACCTCTTTGAGTGCTTCTTTGCTGGGATAAATATTTTCAACTCCCCGCGTCAAAATCTCATCTATTTGTTTTTCAATATTTTTATCCATATGAGCTTATAATACCAATTAAATTAACCCAATGCAATACTTGTTCTATTGTATTAAATATGGTAATTTTAGCCTATATTAAGGAACATAATTTAATTTTATGGAAAAAATGTTTGAATCTCAAGCCCCCTTTAAAGAAGAAAGTGCATTGAAACCGCCAAAAGACAAGCGGGATATCATGGAACAAAAACTTTTTGAAAATGAACCGGATTTATCAAATTCAGCGCTCTGTTTCCGGGTATTTAAAATTGGAAAATTTGACGAAAAATCTTTAGAACAATTTCGAAAACAAGTCTCATCAATAAGCAATTTTAATCAACTTATTTCTAATAAATTAGCAGAAAAAGCTCCTCAAACAACAATTATAACGAATTCTGACTTGGAGGAGGCAGGCAAAAAAGAACTTGATTTTTCCGGATTAAATATTTTGTACACTGAGCAATCCAAAGCAAAAAGAAGGTCGGATCTGGGCAAAAAAATAGTTGGAGATAGAAGTTCAGCTAAAGGCGATTTTAGTTATGCTGATATGCTTAACAAACCCATCAAGGATGAAGATTTTTCTGATTTTATTTTTGCAAGTTCTGATTTAGCAAATAAACCCAAGGAGTTGCTGATACAAATTTTAGCTATGAAAAAAACTAAAGATTTTTTTGAGGCATCTCGTCCAGAAAAACTAGCCATAATGGGGTCTGCTGTTAAGGGTGTACACGACATAGAATTAATAAATAAAATAATTAAGGGAGAAGATGATATAGATATAAATAATTTGAGCCGTGTTTTACACAATAATACCCTTTCTTTAGCGGGAAAAAACGTAAAATTTTCAGGTATCACAGATAACGCCCTTGCTGGAAAATTAGAAATAAACGGAAAACAAGAGCCTATTGGCGGAAATGAAGATTTCCTATATGGATTAAATCAGATGTTGTACCACGACAAAGATTGTATATTATTGATAGAACCTAACATCATAGATGAACGCCAAGGTGAAGTTATGGGCGTTGATGCTAAATATTTAAGAAGAGTAGCTGTATATAAAATTTATGCAGAAAGAGCCATACGACAGGCTGGAAAACGTGGAAAAATTGATTTAGGCAATGAAGATAAATTAACAGAAGAAAAAATAAACACAATCTTGGATGACTTAGTGGATAAGCATTTATTTTTTTCACGTATAAATACTGAGGGTAATCCTGAAATAGTTCTGACAAAAAGACAGCAAGAAAAAGGAATTTTATCTCCTATATAAAATAAGATGTATTGGTTTATATTATCGCTGTGTTCAGCATTAAGTAAATCTTTTTCTGATGTAGCTAGTAAAAAAGTCATGCAGACAATGGATGTCATTTCAGTTGGCTGTGTGGCTAGAGGCTTGGTTGCTTTCATAGCCTTTTTAATTGTTGCCTTTCAGGGTATTCCTAATATCGGTCCCGCATTTATAAAAGCAGTCATTGTAAGTGGATTAATAAATGTTTTCACAACTTTTCTCAGCTTGAAAGCTCTAAAGGAAGGTGAATTGTCTTTAGTATCACCAATTCTTGTCTTAAGTCCTGTTTTTCTTCTCATAACTTCCCCTCTAATTAACAACCAATTCCCTACAATTTTAGGAACAGTTGGAATTCTTTTTAGTATGGGCGGAATTTATCAAATGAAAATAAAAGAAAAAAAGCTTGGTTGGATAGAACCGATAAAAGCTATTTGGAGAAGTAAGGGAGTTAAATCAGCCCTAATAGTGGCTTTTTTATGGAGCATTTCTGCTAACTATGATTCCGTTGGCACAATAAATTCTTCTCCATTCTTTTTTATTCTAGTTGTTAATTTTTTTATCTTTGCCTGTTTTTTACCTTTTGCTTTAATTAAAAAAGATTTTTTTACATCAATTAAGAAAAATTTTAAAGGGCTAGCTGCCTTATCTGTTTTCATGACAAGTGAAGTTGGCTTCCAATTTGCTGCTTTTGAACTTGCAATTGTACCTTATGTAATTTCAATAAAAAGAACTAGCGCACTTTTTTCTGTTTTTTGGGGAAAACAAATATTCAAAGAAGAGAGCGAATTTAAAGATAGACTCAGTGGGGCTATTTTAGTTGTTATAGGTTTAGTTTTAATAAAATTATTCGGATAAAAAAAGACTGCACAAAACATGCAGTCTTTTTTATATATATTTTTTTACAATAAACCCATCCTCTTTTTAGCTTCAAAAACCTGATGTGAATTCATTTGCCCCGATTTTTCCATCTGTTCAAGTGTTTTCAGAATATCCTTTTTATTCTTCTGTATATTCTCAGGAGTTACAACTTTCTTAATAAGTTTTTCCCTTTCTTCTGGACTCATTTTTTCCAGTTTTTTCATGGCCATGCGCTGCATGAAACCCATATTTTCAGGATCCATCGGATTGCTGGTTTTTTTCTTTTTTTTGAATACATCTAAGATTCCCATAACTTTATTTATTTTTTAAGGTTAAATTGTAAAATGTTACCAAAAGTGAAGAAGCTATAAATATAGATGAATATGTTCCAAAAGTTATGCCAACTAGCAATGCGAGCGCGAAAAATTTTATAGATGCTCCACCAAAAATATAAATGGCTAACAGGGTAATTATAACTGTCAAAGAAGTATTGATTGAACGAACCAATGTTTCATTTAAGCTCTTATTAACTATATCTGGAAAAAGTTCTTTATTGGAGCTTTTTAAAAGATTTTCCCTGGTTCTATCATAAACCACAATTGTATCATGCACTGAAAAACCTAGAATCGTTAGCAAAGCTGCAATAAATGGTATTCCAACTTCAACGCCATAAAAATGTCCCAGCCCGGAAAATATTCCGGTTGTAATTATAATATCATGAGCCAGAGCAATCACGGCCCCTAATCCGTATTTCCAGGATTCAACCGGGCGAGAAACCTTGCGGAATGCCCAGGCTATATAAGCCATAATCATAACTATAGCAAATGCAATTGCCTGAAGAGATTTAGATTTTAATTCTTTAGAAACAGAAGAATTAGTAAAATCAACACTTACTTGTGTAGCTTCCGGGTATTTTTCTTTTATATTTTTCCAAACATTTTCATTTATTTGGTCATCTTCAACTGCATAACGGATAAACATGGTATTGTTTTCTGAGTTCTGCATAGTCAAGCTTCCCAAATTTAAATCCTTGAGTATATCTGCAATTTCATTTTTTTCCGGAATTTGATTGGTAAATTTTACGCCCATACGCGTACCCCCAGTGAAATCTATATCATATTTAAGTCCCCACACAAATAAACTCACAACACTTAATATTGTAAGTATTATCGAGAATGCATAAGCATATTTCATTTTATCAATAATGTTATACATAAACTTTTATTCTTTAATGCTTTTTTTATTTACTCCAACCATCCAGACTCTTTCATGTATCCATTCACCAATGATAAATTTCAGCATTGTCCGCGTAATTGTGATAGCTGTAAACATAGAAATTGCAACTCCTATAAATAATGAAGCGGCAAATCCCTTAACAAATCCTGTTCCCATAAAATAAAGTATGCCGGCAGTCAGGAGCGAAGAAATATTACCGTCACGAATTGATGTCCAAGCTCGTTTAAATCCCTCGTCCAGTGAATTAGGAATATTTCTGCCACTCCTTATTTCTTCTTTAGTGCGTTCAAAAATAAGAATATTAGCATCCACTGCCATACCAATAGAAAGTACAAAACCGGCAATTCCAGATAATGTTAATGTTATCCCTGTTAGTTTAAATATTGTTATCATTAAAACGGTATAAATAAGCAAAGACAATGAAGCTACAAATCCTAAAAATCTATAAAACACTAACATGAAAATAATTACTGCAGCCATTCCAATTGCACCGGCAATTAAAATACTTTTCAATGAATCTGCTCCGAGTGTTGCTTCCACGCTTTGCTGTCCAACTAATGTCAGCGGTACAGGAAGTGCTCCTTGGTTCAATCTATCGGCTATATCCTTAGCTTCTTTAAATGTATAATTTCCTGTAATTACAGCTTGCCCATTTGTAATTTCAGCCTGAACAGTTGGAGCTATTTGCAATTGCCCATCCAGGAAAATAGCTATTTTTTTGCCAAGATTTTTCTTTGTCAGTTCTGCAAATAATTTTGTCCCCTCATCATCAAATTGTAAAGCTACTTCTGGTTCTCCCAAACCTTGGCCTTGTGAATATTGAGCTGTGGCATTTTTCAAGTTTTTCCCGGTAAGACCTGTGTCTTTATATTTGAATTCTTCATACTGCGCTGCATTCTGTTTGCCAAAAAGTATATGCTGGACATGAACTTCCTTTTCATCACCTTCGCCTCTGGATTCAATGAATTTTATGATATGCCATCCAAACTGAGTTTCAACTAAACTTGAATATATTTCTCCGGGTTGCATATTGCCTTCAAAAATGACTTTGTCGAATTCTGGAACAAATGTGGATTTTTTTACAAAACCTAAATCCCCTCCTTTTTCTTTTGATCCTGGATCCTGACTGTTATCCTTGGCTAATTGTTCGAAACTTATTTCTTTTTCCTTAGCCTGAGTAAGTATTTCCTCGGCTTTCTTTTTTGACTGTGCATTCATTTGCTCGAACATTTGTGTGATCTGAGAATCAGGTTCTCCTTCTTCCTTGAATTCAAGCAATGGTGCATCTTTTATTTTCTTTTTTGCTTCCTCAATATCAGTAACCCCAGGAAGCTCTATAATGACCCGATTATCATCCCCTTTTTTTGTAGTCTGGACTAAAGGTTCTCCGACGCCGAAAGCATTTACTCGACGCTCAATTACATCTTGTGCAGCCTGCATAGCATCAGAAATTTTGGAAGAATCTATTTTGGAAACATCGGCTTTATATTCCAGGTGAATTCCTCCCTGTAAATCAAGACCTAGCTTCATGTTTAATTTATTAATTTTATCATAAACAGACGGTATATTTTTTACCGCCTGAGGATATGCCATAACTGCACAAACCACAAACAAAATCACGATTCCGGCAAATTTAAGTTGTAATTTCTGTTTTATATTCATGTTTTATATTATATTTCAGTAAAATAAAAACTGCAAGGTTAAACAATAAACTTAGTTTCTAAATATACTTTGATAAACTTTTTATAACATTACTAAACCCTGGTAATAACCTTAGTTTTTTTATATTTTTCATATAAATCCATTTGAAATTTTCTGCTTCCCAGTCAAGCTTTATTTCATTGGTTTTCACTTCAACTAAAACAGGGTGGACTATCCAAGTTTTTTTATATTTTCTCTCTTCCTGATCGAAAATTTCTCCAATTTTTATGCTTTTTATTTTGTTTTTGGAAATTCCCAGCTCTTCCCCTATTTCATCGCAAACTTTTTCCTTTAGGCTTCTTTTATCATCTAAAAAACCTGAAATTCCATTCCAATAACCAGGATAAAAATTAAGATTTTTATTTCTTTGAACTAATAAAATTCTATTGCCATATTTAAGCACACAATTTATCACTGGTGTCCATCTTGCATTAGTATAATCAATCTGCCCCTTTTTTGGTTTAAATTTTTTATTTTTCATATTATTTTCCGCAGCATTTTTTATACTTCTTACCTGATCCGCATGGACAAGGATCGTTTCGTCCAACTTTATTTTCATTTATGATTGGTTTTTGCTGAGCAGGAGCTTCGTTAGCGTCATTTTCTCTGGCTGCACCAAATTGTTCCTGGTTTTCTTCTGCTCCTTTATACTGTATATTTTTCGGTTGAGCTTGTGCTTGCATTTGATTTGGGACTAAAGAAATCCTGAAAATAGTCCTAACAGCCGTGGAACGCACATTTTCCATAAGATGAGAAAATAAATGGAAAGCCTCACGTTTATATTCAACCAATGGATCGCGCTGTCCGTATCCTCTAAGACCTATCCCCTGGCGTAAATAATCAATTTCATCCAGATGATTCATCCATAGAGTATCGATTGTTTGCAGTATTATAGCCTTTTCAACTTGTTTAAAATTTTCTGCTCCTATTTCTTTTTCTTTCTGAATATAAGCTTCTTTAGCTTTGCCCATGACATATTCAGTCATTAGTGAAATTTTTTCCGCTACATTTTTGGATTTATCATCGCGTATTTGTTCGATTTTCTTTTTATCTTGGTCTGAAAAAGGAAAGATATTCTGGATTTCAGCTGAAATAATTTCTGTATTCCATTCATATTCTTCCCCCAAAGAGTGCATGGAAATATTTCTTTCGATTTCTTCGTTAATATAACTCATCATTTCATTTCTAACTTCTTCGGCTGCTAAAATTTCCTTGCGTTTTTTATAAACAACTTCTCTTTGTTTATTCATCACATCGTCATAATCCAAAACGTGTTTTCGAATATCAAAATTATAACCTTCAATTTTTGATTGTGCGCTCTCAATAGTCTTTGAAATAATTGAATTCTGAATCGGCTGATCTTCCGGAAGCCCAAGCGTATCCATCATATTTTTCAATTTATCGCCACCAAATCTGCGCATAAGCTCATCTTCAAGCGAAACATAGAATTGGCTGGTTCCAGGGTCACCTTGTCGTCCTGCGCGTCCCCGGAGCTGATTATCAATACGTCTGGCTTCATGACGTTCTGTACCGATTATACAAAGCCCGCCTACCTCCCTAACGCCTTCACCAAGTTTTATGTCAGTTCCTCGTCCTGCCATATTTGTGGCAATAGTTACAGCTCCCTTTTGTCCAGCATTTGCCACAATTAGAGCTTCTTTTTCATGATGCTTAGCATTTAAAACTTCATGTTTAATACCTTCTCGATCAAGGAGCGCGCTAAGATACTCAGATTTTTCAATGGCAATAGTACCAACCAAAATCGGTTGGCCTTTTTTATTAAGTTCTTTAATAAACTGAGTAATCGCATCGAATTTTCCTTTTTCAGTTTTATACACCACGTCCGGAAGATCCTGACGAATCATTTGCTTGTTGGTTGGAATCTCCAGTACATCTAACTTATATACTTTTGAAAATTCCTCCGCGCTGGTGGAAGCTGTTCCTGTCATGCCGGCTAATTTTTTATACATCCTAAAATAATTCTGAAATGTGATCGTTGCCAGCGTTCTTGATTCTTTTTGGACTTCCACTCTTTCTTTAGCTTCAATAGCTTGATGGAGACCATCGCTATATCTCCTGCCCTCCATTAAGCGTCCGGTAAAATCATCAACAATTATTACTTGTCCTTCTTTTACAACGTAATCGCGATCGCGCTTAAAAATAACTTCAGCTTTAAGAGATTGCTCTAAATGATGGACATAATTTATTTTCCCCAGCTCATAAATATTTCCGACTCCTAGTTCTTTTTCCACCTTGGAAATGCCAGCTTCTGTCAGTGTAGCTGCTTTCATTTTTTCATCCACTTCATAATCCTCTCTTTCCTTGAGTCTTGGAACAATTTGGGCAAAACGCTGGTATAATTTTGTTGATTCACTGTCGGGTGCAGAAATAATTAAAGGAGTTCTGGCTTCATCAATCAAAATTGAGTCAACTTCGTCAACAATGGCATAATTTAGTCCCCCATTTGAGTCCGGTCTTTGTGCCATTTGTTCAAAACTCTGCACCATATTGTCGCGCAGATAGTCAAATCCAAATTCATTGTTGGTTCCATAAGTTATATCAGCTGCATAAGCTTCACGCCGGGTAATTTCTTTGAGATTTTCCATTTCTACACTAACTTCCTCTTTATCAACAACTTTTGGTTCATATAAATAGGAGACATCATGCATTATGCAAGCTGTTGAAAGTCCAAGAGCATAGTATACGCTACCCATCCAATTACAGTCGCGTTTCGCCAGATAATCATTAACTGTAACTACATGCACTCCTTTGCCTTCCAGCGCATTAAGGTATATTGCCAATGTTGAAGTTAAAGTTTTTCCTTCGCCAGTTTTCATTTCTGTTATTGTCCCTCTATGCAAAGCAATTCCGCCCATGAGTTGCACATCATAGTGGCGTTCACCGATAATTCTCTTTGCAACTTCCCGCACAACAGCAAAAGCTTCCGGAAGAATATCATCCAGAGTTTTACCTTTATCAAGCTTTTCTTTAAGTTCTTTTCTTTTATTTTTTAATTCTTCATCTGAAAGAGCGCTAATTGTTTTCTCAAGCGCGTTAATAGAATCTACAATGGGTTGCAGTTTTCTTATTTCCCTTTCATTTGATCCAAAGATTTTAGTTAAAAATTCCATAAAATAAACACAACATAACCCTATTTTAGGGTTATTTTAAAACATCAATTTCTTTGTTTATTTTACATCAAAAAAACCCCTTGGTCAAAGGGATTTTACGTTTTTAATAAATTTCTTTTTTTATAATCATCATCCTTAATATTTTTCAAAGTTACTAAAATACTTCAAAAATAATCGAACCATCTGTTTCAATACCTGTGCATTGTCCCTTTAAAGCTACTATTTCTCCAGGAATAATTCTTTGTTTTATTTGATCCAAATTTTGAACATCAAGTTTTACTATAACATGCACAGGATAGACAGGATTGCTATTTAAAAAACCTTTCGCGTAATATCCTCCAAAAGAATTGGTATCAGAAATTTTAATATTCCAAGACAAAATTGTATCTGCAGTTATGGTTTTACTTTTGCATTGCTGCCACTGATTAATGCTTTGTGATTTTATCTGATTCGCATCCAATTTTTCAGTCTCGCATTCTTTCCTAAAATACGCCCATTCTTCGCATTCTGACCCATCGCTAAATTTACAGTATCCGGTTTGACCTCCATCAAACGCGGTTCTGATTTCTAATTTGCCGCCATTCTGTTCGCAATAAACCGAAGCAGGATTTGCCATTTGCTGTTTACTGTCTGCTATATCCTGTTTACTGGCCACTGGGCACGGTGCAAATTCACAATTCGGTCCAGTCCGTCCGACATAAGATCCGTCATCGCAAAGTTTGGCTTCCATGGTACAAGCTTTTTGTTCTGGCTGTTTATTATCAACTTCTGATATCTTCTGGTTCTGCCAATAAAATATTCCTCCGACCACTATAGCTAAAAGCGAAATTATCCCAATTGAAACTTCACTGGCGATTTTTTTATTAAGCATTTCTTTATTTTAATTTTTATTTGATTGTCTTTTTCAAAAAATATGCAGACTTATTGCCATAAAGACTCCTGACCATTCCGCATTTTTTAAAACCAAGCTTTTGATAAAAAGCAATTGTTCCCCTGTCTTGAGTGCCAGTATCAAGAAAAATGCTTTCGCCTTTCTTGGTTTTGCCGAATATTTTTTGCAACAATGATTTGCCCACACCCTGTCTTCTGTATTTTTTTTCAACAATCAAATACCTTATCCAGTTTTTCACAATATCTTCATAGACAAAAATAATTCCTCCAATTACTTTGTTTTCAGATTTTGCCACATAACTTGTGCCCGGCTGGACAAAGGAGGATTTTATATAATTTTTTGTAAGCCAACTTTCATCCTTCCAGTGAGCCTTGCCCATTTCCAGTAAAGCATTGATATCTTTGGCTGACATTTTTGCAATTCTTATTTCCGGCTTCAATCTTCTTTTATTGTTAATCATATTTAAAATCTGGCACCATTATCAACCACCATCTTCTTTTTCAGTGACCTAGCACCGCGTTTTTTGAGCGTTCTGAGCTTGTCTTTCATGTGAGTCATCTGATCCTGGAGTTCGTCCACAACCATATCAGTTGAAGCTTCAATGCTGTCTGTTGTATTATCAGCCCTGAACAAATTACGCGAGGTGTGTATCATTACCTCTACTCTAAATTTTCCTTTTTTATCTAAATCTATTTCCACCTCGGTTTTTAAAATATTATCAATGAACTTATCTAGAGTGCTTAGTCTTTTCTCTACATATTTTTTAGTGCGTTCATCAATTTCAACTCCCTTGTAAAAAAACTTCATGTTTTTTTCTGTGATCATATTTTTTATGTTAAAAAATTAATTTTTAAAATCCTAAAAGCTTTACCTCTTCAACCAGTTGTACCCCAAATTTAGTCCTGACTTTTTGCTTTATAATACTTGCTAACATTATAACATCTTCGGCTGTAGCATTTCCTATATTAACAATAAAATTGGCATGTTTTTCGCTGACGGCCGCTCCTCCAATTTGTTTTCCTGATAATCCGGCTTCCTGAATCAGCCAGCCAGCTGGGATTATATTATTTATATTTTTTTTTCCACTGTCTTTTTCGAATTCTTCCAATAATTTTTTATTGTTTATGACTGGATTTACAAAAAAAGATCCTGCATTTTTTGATTCCCTTGGATTTTTTTCTTTCCTTTGCAGTATAATATTCCTCATTTTATTATTAATTTCTTCTCTATTGCCTTCTTTTAGTTTAAAGATCACGGAAGCAATTATTAAATCTGGATTTTTTTTAAATAAACTATTCCTGTACGCAAATTGACATTCTTTAGCTGAAAAAATTTTCTTTTTTAAATTATCATCAGTATAAATGCATTCGACTCTATCAACTATATTTTGCATGTCTCCACCAAAAGCTCCGGCATTTCCCCTAACAGCTCCCCCAACTGTTCCAGGAATTCCAACGGCCCACTCCAGACCTGATAAAGAGTTATCTCTGGCAAAATTTACTATTTTTGCCAAACTTTCGCCCGCAAAACATTCTATTGAATTATTTTCATTAACTTTTAACTTTAAATCTTCTGTTTTTAATTTTATGATTATTCCATCAAATCCATTATCGCTTATTAATATATTACTTCCACTACCCAGAACAAAAAAATCAATTTTATTTTCTAAAGCGTACTTTAAAGCTTCTTCGAGTTCATTTTCATTCACAACTTCTACAAAATATCGGGCCTCTCCGCCAATGTTAAAGCTTGTATGGATAGCCATTTTTATGTTTTTTTGGATATTCAACATAATCTTATAATTTTAATCTTTAATTTCCGCTTTCCTACCTTCTTCAAAAATAAACACCACTATTACAGATATAATAACCGCCACCCAATCCTGCCAAGCTATCGGCAACATGTGCAGATATTTTTGGCAAAAAGGAATATACATAAAAGACAATAGTATTCCGATAGAAACAAGTATTGATATTATAGCAAATTTATTTCTAAAAAAACCTATTTTAAAAACTGAAAGTGTTTCACTCCTTGCCTGCAATAGGTTTGCCATTTGTGTCATTGCAATTACAGCATAAGCAGCAGTTGTCGATCTGATATATAATACGCTATTAGCGTCTACTTTATCTCCAAAATCCCAGCCTCCTCTTTTCATGGAAAGAATAAAGGTTATTACTGCTCCAATTGCCATTATAAGACCAACCTTTATAAGTCGCCATATTCCTTGTTTATTTATTATTTTTTCCTTTATATTAAAGGGTTTTCTCTTCATAACTCCCGGCTCTGAAGGTTCCAATCCTAAAGAAAAAGAAGGAAAAATATCGGTGCCTAAGTCTACAGCTAAAATCTGCACAGCAGCTATTGGTGGTGGGATTTGCAGTAAAACGCCGATAATCACTGTGAAAAATTCACTCACATTGGAAGTAAAAACATAATAGACAAATTTCTTAAGATTCTGATAAATAGTACGACCCTCTTTCACAACTCTTACAATTGATGCAAAATTATCATCCAATAGAATCATATCAGATGCCTCCTTGGAAACATCGGTTCCTATTACTCCCATAGCTACACCAATATCAGCTTTTTTAAGAGCTGGCGCATCATTAACGCCGTCTCCTGTCATAGCAATGACTGCATCATTATTTTTAAGAATCGTAGCAATGCGCAATTTCTGCTCAGGCGCAATTCTGGCAAAAACAACTTCTTTTTGGGAAATTTTCTCAAATAACTCTTCATCCGTCATCTGATTCAGTGTTTTTCCATTTATAATTTCTGAATTTTTAGATTTTAAAAGTCCTATTTTTCTGGCAATAGCTTCGGCTGTAAGCTCATAATCTCCAGTAATCATAATTACTTTTATGCCTGAGTTAATGCAATCTTCAATAGCCTTATGCACATCCAACCGTGGAGGATCTATCATTCCCATCATGCCAATCCAAGTCAAATTTTTATCTGCTTCATTTGTAAAATTATTTTCTGCAACATTATTCATATTTCTCTCTGCAAAAGCCAAAACTCTCAAGGCTTGCTTGGACATTAAATTATAGCTGTCCCTGACTTTTTGTTTCTCTCCATCGGAAAGAGGAATCACATTTCCATTAATTTGTATTTGATTGCAGAGATCCAATAGCACATCTGGAGAACCTTTTACATATGAACTTATGCTTTCATTTTTTTCGTTCTTATAAACAACACTCATTCTCATTTTTTCTGAAGAAAAAGGAATCTCATTTATTTTTTTCTCGTCTTTTAATATCTTTTGAAAATTTTCATTATATTTTCTGGCAGCTACAATTAGGGCTCCTTCGGTTGGATCTCCTGTTATCTCAAATTTTTCACCATCTTTTATAAGTTCAGAACTATTGCAAAGACTAGCAATACGCATGATTTTTTCTAGAACAGGGATTTTTTTATGATCAACAATTCTGCCAAACTGATAAAAATTTCCTTTCGGTTCATATCCCTGACCATCAACAATAAATTCATCTTCGCCACCAGCAATAATATTAGTAACCATAAGTTCATTACGAGTTATGGTTCCCGTTTTATCGGTACATATTATATTAACTGAAGCTAAAGTTTCAACCGCATTGAGTTTTTTTGCTAATACATTATGCTTCAGTAATTTTTTCATTCCTAAAGAAAGAGTTACAGATACAGCTGCTGGCAATCCTTCGGGTACAACTGAAACAGCCAAGGCTAAAGCGAAAAGAAAATTATCATACCATGATTTTTCATAATAATACCCGGCAATTAAAACAAGAATGCCTACACTTACTGCTAAAATGGTAACATCACGACCAAGAACTCTCATTTGTTTTTGAAGTGGAGTTTCATCTTCTTTAACATTACTAACCAAATGGGCTATTTTTCCAAGTGCCGTGTCCATACCTGTTTGAGAAACAACTGCAACAGCTTCGCCACGCGTTAAAGTGCTGCCCATAAAAATCATGTTGGAAATATCGGCAACACTTAAATTTTCTCCCGAAATTGAACTAATTTGTTTTTTCTTGGGTTTTGATTCTCCAGTAAAAATAAATTCATTTGCATAAAGATCATATCCTTCCAGTAAATAGGCATCTGCTGGAACAGTATCGCCGGAAGAAAGACAAATAACATCTCCAGCAACCAAAAAGCGTGAATCAATTTCTATTTTTTTACCATCGCGCATAACTATAGCTTTGTCGGTTGTGAGTTTGCGTATATTTTCCAATGTTTTTTCTGCTCTGAATTCCTGAAAAAAACCAATTATAGCATTAATAAAAACAATCAAAAGTATAATTGTAGTATCGCGATATTCTTCGAATAATAAAGCCAAAAAAGCAGCCACCAGCAAAATCCAGACCAAGGCATCATTAAACTGTCGAAACAGTAATGAAAACCAACTCCAAGCCTGTTTTTTGCGAACCATATTTGGCCCGTTTTTTTTCAGCCTCAAATTAGCCTCCTGTGAAGACAGTCCTTTTTTAGTCGCAGAAAATTTTTCTAAGATTTCATCAGCATTTAAATTGTATATTTGTTTTTCCATTTTAAATTTATATGCTTAATAATTTGAACTATTTTTTTATTTTTAAATCATTGGAACATAAACACCAATAATAGCTTCTTTTAAATCTACCTCATTGGCAACTCTGAGTTCTGTTACCTTCTCTGGGACATTTTTATGCCCGGGCAAAAATTGTCTATATAAATCCTTATCTTTTTCCCAAAATTGAGAAATAGCCTTTTTTATATTTTCTTTTCCTGTAATAGTGTGCGGCTCAACAACTTTTTCTTTCAATAATTTTATCAGTTTTATTCTCAGGTCTACTGGCATAATTTCCTCACCTAATATTGCATCCCTTTCTATCGTAAATTGATCGATAACTTCTTTTGCCGCGCTAATTCCATTAAATCCTTTGGCTTTTATAGCATTAAAAAAATCCTGGATCCTGTCCTGACTATGATCACCAAAATATTTTTCATATATGCCATACCCCCCTTTAAAGGCATGTGCAACTCTTTTTTTAAAAATATTTTTCAATAAATCTCTTTTTTGATTTATGACTTCCATCATTTCTTCCTTGTGTTTTTCAAGAAATTCTTCAACTATTTCTCCTTCCATATTCATCAAGTCTTCCTTTACAAAACTGGCGTCTGACATTTTAGCTAATTTTTCAGCACTAAAAACAAACCCACAGGTGTCTTTTCTCATATAACCCTTTCCTAAGGCAAAAAAAACATTTTCATCCATACCAATTAATTTATCAATTTCATATGTCATAGCAGAAATACCTGATTTTTTAGAACTTTGCAATTCGCCAGCTTCTAATATTTTTACAAGTTTTGCAGGATCACTTATGATAGCGTGACTGAAATATGGCTCGTCGCCTAAAATTTCATCTATATTTTCTTCATTCAAAATAGGAATATTAAGATTTCCGGCTTTCTCAATTATATTTTCTCTATTTTTTTCTGCTTCTAATTTTTCCGTAACTTTTTCAATTTCTTCCTGATCAACTTTCTCTATGCTTTTTACAGTAGGTTGTGGATTAAAAATATTGCTCTCATTCATATTTAAAATTCAATATTAATTATCTTATTTCAATATACATAAACTATTTTTTAAAATTTGTTTTTTGCTTCTTTCATTTTTTCCAAAGAAGATTCAAATTTTTTAAAATTTAACCTGAAAATTTCTGAGATATTTGATTGCTTGATGTTTTGTGCATAGATTCCCTTTTGTTCTTCAAGTGAATTTAATAACTTTCCAAATATTATCTTTTCTATTTCAATTAGCGGTGCGTTAAAGTCTTTGGACATTTCTTTTAAAAGTCTTCTTAAATCATTTTCTTCTGCTGGCAAAAAAAATCTGGGAATATTTTTAAGTTCTTTTTTTACCAATTTTTTTTCTCCTGTTTTTTTATCTTTTTCCACTGTTATGCCAAAACGTAATTCCCCTCCCTGACCTCCTCGCGCATCTTTTTTAAGTTGCTGTAACTTTTTTTCATACCTATCTCCTCCAGCTCTGTCATTAACCAAATCAATGGCACAAATAACTGCACCGCTTTCTTTGTCGACAATCACAGTGTCTGTTTTGTTTGTATAATCATCTAATTCTGATGATCTAAGTACGATAAAATCATTCCCCAAAACTCTGGATAATAAAACTGTTGATGCTTTTTCCCACCTAAAACTTAACTGACTTTCTTGTTCTCTTTCGCGATATTTAATAATCTGCTCATCTGAAACCTCTAAACCTTCTGATGAATTGCTTTTCTCCCTAATTTCTGAAACATAAAAATTTTTTATAGATTCATTATTAATGCCAAAATTTTCATATTTTATATCTTTTATAAATTTTTCATCTTTTTCCTGATCATAACTATCAAAAACCTCCATATTAATACGTCCGTCATTTAAAACCAGATTTTTTTCGCCTGGCTCACAATATTCATGATTAATTTTATCCGCTAAAGCTGAAAATAGTTTTTCAAATCCTTCTTCTGGATTTCTCTCAAAATCATTCCTCCTTTTCGGATTCTCAAATTTAAATTGTGGATCCATATTTTTCATTTTTATGAATTATTTTTAGTGCATTATATTCCAGGATTTATTTCGTGATTTTTTTATTTCTTCCAACTCGTCTTCAATAAATTCTCCTACTATCCTTGGATTTTTGTAATACAGCTCACACAACCATTAAATCCTATAGTAAATAACTTTACCATCCGCCTCCGCCGCCTCCGCCGCCTCCGCCGCCAGAACCGCCACTACCGCCCGAGCCTGAAGGCGCAGAGGTGTTAGAAGAAATATCTGAAGATAAATTATCCATAGCACTAACAAAACTATCAGTATTAAAAGAAGAAAGGCTTCCTGCATACCAAGCTGGGGCATAAGTGTTGTAAAAATCCTTTCCGTAGATTTCTTCCATCCTTTTTATCCATTCTTCGGTTATTCCGAAAACAATCGCATACGGCAGAAATTTTTCAAAAATGTTTTCTTTTTCATAAAATTTTGCCCGATCCTTATCTACTGTCTCCATGAATAATTTAAATCCTTTTATTTCCCAGTTAAGGTTGGCTCCTGCTATGGTCCGCTTGGGCATAAAAATAGCAAAAATGAAAATTTCCAAAACAGATAACGCACAGCAATAAAAATATATAGAACTGAGATTAAAAATATTCCCCAAGATAACCCCTATAAATACAAAAATGATAACAATAATTCCAGTCAGATATCTTTGTATGCGTAAGCCTTTGGGATCAATTAGCTTCTTATCTCCTAAAATTTGCTGGGTTGCTAACTTGATTTCCTCAATATTTTTATAGAAAGAGTTCTTTAAACCTGATATTTTTTTATTTTTTTTATCCTCGAAAATAAAATTTAGAATTTCTTTTTGAGCTATATTTAGATTTTTTTCAGCTTCTGCACCTTCCTTTTTCTCCAACTCATAATCCTTACTTTCAAAAAACAATATTTTTTCCGAAATTTCCTTGATATTTATGATTCCTCGCGTTGCGAAATAAATTATTTCAGCCGTGATTAAATTATTGTTAAACATCCCGTTTTTCATCAGCATCCCGAGTTCAATTGGGCTTAAATTTCCTGGTGCATCATATTCTGGAATTATGGCTTTATCCACTTTCGGATCCTTGCCAAATTTCCACCATAAATAAAAACAGATGATAAATGTTATAATCGGAATAATTATAAAAATATATTTGCCATACAATTCCCAGAAGCTGAACTGATATGGTGTTAAAATATTTTTAGGAAAAGTTATAGAAGCGGTAATTCCCTCTCTAACTAATAATGTTCTCTCAGAGGTAAATTCTAAAATATTCGGGCTACTCCAATAAAAATTCGCTAAGCCTTTGCTTTTTGAACCAAGTGCTCCTGTATAATAATCGACGGCGCTGTTTTCTCTGTTTATTTCTTCGGGAAAAATAAATTTAGCATGAAATTTGTCCGTTTCAATATCCCAAAAGTTTCCATTCAGATTCCAATATAGCTCATCAAATTGGCTATTGCTGAAACGTATAACATTCTTGACTAAATAGCGAATCTTATAAACATTGACTCCTGAAACTGTTTTATCTGCATCACCTATTTTCCAAGTAATGGTATCGTCGGAAGAATTTTTTGTTTCCTGATAATTATAAGGCTTTCCATTTGCATCAGTAATGCTTAAAAGAGTCACTGGTGTTTTTATAGTTGCCCCGTCAGTTATTTTTATATTAGTCGGCAAAATCCTGAATATTCCATGCTTGCCAGTAGCTTTGCCACAATCAGCAACTATTGTTTCGGTAATATTTAATGTCGAATCTTTGTTAACAATAATTTCAGAATTAAAATCTTTAATATACCAGTCATAGACATTTTCCCGCGCAAAAGCAACGCCCGGAAAAATAAGGAGTGCCACCCAAAAAAATATTGCACAAAATTTAATTTTTTGGAAAATATTCGCTATTATTTTCATAAATTTTTTAATTTTTCCCCTATTTTCCAGACATCTCCCGCGCCCATTGTTATGAGTACATCATATTGTCCTGATTTTTCCTTTAAATATTCGATTACTTCATCAACATGCGGAACATATTCAGCTTTACCAGGCTGATATTTATTGATAAGATTTACCAAATCATTTGAAGAAACTCCGCCCTGTTTCTCGCGGGCGCTTCCATATATATCGATAATTATTACCTTTTCAGTGTCATCAAAACTTTGCGCAAATTCCGAAAGCAAAGCTTTAGTTCTTGAAAAAGTATGCGGATGAAAAACCGTCCAGATTGTTTTTTCTTTAAAATATTCGCGCGCTCCCTCCAATGTCGCTTTTATTTCATCTGGGTGATGGGCATAATCGTCAATCAGAATAATCTTTCCAAACATTCCTATTTTTTCAAATCGACGGGATGTTCCCTTGAAATTTTTCAATGATTCTCTGACTTTTTCCATATTAACTCCCATTTGATGACACAATGCAATCACCGCTGTTGCATTAAGAACATTATGTTTTCCAATAAGAGCTATTTCAAAAAGTCCCAAATTTTCTTCTTTATAAAAAACTTCAAATTTTTGTAAGCCATCCTGCTTTACAATTTTATAATCGCAATCTTCTGAATACCCATAAGTTACCTTGCTACAATTAGCTTTTTCAGCAACCTCTAATGCGCTAGAACTGTCTCCCCACACAATTAAAAATCCTGTTTTTGGAATTTTTTGGACAAAATCTTCAAACACTTTTTTGTATTCTGAAAAGCTATGAAAAAAATCCGGATGATCCCAATCAACGCTCGTAAGAATAACAGACCATGGATTATAGTACTGCAACTTATTTTGGTATTCATCCGCTTCAGCTATAAAATAATCTCCTTTGCCTGCCAACGCGCTGCCCTGCCAAGAAATAACCTGGCTGCCAATAATTGCGCTTGGATTCAGTTCCGCATATTTTAAAACTTCCGCAAGCATAGCTGACGTGGTTGTTTTTCCGTGGGTTCCTGAAACAGCAATACCTAATTTTTCTCCTAAAAGCATACCTAAAAATTCAGGGTAACTAATGAGTGTTATCCCCATTTTTTCTGCTTCAGCTATTTCCACATTATTTTCCTTGTTGTATGCCGTTGAATAAATCACCAAATCTGCATCCTGCGGAATGTGCTCTGGAGCAAATTGCTCAAAAAACGGAATTTTACAGCGCTTAAGTATGGCATCGGTATAAAAAATTTCTCCAGTATCGGATCCTGACACTTCAATATTGCGGCTTTGTAAAATCTGAGCCACACTTACCATGCCAGCTCCCTTAATTCCTATGAGATATGCTTTTGAAATATCTTTTATCTCCATATTTTAGAAAGTACCATTTTTTAATATCTAAGAATTAGCTACTTCTATTATACTGTTCGCGATAACCTCTGTAGCATTTGGATGATAAAATGTTTTCAATCTTTCAATCATTTTTCTCTTGAGATTTTCATCATTCATAATAGTGTCTATTTTCTCAATTAATATATGCTCGCCAAGATTTGCCTCTTCAAGTACTAATGCAGCACCTATACCAGCTAATGCATAAGCATTCATTCTTTGATGATCGTTGGCACTATGAGTAATTGGAACAAGAATTGCAGGTTTTGCATTTGCAGCAATTTCAGTAATAGATGTGGCCCCAGCTCTGCTTATAATCAAATCGCTTGCAGCAAAAGCATCTCTGAGCTGGTTTGCATTCATGAAAGGAACAGCATAATATCCTTCACGTCCAGACTTTATTCCCAGGTATGCAGCCTCTTCAATAACCTCATTAAAATGTTCTTGGCCAGTTTGATGAATAACCTGATAATAAGGTAAAATTTTCGGAAGAATTTTTATTATAAAATTATTAATAGTTTGAGAACCCTGACTTCCTCCTAATACTAATATTGTTTTTTTTGACTCAGTAAATCCAAGTTTTTTTCTTAATATTAAAGGATCGCCTTCGGTAACTTCAAAACGTATTGGATTTCCAATTAATGCAGTTTTTTCTTTTGGAAAATATTCTTCAGCAGAAGGATAAGCTACTGCTATACGATCAGCAAACTTAGACAGAAATTGATTTGCTATTCCAGGAATACTGTCTGATTCATGAATCATTATTGGTATCCGGTATATCCAAGCAGCTATCACTATAGGTACTGCTACATATCCTCCTTTGGAAAAAATAACATCAGGAGTAAACCACAGTAAAATCCATAATGACTGGAAAAATCCTATGGGCAGCTTAAAAAAGTCTAAAATATTTTTTAATGAAAAATAGCGACGCATTTTTCCGCTTAAAACAAATTTTGCCGGAATATTTTTTTCCGACATTATTTCCTTCTCCATTTGAGCACCTGATCCTACATATAAAATTTCAAGATCAGGACCAATCTTTTTTCTAAGCTCATCTATTACTGCAATTAGAGGCGTAAGATGACCACCCGTTCCACCTCCTGTTAATAATACACGCATAAATTTTTATAAATCATTTATTTTTTATATTTTTAGACTTTGCTTATAAAAAGCATCGTTATTAATTATATTATAGCAATATGATGCTAAAAAATCTACTTCTTTAATTAGTTTACTTGCAGTTAATATTCAAATGTTTTGAAATGTTAAGCAAAATTCCTACGGCTGACATTAAAAAAATAAGTGATGTTCCGCCATAACTTACAAATGGAAGAGGAACGCCTGTGAGTGGAACCAACGCTATATTAGCACTTATGTTAATGAAAGCCTGAAAAGCTATCCACATTATTACGCCTGTTGCCAATAATCTTCCAAACATGTCTGGCGAATTCTTTGCGATTTTTATGCCACGTAAAGCTAGCAAAACTATCAAAACAACAAGGGTTACGGCTCCGATAATTCCTAATTCTTCTCCTATTATGGCAAAAATTGAATCACCTACTGGTTCTGGTAAATAGTTAAATTTTTGCCGGCTATGGCCTAAGCCGACTCCCAAAAGACCTCCCGATCCTATAGCTAATAAAGCTTGATTGATTTGATATCCAATTCCTTGCGGATCAAAACCTCTGTCAAGAAAAGTTGCTATACGATTGAAACGATAAGGTTCAATTTTAACAAGTATCCAAAGCAAAAAAAATCCTAGTATGCCCATTGAAAAAATATGCTTCAGGCTAGCTCCAGATATAAAAAAAATTGAAATAGAGGTAAGTAAAATTACACCTAAAGTTCCTATATCTGGCTGCTTTATAATTAAAAATCCTATAAATGCCATAATTCCTAAAAAAGGCAGAAATCCTTCAAGAAAATCTTTTATTCTGTGAACTCCTCTGCTTTCAAGCCAGGCAGCTAAGTAGATTATTATGGAAAGTTTTGCCATTTCTGAAGGTTGAAATGAAAATGAACCAAGCTGAATCCAGCGACTGGCACCATATATTTTTGTTCCAATCCCAGGAACAAAAACCAAAATAAGAAATACTAATGAAATAAAAAATAAAGGCACGGAAACTTTTTTCCAAAAATGATAATCTATCTTAGAAAAAGTATATAGGGCTATAATTCCAGGAATAACACCAAAAAATAACTGGTGTTTAAAAAAATAATATTCGTCAGCAAAACGCGTTTCGGAATAAATAACTCCTGCACTGGCAATCATAACCAGCCCGAAAGCCAGCAGGATGAGCACAACGGTAAGCAATGTTTTATCTACTGACTTTTCATACATAATTTTTGTTTTGAATTTTTCTTTCTCCATTTTTCTATTTCCTTGTGATTTCCGGATAATAAAATTTTTGGCACTTTCCACTTATTAAAAATTTCTGGTTTTGTATATTGTGGAAATTCAAGATAGCCTTCTTTTGAATGTGATTCTATTTTTGTGCTTTCGTTGTTGCCTAGAACCCCAGGAATTATCCTAGAAACGGAATCTGCTACAATCATAGCTGGGATTTCGCCGCCAGTCAGAACGTAATCTCCTATAGAAATTTCTTCATCGGCAATATATTTAGCTACCCTTTCATCAACTCCTTCATATCTTCCACAAATAAAAATAAGTTGATCGTATTTTGAAAGCCTTTTAGCATCTTTTTGTGTATATTTTTTACCCTTAGCGGAAAATAAAACAATCCTTACTTTTAACTTTCGACTCCTGATTTTTGATTTTAAAGATTGAACACATTTATATATTGATTCAATCTTAAGCACCATTCCGGCTCCTCCGCCATAAGGCGTATCATCCACAGTTTTGCGTTTGTCAGTCGTATAGTCACGTAAATTATGAATGTTAATATCTATTAAGCCATTTTTCCGCGCACGCTTGAGGATTGACTCATTGAAATACGAATCAAAAATCCTAGGGAAAATTGTGATAATATCAAATTGCATATGATTTCCTTTTTAGCTTAACTATGGCCATTTTATCATATTTTTGGGAAAACAAAAACCCCAGTTACAGTTGCTAAATATTTTTTTTTATATTATCCTTATTTCAGATAATTAATTATTAAAAAAATAAATTATATGACAGGAAACATATTTTCATCCTTAGAAAAAGGGTCTCGATTACCAGAGGAACCGTTAAATCTTCATGGTGATAAAAATGGAAAAGAACAAGAACCTTTAACAAAAGAATTTCATGTGTGTGATTCAATGAGAACACAATTACTAGAAGAAATTGAACAAGCTATTAGACTTCTTAGTAACTTTGATCCAGACTACAGTCCAGAGGAATTAAAAGGAATAACAGAAAAATATCATTTGATACCAAGAAACAACATTGATGTTGTACTTGGGGAATTAAAAAATATGAAAAAAAAGTTCGAAGATAATACTTTTTACATGAACTCTTTAAGGAATATGAATTTTAAACTAGTATTATCTGAACGGGAACCCAAAGAAGCTGATAAATATTTGATGGATGGTTTAATATCAGGAGCTGCTCAGAAACACTAAAATTCAATAAAATTAAAAATAGCAAAAACCCCAGCAAAAAACTGGGGTTTTTATTATATAAAGAATTTTTGAACAAATTACATATTTCCTAAAACATCATCGATGCTTTTCTTGGGTTCATCTGATGTTTTAGCTGGTCTTTCACCGCGATTTGAACCTTCCGGTTCATTAATCTTAAGATTTACGCGTGCATTGTTCCTTGCTCCGATAACTCTCAAAATTGTGCGGAGAGCCTTGGCTGTCTGGCCTTCGCGGCCAATTACCATTCCCATATCAGCGGGATTTACATCCAGTGATATCAGGACGCCCATTTCATCAATTTTTCTTTCAACCTTTACATCATCAGGATTATCAACGAGTGCTTTTACAGCAAACTCCAAAAACTCCTGATCAGTAGCTCTTTTGTCTGTCATAATTATGCTTTCTTTAATTACTGATTAATAATAAGAAAGATTCATGAAATAGTTGACCAAACCATTTCTATTCTATCTTTCTAGCTAAAATTATAATCTGATTTTTTGTTTTTGTCAATCACGCTAAAAATAAAACAAATAAGTAAAGATAGTTTGAACTAATTTTTCCTTCTTTTAAATAAAACTGTTACCGTTTTTAAGCATATTTGTATATCAAGCCATAGTGACCAATTTTCTATATAATAAACATCTAACTTATACTCATCTTCAAATTGCAAATCGCTACGTCCTGATATCTGCGCCATACCCGTAACTCCCGGTTTTATAGTAAGTAAGCGCCTGTGATATTCATTATACTTTTCAACTTCTCTTTTCTGGTGTGGTCTTGGACCAACAATACTCATTTCCCCTTTTAAAACATTGAAGAATTGAGGTAATTCATCTATTGAATATTTTTCTATAAAATTACCCACCCTGGTTTTGCGAGGATCATTTTTTATTTTATACAAAGGACCATGACGTAAACTATGTTTTTCTATTAATTCCTTTTCATATCTTAAAGCCTCTTCGATTTTTTTATTTTCTTTAGTGACACAATATTCCCACTTCATATAACGGAATTTATAGGCAAAAAATTTTCTGCCATCATTGCCGACACGTTCATTTTTATAAATTATCGGCCGTCCAGTTTCCATCCAAACAGCAGCAGCAACAACTAGCATAATTGGAGAAAAAAGAATAATAAGCAAAATCGATCCGATAATATCAAAAGTGCGTTTTAATATTTTGCCCCAGCCATCTAACGGAGTATGCTTAACTTCTATAATTGGTTCTCCATTAAAAATACTGGCTTCAAATTTCGCCGTTTGTAGGGTTGTTGGCATAAACTTATAGGCGATATTATTTATTGCACAATAGTCTATAAGCTTTTCCTGTTCTGAATCAGTTATAGATGCATCACACGTTATTATTTCATCAACTCCTAACTTGTTCCTTATCTCTTTAATTCTGTGAATACTGGCTGAATCTATATTGGAAACAATTTTATAACCTGAATATAGATTGTTTCTTATGGCTTTTTTAATAAGTTCAATCTTGTCGTTATTGCCTATAAGAAGAAGTCTGTGAACACCTATACCTTTGTATCTAAAGAACAATTTTTGTATTTCACGCAACATTGACCTTCCAATTATCACATATACCGTTGCCAAAACCCATCCCGCTAAAATTATAAAACGAGAAGAAAACCACTCTCTTTTTAAAAATATACTCACAATGATAGCGACTAGACCTATAGATGTAGCAGAAAAAACCTTTAAGGATTCTCTTCCAAATTTACGAGTCACTTTCAAGTCATATAACCCCTCAAGAGCATAAATTAAAATAAAAAAAGGAACTATCATAATCACAACAATAATGTAGCTCCTAAATGGAAAATTATAAAGTTTTGGCTGAAGCGCAATGATTTGGGGAATATCACGAATGGCAAAAGCACTAAGCGCTGCCAATATTATCATGGCTATATCCATTGGAACCTGTATTGCACTGAAAAACAATTCACTGCGTTTTTTCATTTTTATTCTTTAAGTTTAAAATTTATCAAGGCATCTCATAAGCCGGATTCTGTCAAGGATAATCATTTATCTATTTCCGATATTGCTATTGGAAATTAAGCGACACTTCCAGTACTTCCTAGGGGAGTGCTAGATACGGTCTTGCATCCGGGTAAGGTTTTAGCCGTTTCACCTCTTATATTACTATAAGAACTTACCCTATTTTTTCAATAGGATAATTTAATTCTTTCGAATTAAATCGTCTCTGCTCGCACCTCTAAAATTACTTTCGACGGGAGTTACCCGCTACCCCGCTACCTGTCATTTATAAGTGACAGGTGAATGTCCGGACTTTCCTCTCTAATAAAAAATTAGAGCGATTATCTCAATGCCTTGATAAATTATAATCTCAAAGAACTCTATATATTATAGCATAATGTGACTAATCAACTTTATATAAAAAATACTATTTTGTCAAGTTTCATTGATCACTTCTAATGCTATATTATGGCTTATTTAAAGCAATATTTTCATTTTTAATTAATATTTTTCCTTAAAATACCATTCATAAACCTCTTTAGTAACTGGTAAAGCGCTAGAATGTCCTTCTCCGCCCCCTTCAACAAGTACTACCATTGCAATCTGAGGATTATTATATGGTGCAAATGATATAAACCAACCATGCGTTTGATTATTTGACCCAAATTGTGCTGTACCAGTTTTTCCCGCAATATCAACTGGAAGATCCTTGAGCGACTGTGCTGTTCCTTCTGTCACAACCTGGCGCATACCTTCTCTAATAACATTTATTATATCAGGAGAAACAAAATTCGAACGAATAACTTGTGGCTGTATTAAAGTCAATATTTCATCACCTTTTTTTATTTGAGAAACTATATGAGGTTTAAAAAGCGTACCACCATTCGCTATGGTTGATGTATAATTAGCAAGCTGAAGAGGAGTTGCTGTTATATATCCCTGACCTATAGCAGCATGATAGCTATTACCAATAGACCATTTTTCCCCAATTTTATTCTGTTTCCATTGTTCATCTGGAATAAGCCCACTAGATTCTCCCCCTATATCTATGCCCGATAATTGGCCAAATCCATATAAGTTATACCATTTTTTCATTCTGTTCATGCCAAGCCCTTCAATTTTACCATAACCACCTCCGATAGTATAAAAAAATATATCATTACTTTCAGCAATAGCTTTGCGTACATCGCTTGGAGCATGCGCCTTCCAATCACCAAAGGAATAATTGCCTATTTTGAGCACTCCACCTAAACCACTTATAATTGTTGAGGGGGTTATAATGCCTTCAGATAAAGCAGCTGTAGCAATTACAGGTTTTATTGTAGAACCAGGAGGATATTCACCGGATATTGCACGATTAAAAAGTGGCTTATTTGAATTATTTATTAATTTTGAATAATCGGTTTCTGATATTTTTTGAGCAAATAAATTATTGTCATAACTTGGTATACTTATCATAGCTAACACTTCTCCATTTTGTGGATTTATCGCAACTGCTGCAGCAGTTTTTGTTTTTGTTTTTTCCAAGATATCATTAAGACTGTCATATATTTTTTTTTGCAAATTAGCATCAATGCTTAATACTAAATCACTCCCAGGATTTGGATTTATTATTCCTAATTCCCGCTTTATATTTCCCATTGAATCAACCTCCATTTGATTAGCGCCACGAGTACCCCTTAAAAATTGTTCGTACGACTTCTCTATGCCATGTTTACCAATATAATCAGTAAGTGAATATCCTTGTTCTTTTTCGAGTTCTTTTTTTTCAATTTTTCCTTCATATCCCAAGATATGAGAAAATATTGAACCATCCATATATGAACGAATCGCTGTTTTTTCAATACTGACACCTGGAATAGAATTATTTTTTTCAAGCAAAACAAGAGATTCATCTTGAGAAATGTGTTCTTTAAGTAAAACAGCATTGAGAGAATTTGAAACACTATTTTCTAATTTTGTTCGAATTTCATTTTCGTCCATTTTTAAAACATCTGAAACAATATTCGCTATTTCTTTTATTTTTTGTTTATCTTTTGGAATGTCGGCTGGTATAATAACAGCATCGATACTTGGGATATTACTAACTAAAGCATTGCCACTTCTGTCAAAAATTCTTCCCCTTGATGCTTGTATAACAACTGATCGAATGCTATTGCCTTTAGAAACATCTTTGTAATAAGCTCCTCTTATTACTGTCAAAAAAAATATCCTGCAAAAAAGAGCTCCGAAAGCAATTAAAATAATCCACCAAAAAACAGTAAACCATTTTTTCTCAAAAGGTTTTTCCATTCTGGCAGCTTCTTTTTCTGTAGCCGTAAGCACATAATCTTCAATCTCCATCCCGGAAAAAAACTTTATAATACTACGTTTACGTTTTGGCATAATTATTTTTCTAATTTAAAGAATTCTTTGATTTTTTTAATCAGAAAAAATAAAAACAAAAACAATATCGAATTAGACATAATCTGAAAAGCTATATGTTTCAGACTGCCGAATATTTTCCAATATAAATGAAGATCTTGAAAATTCCAGACTGTTATTAAAGCTATTATACTTTTAGAAAGAAGAGTGGCAATGATAACAAACATGAACAGCAATACCCACCCTATTCCTTTAACCTCCAGGGACAAGCGTCTGGAAAAAAAACTCACAAAATAAACAACTAATGAGAATATTAAAGCGTGTTCTCCTATTACTGAATAAGAAGCTAAATCATATAATATACCGAGAATTATAGACCAGCCTAGGAATGCAAAAAATCCATCAATTACAGATAGCACCAGCACTAACATTAATACTATATCTCCATTAAAATTTGACCCTAAAATAACCGGCAATATACTGGTTTGAATTACTATTGCTATAAAAAAAATTAACAAATAAATAAGCTTTTTTTTCATTATTATTTATTGTTTTTAATAACAAAAACCATGCGTATATTTGAAATTTGAAGCGGAGCTGTTAGCACAGCTTGTTGAAAAAGATGGTCTTCGGATTGATGTATTTCTTGAATAGTCCCGACATAAAGTCCGCGTGGAATTTCGCCGCCAATGCCAGACGTAATTACACTATCACCTATACTAATAGAATCTGTTTGAAGCACCATATCGAATATAATTCCAAGTCCGTATTCTCCTTTTGCAACCCCTTTGGCACCGCTTTCAACGTCTATTATATTTACAGTGCTTTTAGGATTAGTCAGGAGCATTACCTGTGAACTTTTTCTATTAACTTCATATATACGCCCTATTATAATTCCTTTAGAAACAATTACTGGCATCCCTGGAAAAATTCCATCTTCGCTTCCTTTATCAATCTCCAGCCAATTGCCGGTGCCACTTGGATCATAGCTAACTATAAAAGCAGCGGATAAATCATATTTGTCACGTGGAATCAGATTTAATTGTTCGCGAAGTGTTGTATTTTCATTTTTTATATCACTAATTGATGCATTTTCAAATAAAAGTACTTGATTATCCCTGATAAGTTGTTCATTTTCGCTTTTAAGTTGATCTATTGATATGATAAATTCCTTAATGTTATTAATTCCAACAGAAAATGAATAGAAAAACTTTTGAAAAGGTTTTAGTGAGGCTAAAAAACCAGAGCGAACAGGTTTAAAAATATCAGAAGGATTTAAAAAAATAAGCAGCAAAAATAATGCTGCAATTATAATAATTTTGAAAAATTTAGTATGAATAAATTTCTGCATTTATTTTATAATTTTTATTTGAACGATTTTTCTCTTTGATCCTCCACCAGAACATCTTTAAGTGTTTCTATATCTTCAAGAACTATGCCGACACCACGAACAACTGCAGTTAGGGGATCCTCCATCATTCTTACTGGCATTTCAGTCTGATTTGCAACCAATTTATCCAAGCCACGTATCAAGCTTCCACCGCCAGCTAAAATAATTCCTCTCTGCATTATATCAGAAAGCAATTCTGGAGGTGTTTCTTCAATAACTGTTTTAATATTATTAATTATGATTCTTATTGAACGTGAAATTGCTTCTCTGATTTGTTCATCATTAATAATAGCTTCTTTAGGCAATCCACTGACTAAATCACGTCCACGCACTGAAATTTTTAAAGACTCTTTAGGTGGATAGGCACTTCCAACGGCAATCTTTATATCTTCAGCTGTTTTTTCACCTATTAGTAAATTAAATTCATCGCGGCAATAACGTATAATATCTTCATTCATTTCATCACCTGCTACTCTTAGGCTTCTAGCACTTACCACTCCGCCTAGGGAAATTACGGCAATTTCTGATGTTCCACCACCAATATCAACAACCATATTTCCTCTTGCATCTGTAACTGGAAGACGAGCTCCTATTGCAGCAGCCATTGGCTCTTCTATAAGAAATGCTTCACGGGCTCCCGCATTTAAAGCAGCATCGACTACAGCTTTTTTTTCAACTTCCGTAATGCATGAAGGAATACCAATTAATATTCGCGGGCGCGGTGAAAAAGAAAAAGAATCTTTGTTTATCTTTTCAACAAAATATTTAAGCATCTGTGTTGTTACTTCAAAATCGCTAACAACTCCATCTACAAGTGGCCTTGTTGCAACAATATGACCTGGCGTTTTTCCAACCATACGTTTAGCTTCTCTTCCAATTGCAAGAACCTGCCCGGTACGCTTATTGATTGCAACTACTGATGGTTCATTAATTACAATTCCCTTGCCCTTAAGATAAACAAGTGTGTTGGCGGTTCCTAAATCAATACCTATATCACGAGATATGTTATTGAAAAAATTCCCAAAAATACGTTGAAATATGTTTTTTACTTTTTCCCCCATAATATATTTATTTAAATAACACAAAAAGGCTTTCCTAAAGGAAATATTTGCTTTTAAACTTATTGTGTTTTTTGTTTTTACCTTATTTTATAATAAGGCAAGCTAACCTTAATGTCAAAAAATGAAGCTATAAACCAAATTTAAGTTTATTAGCAACATGCTGTTCAAAAGTGGCTGAATAAACTGTATTTTTTGGATTTTTTGGATCAGTTAAGAAATAATTATAATTTGTCTTTTCGGGATTAAGAGTTGCATGTATAGTATTTATGCCAGGATTAGATATAGGACCTGGAGGCAAACCCTTGTATTTATAGGTATTGTATGGCGATTCAACTTGTGTATCTTCATATGTATATTGAGCCTTATTTACACCTAAAATATAGGCTAGAGTGGCACAAGACTGAAGATTACGACCATCGGCAATTCTTTTCCAAAATATGCCTGAAACTATTTTGAAATCTTCAATTGTGCTGACTTCTTTTTCTATTATACTTGCCATGGTCAATATTTGAAAGATAGATTTTTTTTGAATAGCGATTTCATTTTTTATATCATCATTCATTTTTAATTCGGTATTATTTAAAATCTTTTTTAAAATACCTTCTGGAGTAGCATCTTTTGAAAAATTATAAGTGTCAGGAAAAAGATATCCTTCCAGCGAAGCGCTTTCAGGTTTATCTGAAAAAATAGAAAACTGGGAAATGATATCTTTAGGAGGATCATTTACTAAGTTTAAAAAAGCTTTTCCATTAAAACCTTTTTCGTCCAAGCGATTGGCCATTTGTTTTGCTGTCCAACCCTCAGGAAAGGTTACGCTCACGAAGGCCTTCTGCGGATTAGTTATTAAAGTAGCAACTTCTGGAATTGTAAGATTTCCACTTAATAAATATGCTCCTGGATAAATTTTGTTCATTAGATTATGCGACTTAAGATAGAGCCAGAAATATATTTTATTGGAAATAATTCCTTCTGATTTAAGATTTTTTGCTATAGCAGTATTACCTTCCCCTTTTTCTATATTAAATATTTTATTTGAATTTCTTGTTCCATGAGAAAAATATATTTGATTATAAATATAAAAAAAAGTTCCTATAATGGCTACAGCAATGATAAATATTATGATTATTTTTTTTCCTAATCTCATTTAGTTTGTTTATTAATTATTTTCGTCATAAATAAATGGTACAAAAGAAAAACCCGGATATTTTTCTATATAAATATCATCTTCCCCCCTCTTTTCAACATACCAAACTGAATTCCTTACTGGAATAACCATCTTACCTCCTATGGATAATTGTTTTTCAAATACTGGGGGAATTTCATCAACTGAAGCACTAACCAGAATCCTGTCATAAGGAGCATTTTTTTCAAATCCATTTTTTGCCGATTCACAGTAAACCTCCGCTATTCCTTTTTTAATGAAACCAAATTTATTAATATTCTTCTTCCCAATTTCGCATAAATCTTTTATTTTTTCCATTGCCGTCACCCTCCCTTTTTCTCCCACAATATGGGCTAAAAGTCCTGTTGTCCAGCCTGAACCACTTCCAACATCCAATATGTTTTGTCCGCGTTTCGGATCTAAAAGTTCAAGCATGAAAGCAACTGTCAGTGGCTGAGATATTGTCTGTCCGCATCCTATGGGCAAAGGTATGTTTGCATCCGACTGAGAAGAAAGGTCTTCTGGAACAAACTCAATCCTGTGCACATTAGAAAAGGCATCAATAATATCATCATTGCGCAAGTATCCGTTTTTTATTAAATCATTAACAAGGCGACTCATAGAAATTTCTAATAATTTTTTAAAATTATGAGATTTTAAAATATGTATTTAACTATATTCCTATTACTTGCACTATAACATCGCGCTTTCTAGAACCATCGAATTCAACCGCAAAAATACTTTGATTTTTACCAATTGTAAGTTTGCCTCTTTCGATAGGAATTGTCTGACTAACTCCTGTTAAAAATGATTTGCAATGCGAGTGTCCATTACTCCTGCCGTCTGAATGCGAAGCCTTACGCAACTCAAATAAATCATGCGAATATTGGTCATCAACTGGAGCAAGTTTATATAATACCTTCATGAAATCCTGCATAAGCATAGGTTCGTTATGATTAATAACAATGCCCATAGTAGTATGCGGAGCAAAAACAATCGCACATCCCTCTCGGACTCTTGAATCATCGATAATTTTTTGAATTTGTTCAGTTAAATCAAAAAATTCTACTTGGCTTTTGCTTTCCAGATCAATTTTTTGTTTGTATATTTTTTCCATAAATTTTTTTATATTAATTTAAAAAATTACTTATTTTTGTCGTATATTTCATTTTTATTTTACTACAATTATTGTTTTATACAAATGTGATTAACTTTTATTTTCAGTAAGTTTCATTTTTTTATAAACACTTCCAGCTGCAACTGCACCTTCAGCTACTGCTGTAGCAATTTGGCGAAATTTATTTGAACCTGTTGTGACATCTCCTGCTGCATAAACATGTTCAAGATTTGTGCTCTGATCAGATTTTACAATTATATAATCATGTTCATCAGTTTTAACCCCTAATTCCTTAGCAACTACAACCCCAGGCGCAGAACCTATTTCTATAAAAATACCCTGCGTCTCGATTTCTTTTTTTTCTCCATTTTTTGTTGTATATGATAGTCCAGAAACTTTTTCATCTCCCAATATCTTTTCAATCTCGCTGAAAGATTCTTCTTTTATTTTTTCGTTACTCTTTATTTTTTCTTCCCAAGCTGGTTCAAAACATTTTGTCCCTTCTTTGTATAAAAGATGTACGGAATTCGCAAATTCAGCCAGATGAAGCGAGGCCGTGGCTGCGCTGTCGCCTCCACCTATGACAGCCACATCTTTATTTTTGAAAAACATTGCATCACAGATTGCACAATAGGAAATACCTCTGCCAATAAATTTTTCTTCATTTTCAATATCAAGCTTTCTTGGATTCATACCAAGCGCAAATATAATGGATTTGCATTCATATTTTTTGTCTTCGCCAATAAAAACAGCAAACCCGCCAGGAACATTATCAATGTTTTCCACTGTCGCAGATATTATTTCTCCTCCCAGAGCTGTTGCTTGTTTTTTAAAGCGTTCTGTTAATTCCTGTCCTGAAATTGATTCAAAACCAGGATAATTTTCTATCTGCCAAGCTTTTGTAATCTGTCCTCCGATTTCAGCTCCTATAACAAGATGTTTAATTTTATAACGAGATGCATAGATAGAAGCTCCTAGCCCTGCTGGACCTGCGCCGATAATAATAAGATCGTACATAATTTTATATTGCCTTTTTTAATATTTATCATTGTTTAGTAATTATAGTATAAATATGTTTTTAAACAAAATTTTAAAAAGCCTCGGAAAAATCCAAGGCTATTTTTAAAAATTTTCCTCTTTTACATTAAACTTTCCAGCTCTTTCTTGAGTATTTCTTTATTTTGCACGCCCGAAAATTCTTTTATAATTTTTCCGTTTTTGAATATTTTAAGAGAAGGAATAGACATAACTTCAAACTTTGAAGCAGCTTCTCCGTTTTCATCCACATTACATTTGCCTATTCTAATTTTTCCTTCCATCTCCTTGGCTAGTTCATCTATAATTGGTCCCATTATCTGACAAGGTCCGCACCAGGACGCCCAAAAGTCAACTAAAGTCACCTTGTCGTTTTTTATAACCTCCTGTTCAAAATTTTCATCAGTAAATTCTATAGCCATATAACTTAAATGATAAGCCTTGATAACCTTCATGAAAAAGATCACCCTGCTTATTTTTATTAATTATTATATTAATGTCCTTTTATAAATAACTAACAATTATTAGCATTAATAAAAAATTATCTTTATTTATTTACCCAACCTTCTGCCGCGACTCAGGAAATCATTGATAGCTATTTCGAACTCTTCTATTCCAAAATCAGGATAATATTTTTCTGAAAAATAAAGCTGAGCATTAGCGGTGTCCCACATCATAAAACCGGCACTTAAATGAGGCTCACCGCCAGTACGAATCATAAAATCAACAGCCGGCAAAGATTTGGTCATAAGATTTTCCTTTATCGTATCTGCAGAGATAGCTTCTGCTGGAATCTCCTTATTAATAATCTGTTTTATAGCACTAGCCATTTCATCATCACCACTGTAAGCCAGAAAAAAATTAAGAACATTCTGGGAATAGTTTTTAGTCGCTTCAAGGCAATCATATAAAACTTTTTTCAAAGAATCCGGAAACTGTTCTTCCCAATGGCCAATAAAATTTATTTTTACCTGATGTTTATGAATATCTTCACTTTTGAGCAACTTAGTAAAATGCTCTTCATAAATGCGCAATAATTCCCGGCTTTCTTCTATTGGACGCTTTTTGAGGTTTTCCAGAGATGAACCCCAAACAGAAAAACATTTTATCCCAAGATCAAGGGCCTTGCGCAAAAGTTTTTCAGTATTTTCTGCTCCAGCTTCATGCCCTTTCCAAGGTTTAAGGCCGTGTTCTTTCGCCCAACGGCGGTTTCCATCAGGAATAATAACAACATGATTTGGTAAACTATTTTTTCCATTATTTAGCATTGCGATACTATAAAAAATTACTTTTTTGGTTAAATTAAAAAAGTTTCATCAACTTTTAAATTATACCATGATTATAATATTTGATTAAGCTTCCCTATTTTCTAAATATTCCACTAATCCTGTCAGAAAATTTTTAGCTTCAGGAAAAAAAGCCATCTTTTTTATTTCCCTTTTTCCTTTTGCCAAATAGCCTGCTGACATTTCTTGAGCATATTCAAGCGCCCCTGTATTTTTCAAGATGTCCTGAAAAACCATAACTTCTTTACTGGTTATACCCTTTTTGCCTAAAATAAAGTCCAACTGCTTTTTTTGCCTGATATTTAACCACTTATAAGCCCTGATAACCATGATAGATTTTTTTCCTTCTTCTATATCTGATACGGATAATTTACCTGTTTTTTTCTTATTTCCAAAAACTCCCAGAATGTCATCCTGAATCTGAAAAGCAATTCCTACATTAATGGCATATCGACTCAAACACTGCATTAATTTCTTATTATTTTTGCCAGCTAATATTACACCCATACATAAGGGATTTTCAAAAGTATAGCGAGCTGTTTTATTGGCATACATAGCTAAAACTTCTTTTTCGGTAGCTTTTTTCCCCTGTGCAATTTTAACATCCTGTGATTGCCCAACTATTGTAGTTTCTACTATTTTCTGCATTTTTATCAAAGATTGTAATGTTGTCTTAATGTCAAATCCAGCTTCTAAAATTATTTTGTTGGCCATTGCATAAAGCATGTCACCGGCAATAATGGCGATTGAATTTCCAAAATGCTGTGCTTCTTCTGCGGGCATATTTTTTTGCTTTTTGCCAGCAAAGAAAGTTTGCAAAGTTTTTTCTCCGTGCCGCAATAGTCCCTTATCCATGATATCGTCATGGACAAGAAAAAACATGTGCAATAATTCTGCAGCTGCAGCAGTTTTTATTATTCTTTTCTTATTTTTACCGCCTGCCCCAAAATAAGCCTGGCACAAAAGCGCTCCGCGGATTCTCTTTCCTCCGGCTAAAGTTATTTTTTTAATTTGTTCTAGGGCTTCAGCGATAAGCACATCCTCTTTCCGCACATTTTTAATAAGACCATTAAATTGAAGTTTTAATTCATCGTCTATTTCTTTTTTCAGTTTTATTAAAGTTTCTTTAAAGTTCATAAAACTTTTTTATTTTCACTTTCCTATTATCCCAATTATCGAAAAGCAAGTCAATAATAAATAAAAAAGCAGGAATTAAATCTATTCAGATAACCCTGCTCTTTTTCATGGTATAATGCATTTTTTAATGCTTGTATTTACTGGGCGTTTCTGATGAAATGTGAGCCATTTCCTCAGACCTTTCTCCTTCCGACCCAACTATTTCAATAATTGCAAATGATCCACCCGACAAGGCTTTCTCTATCTGGCATTTAGCACAATCGCATTCTGCGCCCCCATTTTCTGCCATCTTGAAAATTCTGAAACCACTTCTGAGAATAATTTTAGTCCCTTTTTCCCAGAATCCGGTTCTTGTCCTGAATGAATTCCAGAGAATTGACTTTACCAAAATAACCGTCTCCATCTTTGTTTCTATTTCTTTTATCCTTGCTTTTAACCTCCATGAATCTCCTTGATAATTTTCAAGAGATTTTAAAATTTTCTCCGCTTCATCTGAAATTTTTGTCATGTAAGTTAATAAAGCCTTTTCATAATCACTTAATATTCCAAGCTGGACATCCCCCTCTTCTGGATGAAATTTAACATCTACGAAATCTCCACTTTTAAGTATTTTAAAAACTTCTAAGAGAAAATTTCCTTCTAAAGCCTTAGCTATTATTCCTTTTTTATTATCTCCTTTCAAAGTACACCTCCTTTATATCTTGTATATTTAGGTTTTTAACCCAATCTTCTGATTATACATAAAACACAAAAAAAGTCAACCACCGACTAGTATTATTATAATTTTCTTTATATAGTCAAATAAAAAATTTAGTGCTTATTTTTTATGTGTCCCTTAGTCGGCCCATCAAGCATAATTTTAAAATCTGCTGAAGTATAAGCACACCCTGGTTTTGGCCATTCATCATAATCAGCACAGCAGTCTTCGTCCATGTGATTCTTATTTTTTCTTGAGCTCCATCCCGGCTTGTCTTTTTCAGCGGGACAATGGGTACCTTTTTTAATATAATCTGACCTATTATTTTTGGGAGCAGAATTTATTGATTGATGATTGGCATTTTGGGATAATTTTCTTGCAGAATTTTCTTTTTCAATAGCCTCTCTTAATTCTATGATTCTATCCGGTTTTTTATTAAACAGTATCTTATCATCACTTTTATGTATAATATTATACTTCTTTGGATTATTGCCATATGTTATATAAGGAACAGAATACATATTTACTGTTTCATTTTTTACTGTTTTTTCTCCAATAATAACCTCCTGAAAATATTTCTCGGCCTGATTTAATGTCGTCACTGTTTTGACGCCTTCAATAAAATTTTCCTCAGCGAATGAAACATCAGACACTAAAAATCCTGCAAAAACACATGAAGTAATCAAAGAATATCTGAAAATACCATTTCGCATATATTGTAATAGATATGATTATTTTTATATTCTCCTAAAATATACATTATAATACATATTTGGCAATAAATTATTTTAATAAGATAAAGCCCTATTGATTGCTCAATAGGGCTCATGTTCTGATTTACAGAAAGTTTTCTTTTGTACATTTGCGGCTTATTACTGTTGTACATTTATATTTTTGTAGCAGACTAATGCTATCATTCTGAATTCGCTATTCAGATCTTTGTGGAATTTTTTAATTATTTCAGGAGGAATATTTTTCATGATTGATGGCATTATTTCACGGCAATGAGCCAGCACCATGCCTTTGAAATCTTCCGGACAATCATTAAAACGATCACTTAACTCATCAATGGATATAATCGTCTTTAAAACATTACTGTATTGGTTTCCGATAAGCCCATTGAATGTTTCGTCACAATTGTCAAATAAATCTTGAAGTTTTTTCAGTGATGTTTCTTTTTTGATCAACTGGAGAGCATAATGAGCATACAATGGCACAAAATGTTCTTCACATTCTTCATGAAGATTATCCAGCTGTTCAAAGGACTCGATTTTACTCAACAATTTGTCGTATGGATCAAAATAGAAATCTTCGAATTCTTCCGGACAGTCATTGAAATGTCTTTCGAGATCTTCAATTGATTCAACCGTATATAATAATTTCTGATACGGCCCCTGGAAAAGATCATTGAAAGCATCAGGACAATTTCCACGTCGTTCTTCAAGTTCTTCAAACGAAGTGATAGCATCCAAAAGTTCTCCGTAGCGCTGCTTGATAAGTTCATCGAATTGATCCTGGCCAAGACAATTTCCGTATTTCTCTTCCAGCTCTTCAAGAGAAGCTTCTTTCAGAAATTGCGGAAAAAGTTCCTTATACCTAGAAGTAATGGCTTCGTCAAATTCTTCAGGACAATTTTCATATCTATCTTCCAGTTCTTCCAAAGAAACTTCTTTCAAAAGTCGTCCATAAAATTCTTTAATAAGTTCATTAAATCTACCTGGATTAAGACCATTTCCAAACTCGTCTTCCAGCTCTTCCAGAGAGGCTTCTTGTAGAAATCGGGGGAAAAGGTCTTCATATCGAGCAATAATGATATCCTGAAAATTATCAAAATTCATGCTGTTGGCCTCTTTCACCTGTTCAATATCATTGATAACTGAAAGAAGTTCTTTTAGGCGAACACCGATAAGAAACTTAAATTGCTGGGGACATTTATCGTTTTGCCGACTAAGTTCTTCAAGATCCTGAATGTTAGCCAGAATATCCTTGAACCCATATTCTGATATTGGCTCATTTGATTTGGATGATGAAATCGGATTTTTTGTAATCGTTTTTGAGATTGGTTCATCAACAAAAAGATTCTCCCACCAGTTGTCCAGCCGCTCCAATAATCTTATTAATGCTTTTAACATATCTATATCCTGCCTCCTTTAAATGGTTTATTTTTTAGCTTGTAAAATAACTTTTGAACAATTTACTGTATCAAATTATTATTTATTTGTCAATTGTCCATAAATTGTTCATATATAACGTATCTAAATAAAGAAAAAGGGTCCTGTAGTTTTCTACAAGACCCTGCCTAATAATTTTTAGTTTACTTGAATTCCCTATGCCGACACTTCTTCAAACACTGCCTTGGTGTGTTCAGCGTTAGCGAATTTAGCATAAAAAAGACGAACATTCACGGTGCCTTTGGTCAGACTGAGTAAGGTTTTCGCCACCTTACCCAAATCAATCTTGTGCCGATTTACCATATTTCCGGCTACGCGCAGGAATTGATTTCCTATAATATCTTTCATGCTCTCGTACTTTTTGCAATCCTCATGGTTTATAAGGACAATAAGCTTAATCGAGTCATGTTTACTTAAAAACAGACTGATTATATCACTTACTACCTTAAACTCTTTGGGGAAAGTTTCGCGTTCGGAAAATGAAGCGGCCGCACCAGGTATGACTACCGGAATATATTGTCCTGATGCCAATCCCAATTCATTGTGGATAAATTGATCAAAGGCGTTTTGGAAACGCGGATCATTACAATGAATTACGATTGCTTCCGGATGACTTATGTTTAAGTCATATTCCTTGACCACTGACTGCATTTGTTCTTCATTCCTACCCTTACCGGACAAATTTGAATCACCATTGATTCCGCTTTCTAATGCTTTATTGTTTGCCTGTTGCCGGTTATTTTCTTTCCTATCGGGGAAAGGTATTGGCTTTTTTTCTAATGAGATACCACTTTTCCCTTTTTGATTTTTATCCATTTAACCCTCCTATTTCTTGATAGTAAAGTGCACGGGAACAGATTCGCCCCCGTGCACAAATTTCATCATCACGCCCTATCGAGCGTTATGATTTTTCACTTTTTTTCTTCAGATCCTGCATTTTTGTCGGCAACCATTGATAATGCTTCACCAATGTTTACGCCGGCTTTTTTGAACAGATCTTCCAGGTCAATACCTTGGGTTTTCAAAATTCTGACAACATTGGCTACTGTCTGAGGAACTATGCTTCCCATGGTCTGAAGACCTTCACCTTTTCCGCCCATATCAACGATTTTGATGTTGTCGATGCTGCCAAAAGGTAAGGCCACGCTCTTGAAAATCGATTCTCCGACTTTGGCCAGTGCTTCTCCACCTTTGTCTACCAGGGCCGGCAAGCGGTCGAGGATAATAATCAGACGCGAGGCATCATTCATTTGAGCCAATGCTTCAGCCATGGCCTTGGTACCAGTAGCTTCAGCGGTAAGTTTCTTTTCCACCTTGGCCGCTTCGCCTTCCGCCGATGCCATCAAAGTAGCTCTGATCTTATTGGCTTCACCTTCGCCTTCCATTGTTTGTGAAACCTTATCAGCTTCAGCTTTGATTTGAACTTTTTTGGACTCGCCTTCCGCTTCCGTAATTGTGGCTTGCTTATTTGCATCAGCGTCAATAAGTTTTTTCTTCTTGGCTGCTTCGGCCGGCATAACAACGGTGGCTTCGAGTTCTTTCCCTACCCTTATAACTTCTTTTTCCTGCACATGCGTCTGGGCTTCTTTTTCTGCCGCATCACGTTCAGCTTCCTTGACTTTGAGAACTTTTGACTGATCAGCCAATTCAATATTTTTTGCCATCTCTGCTTTGGCATTTGCAGTTTCAGTAATGACTTTCATATCGGCAATTTTTACATCGCGGTTCTTATTTGCTTCCGCGACCTTGGCTGCATTTTCAGCAGTAACTATCGACGCATCACGTTCGGCATCAGAGACTTTAATTGTTGATTCTCTTTGCGCCTCAGCAACTTTAATGTCTGCATCACGTTTAGCTTCGGCCACTGTCTGTTTGCCCAGCGAATCAATGTATCCGTACTGGTCATTGATATCCTGGATAACCAAAGTGATGATGCGCACGCCAAGAAGCTTTAATTCGGCGCCGGATTCTTCCAGAACTTTCTTATTGAATTCGTCACGCCGTCTCAGTAATTCCTGGATATCCAGTTTACCGATAATTGACCGCAAATGACCTTTCAGGATGTTTTGGATAAATTTGTTGATTTCTTCTTCAGATTTTCCCAGAAATGCTTGTGCAGCATTGACCAAGTCTTCGAACTCAGTCGATAACTTGCAGGTTGCCACACCTCTGACTTCAACTTTTACGTTATCTTTATTGGGAATAGATGATTCGTTTATTTCCACCTGAAAGGCGGATGTCGACATTTCCTGGTAATTTTCTACGAATGGGATTTGTACCTTGCCGCCGCCACATACTACCTTAAATCCGAGTGAATATTTTTTGTTTTCAGGAGCGGGACCGGTATATGTATATTGTCTTCCATAAAAAACACCGACTGCATTTGGCGGAATTTTTTTGTATCTGCTTGCGATGTACTTAAGAGCAAGTATGATACCCACAACAACCAACAAAATCATGCCCGGAACAAACGCCTTACTTACAATACTTGATAAAATTTCCATGAATTCTTTCCTCTCTTTCGTTTGATTTTATAATTTGGGTTTATGCTACTTATTATACAGTTTTCACTGTAAGTTTTCCGCCAACAACCTTTTCAACGATAACTGTTTTGTCTTTATCTATCGGTTTACCGTCATTGGAACAGGCCATAAACGTACAGTAACGTCCATTCATGGTCATTCCTACTTCTCCGATGGCGCCTTGATCAATAGGCGTAACAACCGTAGCTGTTAATCCTACCGCGTCAGAAGTATTAACTACCGATGAGCCTTGCTGTTTGTAAATTGCTTTATAAACAAGCCACATTACGATAGCAAAAAAAACTCCTGAGCTTGCGCCGACAAAAGATGCATTTGGATACGACAAATCATAGTAACGAGCTACCGCACCTGCGGCACCAAAGGTCATTATGAATGTCGATATCACCTTCATGGAAAAAATACTGACCGTTGATTCGCCACTTCCGCCGGCATCATGACTTACGTCATGATCATGATCCATATCATGGTCACCGAAAATGTGGGATCCAATGGTAAGTAATAATCCTGACAACGCAATTGCAACAAAAATCAACATAAAAAACCCTCCTTTCTTTTTCTCTTTATTCGTTGTATTTTGTTTGTAAAAATTTAATTGTAAAACAACGCTATTGCAAAAATTATTGCAACCTTCTTGTATAGCAGATAAATATAATTTTGTCAAGTGGTGAAAGTATTTTATTATCATTTTCTTTGCAATAAAAAATAAGGCTCAAGCAAGCCTTATTTTTATCGCGTACACTTCGCACTCACTGGTTGGAACCAAATCATGAGAGAATTGGTTAAATGGGATAAACTTAAGAAAGGTATCAACCCTTTTATTATTGAAGATTTATTAAAGGCTAGAGAAATAAATAAGGCAAGGGGTTAGCCTTGCCTTGTGGAAGATTTGTCTTTTTCCCTCTCTGCATTCATTTTATTTGCTCTCACATGAAGAGCCTCCGCTGGAGTAATTTTTTGTTTAGCAAATATGTTTATTATTTTGGTTGCAGCTTTCGCGGCGGAGAATGATTTGGCCGCTTCTTTATAAACAAAACTGCCGTCTTCTTCTTTTTTGAAATTCTTCTTTTGATCGTCGGGAACTTTTTCGAAAGAATCAAATTGCTTCGGTTTAAACATTTCAGACATATTTTTTGATTATTTAATATTTATATCTTTATTCTAACACCTAACAACAAACGCGCAAGATTATAAAAAATATAAATTGGTTCCAACTACTCCCCTAAGGTATAAAAAAATAAGGCTCAAGCAAGCCTTATTTTTATCGCGTACCACCACGGGGAATCGAACCCCGGTTACCAGGATGAGAACCTGGCGTCCTAGCCGCTAGACGATGGTGGCATTTGCATGAATTTTATAATACCAATCTTTTCAAATTAAGCAACAGAAACAAGCTATTCTCTGGCTTCTGAGAATGTAAAATAATTTATAAAAATTTCTACAGCCTTACAAATGGTTTCTTTTTCCATTCCTTGTTCTGTCTACAAAGAAGTTTTTTGGCTTGAGTAGGATCAGCTATTATCTTTTCAACTATTTTCTCCATCCTCATCCCTTGCGAACCTTTAACTAGGACAAAGTCTCCTTCTTTTATAAACTGGGATATTTTTTCGGCAGCTTTTTCCGGATCATCAAACCGCAAAATATTTTGCTCAGGAAATCCTAGCGTAATCAATTGGCCGACTGTGTGCTGCATTCTATTACCAACAGCTATAAAAGCATCTATGTTTTCTGAAAATATTTTTTTGCCAACTTCCTTATGGCCTGATTCTGTTTGATCACCAAGTTCTAACATATCCCCAAGAACAGCTATTTTTCTTTTGGCTCTAAGCTGGCCAAGAACTCCCAGCGCCGCAATTGTAGAAATGGGTGAAGCGTTATACGTATCATCAATTATGTAGCTGCCTTTTATGCCTGGAAGAAGATTGAGCCTACCTAAAGGAGCACGAAAAGATTCTATAGCCTGTGCAATATCAACTAAATTCATTTTAAATATTATTCCGACACTCACTGCTGCTAAAGCCGGATATACATAATGTGATGCTAAAAGATTTTTAAGGCGGATAGGAATGTTTTTACCGTCATAATTGAGCTTGAAGCTTATGCCTTCAGGACTCTCGTTTTCATAATTATAAATCAGATTAGATCCATTGACAGTGGCGTTTTCATTTAAACCATACGTTAGAACATGTGCCTTGGTTCGATTGGCCATTTCCATAACAAGTTCTTCATCGGTATTTAAAATTGCATATCCATCAGGGTTTAATGATTCAATAAGTATTCTTTTTTCTTTAGCAATGTTTTCAACTGTATTAAAAAACTCAATATGGCTCAAAGAAACGTTTGTAACAACTCCTACCATAGGATGTATGAATGACATGAAATATTTCATGTCATCTGGGCGATCGACTCCGAGTTCAAACACTAAAATTTCCGGATAAAATGGAAACACCAATATGAAAATCCATTTAAAAAATACCCATATCCATTTGAAAATATTTTTATTGCCGCTTTCGGCTCCAATAATTGTTAATGGAATTCCAATTTCATTATTATAATTTTTCTGATTTTCACGTACATTATATCTATAGGAAAGCACCGTAAAAATAGCTTCTCTAGAAGAAGTTTTTCCAACTGATCCAGTAATAGCCACAATTTTAGGCTTATGACGCTTAAGAACGGCAATAGCCATGAGACGCAGTATTTTTTCTAAAAATATTAGCTTCTTTGACTTCATAATAAAATTTAATCGCTTGATGTAATAACTTTTTCTCTTGATTCTTTCTTGTCATTTTTTTCAGTTGCCTGGTTTACTGGCTGTGAAACTACCTGATTTGGTGGCCATTGTATTGGCGCCATTTTTGCTAGTGGACTTGATTCTGGATTTTCTGTAGGCGATACTTTGTAATATTTAAGCAAAAACTTCATAACCTGTCCAAATGCTGGTGCAGCTGAAGATTCTGCCCATTGTACATCTCTGGGATTTACAATTTTTACTAAAACAACAAATTTAGGATCATCTATAGGTGCATATCCAGCAAAAGAACCTATGTTCATACCTTCTTCATATCCTTTTGAACCAGATTTTGCAATCTGGGCTGTTCCCGTCTTCCCTCCCACAAGATAACCTGGAACATCGGCACGTTTTCCGTGGCCTTCAACCACAACGCTTCTGAGCATTTTTGATATCTGCTCAGCCGTACTTTCTGAAATAACTTGCCTTACCTCTTCAGGCTTAATTTCTTCTTCATGCCCGTCGCTATAGCGTAACCTATCAACAATCTGCGGTTTCATTAGAACACCCTTATTGGCAAATACGGCGTACCCGGAAATTAGTTGCAAAGGAGTTACAGAAATACCCTGCCCGAAAGATGCAGTAAAAAAGTTAATGGTTATTTTTGGATTATTTAGATTTTTTATATTTCCAGGAACTTCTCCAGGCAATTCTATGCCACTTTTTTCCCCAAATCCAAACCTTTGTATATAATCAGCAAATTTCTTATTGCCAACTAATTTTTCAATATATATTACTCCTGTATTCAGTGATTTTTCTAAAACTTGAGTCATTGTCTGCACTCCATTAGCTTTCATGTCAGAATTATGTATACTATACCCTGCTTCTTTAACAACTCCTGTATCTGTATAAGTAGTATCTGGATTAATTTTTCCGCTATCTATTCCTGTTGCTACAGTAAAGGCTTTGAAAACTGAGCCTGATTCATATGGTTGACTGACAGCAGAGTTGACGAATCTGGAAATATCTTCTGTCTTTGAGAATTCATTGGGATTAAAACTTGGTTGGTTTGCCATAGCCAATATCTTTCCAGTTTTAGGATCCATAACTATAATAGTCCCGCTATCTGCCCTAAAACCTTCAACTGCTTCCTTTAATATTTTTTCCACTTCAAATTGAACGGTATGATTTATGGTTAAAATAAGATCAGGACCATCTTTTTTCTCCTGCAGTTTTCGTTCACTCATAGGTATCCACCTTCCACGTGAATCGCTTTCCTGCGAAAGTGAGCCTGACTCTCCGCAAAGTTTCTTTTCCCAATAAGCTTCAAGCCCATACATTCCGCGTTGCTGTTCACCATCTGATCCGACAAACCCAATAACTTGGGCAGCCAGTTCTTTAGCCGGATAATATCTAAAGCTCTCTCCCAAAAAATATACCCCGGCTATCTTCGCCTCTTGTATTTTTCTAACTTCATCATCAGAAAGTTTATGTTTGAGTATTTCAAACATATCATTAGGATCACTGCTTAATTTATCTTTTATAAAATCTTTATCTAATCCTAAAATATCAGATAATTTTTCACTTGCTTCATTCACATTTTCAATTTCTTTAGGAACTGCATAAGCCATTTGAAGCTCTTGATTTACAGCTATTGGATAAAGCTGATTCTCATCTTGTAAAAAAACCTCTCCGCGCTTAGCTAAAAGTTTAGTAGTACTTTTATGCTGGTTTTCAGCCAATTCTAAATAGGTAGAATGCCTATTCACCTGAAGAACAAACAATTTTGCTAAAATGCAAAAAGCTGTAAAAAAGATAAAAAAAATTAAACAATATATTCTCCAATTATTTTCTCCACAATCAGCATACGGCATTTTTTGTTTTATTGTTTTTGTCTTATTCATAGCCATCGAGTCCAAAAATAATCTAAGCTTCTCAATTTTTACTGCCCTTTGAATCATTGCCATAGGCAACTGAAGAATTTTCTTCGAGATATTTTACACTCGAGACATTAATCATGCCAGCACTCTTGGATTCTTCTTCGATACGATACAATGATTTCAATTCGGCCTCTTTTATTCTTAGAGATTCTTTAATTTTCTCCTGCTCAGCAATTTCTTTTTCCACTTTGCGTATTTCAATGCCTTTGACAGCCGTCTGATTTATAGAATAAACATAGAATAATCCTGAAAATACAGCACATGCAAAAACAATAAACACTGGGTTTATAAATCCCGCTGTGTGTGATTTTAGCGCCTCAATAGGCTGCCAATTTGTTTGTATTTTTCTTTTTATTTTTGGTTGCCAATTTAAGGGTTTTTTCCTTATGACAACAGTTCTATTGATCATTTCTCATGGATCCCCCCAGAGAAATAAATGGATTAAATTTTTTCTATCACTCTTAGTTTTGCACTGCGAGCGCGATTATTGATTTTAATCTCGCTATAGCTTGGTGCAATAGGCCTATGATTGACTAACCTGGCAATTGGATTGATATGGCATTGGCATACCGGAAATTCCGGCGGGCAAATGCATCCCCTAGCATTTTCCCTGAAAGCATATTTTACCAATGAATCCTCACCAGAGTGAAAGGTGATTATTGCAAGCCTTCCTTGTGGCTTTAGCACTTCTATTGCCTGGGAAAGAAACGAATCAAGAGATTCCAACTCACGATTCACTTCTATCCTTAGCGCTTGAAATGTTTTTGTTGCATAATGTATTTTCTTCCGTTTATATATATCAGGAACCGAATGCCCTATTATTTCGACAAGTTCTGATGTCCAGTTTAGCGGTTTTTCTCTGCGCCTAATAACAATATTTCTGGCAATTGAACGGGCATATTTTTCATCGGCTAAATACTTGAGTATTTTTTCCAGTTCTTTTTCTGTGTAAGTATTCAGAATTTCGGCTGCTGTAATTCCCTTAGTCATATCCATACGCATATCGAGGGCTGAATCGTTTCGGAAACTTATTCCGCGCTTCGCATCTTCCAGTTGATCAGATGAAATTCCCAAATCTGCCAGAATTGCATCGACTTTTTCTATTTTTAAATTAGCTAAAATATTTTTTAAATTCGCAAAATTGTCATTTACCAGGTATATATTTTTCGATTCTTTTATTTCGGCAAACCTTTTTATCGCCTGGATATCCTGATCTATTGCAATCAATATTCCGCTATCTCCTATTTTCTCAATAATTTTAAAACTATGTCCTCCTCCTCCTAATGTTGCGTCAACTACAATCATTCCTGGTTTTAAATTGAGGGCTTCTATTGCTTCTTTCAATAAAACTGTCTTATGAATAGGCATATTTAGTAGATTCCCAGTTTGCCAAGCTGTTCTGCGATTTCATCGGTATTTTTTTCGGCGCCTGTTTTATATATCTTCCACTTCTTTTCATCCCAAATTTCCAATCTATTGAAAAGTCCCGCAATCGTAACTGAGCGTCCAAGCCCTGCATATTCTTTAAGATATTCCGGCAGTAATACTCTGCCTTGGCTGTCTATGTCACTTTCAATTGCGCCAGCCAGCATTAAACGCACAAAACTTCTGGTAGTTGATTCGCCCATTGGCAATGTCCCTAATTTTTCCGCTAAATCTTTCCATACTTTAGCTGGATACACAAATAGGCATTTGTCTAAACCGCGAGTGATTACAACCTTGCCTCCCAATTCTTTTCTGAATTTTGAAGGAAGCGCTAAGCGCTTTTTTGGATCTATGCTGTGTTGATACTCTCCGATAAACATATTGTTATTCAAAATACCGATTTATTTTTGGGAGCACAAAATCATAACTACCCCTTTATAGCAATTATTTTTTTATTGTAATAATATGGGGATGCGATTTCTACAGATACAATATTTGTTTGCGTATTTGTAGTTTTTAATCGCAACATGTATTACATCGTATTCACCACTTTATTCCACTTTACTACATTATGATGTAATTTTACTCCACCAATCTACATACGTCAACACTTTTTTAACAATAAAAAAATGGCTTTAATAAGCCATTTTTAAAAAGTTATCCACAGTTTTTTTCTATAAAAAATCTATTCTTCTATTTCTTTCATTTCTTTACCACAGCAGACCAAAACACCGCCACCAACAGTGATAACTTCAACTTCATTTCCGCAAATTTCGCAGCGATATATTTCGCCTATTTTTTCGACTGCCATAATATTATTTTTTAAAAAATTATTTGTACGATTTATTTTTATTTTTCAGATATGAATAATATTCTTCGTTATTGCTGTTTTTTATTGAATATTTTTCAATCGCTTTTTTACAAGCTCTTTCGCCAATTTCTTTCCTTAAATTTTCATCAATAACAAGCCTCTCTATTTTTTCAAACCATTCTTTTTCTCCACTCGCAACAAAGCCATCAATTCCATCCTTAATTGCTTCTCTGAAAGTCTGAGTTGCTGCTGCTATAGTTGGAATTTTCATTATTCCAGCTTCAAAAAATTTCAGTTCTGAACGAGCTTCGCAAAACGGATTCCCGATTTCCAGTGGCGCTAAATTAATATCCACATTGGCAATATTGGCAAAATGTTTTTCTCTAGGAACAAAAGACAGCCTTATTGTCCTACTGGAAAATTTATTAAGCCCATTCTCTATATCCAGCGGCCCTGCTAAAAATAATTCGACATTTTCATATTTTTCCATGATCTGTATCAATGGCCCAGTGATAGTTGCGAAATCTTTATTATGGCTGGATGTTCCGCTGAAATAACCTATCCTAACAGCTTCGTTAGCCTTTAGCTTAGTTAGCTTTTTAGCTTCAAGGATTCCAGCAGCTATTTCAATATCTTTTTCAGAAAGCTTATTGGAAACAACAAAAACTTTTTTGCCATATTCTTTTATTTTTTCCGCCAGAAAAACAGTTGAGGTTGTACAAACTTTAACATAAGGATCTCTAAGTATTTCTCCGCCTATTCCATTTTCAAAAAATTTCTTTTCAAATTCATTGGCATTTTTGAAAAAGTCCTGCTGTTTGATATATCCGGGATCAAAAAGCAGATCATCAGTTTCAAAAATAATTTCCTTATTTTCTTTCTTAAGCTTCTTTATAAATTTTTGGATTTGCGGAATATAGGAAACCTTGTGAAAAACAAAAATGTTGAACTTGTCCGCACAGGACATCAGCATTGGATGTTCCTGGACAACAGAAGAGCATTTAAGCCCATGTAGACTCAATTCCTCTGCTACATTAAGCACGCGATAACGTGAGCTATCCCCCACTATTCCGCTGGAAATGAACAATACGTCGCCTGATCCAGCAGGATGCAACATTGAAAAGAAAACCTTTATAATCTTTTTCAGCCCATAAAAAAACCCTTCTTGCCCGAAAATGGCTCTTATTTTTCCTAAATACCTTTTAAGCATAAGATTTATTCCTTTATAAATTACAGGAATCGCCTTGCAATTTCAAGGCTACCTTTAAACTTTTGGAATGATTCAATTTTACCTTAAAAATTTTTTAAAATCAAAAAGGATGGCAAATCCCATCCTTTTTATTAGCAAGTCTTTTTTATCTTGAGTTAATGAATAGGAATTACGGTTTTAGTGGAAACATTATTTCCCTCGTTGCTTTCATTAACATCATCATCAGTATCAACAACAACTTTGGTCGCATAAGTTGACCATCCACCATAAGTATACTCGCAAGAAACATCCTTGCTTTCTCCAGCTTTCAATTCATCAATTTTGCCATCACAAGAAGCCGAATAGGCATTTGACCACCATTCCCATTTAAAGGAACCAGCGTTTGTTTGGCCCTTATTTTTAATGGTAATTTTAACTTTGAATTCTTCCCCCATTACCGGGTCATGATTAAAATCATATTCACTGACAGACAAATCAGCTTTTCCATGAATAGGAACAACTTGTTTTTTGGCAACATTATTATTTTCATCGCTTTCATCTACATCATTCTGGGAATCAACAATAGCTTTTGTCGCATAATCTGACCAGCTTGAATAAGTATAATTGCATTGGACAGTGTTGCTGCCGCCAGCCTGAATGGCTGATACTTTCTTCTTGCATATCTGTTCAGAAGCAGTTGCCCACCATTCCCAATAAAATTCTCCTGACGCAGCTTGCCCTTTATTGGCAATTTCCACTATAACAACAAATTCAGATCCCATTTTTGGTTCTTCACTAAAAACATATTTTTCACGTAGAGATCAGCCTTTTTAACCTCTACAGGTACTGCCGTGGCTGTTCCATTAGCCGGAGGATTTACATTTGGAGTAATTTCCTTTGCAACTTCTTCATTTGCAGGTGTGTTATTTTTAACAGTTTCATTTTCCTTTTGGGAATTTTTAATCAAGCTATTAACAAAAAGAGTGGCTAATATAATAACTGCTGCAGATAAAATAATTATTATAAATATTAAAATTTTCTTTGAATTAGGCGCTTTGCCTGATTCATTATTGATATTGGATACATTTTCTTGTTCCATATTTTTATAATTTAATATTTAATTTATTCTATTTTAGCTTATCTTACTGGGTTTGTCTAATTTTATTTTTCTGCCTCTTGTATAAAAAAATAGCATAAACAATGACTAATATGGCTACATTCGGAAAAAATATAATTGGATTGCCCCAGCCGATTCCATCAATCATAAAATCAGATATTGGCCAGAGAAACGGGGTCGGAAAAAAATCAAAAGAATGGCTGGGAATATCTATTAAAATGTGAAGCCCCCAGGCGCCCAAAATCCAGTATGGTTTTTTGCGTATAAGCCAAACAGCAAAAAATGTCGCAAAAAAAATAATCAGGCTATGGGTAATGCCATAGAGAATATGCACATACCCTGGGATAAGGCTTTGATCCATATGCCCTTTGGAAAAATCTATTTCTTGAGCAAATCCCAGTATCCTAGCAGCCATAAAAATTCCAAAAGAAAAAATATCAGGACTTATTCCAATTAAAAAAGCTTTTATATAATCTTTGGCATTTTTTCTGCCAAAAGCTATGCCCCCGTAAAGACCGTGGGAAATTATATCCATATTATTTTTGTGTCCTAAAATTATTTAAGGAGCACTCCCCCATCAGCAACTATAATCGATCCTGTCATATATGAAGATGCTTCGCTTGCCAAAAATAAAGCTATTGTTGCCATTTCATCAGGTTCGCCCATTCTTTTCATCGGTATAGACTTGGCAAAATCACTGGGATCAACTTGGCTGGTTCCTTCTGTTTGCACTCCGCCTGGAGCAATAGCATTAACTCTTATTCCCTTATCAACTAATTCCAGCGCTAAGTTTTTAGTAAACCCCCATACTCCATGCTTTGAAGCATCATAAGCTGCCAAACCAACCATACTTGGATGCAAGGCATCTATTGAAGCTATATTAATTATATTTCCTCCACCATTTTTTATCATTATTTTAGCAGCTTCTCTCGAGCACATAAAAACACCGCGAAGATTAACCATCTGAACTTTATCCCATTCTTCCACGCTCATATCCATAGCATTAGCAAAAGGGAAAATTCCGGCATTGTTAATCATGATGTCAATTTTTCCAAAGTTTTTTTCAGTTTCATTTATCAGGTTTTTTACATCTTCTTCAAGACTAACATCAGTTTTAACAAAAATAACCTTAACTCCAAATTCTTTGGAAACAAGACTGGCTTTTTGATTGCCAGCTTTCTCGTTTATATCTGCTATAACAACATCTGCTCCTGCTTCAGCAAACCGGCGCACTATTCCATAGCCTATACCCAAGGATCCACCCGTAACAATCACTGATTTGCTTTTAAAATCAAAAATTTCTTCAATCTTTTTATTCATATTTTTTAATTATTTAATTTATTATTTTATTTTTTCTGCATTTCCTACAATAATATTTATTTTATCATATCACTTCATAAAACACATCCTTTCTTTCAATAATAACTTTCCACTGGTTCTTTTTAGCCACACGATAGAGTTTTTTATTGGGATTAAAACATATGGGCTTGCTGACTACTTTGAACATCGGAATATCAGACTCGGTATCTCCAACAGCTATGGAATTTTTGATAGTTAATTTTTCTTTTTCTATAACTCTTTGCAGAACTTTAGCTTTATTGCTTATCATCTCTCTATGCATTATCGCGCCAGTAAATATTCCTTTTTCGTTCACTTCATACATCCTTCCATATGCTTTATTAAAACCCATACGTTTACAAAATTCATCCACTATTATTTTAGGAGAATTAGAAATAGCCAACAGAAAATAATCTTTTTTCTTAAGCTCTTGGATTAAATCTCTGGTATATTGATAAGTCTGGCTTCTTTTAGCAGCTATGACTTTTTTAGAAATTTTTATAAAATCATTATATTTAACTCCTTTTATGTTAAGCTCAAACGCCCTAACCACTCTATCTATATATTTTTCATATGAATCTTTCCTGTTAAGCCAGTTTTTGTGCTGTTTAGAATAATATTTTTTAGCAGATGATTTAAACAGCCCAGCCTCAATCAATGCTTCAGTTATTTCTATTAAAAGACTAGACCTGAAAATTGTTCCATCTATATCAAATATTGCAATTTTTTTCATATTTCCATTTTAAATTTTAAGCTATAGGCTTATTTCTACTTTTTCACCATTAACCGCTTCTCCGGAAATTATTTTTTTAGCAATAATTCCTTCAACTGTATCTTCAATATATCTGTTTACTGAACGCGCTCCGAAAATTGGATTATACCCTTTTTGGATTATGTCATTAATAACATTTTCACTAAAAGTTATTTCTATATTTTTTTCTTTAGCTACACGACGTGCAAATTTATCTAATTGAAGACGTACAACGCTTACTAATTCCCGGCCATTGAGTGGACGGAAAAATATAACGCCATCAAAGCGATTCAAAAATTCGGTGCGAAATATGTTATTCTCAATTACGTAATCTATGATTGCCTCTTTTATTTCCTCTGCTGGAATATTTTCTTCAACCATTTTTTTAATCAATGATGCACCCGCATTAGATGTTGCAATAATCATGGTATTAGTAAAATTTATTTTTTCTCCGAAGGCATCTGTAACAAATCCTTCGTCAAGAATTTGAAGAAATATGTCTAAAATTTCAGGATAAGCTTTTTCTATTTCATCTAAAAGCAATAAAGAATAAGGATTGTCTTTTATTTGCGTAACTAACCTCCCCGGCTGATTAAGCTGATTCGATCCCAATAAACGATCGATTGAATTGGGCATTTGAAATTCGCTCATATCTAAGCGAACTATTCTTGATTCATCCCCGAAATAAGCTTTTGCCAGAGCTTTAGCAGTTTCTGTTTTACCGACTCCAGTCGGTCCGAGAAAAAGAAAGCTTCCTATAGGTTTTTTTGAATTTCCTATTCCACTACGAGATCTTCGAAAAGCTTCAGCTACATGGTTTATAGCTTCTTCTTGGCCAATAACCTGTCGATGAAGCGTATCTTCAAGGTTTAATAGTTTTTTTCTTTCTTCGCCCTCAACCTGTCCGTGCTTCACTCCGGTTTTTAACGTCAGATAATCATTGACTGTTTTTTCAGTAATAAATTGTTCATCAGACTTTTTTTCCCAAAACATAAGAACATTCATTGCCAAATCCAATGCACGTTCAGGCAATGGAAATTCCCAATTATATCTACTACTGTTAGTTATGATTTCCTTTATAGATTTATAGGTAAATATTATCCTTTTATTTTCATATCTTTGCATTTGAAAAAGCAAAATTGCCGCTGTTTCATCTTCAGATGGCTCACGCATTTCAATAACCTCAAAATATTTTATAATCTGATCATGTTTCTCAATTAAGTGATGGTATTCTTTAGTGGTTGATGTGGCAATTATTTGAAAAGTTGGAACCTCGAGAAACTCACTAATAACCGCTGAAATGTCTGGATGAAAAGTATTAACTTCCTTGCCTATAAAATTTTCCATATTTTCAATAACCAAAACAACATTACCTGCATAACTAGCTTCATGAAAAAGCAAACGCATAAAATTCTCTACATCTTCTCCCTTGTTTATAGCATCAGAAATAGCCCGGCCTAAATCCAGCAGAAGTATCCTAATATCCTCTATTTCTTTTTCTTCATCTATTCGTATATTTCGTGCCAATGAATGAATGAGAGTTTTCTTGCCAACTCCAGAATTACCGACTATTAATACGCAATTCTGATCCGGCCGCTGAATAATCATTTTAAGAATTTCATATTCTTCATTCCGTCCAATAAGTTCTGTCTTGCCGTAATCAGTCCAATCGCTTTCTGATAAATCCTTACAATATTTGTCTAAGTTAACGGTATAACCATAATGCCAATGCATTCCAATTGGCCTTATTTTTTTTAAATTTTCTAAACGCCAAAATCTTCCTGAATTGTTTTTTTTCTCTTCATCTAAAAACTCATGCCTTATTAAATATTGATAATCTTTTTGCGTAAGCCCTCTGGCTCTAAGAAAATCATCCAATAATTTTTCATCACTCATTATTTCTTTTGGAAATCTTTTGCCAACTATGCCAAGCCTTCCGCATATCCTTTCAAATGATTTGTGCTTTAAAAATTCATCAGGCCCCATTTCCGTTGCTACAATTTTTGTGTCATTAAGATAGCAATAAATTGAAAAAATTATCCAACCTAAAACAAAACCGCCTGAAAAAAACGGGTTAATAAGTCCCTTTATTGAGAATGCAAATAAAAACAAGAAGAATAACGGGGCGCTGATCCAGATAAAGTTAATTACTATTCCAAAAAATATAACTGCAATAAATAATGCTATTCCAAAACAAATTATTACCAAGCGGACTATTATGCCAATGAAGCGAGAAATTATATTCTCAATTATAATCTCAAGTGTCCTAAAGGGATGCAATCCGCGCCAGCTTTGTATAGAAACGTCCCGATGCCAAGGATAAACCAACGTTTTTAAAAGTCGGAATATGGAGAAATTCCTAAAAACAAAAAACAGAAAGTTTTTCCAAATTTCCAATAGCTCCCAAACGCCTTGACTGTAATACCAATAAAAAAAATTAGGCTTTTTCATTGCTAGTTTTTGTTTTGATTTACTTAATTTTACATCATAAAAAATCGCTTTGCAAATATGAAAATAACGGGTATAATCGAAACAATGAAAGATTTAAAATTGTCATCAAAAGATTACCAATTTTTTCTTTTTAAGGCCCTGTTTTGGTTAGGCGCAGCCTGGATTGGTTTCATAGCCGCATTAGGAGGTTTTTTTTATGCGCCTTATTTATGGATTTTGATTGTTATTCTAGGAATCTTTCTGTTTTATTATTTTATATTAAAAAATGGATATTCTGTAATTATTTCCCGTGAAATGCTGGCAATAAGCATGATATCAATTCTTACGGTAATCTTATTTTCTTATTTTTCAACTCCCACTATTTTTTCAGGCAGGGATCAGGGATCTATTAGCGAAGCTGCTATAAGATTAGTTCAGAATCATACTTTTGAATTTTCAACTCCTGCTAGCACGGAATTTTTTAAAATTTATGGACCAGGCCGAGCACTCAATTTTCCTGGTTTTTATTATTCCAATGAAGGTAACCTGACAACTCAATTCCCCTTGGTTTACATAGTCTGGCTAGCACTTTTTTATTCTCTTTTTGGAACCATCGGATTCATAGTGGCTAATGCTATTTTGTTTTTTATTTTTATTCTTTCTTTTTATTTACTTGCCAGGCTATTCTTAAGATTTCCCTATGCTTTATTAACACTAACTTTTACCTTAACTTCTTTTTCTTTCATGTGGTTCTCAAAATTTACGCTCAGTGAAAACATGGCATTGTCTCTTTTATGGCTATCCATATTGTCATTGATGCTTTTTCTGAAAAACTTTAGAAGATTTTATTTTTACGTATTCCTTATGTCTTCAACACTTCTTTTTTTCACACGCATTGAAGGAATCGCTATTATGATTGTTTCTGCAATCATAATCCTATACAATAGTGCTGTCAGAAAATTCATAAAAGAAAAAATTTTCCTGAGGTTCTTTCTGCCAGTAATATTTTTTACCATAATTTTTATAGCAAATATTTTCAGGGATTTCAGTTTTTATCACGAGGTTGCAAAAGTATTTTTATCCCCTTTTATTTACTCTCAAGACAGATATGCCGACGTACTTAAAGATATCGTTTTGCCAGCTTTTTATATTGAAAAGTTGTTCTTAATATACGGATTAATAGGTTTTTTTATAGTCGGAGCTATTGGCATATTTTTTTTCATTTGGAAAAAAGAGTATTATAAGCTTATCCCTCTTTTTATAGCCCTGCCTACTTTTATATATTTCTTTGATTCTCATATAACTAATGATAACCCTTGGATGCTCAGGCGATTTATGTTCTCTCTTTTGCCTATCGGAATTTTCTATTCTGGACTAATTTTGGGACGAGGCTTGGAAAATATGAAAAGTAAAAAAATCTTTATTTTTTCAGGCATTATTTCTATATTGCTTATTGTCAACAATTTTCCACCATTTTTAAAATATCTAACTTTTTCAGAGAATCAAGGACTTGATAAGCAGACAGCAACATTCGCAAAAAATTTTTCCTCTCATGATCTCATCCTTATGGACCGTGAAACAACTACTGATGGTTTAAATATGATTAGCGGACCCCTTAGTTCAATTTATGGGAAAAATGCAGTATATTTTTTCAATATAAATGATCTGGCAAAATTAGACCTAAAAAAATTCAGTAACACATATCTTGTTGCTCCAAATAAACAGGTGCCTTATTATTTAAATAGTTCAATAGCCAATAGGCTTGTACCAGAAAATGAATATAATTTTACTTTTTTAAAATTAAAAGCAAATCAGAATGATGGCGTCAAATGGCCAGAAAAAGAAGAGATTTCGGCAAGCGGTAAAATATTTAAAATTAAAAACAATTAAATATTATGTTTGATTTAACTGAAGAAATAAAACTTGAAAATTATTTGCGCAAAAAATATTTGATTGCTAAGTTTTTCTTATATTTGTTTTTTCTGATAGGCACACTTTTTATATTGAACCGAATTATTTTTCCTCTCATATCATTTTCTTTATCTTTTGACAATATAAACTCTCCTAAAAATACGCTGGACTTATCCAGTACAATGTCCCAAGCTGAAGCAATAAAAAAAGGCTTTGTCAAAAATAATGAGGATATGATCTTTACTGCAAGTCCCTTAGGAAACTTCTCTTATTCCACTATTAAATTAAAGACAAGCAAGGATTCTGAAAATATCGAAGGAACTTCCATAAAGATACGCAGATCTTATGAAGCTTTTTTCTATCCAACTGGTGATCCGGTTGGTTTCAGAAATGGAACTCTTCTTTTTGCAAACGGTTCTTATTATATAATTTCCGGTGATGCTCTCAGAAAATTTTCAAATAATAATATAGTCGAACAGCTTGGTTATTCAAAAGACTCTTTTCTGAATGTTTCTTTAGATGATTTAAAATACAACAAAAATGGAGCTGATATAACTGATGCAAATATTTACCCAGATGACACTTTTTTTAATATTGGCGACACTTACTATCAACTAAAAAACCGCCAGCTTTTCCCTTTCGTAAGTGCCGGGGCCTTTTTGTCAAAATTCGAATCCGGACAAGCAATTATAAAAAATGATGATTTTTTAAACCGATATAAGATATCAGAAACATACCTTGGATTCACGGATGGCACATTAGCATCTTTGGCTCCATCGGTTTTTTTCCTGAGCGAAGAAAAAAGCTATCCTATATCAAATGCAGAAACTTTTGTCAAAAAGGGGTTCAATTGGGACGATGTTATTCAGATTAATTCGGAGGAACTCAGTATTTATAAAAAACAAAAACAATTCACTTATAACCAGCCACATCCGGATGGAACTTTATTTTTGGATAGGAAGACAAATACATATTTCATCATTAAGGATAAACAAAAGCGTCCCATAGAAAGTTTAGCTGTTGCCAAAACATATTCAAAACAGAAACCAGTAATAGTAGATTCCGAAGAAAGCGAAACTATTGTTTCATGCCAATTGAAAAAAGTATTTTTTCCAAAAAACACATACGAATGTGATGCTATGCTTAATTCTATGAATAATTTTATTGGTATTGATTTTCAGATTGATTTAAAATTTGCAAATAATGCAAAAATAAATAATGCCAGCATAACCTTCTTTACAGCAAAGAATTTTGATAATTTCATGGCTTTTCTCTCGGGAACAAAAACGAGTCTAATAATTAATTATACTAAATAGCCATAATGTATATTCCAAAATTACCAGTACTAAATAAGAATTACGTGCTTATAGTATATAAACTTCTACATGATGCTTTATTCCTTTTGCTTATGTTTTTTATTTTTATGTTAATAGCTGAAGGGGCATTGCCTGGAGTTGTTTCTTCTCATATAAGCTTTATACTCGTCATTCTTCCTATATTATTAATTTTTATATTTATAATTCTCATAGGAAAAAAGTTTGACCTGACTTATACCTCTCCTGCAATCAAAAAAAACAGGTTATTGCCTGTTCTAATTCTGCTAACTTTTCTATTATTAGGAAATTCCCTTTTGAAATTTGCCTTTTGGGAAAATATAATTATTGTAATTTCTACTTTATTTTTGTTTTTACTTTTATACCAAATAATTTTCGAGCCTAAAGATTAGGCTGAAATTAAAATATCGAGCGTTTCTTTGGCACATTTTCCCCACGAAAAGCTTTTTACATGTTCAGTCCCTTTTTGTATCAATTTATCTTCAAGTGATTTTTCTTGCATAACTTTATCTATACAATCAGCTAAATCCTTGCTATTTTCTGTTTGAAAATAAAGCACCGCATCTCCACCGACTTCAGTTAAACTTGAATTTTTAGCACAAATTACAGGAACACCAGAAGCCATAGATTCCAATATAGGTATCCCGAAACCTTCATAAAGTGACGGAAAAATAAATAATTTTGCATTCCGATAAATTGCGGATAATTTTTCGAATTCAAGATTTCCAGTGATAATTATGTCTTTTTTGAATCTGCTGTTATTTATTCTTTTAATTATATTATCGCTTTTCCAAGCAGGAGAACCAGCAATAACTAGCTTTAAATCAATATTGCCTTCTTTTATTTTTTCAAAAGCCTCAATAAGAACTCCAAGATTTTTTCTTGGCTGAATTGCGCCGACGTATAATAAATAAGATTTAGCTTTTAGACAATACTTTTTCAGTATTATTTCTGAGTTTTCTTGAGAAATATCCTTTTGGAATAATTCACTGTCAAATCCATGATAAACAACGGAAATTTTATCATTTTTAATTTCAGGATAAAATTTTAAAATATCATTTTTAGTCGAATGTGAAACAGCGATAATATGATCAGCATTTTTAATAGCCATATTACTTAATTTATTAAGCTTAAAAAGATCTTTATTAGTGAAATATTTCGGAAATATTTTAAAGGCTAAATCGTGAATAGTAACTATGACCTTTGTATTCTTATTTCGGAGTAAAGGTATATTATGTACTGGCATCCAAAGGATATCAGGTCTATCTATAAAAACTTCAAAAGCAAAACGAGTCTGCGTCCATAAAAATGGAAAAGGAATTTTTCTTATTGAATAATTATTAAAATCTGGAGGAGTTAGGTGATGATTGAAAAAATCTCTGTGATAAATAAAAAATTTATCGGTTTTATCAAGATTACCGAAATTTTTGAGCATATTAAAAAGATAAACTCTGGTGCCATCTATCCTGTTATGATCCAAATCTGCCGCATGAATTGCAATCTTCATAAATTTATTTTATTTCTAATTTCTTTAAAAATTCTTCTAGCTCTTTTCCTTGTATTTTTCTATAATGTCCTAAACCTAAATTGCCTAATTTGATATTCATTATTCTGATTCTTCTTAAATCAGTTATTCCCCACCCGAGATTATCGCACATCCTCCTGATTTGATGTTTCTTGCCTTCTGTCAGAATTATATTGAAAGTAAAATCATCTTTTTTATTGATAATGCACGGCTTGGTTTTAAAATCTTCCAGCTGAACTCCGACACTCATAATTTTCAAAAAGATATTTTTAATAGGCTTATTTACCTTAATTACATATTCTTTTTCATGATTTCTGTTTGGATTTAAAAGTTTATCAGTAATGCGTCCATCATTAGAAAGGATAATAAGACCATGAGAAATTTTATCTAGGCGTCCGATGGGAAAAATGTCCTCTGGAAATTTACCACCATCTTTTATCTTTTTACCGGTCTGATTGTCTTGATTGGTTAATTCTCCCTTAGGCTTATTATAAGCTAAATAAACATATTCTTTAACCTTTCTATAAACTTTTAAATCTACTTTGACTTTGTCATTTTCATAGACTTTATCACCTATCCTGGCTTTTTTGCCGTTTATTTCAACTATTCCTTTCGTAATAAATCCATCCGCTTCCCTGCGACTACAATAATTATGGAGTGCCAAATAGCGGTTAATGCGTATTGGATAGTCTATTTTATTTATTTGTTTTGTATTATTCATTTATAAAGCTTATCCTATTTTAAATGATTTAACAAGAAAATCTTGATTTTCTCAATATTTCTGATATACTTTATTTTGTTTGATACATGCATTTTTCAAGATATTTTCCGAGGTCGTCTAATGGTAGGACAACAGGTTCTGGTCCTGTTTATTGGAGTTCGAATCTCTACCTCGGAACAAAAGCAATAAAGTACTTTATAAAATTAAATTATGGAGGCAGGACTATGACGAATGATGAAGAAAAAAAATATGCTAAAATCCGTAGCCTCTGTGACATAATAGGAGGCTTAAATTCAACTGAGAAACAACGTCAAAGAGCATGGGAACAGCTCATGCCTATGGCAAGTAGCACTACGCTAAGCACCTTAATCGCAGCTAAATATTCTTGGCTAGAATTTACAGATGAATATAAAGAGAAAGCATGGCGAGAATTAAAAAAACGAAATATAGAAAACGATGAGATTAATTTGCATTATTTAGCGGTCAACGCTCCAGAACCATGGTGTGAAGAAGCCAGAGAATTAGAAGAAAAAACATAAGAAAAATATTATTAATAAACGAAAAATAAAATCCCCAAGCCATAATGGTAAAGGGATTTTTTAATTATATCGTTCTGAAATCTCTATACTTTCAAATATCTTTTAATCGCAATAAGTCCGCTGATGGTTCCGAGAGCTATGCCTGAAAAGATAAGTGAAATAAAGATAATAAAGAAATTATCTAAATAAAACGAGAAAATGTTCTCTCCAGAAATGCTGTTCTGGGTAATCGGCGCCAAAAATTTTGAAGTTATACCAAGAAAAATCATAACTAAAAATGCAGATGCTACTCCATAGAAAATACCTTCAAAAACAAAAGGCATACGAATATAAACATTTGAAGCTCCGACAAGACGCATAACTTCAAACTCACTTTTGTGTGCATACATAGTAAGTCTGATAGCATTAAATGTTATCATTATACCGATAAAAATAAAGACTAAACCGAGAGTAAAGCCGATTTTTTCTACAAGTTTAACAATTGAGTTAAGCCGCTGAACAGCTTCTTTATGTTCTTCAAAGTCGATATTACTTATACTATCTGCAAAACTAGACTTACTGATTGCTTGTGTAATTATACCGTACTGTTCAGGGTTTTTAGCTTTTATAACTAAAGAAGATAGCAATGGATTGTCTCCTATCAACTCAAGTGCACGCGAAATGGAATCACTATTGTTTGTGATTTTCTTGAAATTTTCTAATGCTTGTTCCTTAGTAACATAATCTATTGATTTTATTTCATCATATACAACCAGCTTATTTTTTATATCCAATATTGTATTTTCCTCAATATCTGAATTGAAATACACACTGACGCTTAAATCATCCTGTATGTTTTTTAAAATGATATTTGTAGTCACGCCTAAAATAAAAGTAACACTTATCACATATAGGGATATTGCCAAAACACTAACGGTTGCAAAACTTAGCCATCCGTTACGACGAAAATTATCAAGTCCTTCAAAAAATGTGCGTTTTAATTTTATTAATTTCATAATTCTGTCTTCTTTTTAATTTTTTGTTTTTAAATCTTATAAATCTAGCAAAAATCATAGAACTTGTTTCTTTTTTTCTTCGGTAATATTTTTTTCTTTTGAGTTATCCTCATATTTTCCTTTTTCATTATCTCTTACTAGTTTTCCCTTTTCTAATTCCAGCACACGACGATTTAGTTTATCTACAATACCCTTATTGTGTGAAGCTAATAAAACAGTAGTTCCCATGCTGTTTATTTTTAAAAGTAATTGTACGATTTCCCAAGTTGATGTAGGGTCAAGATTTCCTGTAGGCTCATCTGCAATTATAACCAAAGGTTTGCACACAAGCGCCCTGGCTATACAAACTTTTTGTTTTTCACCACCTGATATCTGATTTGGATATTTTTCCATTTTATCTCCCATACCGACAATATCTAAGATTTGAGGAACAAGTTCTTTAATTTCTTCTTCTGAGCTATCTGAAACTTCAAGAGCATAAGCAACATTTTCATAAACTGTTTTTTTAGGAAGCAGTTTAGAATCTTGGAAGACTGTGCCTATATTACGGCGATAAAATGGAAGAAGTTTCTTGTTTATTTCATCTAAAGGACGATCATTAAAATATACACGTCCTCCTGTTGGCTGTTCTTCTGCATATATCAACTTAAGCAAAGTTGATTTACCTGATCCGCTATGTCCAATAATAGAAACGAATTCTCCTTTTTTTATAAAAAGATTAACGTTCTCTAGGGCTACAAAATCACCTGGGTATATTTTAGAAACATTATCGAACCTGATCATTTTTATATTTTTTAATAATTTTGCTATGTTTTAATTATATACTATTTTTTCTGAGCCGCAAAGCGTAGATAGTCCTCTATTAATTCATGAAGATCACCGCTCAAGACTTTTTCCGCATCACTGGTTTCATATTTTGTACGATGGTCTTTAACCATTTTATAAGGATGCAGAACATAAGAACGGATCTGATTCCCCCATTCCGCACTTTTATATTCACCCCTGAGTTTTTGTTTTTCTTCCTGCTGTTTTTCTAAATATAATTTATGTATCCGGGCCTTTAAAACACGCATGGCTTGTTCCTTATTCTGCAGTTGAGATCGTTCGCTTTGGCACATTGAAACTGTTCCGGTTGGGATATGTGTAATCCGTACAGCACTGTCTGTAGTGTTCACATGCTGTCCGCCAGCCCCTGAAGATCTGTAAGTATCAATAATTAAGTCTTGTGGCTGAATCACTACTTCAGAAATTTCTTCAATAATCGGCAAAACCTCTACTAATGCAAATGATGTTTGGCGCAAATTATCAGCATTGAATGGGGAAAGCCTTACCAAACGATGCACACCTGCTTCGCCTTGCAGATATCCATAAGTATAAGCACCTGAAATTTCAATTGTTGCGCTTTTTATCCCAGCTTCTGTTCCTTTCGATTCTTCTACTATCTTGGTTTTGAACCCATTTTTTTCAGCCCATCTTAAATACATCCTGAGAATCATTTCTGCCCAATCTTGAGCATCTACCCCCCCAGCTCCACTACGGATAGCCAAAATGACATCATTTTGATCGTATTTTCCACTAAGTAATGATTTAAATTCCAGATCATCAAAATCTTTTTGTAATTTATCGACTTGTTTTTTAATTTCTTTTAATTCTTCGTCTGTGCCGGATTCAAACAGATTTACAAGTTCTAATAACTCTTTTGCTTTTTTTTCTATATTTTCAAAATTTTCCAATTCATTTTTCAAAAGCTCAAGCTCTTTAGAAATCTGGGCAGCTTTTTGCGTATCACTCCAAAAATACTTAGCAGACATTTTTTCCTCCAATTCTAATATTTTTTGTTTTTTTTGTTCAACGTCAAAGATAGTCCCGCAAAAGCGGGAGCTTAGATTTTATATTTTCAAGTTTTTCTAAAATTTCTTTCATAAATTTTATTCAAGTAGCAAAAGCGTAGACATCATAGCAACGCCAACACCCATAAACACTAATTGCCAGATTGAATGACTTATTTTCTCTCCATTATTCTTGTGCAATTCCGGAATCATATCCGCACTGGCTATATATATAAATCCTCCGGCAGCAACTGGCACTAAAGCATTTGCTATGATTTCTATATTTAAGCTTATTAATAAAGTCACTATTGCACCAACTATTGCAGAAATTGCCGATATAAAATTATAAAGCAGTGCCTTTTTTTTTGTAAAGCCGGCATATAAAAGAACTCCAAAATCTCCTATTTCCTGTGGTATTTCGTGCATAATTACTGCCAAAGTAGTAGCAATACCAACTGGAATACTAACCAAATAACTGACGGCTATGATTACTCCATCAATAAAATTGTGGATAGCATCTCCGAAAAAAATTACATAAGGCAATACTTTTTCATGTTTCTCACAGTGTTCATCGTGGCAGTGCCGCCAATGCAAAAATTTTTCCAATATGAAAAAGATTATAAAACCAACTAAAACCAAAAAAGATACATGTATGCCTTCTTTTTCCATAGCCTCAGGAATCAAATGCAAAAAAGCATCACCCAAAAGCGTGCCAGCAGCAAAGCTGACTAAAAAAATTAAAATCTCATGAAATTTTTTTGATTTCCAAGAAAAAACAAAAATACCTATGAGGGAAATAAGGCTTACAATCAAAACGCTTATTAAGGTATATATCCAGACTTGCATTTATTATAAATAAATTTATTTTATAAGATAATCCACCTATTAGAATCGAACCCCAGTAGCAGAAACTTCTTTTCGCTACGGGACAGGCTGATGACACTTTATTTATTATGAGCCGATGGCCGGGATTGAACCGGCGACCTATGCGTTACGAGTGCATTGCTCTACCAGCTGAGCTACATCGGCATAGCTCATATTTTAGCTTATCTGAGCCTTTTTTACAAGTGTTTTAAAATTTTCATTAACCGTCTTTTGAATATCTGCAATTACTGATTTATTTTTTGGAACAAATAGATGTTTAAAACGTCCTTGGGTTTTTAAAAATTCTTCGACTGGCTTTGGATTTTTAGGTGTGTAATTAATTACGTAATTTCCATTTTCTATTTCATAAAGTGGCCAGAAATTTGTTTCAGTGGCTAATTTTCCAATATTGACATACTGAGACGTTGGGAATTTCCAAAGATTCGTGCATGGCTGAAGCACTAACAAAAATGATGGTCCCGGAGTTTTTAAGGCTTTTTTGGCTTTCTTTTTTAGATCAGAAAGATATGCAACATTAGCCTGTGCCAAATAAGAAATATTATGCGCTTTCACAATTTCCATTAAATCTTTTCTTTGCTTTGATTTTCCGAAAGAATCACTGCCAGCTGGTTCCGTTTCCGTGTTAGCACCAAAAGGTGTTCCGCCAGATCTTTGTCCGCCCGTATTCATGTATCCTTCATTGTCATAACAAACATACAGAAAATCGTGTCCACGTTCCAACGCTCCAGAAAGAGCCTGGAGACCGATATCATATGTTCCCCCATCGCCACCAAAGGCAACAATTTTAGCAGGCTTTTTTAGTTTCTTGTTTTTCATTAATGCCTTTTGGGCAGCATCTATTCCAGATGCCGTTGCCGCTGCATTGCCAAAAGCGCTATGGATATAGGGAACTTTCCAGGAAGTATTCGGATATATAGTTGTAGTTACTTCCAAACATCCTGTTGCATTGGAAACAATCACAGGCTCATTTGTTGCACCAAGTACTGTCCGTACAATAGCCGGTATCCCGCATCCTGCGCAAGTCGCATGACCCGGAGCTAATTTTTTAGTTAAATCTTTATTCATGCTTTTTATTTCAGATATTTTATTTTATTGCTTATTTCCCCTTCTTCTAGATCCTTAAAAACTTTTTCAATATCTTTTTGTAATGTGTCACGCCCACCAAGACCATAAATATAGCTGGCAATTTCATTTTTGTGACTGCCGGCGTGATGCAAACTATTTACAATATCCTGATATAATGGCGGATAGGCTCCTATGGAAATAGCCCTGTCTAAAACAGCAATTTTTCTTACATGCGCTATTTCGCGTCCAATTTCCCTATATGGGAAAGGCCTGTATAGTTTAATATTCAAAAGTCCGACTTTTTTTTCTTTTTTGCGTAAACTATCTATAACATCCTTAGCGGTTCCTGCGGTTGCACCCATCATAACTATTACATAATCTGCATCCTCTAATTTATATGTTTCAAAAATCCCATGTTTTCTTCCGGATATATTCATATACTCTGCACACAATTTCTTATATTCCGTTTTTGCTTTTTCTATTGCTTCTTCCTGGTCCAGCTTGAAATCAAAATATGAGTTTTGCAGAGCCAAAGCTCCGAATGTCACGGGACTATTAAAATCAAGCAATGATTTTTCAGCTTTTCTGTCACCCAAAAAATTTTTTATTGATTTATCGTCACAAATTTCGAGCCTTTCTGTCGTATGCGAAGTATGGAAACCGTCCATAATCGACATTACAGGCAAATCAATTGATTCGGATAGCTTCAAAGCTATTATTGTATTGTCATAAGCCTCCTGCACATTTTCGGAGAAAATTTGGACCCAGCCAGCTTCGCGCACAGCCATGACATCACCATGCTCACCATGGATATTAAGCGGAGCACTTAGAGCGCGAGAACTAACGCACATTAAAATTGGAAGCCTTAGCCCACTGGCAATCGGCAACATTTCTGCCATATATAAAAGTCCCTGCGAACTGGTTGCTGTTATTGCTCTTGCACTCGCTGCTGAGGCTCCAATTGTGGCACTCATGGCACTATGTTCTGATTCAACCTGAACTATTTCTGTTTTGACTTTTCCATCAGCTTTCATTTTGGCATATGTTTCTATAATCGGAGTCTGTGGAGTAATAGGATAAACAGCCATTACGTCAGGATTAATTTGACGTAAAGCCTCAGCCATCGCTGCACCACCAGTCATTGCTTCAATTTTTTTATTATTTTTATCCATTTATTTTTTCATAATAATAGCTTTTACAGGGCAGACTGATGCGCAGACTCCACAGCCTTTGCAATAATCATAATCGATTTCTGCAACTTTCTTGTTTTTATTTTTTGATTTTTTATTCTTCAATTCAATAGCTGCTTCCGGGCAATATGAAACACAAATGCCACATCCAATACATTTTGATATATCAATTTCTGGCTTCATATAACGCCAATCTCCTGTTTTGGAAGAATTTTTAATACTATGCTTTATAATAGCTCCTTTTTCCATAATTTTGTTTATATTTCATCATAACCAACTTGCATGGCTTGTATTGTTTTTTCTGTAAGTTCTTTTCCGATTTTAGGAGTAAAAACTTTCCTGAAAATCTGCATAGCATTTTCTAGGGTTATAATTTCTGAAATTTTTATAAAATAACCCATGAGCACCATGTTGGGATTTGGATTGCTAGTAATTTTCAGTGCAATTCCTGTTGCATCTATAGTGCGGATTTTACCTTCAAAATTAGGAACTTTTTTACGGATTTCTTCAGGATTTTTTTTTGAGTTAACGACCAATATTTCATCTTTATCCAAGTTTTTCACAACATCCTGGCAATCTATGACTGTTTCATCTAAAACAACCACAACATCCGGATCAATAACTGGCTCCTGGGTCCTGATTTCTTTTTCTGAAATTCTTAAAAACATTCTAGTTGGGGCACCTGATCTTTCCGGACCAAAAAATGGGAACGCTTTGACATATTTTCCTTCCAAAATAGCCGAATGCGCAATAAGCTCAGAAGCTGTTTTAGCTCCCTGCCCTCCACGTGCAAAAAAAATGACTTCAAATGTATCCTTATTGAATTTCATATTTATAAGAATATCATATTTTTAAACAAAAAAACAGGGGGTAGCCCCTGTTTTTAATTTATTTTTAAATCTATCTATTTACTCAGCTGCTCATCAACAATTTTCTTGATATCATCATAACTTGCCAACGAAGTTTCAATATCAGTTCCTAAGAAAATAGATGGGGTTTCATTGATTCCAAAGCTTTGACCATCATTGGATGACTGGACTAATTTTTCTTGATATTTTTTATCGTTTAGACATTGGTTAAAATCACTTGTATTTAGACCCAGTTGTGATGCAAATGATTTCATTATTACAGTCGCATCTTTAAGTTTACTCCAGCTCGCCTGTGATGAATAAAGCTTTTCAGCATAAACCATAAATTTTCCCTGTTCATTAGCACATTCAACAGCTAAGGCAGCACTCAGTGATTGTGTAGATGTTGGCATAAAATAATTCTTAAAAGAAAATTGAATTTTATCCCCATAATCTTTTATCAATTTAGAAACAACATCTTTAAAGAATTTAGCATCAATTGGATTTGCAAAATCAGAAAATTCAATAATTTTTACTTTAGCATCATTTGGACCAATTTTTATATCATTTTCATTGATTGCAGGAGCAATAAGATATTTTCCTATCGGAAATCCAGCTTCTGCGCTTTTGATTGCATATGAATCCTCTTTTTTATCGAAAAATGCCTGCGCCTGAGAAAATAAACTTGTTTGTTCAATTTCTTTTGAAAAAATAAAAGCTGGAATTGTTTTTATTGAGAATTGATTAACGAGTTTCTTCCCCTGCTCAGAAGCAACATCAATTTTTTTAGTAAGTATAGTTGGAATAACTTGCTTAAGCGCCACGAGAATTTCATCGGGCTTGCATGCATCACCGCAGGTATCATCATTGAGAACCTGAACTGTTATAACTGGCTCATTGTACGCAACCCATGACTTTCCGTTTGAAGAAAAAACATCAGTATTGTCCAGTGCACGTTGAGAAAATCCGCCTCCACGTAACAGCTGGACTACATCGACAAACAAACTTCCAACAAACAAACCGCCCAACAATATCAAAGCTGAAATAAGATTTTTAATTTTCTTTTCTTTAGACTGCAATAAATCATCTTCCTCTTCTGGCTTTTCTGCCAAAGTTAATGACTCTATCCTTTCTTGCTCTTCTTTTTCAGATAATGATTTTGAGTCCTTTTTTTCTTCTTCCATAATTATGTGTATTTATTAATTATTTATTGTTGCAATTGCTCACTTTCTGCCTGATTATCAATTTGTTCCTGCTGAGTCTGTTGGGCCGCCTGAATTGCTTCCGCCTGTTGCTGTTCTAAATTTCTTTTCATTGATTCTATATCATATGAACTTTTACCTGATGCAATTTTGTAATCACTAAAACCTATCGTTATCTTTTTTACTGCTTCAGTTTTTATAGTAATTCCTATTAAAATTCCAAGGATGAAAAAAAGCAACATCTCAAAAATAGCTCCGCGTTTCAATTTTTTGCCTGAATCTTCGTAAATTATGGATGATTCTGATTTAGACTCATTCACTTCAATATCTTCTATTTCCTTTTTCATATTTATTTTTTAGCATTAATATTTGATTTAAAACTAACATATAGAAAAAAAACCCACAACTTGCGGGTTTTTCTAAATATTGCATAATTTTATTCTTTACGCAAAGCATCCATGGGTGATAACTTTGATGCCTTCCAAGCCGGGTAATAACCAAAGATTATGCCTGTTGCCATTGAAAAGCCTACTCCAAGTAAAATAGAGTTGAGCGTCAATGAAAGTTGCAAAGAAAAACCAAGTAGAGAAAAAATGTATGAAAAAGCAAGATTTATCAAAAAACCAAGAATTATTCCAACAATACCGCCAAGAGATGTAAGGATAATAGCTTCAAAGAGAAATTGCCTAAGAATATCTTTCGATTTTGCGCCGACTGCTTTGCGCAGCCCTATTTCAAAAGTCCTTTCAACTACCGCAACATACATAATATTCATGATTCCAACCCCGCCGACTATAAGAGAGATTGAGGTAAGCGCTAAAAGCAAAATCGTAATAACATTAAAAACGTCGTCAATAATTTTCTTTGCTTCCTGCATCGTCATGACTGAAAAATCTTCCTGCTCCGGCTTTGGAGTTCTATGTAATCTTTTTAAAAGATCTGTAATATCAGAAGCAGTCACATCGATTTTACTGACGTCCTTTACTTTCACCGTTATATATCTCACATAATCAATTCCGAGAATTTTCTTTTCAAGAGTCTGTACTGGAATATAGATTAATTCGTCATAATTAAAGAATGTTACTGTTCCTCTTTTTCCTAAAACACCAATCACCTTAAAATTTAGGCCTTTTATTTTTACATCTTTTCCAATAGGACTTTCATTTTTAAAGAGCGCCTCTTTTATATCCTGTCCTATCACAATAACCTGCGCCAAACTATTGTCTTCACTTTCAGTATAAAACATGCCTTCGGAAACCTTTGCTCCAGCATCAATTAAGGGATAGTTTGCGCCACTGCCAAAAAGCATTGATCTTTTATTTTCACCTTTGTAAGAAACTATTTCTTGTCCCATTGTTCCAGCGGCATAACTATCTACGTTGGGAAGTTTTTTTATTTCTTCTCCATCTGAAGTTTTTAGTGTCGTAATTTGAACTCCCATAGCCTGACCCATAGCGTTTTCAGAAGATGTCGCTGATGTTGATGGAACTTTTGTTTCAATCTGGATTATATCATTGCCATAGCTATCAAATTGTCCCATTATGTATTTTTTTACGCCTTCACCACTGGAATTAACCACAATAACCGACATAATTCCGATCACCACTCCAATTAACGTTAAAACAGTTCGGCCCTTATTATTCCGGAGATTTCGCAAGGCAAGTTTTATTGATAATATAAATCGTTTAAACATATTATTCGTATCTTAATGCTTCCATAGGCGAAATTTGCGAAGCTTTGCGGGCAGGATAAATACCAAAAATGATTCCGATCAAAACCGAAATGAATGTTCCTACAATTATCGAGCTTAGCGATATTATGAATTGCCAAGAATAACCCAGAGCATTAATTACAAGTGAAGCTAAAAATGAGATCAGAATTCCAATTATTATGCCTATTGTTCCTCCAACAAGTGTAATAAAAACCGATTCAGACAAAAATTGCGTTATTATATGCCTGGTTCTCGCACCGACTGCTTTTCGAAGTCCGACTTCGCGAATTCTTTGATTTACTGAAATAAGCATAATATTCATAATCCCAATCCCCCCAACCAGCAGTGAAATTCCAGCAATACCAGCCAGAAAATATTTCAAAACATTAGTAATTTTGTTTATCATTTCCAGAGCTTGCGCTGTGTTCCTTACAGAGAAATCGTCATCCGTAGGATTTTTGATATTATGCTTCATTCTGATTGTATATTTCACATCAGCAACTGCCCGATCCATATTCTCAAAAGAATCTATTTTTACGCGGGCAAAATTTAGATAATTTATTCCCAGTATTATTTTCTGCGCTGTCTGCAGGGGAACATAAATCATTTCATCAACATTGGAAAATCCGGAAGATCCTTTTTTCTCAAAAATTCCAATCACGGTAAAATTCGTACCCTTCAAAGAAAAAACTTTTCCAATTGGATCTTCATTTTCAAAAAGATCTTCGGATTTTTTGGATCCGATAACCGCCACTCGAGCCAGTCCATTATCCTCTTCATTAGTAAAAAATCTTCCGGCTTGCAATTTATTATTCTCAACATCAATAAACCCGGCAGAAACTCCTTGAAAATTGCTCTGAGTAGAATTGCTTTTATATTCAGCTGTTGCAACTCCGCTAACATATCCAGAAATTGCAATTACATTAGGAACATTTTTTTTGAGCATTATTGCTTCAAGATCTGAGGTTTTGAGCGTTGTTGTCACTATGCCAAGCGCAGATGCCGGCGGACCTTTTTCATCAGAAGCTCCGGGAAGTATGCCGACCAGATTTGTCCCCATTCCATTAACCTGATCAACAATAAGCTGTTGGGCACTGGCACCTATAGCCATGACAATAATTACCGATGCAATTCCGATAATTATTCCAAGAATTGTTAAAAACGAGCGGAATTTCGCCGCCATAAGGTTTTTATATGAAATTTTTATAGGCGCAGAAAATTTCATATTATTTCAATAATGCTCCTTCTCCATCTGCAATTAATCTGTCTTTTACCGGATCATCAGCTATAATCTGGCCATCTTTTACATAGATAATGCGTTTGGCGTGTTTGGCAGTATAAGTTTCGTGGGTAACTAAAATAATAGTATGCCCGGAATTATTTAAATCCTGCAAAATTTTCATAACCGCTATTCCTGATTTTGAATCCAAATTTCCAGTCGGCTCATCGGCAAAAATAATTTCCGGATCATTAACTAAAGCCCTGGCAATGGCAACACGTTGTTTTTCTCCACCAGAAAGTTGATTGGATAAATATTTTATCCTATGTTCCATGCCCACAGATTTAAGGGCTTTTTCTACTTTTCCTCTGTTATGTGTTTCAATATGCTCTTCATCATAAAGAAGCGGCAGTTCAGTATTTTCATAGACTGTCGTCCTCGGCAAAAGATTAAAAGATTGAAATACAAATCCGATTTTTTTATTGCGCAATTTCGCTAATTCATCGTCTGTATAATCATTGATATTTTTACCTTCAAAAAGATAAGTTCCGTCAGTTGCGCGATCAAGCATCCCGAGAATCTGCATCAATGTAGATTTCCCTGATCCTGAAGGACCCATAATGGAAACGAATTCGCCTTTTTCAATGCTAAAAGTCATCCCACACATAGCTTTGGTTTTCACGCCTTCGTTTTCGTATGTTTTGCAAAGGTTTTCAACTTTGATTAGGGATGTTGACATTTTGATTATTTTGTAGCACAATTAAGCATTAGCATAAATACTTTAAAAAAATAATTTAACGGCTCAATGAAGCCAGAGGAGGATAGAAATTATGAAAGCTATGCTATTCGGAAAGTTAAGACCCGGAGATAAATTTATTTTATCAGAAGATTCAAATGTATTTCTTACAAAATTATATATCTCTGAAAAAAAATCTTCAAAAGGGAAAGAGCAACCATTCACAGCTAAATTTATAAGAAGCGGATCGCCTGCTAGGATTCCTGAAGATGAAGAAGTTTTTAAGATATAATAAATCTTACAAATTAACAGCAATGAAGCCCCGATATTAAAAATATTGCGGGCTTTTATTTTGTCGTCACAAATGTCACGACTTTTTCTCCACCTTTAAGTCCTGAGGTTATCTCCACTATCCCTTCATCACCTTCTAAACCTGTTTCGACAAAAACTTTTTTGGTCGTATTGTCAATTTCTTGCAAAACATCTACATATTTTTTATTTCCTTCTGTCTTGATAGCACGCTGTGGAACCATAAGCACGTTATCTTTTTGGTTTGTATGCACATCAATATTGGCGCTCATGCCAGCCTTAAGACGCGAATCGAGATTATCCAATTTAAGTTTTATCCTGTAATAAACAACATCTTGAATAACTGTTGAAGCTGGATCAATTTGGCTAATTGTAGCATTGAAAATTTCTTCTGAAGAGAAAGCGTCAAATGTGACTTCGGCCTTCTGCCCAATTTGGATTTTGATTATATCAGATTCGGGGACATTAGCCTGTATTAGCAAGTCTTCTTTTTGAGCTATAGTTATAACCGGACTATTAAGACTTAAAACTACAGTTTCTCCCGGATCAGCTGTTCTTCTGATTACGATTCCGTCAATTGGAGAAATCATTCTGACATCCCTAAGCTGATCTCTGATAGCATTGACGCCTTCCTGAGCTTGAGTTACTTGCGCCTTTTGGGCTCTCTTCTGCTCAGAAGAATAGGCATCATCATTTTCATCATCCTTATCTCTAATATCATCCAAAATTTCTTCCTGATATTTAACTTGCGCTTCTGCCTGGCGAAGCTGCGAAAGTAAACTGCCTGTATCAATAATTGCTAAAATCTGACCTTTTTTAACAGTATCGCCAACATCTACACTTATGCTTTTTAAAATACCAGTGGTCTTGAAAGTTAGGTCAATTTGTTCATTCGGATTTACCTTGCCTGTCACAGAAACTGTCTGTGACAATGTCCCTTTTTCAACATCGGCTGTGGTATAGGTTGTTTTAGGCTGGCGGCTTTTGATATACAAAAAAACACTGCCAACAATTGCAGCTATAATAATAATCCAAACTACCCATTTACGTGCCTTAGCCATAAGATTTTTTGTTTTTTATATTTATAATAAAGTGTTCTGCCTACTTTGAGCGTCTAGTGCTTCATTTACCAATGCATCGGCAATTTTGTTTTTCTCCCTGTAAATATGGTTAAAATTCACACTTTTAAAATCTAATATTAGATTCCAAACTTCCAGAAACAATTCCTGAATATTTTTTTCTTTAACTTTATATTCATGTTTCAACTGCTTAGTAACAAATTCACTATCCAGATAGCATTCAACTAAATAATCCTTGGCCTTATTCTTGCCGATCAGTTGCTTGATTTTTTTCAAACCAAAAATTACCGCTTCATATTCGGCTTCATTGTTGGTTTTTTCCCCAATATAATGCCCGTATTGCTTATGCAGGGTTTCAATGTAAACGCCGATGGCCGCTGGTCCGGGGTTATTTCTTGATCCGCCGTCGGTATACATTACTATCTTCTGTTCCATAATAAAAATCGCATATTAGAAATTCCTTCCTAAATGTTAACATTTTATGGATAAATTCGCAATTAGCTTCTAGACTTAATTTATATCAATCTGGCGGTCAGATATCCTATCCCCATGGGGCTTTCATAGCTCAAAAGCTTTATTTTATATTCTTTGCCGTGCAAAGCTCCGAAAAGTATCATAAAAGATCTTATTCCGCATTCAGCTACTTCGGACACAAGCGGATTTTTTAAGTCCATAATACCTTTAATGTTATTTTCTTTCAGATAACGAAGCATTAACCGATCAAATTCTTTGGCTTTTGGCGAAAAACCAACAGGAGATTTTGGTGAAAGTTTGTGCGATAAATCGCCACTGGCAATAATGGCAACGCGCTTCTCAGTATTCTCATCTATTATTTTCTGCAATATCTGCCCGTAACGATAATGAAAATCATAGTCCATAAAAGAGAAGGATAAATGAACGATTTTAGGTTTTATTTTTTTCAAAAGATGGTAAAGCGGAATCAAAGCGCCATAATCCAGTGGATTTTTCCTAAGTTCCGCAGGAAACTCTCTTATAAAGCAAGCCGAGAAAAGCTCGTCAGCAATTTGCAAGTCATTGTTAAAAGTGAATGATTTTTTAATTCCAAACTGCTCAAAATCGCCAGCTAATTTTCTGGCATAATTTATAACAAAGAAATATTGTTCCAGATGAGCATGCGGGGAAATTATAACAACAACATCAGGATCCGCTTTTTCCAATCCTGTCCTTAGTTGATCAAAAGCCTGGAGAGTTTTCTTTATAGTCCTTGAATTTCCTTTTTTTCCTATACCAGGCACACTCTCCGGCGGATGAGGCATTATAGCTGCGAATACTATCATACAATTAATCTTAATAATAAAATACGTAGTATAATACAAGTTAATGCCTTTTTTCTTTTATTTTAACCTCTTATTTTTTGCGCTAATTCAGTTAATTGTTTATCATCGGCACGTTTATAATCATGTGAAGAAATGTAACCTTCATATTTTTCAAAATATTTATCCACGTTAGAATGGACAGGTTCCCATTTTTCAATCTTTGTTCCATGCATGGGAAAAAGTTTGGCATGTAAATGGTCAACTCCGAAACCTTCAAAAATCATTCCCGTCCTGCCTACATCTTCAAGTTTTTCATCCAGAATTTTTCCAACTTTTTTAGCAGCTATGACTAATTCCTTTAAAACATCTTCCGGTGCATCAAAAGCATAACTTGAATAATGTTCTTTTGGTATAACAACAGTGAAACCTTCCGTGTTCGGAAAAATTGTAAGAAAAGCTATATGCCTTTCATCTTCCCAGATTTTATGACTGGGTATTTCGTCTTTAATAATTTTGCAAAAAACACAGTCTTTCATAGATTTTTTCTTTTAATTTTTATAAAATATTTTAAACTAATTTAACACTCTTAAAAGTAAATATTATTAAAAGAGATTGGATTTATATTTAAATTCAACCTCTTTTTATGTATTTTTGCAAGGGTATTAAAGAATAAAAACTGCTGCCGCAATTACAGTTGTGTATTCTTCTTTTTTATTTCCTTGCGCCGTTTGCGCAATTGACCGGCTCTTGAAAATCTTACCAGAAGCCTTATACACCTCCTCTCTTTCGCTCCAAGCCTGTTCTGGATCAAATTCTATCCCCAAGGTACTTGCGAGCATTGTTGCAGCTAAGTCTTCAGCAATATCAGAAATTTCTTTCTCATTTTTGCCGAAGCAATGATGCTCTGACAAATATCCATACATTTTTTTCTTATCTGCTGGAATAGCCAGCCCTACAGCCGAACCTACTAAGCGGCTTGTTTCACTAGTAGCATTTCTTGCCATAACGCAATAGGTTATTTGTCCAGGCCTCAGCAATTTCAAACCTTCTTTTTTTGTTATGATTTTGCAAGAAGGAGGTAAAATGCTCGACACTTGGACTAAATTGCATTTCTCAATGCCAGCCTTTCTAAGCGCCAGTTCAAAAGAAGAGAGCTCATGCTTATGCTCTCCCACCCCTCTGGTAAAAAAAACTTTCTTAGGAACCACTTTGTCACCTCCCAATTTTTTAATTTTTTATTTTAAAACTAGTTAATTATAACAAGAAATGCAGATTTGCAAATAAAAAAGCAGATGAGTTATCCACTTTTTCTAAAAATAAATTTTTCAGCTGTTTATTATAAGTTTTTTTGGAAATAATCCTGCAGTTCTGAAATTTTAATCCTTTCCTGTTTCATAGTGTCGCGATCGCGGACTGTCACTGCCTCATCTTCCAGTGATTCAAAATCAACAGTCACACAATACGGAGTTCCGATTTCATCCTGCCTTCTATACCTCTTTCCCACATTTCCATTATCATCAAATTCGCACATGAATTCTTTTCTTAATTCATTATAAATATTTTTGGCTTTCTCAACTAATTCAGGTTTATTCTTCATTAGCGGGAAAATTGCAATTTTGATCGGAGCAAGCCTCTTGTCTAATTTCAAAACAACTCTCTGCTCACCATTAACTTCTTCCTCCGTGTAAGCCTTATCTACAAACATCAAAAAAATTCTGTTAAGCCCTGCTGACGTCTCCATAATGTGAGGAATATATTTTTCTTTTGTTTTTTCATCAAGATAACTCAGATCAACTCCTGAAAATTTTGAATGCTGAGAAAGATCCCAATTACCACGAGCATGAATTCCTTCAACTTCCTTGAAACCTCCAAGTGACTTGAAATTATACTCAATGTCATATGCTTCTGATGCATAGTGTGCTAATTTTTCATGTTTATGCCATTTAATATCTTCCTTTTTCATTCCGTATTCTAAATACCAATCCCAACGCAATTTTTTCCACATTTCATATTTTTCTTTCATATCATTTGGGTGCAGAAAATATTGCATTTCCATCTGCTCAAATTCACGAGTGCGGAAAATGAACTGGCGAGCAACAATTTCATTCCTGAAGGCTTTGCCAATTTGCGCTATTCCAAAAGGAATCTTAGCACGTGTTGAATCCAAAATATTTTTATAATTCAAGTATATTCCTCCACAAGTTTCCGGTCTGAGATAAACTACATTTTCTTCACTAAGAGCTTCCGTCGGCGAGCCTAAATTTGATTTCACCATCAATGAAAACCTTTTAGCTTCAGTAATTTCAGTTGAGCTGCAATTTTGGCATTTTAATTTTTTCTGCTCTCTGAGTTTATTAAGTTCTGCATTAATAAATTCCAAAGATTCTTTGTCAGCATTTATTCCGAAGCTTTCCAAAATCTGATCGGCACGCATGCGGTTTTTGCATTTCTTACAGTCGATTTGTGGATCATCAAAACTGTCCACATGCCCTGAAGCTTTCCAGGTCATCGGGTGCATAAATATGGCGCTATCCAATCCTACGACATCATCCTGAAGCTGAACCATATGCTTCCACCAAGCATCGCGAATATTATTTTTGAGAAGTGTTCCATAATGGCCATAATCATATACTGCCGCAAAACCACCATAAATTTCAGAAGATGGAAATACAAATCCCCTTCTTTTACAAAGTGAAACTATTTTATCCATTGAATTATCCGACATATTTATATTATCTTAGCTTTATTTATAATGTATTTATACTATTTTTTCTGATAAAAAACAAGCTGAGATTATGTTTCTTATTTTAACAATTCATACATAGCTATCCCGGCTGCCACGGAAACATTAAGAGACTCTTTTTTCCCACGCATAGGAATGGAAACCACAGCATCACATTTTTTCAGAACCGATTTTGGTATACCTTCCACCTCGTTGCCCAGAATAAGTGTCGCCGGGAAAAACAGTTTAATTTTTTTTATATCTTGACTATTTTTAGTTCTTTCCAAAGCAACGATTTTTATTTTTTTCTTTTTCAATTCTTCCATGAGATTCTTCAGATTTTCATATTTTTTCCAAGCAATAGTTTTTTCTGCACCCAAAGCTGTTTTTTCGATCATTTTATCCGCTTGTGTTTTATGCAATTTATTTTTATCCGGCGGACAAGGTGTATAGCCAGTCAAATAAATCTGGCTGACCCCTGCCCCATCAGCAGTACGAAAAATAGCGCCTACATTATAAGCACTGCGTATGTCATGCAATATCAGAAAGAGTTTTTTCCGCATATTTATTTCTTTGCAGATAAAATTTTATTAATGGCATCCTCATCTTTGCACTTATAGGCATTATCCGGAGAATAAAACCTTTTTTTTGGTCCATAGCAACCACCATTAGTTTTATCTAACACACCAAAAAATGGCATTAAAAAACCCATATTTTGTGAATTAAACTTATTATATAAATTTTGCAAAGTTTCGGCTCTTTTTTCCTTGGTCATTCTGGCAAAAATATCCAAATCATCCGAAATTATTCCAGACCAATCAAGATGCAATAAAACATTTTTAGCTTTACTGGCAAAATTTTCATGCCACAAAAGCGCCCAGCAACTCCCTCTTCTAGAAAGACATGGACCGTCTTCAATATTGCCGTCAGAATCAATTCCTACGCCACCCTCGATATAATCGAAGAGTTTAAGATAATTAGGATCAGTTATGCTTCCAGTTTGTGCTCCGATAACAACATTAACCCCCTTTTTCTTAGCATAATCACGAATATCTTTTATTATTTTAGGGGCATAATCCTTGTCTCCACTTTCCTGCATATATATCTGTCCGAAAGTAAAGCTTTGCACGCCCAGATCTATAGCTTTATGTGTTATATATTCAATATAATCACGATATTCTTTACTGGCAAAATTAGGCTTGCAGGTATGTTCACCCCAGGTATTTTCACTACCATCCCTGCACATCGCTTTAAAATCAAATTCCCTGCCTATTTCATTTTTAAAATATTCATCACGATAATCAATAGCTTCTGCAATAAACATTCCGTAAACCACATCCTTTTTTGTAATCTGGCTCATAACATAATCAACAGTAGTAAAATCCGGTGGCGTCAGCCAGGTTTCAATAGCTCTGTGCAGATAATAACAATTGGAACGGTTTATAAGTTCAATAAATTTTTCGTTCTCAGGATTATATTCCGAAAGAAGCCCATCCGCCACACATCCTTGTTTTTTCAGACGTTCCATATCTACCGGCTTGGGCTTTGGACGATGGATAACTATAGGATTTTCGATTATTTTAGATTTTCTGGCTGTTTCTTCTTCAGCAGCTTTTTCTTCCGCAACAATTCTAGCCGCCGCTTCTTCCGCTTCTTTTTTTATTTTATTTTCACGCACAAAGAAAAAAATAACGGCTGTAAAAACAACAACCACTAGTAAAGATGACAAAAATATTTTTTTCATCCCGTCAGACATATTTTTTATTTATATGCTTTGGATTTATTGAGAATTATGTCCTTTATGATAAACACGCTTTTGCCTGAAACTTTCATCTTTGGTTTTTTCTTTTTATCCCTTTTTTCCGCTTTTATTTTTGATTTTTTCATAAAAATCTATATATATTAATTATACAATTTTCAACTGAATTTTCTCACAATTAAATATAAAATGCAAAATAAAAAAGCACACCTTATAAAAACCAAGGCATGCTTATCTTTTTTAAAATAATAATATTTTTTCCAAAAATTTTAAAGCCCGGCTTTCGTGTCAGACATCTCTGTTTCACTGAAATCAGTAGAACTCATCGAACCAATTTGATTATCTAACTGCTCTAATTCATAGTCAAAATCAACAGGAAGCTGAGATATTGAAACGGGTTTTTCTGTTTCTGCCTGCACATTTTGGTTTGTTGTTGGCGCCTCCGGCAAAGATTTTGAAGTATTGTTTTCGGACTGTGTTATTTTCTCTTCTGTCACAACATTCTGAACTTTAGCATTTTTTTCTCCCATAAAATAAGAAACTATTGCAATCAAAATCACAACTATAGTGACTAGTATGCTGATAACAACAAATGGCCATTTTTGCTTTGATGTTTTAGGAAAATTTTGATTTATTGGTCTTATGTCCATAAAATTTTATTTTTCAATTAATTAATTTGATTGCTTTTGATTCTTTATTTCCAGTATATCCTGCTTGATGACATTTTTTATATAATTGCGAATTTCGTCATCGCCACTTTTGATATTTTTTAAAAGCGTCCTGGCCTCTACTAATTTTACTTTTACTTCAGAATTAGTATGATCACAGGCATAATTTTTTATTTCATTCAACTTATTCAAAAAAGCCGTATAATCACTTTTGAGCTTGCTGATTTTATTGTTAAGTGTTGAAACATCAGATTTAATATCAGTTAAATCATATCCAAGAGCTTCTAATTTAGTTATCATTTTATCTAAACGCGACTTTATGTTTTCATAGGCAGGTATATGAAAATTTCTTCTTTCTTCGAATGTATTGATTCTATTTTCTATTGCTTTAGTGATTTTATCACATCTGGCCTGTGTAAGCGTGGAGTTCGAAATCTGACTACCTAAATTTTGAGAAATTCCTAGTGGATTTAAAGTAACTGCATGCGCTATTGAAAACGACGCTAAACCAGCAAAAAAAATGACCGCTAATAATATCTTTTTCATAAGCTTATTTTTAAATAAATTATACATTTTCATTATACAATATAAATAATAAATTGGCTATAAATGATTTTTTCGTAAATAAAAAAACACTTCACTGAGCGTTTTTTGGCACGGGATAGAGGAATCGAACCTCTGCCAACGGTTTTGGAGACCGCCGTACTACCACTATACGAATCCCGCATTGTCACTTTTACATGACAGGTTATTTCATTTCCTTGTGCAGTGTATGTTTTTTACAAAATTTACAATACTTATTCATTTCTAACTTCTCTTTGATCTTCTTCTTGTTGCGTGAAGTATAATATGTAATTCTTTTGCATTCGCTGCATTTCATCTTTACCAAATTTTCCTTAGTTTTTGTTGCCATAAAATTTTTATATATATAAAAAAAATTAAAAAATTATAAATTTCTGAGCCCAGAGGGAGAATCGAACTCCCGACATCATCCTTACCATGGATGCGTTCCGCCACTGAACTATCTGGGCGTCCATGGCTTTTTATTTTTCATTTTGATGGTGGGCAGTGAGGGATTCGAACCCCCGAAGGTACAAGACCGGCTGATTTACAGTCAGCTGCGATTGACCACTCCGCCAACTACCCTTTTTATATAAAGATTTTTCTATCTTTATGAGCCGACTAAGGGATTCGAACCCATAACCTACTGTTTACAAAACAGTTGCTCTACCATTGAGCTAAGTCGGCAATTATTACATTATTATCATTTTTTCAATCTTACGGATTCTAATTTTTGCTTTATAATGAGACGGGCTCAGCATCAGAACTTGTTTGAAACATTCATGCGAATCGCGAAAATTCTTACTTTCCAAATAATAATCACCCAATCTTTCATATGCTTCAATATCACGAGGATTTATTGCAATCCTTTTTATAAGAGCTTCTTCTAATTTGCTTTTCTCCTTATTTTCCATCTGCGGATTAGTTACAGCTTCACGAATTAAGGGACGAATAGGCTTCTCGTCTTGAATATTTTTGGGAAGTTTTTCTTGAATAATATTCTCCTTACTTTTGTCATTTTCTTTTATATCTTGTGATTTTTCTGTTTCCTGCTGTTCAATAATTTTGCGTTGCCTTTTCTCGTGTATGGAATGAAACCAGCTGTTACTTATATTATGGAATTTTAACGATAATAACTTGAATTTATGCATAAGTCTTTCTAAAATTTTCAGCATAAATTGTCCAACTGCAGAAATAACCATAGAAATTTTTCTCTTTGGTTTTTTTTCTCCTTCCTCTTTGGAATTTTCTTGAGCTGGAATCTGTTGGGCTTTACGGGAAAAAAATATTACAAGCACTGAAAGACTTATAATAATTACAATTGGTGGTATTATATAATTCAACATATTAATTAAAAATTAAGATTCAATTTATTCATTCAAAAATATTTCTCACTTTAATCCATCCTTTTTAACAACTGAAATTCCACCATCTTCCATTTTTATCTTAATATCTCCTGTTAGTACATTAAATTCCATAACTTCACCTTTGCCCTCTTTAACTGATATTTTGCTATGTATCTCAGGAAAACCTTCAAGCATTTGTTGGTATTGAGCAGCTTCATAAGAAAGACAGCACATTAATCTTCCACAAACTCCCGATATTCTTTCACTTCCACGATGGGCTACCTGTTGAATTCTGGCCATATCTATTGATATGCTTGGTAAATTACCGGAAAATCTTAAGCAACATAAATCACGTCCGCAAACTCCGCATCCGCCTAATTTTCTAGCTTCATCCCTTGATCCAACTTGATGTAAGCGTACACTGCGATGGAATATTTTAGAGAGATTTTTAACCAATTCACGAAAATCTATCCTTTCATCAGCTGTAAAAAGTACAATTGCGTTGCTTCCATCTAAACTTATATGAACGTCTACTAGCTTCATATTCAGACCCAGACGTTTTATTTCACTCTTGCTTAAATTTGCAATTTCATCTTTCTTTTCCTTATTTTTTGCGTATGTGCTAAGATCCCGTTCTGTTGCTTTTCTTAATATTGTTGTTCTTTTTTCTTCTAAAATATTACCTTCTTCTGGTTCAATGAGACCGATTTCATTACATGATTCCTCTTTAACTACTACCAAATCTCCGTCTTGTAGCTCTAAATCGCTATTGCATTGGCGGGCAGGTTCCCAACTATACACACGAACTGAATATGTATACATAACTTTTCAATCTTATATTGGCCTCGAAACTTTATTAAAAAGATTACAATTCAAAACGGATTATTTCTCCAACCTGTATATTCTCTCCTATCTTCCCTACTTTTTCAATAATCAATTCTCCTATCGTAATATCGGGATTTTTGACGAAAGACTGTGTCAAAAGAGCTGATTCTTCACGAAATTTTTTCTCCTTGCCTACCATTATTTTTTCAATCATTTCAGGGTTTTTGCCTTCCGTTATTAATTGGGCTTTCCATATTTCTTTTTCCTTATTTATGATTTCATCAGAAACATCTTCTGGTTTAATAAATTTCGGATTCATAGCAGTAACATGCATTGCAATATCTTTGGCCAGCTGTTTAAATTCTTCATTACGGGCAACAAAATCTGTTTCACAAAGAAGCTTTACTAATGAAGCTACACGATTATTTGAATGAACATAAGACGCAACAACACCTTCTTTAGCCTCCCTGCTAGCTTTTTTAGCAGCTTTACTTTCTCCTGATTTGCGAAGCAGTTCTATAACCTTTTCCTCATCCATACCAACCTCATCAATAGCTTTTTTTATTGCAACCACGCCTGCTCCAGTACGCTCTCTGATTTTTTTGATAAGATCCAACATATTTTTGTTTCATTTCTAATTCTTAATTCTTATTTTTAAGCTTCCAATATTGCTTTATATGCATAAGCAAGAATCAGGCGCAGTGATGATATAGCATCATCATTTGCAGGAATGGGATAATCTATGTTTTCTGGGTTTACGTTTGTATCCGCAATAGCAATAACAGGAATTCCCATCTTTTTAGCTTCAGCAATCGCTAAACTATCTTCCTTAACGCTTGCCGCAAATATAGCCCCGGGAAGTTCAGACATGTTTTTTATTCCACCCATTCTTTTTTCCATTTTTTCTAGTTCTTCAATTTTTTTCATCTGTTCGAATTTTGTATATTTCTTGAACTCTCCCTTGGCAAGCATAGCTTCATTGTCAACTAAATATCTTGCTCTTGTGCGGATAACTTTAAAATTTGTAAAAGTACCTCCAAGCCAGCGCTCACTAACAAAAGGCATGCCCGAAGCTTCAGCAACTTCACGCACTAAATTTTTAGATTGAATTTTTGTCCCTACAAAAAGAATTTTTTTTCCGCTTTTTTTAATGCTTTGTATGAATTCTAAAGCTTGTTTGATTTTTTCTTGTGTTTTCTCTAGATCTATTATGTTTATACCTTTTCTAGTCGTAAATATATATTCATCCATTTTTGGATTCCTTCGCGCTTTTTGATGTCCAAAATGAACACCATTTTTCATCATTTCTTCGAGACTGACTTCGATTTTTGATAAATCTAGTTTTGAAAAATAATTTTCTACAAATACATTTTCATTGGCTGTTGTAGTCACAGCTTGTTTTTCGTCATTTTCCATATTTTTTCCTTTTTATCGCACATAATACAAACCGAATGGCTGATATTGCGCGACCATCTACTTTTTCTTTAAAATTAGACAGAAAACGTGTCCGCAAAAATGCAAACAAGCAGGACCTGCCCCGAAAAAGTATGTTTTTTATTAATAATTAATCCTCATGATAGCTGAATTATATTTATTGTAACCTATTTAGCTTATTTTAAGCATATGTTTATAGTTTAACATAGCCTGATTGGCATGAGGATAAACACGCTATTCAGTATAGCAGAAACACGACCCTTGTCAATTTCATCTTTATATGCTAAGGTATTTAGGTACTCTTTTACCTATCTAATATTTAGGAGGGTATAAAAATTCTTAATTTTTGGGCCATTTTAAAATTATATGAAAAAAAATATTCATCCAGAATATCATGATAATGCCAAAATAATCTGTTCATGCGGAGCAGTACTTCATACCGGTTCTACCCAGAAAGAAATGCATGTGGAAATCTGCAGTGCTTGTCATCCTTTTTATACCGGTAAAAAGAAGGTGGTAGATGCTACCGGACGCGTTGACCGCTTTAAGAAATTAGCCGAAAAATCAGCTACCAAAAAAGCTGCTTCAAAAACAAAGAAGTCTAAAACTAAGAAAGATGAGGCAAAGAAAGCAAAGAAAAAATAAATTTTATAGCAAAAAAGGGAGGCCTTGGGCATCCCTTTTTATTTTTGCTGTTTAGCAAAATTTTACCTATTTTTTAGATTTTTTAACTCTTCTTTTTATTAAAATTTCCCTTCTGAAATTTGGCAGAGGAATAACCATGCCCCGACAATTTATAAACGGGTATTTATCATTTCTCCATGCGGTAACCCTTGCAATTCCTGTTGCTATTGCCATAAAATGCTACTTGTTTTTAAATAAATAGTTATTTAAATTACTGTTGCTTTATTTAAATTAAACTTATATATTGAATATATCCATAAATACAATAAAAATGAACATTTTTGTATTTTTGTATATTCGTAATAGATTTATAATTTCGTAGATTTATGAAAAATCAATTAGAATCGATAAAAAATGAATATGAAGCTATTACCGCCGAACTCAGCTCTCCTGAGATTCTTTCTGATCCGCAAAAAATGGCTAAACTCGGGAAAAGACAGTCAGAACTTCATGGAATCATGAATCTCATAGAACAGTTTGAAAAAATTCAAAATGATATGAAAAATAATGCAGAAATTATGAACACGGAAGAAGATGCAGAAATGAAACAAATGGCTATGGAAGAAAATATGGAATTAGTTAAACAAAAAGACAAGATTGAAAAAGAACTTGAAATGATACTGCTTCCGAAAGACCCAAACGATGAAAAAAATGTTATCGTAGAAATCCGCGGTGGCGCCGGCGGAGATGAATCAGCACTTTTTGCCGCCAGCCTTTTCCGAATGTATTCAAAATATGCTGAAAAAAAATCCTGGTCAGTTTCCGTGCTTAACTCTAATCAGACTGAGCTAGGAGGATTTAAAGAAATAGTTTTTGAAATAAATGGAAATGGAGTCTATAGCAAAATGAAATTTGAATCTGGAGTTCATCGCGTTCAACGCGTGCCAGAAACGGAAAAAATGGGACGCATACATACTTCAACCGCAACTGTTGCCGTTTTGGCCGAAGCGGAAGAAGTTGAATTAAAAATTGAAGAAAAAGATTTGCGAATTGATACTTTTTGTTCTTCCGGGCCCGGAGGACAGTCTGTTAATACAACTAAAAGTGCCGTGCGCATTACACATATTCCGACCGGATTGATTGTTTCTTGCCAGGACGAAAAATCGCAATTAAAAAACAAGGATAAGGCCATGAAAGTCCTGCGTTCCCGTTTGCTTCAGGCAGAGGAAGAAAAACAGGCCAAAGAGCTTGGAGAAGCTCGTAAAAATCAGATCGGAACTGGTGACCGCAGTGAAAAAATAAGGACTTACAATTATCCGCAGGATCGTATAACAGACCATCGTATTAAACAGTCATGGAGCAATATTGAAGGAATTTTAAGCGGTGATTTAGAGCCCATAATAAGCGCCCTACAGGAAGAAGATATGAAACTTAAAATGTCTGCAAAAATCTAAAGATTTTCAATTAAAATGACTATTAAAGATATAATAAAATTATATAGAAAACAACTGGATTTTTTGGATATAGAATTGATCCTCTCCTATTCCCTCAAAAAAACGAGGGAATTTGTTTTAACATATCCAGAATTTTTTATAACAAAAAATAAGAACTCATTAATTATGAAGTTAATTAAAAGGAGGATTGCACATGAACCAATTGCATACATAGTGAAACATAAGGAATTTTATGGTTTGGATTTTATTGTAAATAAAAATACCTTAATACCGCGTCCAGAAACTGAATTGTTAGTTGAGGAAATCATGAAAAATAATCCGAAAAATAAAACTATAGTTGATGTAGGAACTGGAAGCGGAAATATTATAATAACTCTGGCAAAAAAAATAAAAAACAAAAATAATTATATTGGAATAGATATTTCAAAAAAGGCTTTAGTGATCGCCCGACTTAATGCAAAGAGAATTAAGGTAGAAAAAAAAATAAAATTCTTTCAAGGAAATTTATTAGAACCGCTATTGAATAAATTTAAAAATAAGGAATTAATTATAATAGCCAATCTGCCCTATCTTTCAAAAAAAATATATTCCTCTGTAAGCAATGACATAAAAAAATATGAGCCTAAATCTGCATTGTATAGTCGCGAGAATGGATTAAGCCATTATAAAAAAATAATAAAACAGATAATTGAAATTCGCGAGAAACATAAACCAATAAGCCTTAATTGTCTGCTTGAATTCAGCCCAGAACAGAAAGAAAAACTTGAAAAATTAGCAAAAAATGCCTTTCCTGAAGCAAAAATAATTTTCACAAAAGATTTTTCAGGAAGATGGAGAATATGCAAAATTTATCTGTAAATATCAGGCAAAACTAAAACCCCGATACATCGGGGTTTTAGTTCGTTTATATCCTTAACTTACGATGAAGCTAAAGAATAAAAACTTAATCTAAAGAGTTATTTTTTCTTCTTTTTTGCAACTTTCTTTTTAGCAACTTTCTTTTTTGCTTTTTTAACAACTTTCTTTTTTGCTGCTTTTTTCTTAGCCATGAGTAAGTCACCTCCTTCTAGCAATTTTTGTTTTTATAAAACAAATTTTATTTTTATTATCGACTTCAAAAAAATATATAATATATTTTTTTCTTATCTATAATTATAACGCATATTTTTTAAAAAGCAATGCAAAAAAGTTATCCACAGGTAATAAATTTTGAAATAAAAAAATTATTAAAAAATAAATCTATACTTTTTGAATTTTTTTATTCTTAAAATACACATTTAAATAATTAATTACAAATCGGGTTATTAAATAATAAAAAAAATTAAAAAAATAATTTAATGTTTTGACATCTTTTTATTATTATAAAATTTTTTATTTTTTTATAGATCATCTCCTTAAGTTTAAATAAATTTATGTAAAAAATTTTTATAATTTTTATCTATTTTTGCCTTTATATTAGCCCCTAAATAGTTATTTTTGTCCAGTTGACGCTGATATAACGCTACTATACAATAAAAAGACTAGGGGAAGGATTTTTCCCGCCTTGGCGGGATGAAGCTTCAACGAAAGCGTCCTTTGACAATTAATTATCTAATAATCCCCACACCAATGGTGCCTGTAAAAATACTTAGGCTAGGTATATGAATTTTATTTTTTTATTAAATATTAATAAAAAAAGATACAAGCATTATTGGCGTGGGGATAAACTAGAAAGGAAGGTGACTTTATGAAAGAAAACACGCCGGAACAACCATCAGAGTTACAATCTGAAGACATTAAAAGATGGTTTCAGGATAACCTGCGCATTATTATAAGTATTATTATTGTTATGCTTATTGCTGGAGGAATTTATTCTTATTCAAAAAGAGAAGTGTCTAATATAGCAAACAACGATGAGTCTACAAAAAACATTGATATTGAACAAAATTCATCAGCTACCTTAAGCGGTGATCAGTCACAAACAACAAAGGTGACCGAGGCCAAAACAACAGTTTCTCCTGAAAATATGAGCAAGGAAACAGAGGATGCCTTTATTGAAACTGCAGTTAAAGGAGACGGATTGACTATTCTTGCCAGAAGGGCTGCCGCAAATTATCTTGAAAAAAATCCGGATTCAGCTTTAACCAATGAGCATAAGATCTATATAGAAGATTATTTAAGGAAAAATGTGGGACATAGCGGAGGAGTTAAGGTGGGAACTTCTGTTGAGTTCTCAAAAGATCTTATCCAAAAAGCTATCTCACAGTCTAAGAACTTAAACGAAAAACAGCTTCAGAATCTACAGAAATATTCCGCCCGCGTATCTTCGCTCTCATGATATTTAGCATAACGCGTGCTATTGCAAAACACAGCCGTTCTTTCCAGAAAAGGAAATCAAATTTCTCTTTCAATAATAAAACCCCGCAACTGCGGGGTTTTATGTTGACTTAGAAAATTTTTATATTTTATTTGAAGTTTTATTTTTGATTAATATTATCATACTCAACATAGCAATTACGAATAAAATAAACGTTGCTGTCTTTCCCACTGTTCTTGTATTAAGAGCAAGAATTGCAATAAAAACAGTAATTGCATAATAAAAAAAACAAATTTTTCTTTGTGACCATCCAAGTTCTATGAGCCTGAAATGTAAATGACGTTTATCGGCTGAAAATATGGAACTTTTTGATCTAATACGCTCGATTATTACCCAAAAAGCATCTATTACGGGAACTGCCATAATCAGTAGAGTGGTTGCTATTTTTGCGCCAGCAAAAACAGCTAAAACAGCCAGCATAAAACCCATAAATAATGATCCGCTCGTACCGGCTAAAATTTTAGCAGGATAAAAATTAAAAAACATCAGGGCTAATACACCTCCAACTAAAGATGCTGTAATTATGCCTATGGGAGGCTGGTTTACTTCAGGCCTAAGACTCAAAATAAATACCGCGGCTCCGCCTATCAATGTTATTCCTGAGCTTGCTCCATCTATTCCATCAATCCAGTTCATTGAATTTATTATAATCAACATCCAGGCAAGTATTATAAAAAAACCAATAAAATATTTAAGCTGTCCATCAAATAAAAAAATACCCCCGAAGGGATTAGTTATGTATTGAAGGCGCACACCCATAAAATATACAAAGAATATTATGGCTACCTGGAAAAAAAGCTGTATTTTCCAAGATATTTCTATCATGTCGTCTATAATTCCAAAAATTAATATAAATACTGAAGCAAAAAGTATCCCCTTCAATGGAGTAGTTATAACTAGAGCATTATTTAAAATAAGAGTTGCTATAAAGGAAATAATAAGTGCGACTCCCCCAAAACGAGAAATGTCGTGGTTATGTATATGCCGATCGGATGTTCGCACATCATTAAAGTTCTTCTTTTTATTTAATAAAACGAATAACACCAAAAAAGATGCTGATATTATAAATGAAATGATGAATGGAATTAAAAAAAATTGCATAATGTACTGATACTTTTACTTTTTAATTTTTTCTGTAACCCAAAATTCACCAAAATATTTTTTTATCATCATGCGTGTCTGAGATTCTACGGCTGGAACTGCCCCGAGAGTCGGTGCAATAATAGGAGCTAAAAACCACTGTAAAAACATATACACATACCTTTTCTTTGAATATTTTGCAGGACGTGGCGGCAAAAGAGAAAAGCTTAAAAACATTGAGATAACCAGACCAGTGGCAGCGAGAGTCATAAGATACCTAGTAATAAAAGGCAGGTTATGAGCAATTACACTTTGATTAAATTCAGATCCTCCTATTATTACTGGCAGCCATCCAAGGATTGCTAAAATAAAAGCTGAAGTTGCCCAAGACCAGTGACCTTCAATCATTTCAAATCCTGCTCTAATTTTTTTCGATAATTTTATTTTTTTGTCAGGCCAAATTGCCCGCATCAAAGTAGGAAAGTGTTCAATTCCATATGCCCATCGCCTTTTTTGTTTATACTGATTTTTTATTGTCTTCCAATAAGTTTCCGCTAAAACAGCATCTAAAGAAACAGGTAAATAAATAGGCTTTACTCTGTAATTTCCATGAAAATAAGAGAAGCATTTCCAGAAAATAATTGAATCCTCATTTATGATGTTTACTGGCCAGAAGTTTACTTTTACAAGTGTATCAAAAGCTTCGCTGTGAGAAGCAAATGTTACCATTTCAGAACGTGTGCTTTGGAACATATGCCAAAAAGAAGAACTAGTAACAATCACTCTAACAAAAGCATTGGTATCCCACAGATTATTATGATACATGGGCAAAGGCTGATAAGCCATCTGGAGTCGATCTGGACTAGTTATATATTCATAAGTCAAAGCAGCAAAATACTGCGGATGACTAACGCTATCACAGTCAAAATTAGAAAAAATAACACGCTTATAATCTATGCCCCGCTCATCTAGATAGATTTTTAATTTTTTGGCCGCATATGTTGCATTAGATGCTTTACATTTCATTTCACCTTCGACAACTTCATGGGTTGTGACTATAAAGTCACGAAAAACTCCCTTGAACTTATCTTTTAGGTAATTTACTTTTTTAAGCCTATCTTTTTCATTTTCCCTTTCCTCCGTAGCAAGTAAAATGATTATCTGCTGATTAGGAAAATTTCCTTCTGCAACAGACTGAATTGCTGGTTCTATTATTTCTGCTCCTTCATTGGCAGTGGGAAAAAGCACTACATGAATAATTTTTCTCCAATCTATTATTTCATTTCCGGATTTATTAATTAGTTCAACTTCTTTTTTGTATTTTTTTAATCTTTCAATCTCTTTTTTAACCTTGCGTCGTTCAAAGAAAGAATAAATTTCACTCAAACTGTCTTTATATAATTTTATTTTTCCTGAAATACTTTTAAGATACTCTTCGGCATTACCAATGTTTTGGCATCTTTCCCACCAATCAGTGCTTTTACCATTTTTAAATTTATTATAGGCAGCTATTGAATAATAAGTTATAAAAATAGTCCTTAGTATCCAATAAATATCAAACATTATTATAAAAACAGCCATCCAAACCGGCTTTATAAATGAAAGCAGAAACATCCCGATAAGAGTGGCCCATGTTAAAGAACCCGGAATAATCTCTAATATTCTTTGTATGCGATGATCACGTAAATCAGTTGTTTTAGGGTCAGGAAAATAAAAAATAGACATATGATCTTAGTAATTCATCATTAATATGCTTACTGAAGCAATGGTGATTCCTACCTGTGATATAAAAGCTGCCAGCATTAATAAATGGGCAATAATTCTTTCTTTTTTTTGATAAAAAAGATAGCTAAGAATTGTATTTATGCTAAGAATTATTATTCCTATTAGAGGCAGAAAATATAATTGCCACCATGGCCCAATAATGTCTACTCCAAAATACACATTATAGTGCAGTATTAATAAAAAATCAACCGGCCTTATAAAAAAAATAATTAAGCCCCAATTTGCAAGATTAACAACAAGCGAACCTATGAATACCCAATGTACTATTCCGCTTGTAAAAAATTCATTTAAAAAAAATTTTTTTATTATTAAGCTATATAATTTCATGAGGTTTTTCCAATACTAAAGGTTCGATTTTTTTTTCTTTCTCAGTTATTTTAGAAACATCCTTGTCGATTTTACCCAACTCTTTATATGCTGCGTTGTAACTATTGACCGTTGTTCCTAGATTATTACCTACTTTTTTGAAATACTCTTCATAGGCTATGATGTGCTTTCCTAATTTTTCAACATTTGTACGTATTTCCTTGGCATTTTCCTCAATTTGGAAAGCTCTTAAGCCCTGGAGAACTGTTTGCAAATAAGCTAAAAAGTTTGTTGGAGAAACAATAATTACATGCTTCTGATTAAAGGCATATTCTATAAGATCGGCAGAATTTACCTGGGATGATCTCATAAGCAAATCATAGTATATCGTTTCACTGGGTATAAACATAAAAGCAAATTCCATAGTTCCTTCATCAGGACGTATATATTTAGATGTTTCATCAATTCTGTTTTTGAGGTCTTGTTTAAAAAGTTTCTCATATTTTTCCCTTTCAACTTCATTGACAGCATTTACTATCTTTTCATAATTTTCTAAAGAAAACTTTGAGTCTATGGGTACAATACTTTTGCCCACAAAAACTACCGCATCCACTATTTCCCCGTCTTTGAATTTATATTGCATTTTATAGTTATCCGGAGGCAAAACATTTTTTAAAGTTGTTTCCAAGAAATATTCTCCCAGTATCCCCCGCTGCTTTGTGTTTCTTAATATATCCTGAAGATTTTGCAGTTGAGCTGAAAAATTTACAACTTGCTTGTTAGTTTCTTCAAGCTTGGTAACACTGGAAACCATATCAGCAATCTGTTTTGCAGATTGTCCTGTTATACCCTGTACAGTTTGCATAGTATGGTTTATTTGCTCTTGAGTAGCTCTATGAGTTTCAGAGAGTTTTTCATCCATTTTATCCCTAAGCCTGCGATTTTCATCCAAAAGCATTGATAATTTTTCCTGGATAATAGCAGCTTCCCTGTCACTATTTTTACTTTCTATCTTTTTTTTCAAATCAAAAACAAGCCACAATAAAGCGGCTAAAAGCAAAACAGACAAAACTGCGACTATAAGTGTAGGCATATTTAATATTTATTATTTTTCAATATTTTTTATGGCCAAGCAGAAATCTTTTAAAACCTGGAATTTTGTCTATCAATTCTATGTGCGAGCCTTCAATAAAATCAATCAAAAAGCGATCAAGCATATCGATGCGATACTTAAATTCATCACTGTTCATTATTACAAAACTTACTTCTTTCCCAACCTCAGCTTCTAGGCTGCTCATTACGCTTTTTAATTTTCCACGACTGACATTGTTAGCCACAATTATCATATCTACCTTACTTTTCGGATAATTCAGAAATATGCCACTGGCAAGCGCCAACTTTACATCTCCTATATTTTTTAATTTAGCCAAGCTTTTGCATTGGGGTGAAGAAGCAGATTTTGCAAATAAATTTTTTAATTCAAAATAAAGATAAAAAGTTTTATCAAGAGCATAAAATTTTACACCTCTTTTTCTGTGCTCAACTAAAAATTTTATTTTTTTCAATTCTTTTATTTCTTTCCTTACAGACACAGAAGAAAGCATATTTTTTTTGGAAACCTCCGTAGCTCTGAATTCCTTATCCGGATTAAGAAGAAAAAATCTCAAAACCCTTGTTCTGGTTTTTGAACCAAAAAGTTTTTCTAAAATTTCAGACATATTCCTTGTGTAGATTAAAATTAATTAAAATTAAGGCCTAAATATGAGCCTGCAAACGCATAAAAAGCTTGGCTAGGCCATTATTATCATTAAGGACATTATATATCATCTATATAAAAAGTAAAATGCCTATGTATTATATATTTTTGTTGCAAAGAGTATTAAATTACTATATTATGTATGCAGATATACCTCCACGCTAATCGGAGAGAATATAAGGGCAATTTTAGCTTGTTTTGCAAAATTTAACTAAGCAATCGCCAATTGGCGTGGAGGTAAACTTGAGGTGCTATGTTTGTATAATCCTATTATAAACAAGGCTATTATGTCCTCAAGAAATCATAACAATAAAAAAGAAGTGTTTAAGGAGCTGGAAAAAACAATTTCACCTGTTTTAGTTATAAATAATCCCTCACTCAAGCCTTATGTTGAGGTTTTTGAATATTATCCAGAAAACATATACCAACAACCGCTTGGATCGCTTATAGGTTTTTTTGAAATTAAAGATTACAGTAAAGATTCGGCATATATTGTAAACTTTCTGACTTTAACCTTAAAAAAAGAATACTACAATAATCCAAAACGTTCGGTCGCCGAAAGCTTAGATAGCGCACTTCACAAAGTTAATTTAGCGCTTTCAGAAATAGCTAATAAAGGCAACATTGAATGGCTAGGCAAACTAGATGCTGCGATATTTGTTTTGGAAAAGAATAATGCACACTTCAGTGTTTCAGGTAAAGCAAAAATTTTCTTATACAGAAACACTGTGCTTACTGATTTAAGTGAAGGGCTTGCATCAGACTTTCCAGAACCTCATCCTCTTAAAACTTTTATTAATGTCTCAAGCGGAAGACTTGAAAAATTTGATCAGATACTTATAACATCAGAAGATATCTTTCATATTCTTTCCGTTACGGAACTTAGAAAGAATTTTCAGCGTTTCAAGGGAGAAAAATTCGTTCAACTTTTAAAAACTGCTCTGTCAAATCAACTGGAACTGATCGCAACCTTGGTTGTCCAGATATCAGACACGAATCTTACCAATGAAATCAAAAATTTCAGTTCCAGAAAAAAAATATCTCCTATAGGAAACGTTTTCAGCGAAAAGACATTTATAAAATCACAAAATCAATCAGAAATTAATGAGAGCCAATTTAATGAGGGTAGCAATAAAGAAAAAGCTGAGGATGAATACACCGACAAAAAAACTGGGCATATTTATGTTCAGGGAGAAGATGACGAATCCGATGAAAATAAAAGAATAAACCTTTATTGGGATATGACTAAAGAAAAAATCGCTCAAGGATGGTATTCTGCAAAAAATGATATAAAAAGGAGATTTTCACTATATAAAAAACAATTGGCAAAAAAACGACAACTTCTAAGGATAGAGAAGGAGAAAAAACTGCAAGTTTTGAAAGAAAAAATAAAAAAAGAACAAGCAGAAAAAGCCATGAATGATGTAAGACTCGAGCTTGAAGTAAAAGAAAATGAAGAAATGATTTCTCGGAACGAGAAAGAAGCAGCAACCCCTGATAATGCCCCAAAAATCGAAGAAATTGTTAAAATTGAAGAAATAACAATATCAGGCAAACCTCAAGAACTAACTTTTAAGGAAAAACTTGAAATTGCAGTAGAGCAAGAACGAAAAATCACTATTGAAGAAAACAATAAGCCCACAAATGTAGTAGAAAATGAAGAAAAAGAATCAAGGATAGCTATTTTTGTTTCTGCTCTTAAGAAAATAGCAAATAAAATTATTAATGTTCTAGGTAAAATATCCGCATATGTACGTAATTTAGCGATCAAAGCATATGAGAAAATAAAACAAATAAATGTTAGCGATGCCAAAAAGGTATATGGATTTATCCCCCATTTTTCAAAAATAAAAAGACTGTTTTCTTCTTTTTCTTATAGCCAGAAAATATATACTCTCTTGGCTCTTATAATTATATTCATTGGGCCTATTTTTATTGTTAAGTGGATGAATAGGACAAAAATTCCCACAATAAACGAGCTGGAAAATGCTCAGCCAACTCTTTCGGAAATTTTGTCCAGCGAAAAAAATATTAACCTTTCAACACAGAAGCAAATTATCTTGTCTCGCAACGATCTGATAAACGCAATGGTTACAAATAATGGTATAGCTGGCATTACAAAAAACAGTGTTATTATTATAAACAACGGAGAACAAAAAGAATACACTCTGCCTGAAAATTCAGGCGTATCTTCAAAAGCAACTTTCATGAAAGATCTGTCACTAATATTTATTGTTACCGATAAGAATAAAATTGTTTCATTCAGCCCAGTTTCTTCAAAATTCATTTCAGAAAACATAAACCTTTCAGAGAATATTTCTAGCTACTTTATAGGTACATACCTGACCTACATTTATATGCTTGACCCACAAACCAATCAAATTTACCGTTATCCAAGGGTAACCGGCGGATTTGGAAACAAAACAAGCTGGCTCAAAGAAGACCTTTCTTTGAGCGGAATTTCAGATATGACGATTGATGAAAATATTTATTGCGTCCAGAATAATTCCGTTTTGAAATTATTTAAAGGCAAAAAACAAGATTTCTCCCTGGAAAATTCCAATACGCCAGTCAATTTTGATAAGATTTTTACAAACATAAATTCTTCATCGCTTTACGCTTTAGATGCCAAAAAATCAAGGATAATTCAGTATAATAAAACCGACGGCACTATTATCAAACAATACTTTAATGAATCCTTAGCTAATGGGACTTCACTTTCAGTCGACGAAATCAATAAACTTGCCTACATAACAACTTCTTCGGAATTGATTTCAATTTCAATACAATAAGTAAAATTTAAAACGGCATTTGAGCCGTTTTAATATTGAATTTTTATTTAATTAAAAATTGCTTTGTTTCTTATACTGAGAATTTTGCTCTTTCCATAATTTCCCTATTTACAATATTGCCATCTCTTCCATATTTCAATCTGGAAAGCTCTTTCAGATAATTCGCTGTAACCTGATCACCCTTGGTTGGAGAATATGTTTTCATATTAAAAGGCTTTGAAAGTTCATTATTGATTAAAACTTTAGTAAAACAGTTTCTATTGTCTACATTTACCAAATCATTAGCGGTAAAAATTGGTAAAAACTGTTTTTCCAAGAAATCCGCATCTTCAGCTCCTACACGAAAAGCTGCTAGTGATCCGACATTACCAAAAACAGCTTTTGAGATTTCTTCTTTTAATTGGGCAATAAACTGATGAGCTATAATTAAACACAAACGATATTTTCTGGCTTCTGATAAGATCTGTGCTATTGAATTGGTAGTTACATTCTGAAACTCATCCATATATAGGTAGAAATCTTTTCTATCTTGTTCCGGCGTATCAACCCTTGAAAGAGCTGCCATTAATACCTTTCCTACTATTACCATACCCAAGAGCCTGGCATTAATTTCTCCTATTTTTCCTTTTGATAAATTAACAAGCAATATTTTGCCATTATCCATTGTCTCCCTGAAATTGAGAGTGCTTTTTTGCTGGGCAATAATTGGACGCATCATATCATTAGAAACGAAAGTTGTAAGTTTTGAAGTAATATAAGGAACCATATTTGCTAAAGCCGCTTCACCTCCGGCTTTCTCAGCTTCTTTCAGCCAAAAATCTGAAACTACCGGATTCTTACATTTAGAAAGCTTCATTTTTCTAAAATTTTCATCCGCTAAAACTTTGGAAATTTCCATAAGAGTAGAGCCAGACTCAGGATCTTCCATAATAAGAAGCATTGCATTTCTGACATATTGTTCAAACATAGGACCACCAGTTGCTTTAAGATCATACAATTGATCAAAGATGCCTATCATTTCATTTATAATAAAAGTTTTCTGTTCTGGATGTGAAGGGTCATATTCAAGCATATTAAGACCAAATGGGCGTTCAACATCAGACGGATCAAAAATAATGACATCTTCTGCTCTTTCCTTAGGTATGGAAGTTAAAATATCTTCAATAGCATCTCCATGCGGATCAATAAAACAGAAACCTTTTCCATTCCTCGCGTCTTGTTTAGCCATTTCTTGAAGAAAAACCGATTTACCAACGCCGGTTTGACCTATAACATAAAGATGCCTTCTTCTGTCATTGTCAGTAATACGAATTGGAGTTTCTAGTCCCCTATAATCATTAAACCCTAACAATATGCCTTCCTTTGGAATATTTGTAGGTGGCGGAGCAGCTCCAGCTTTGAGCCATTTTATTTTTGGAGTTTCAGTGGTGGAAATTGGGAAATGAAAGATACTGGCAATTTCTTCTGTGGACAAAATCATAGAATTATCTTCATCAAAATTTCTAAAGATATAATCAAATGATATTTTTTTCTCTTTTATTCTTTTTTTAATTACATAGTGATTGACTTCATGGTTTTCAAATTGTCCGAACGCATTTTCCATCTGGGCTAATATTTCATCGGCACGTTGCTGAGAGTCGGCAGAAGCAAGCATACGTATATTTACCTTAAAGCCAGCTTTATTTGATTTTGTTTCAATTTTTTTGACCAACTCTTGCTCTTCGGGGGTTAATTGAACAGCATTTTTGTTGAGAATTTTTTCTGCTGGCTTATTTTGGACAACTTGAACCATGCCTTTCCCAAGCTCTATAGCTATCGAGCCTGGATGAGCATCTTTGAGCTGTTTCCCCTGTTGCATATTATGTGCAATAGAGCGTCCTAAATTACGCCATTTTTTTCCTGCATTGCGCAAAATGATCTGGATAGCGGCTCCCTCTTCTTCTGATTTAAGCTTGCTGAGTGCATTAGATATCTCATTCAAGGGATCGACATTCATACTTTCATAAGTAAGGACAGGCAAAGCATGACTTTTTTTAAGTCCCAACATCGCTGCTGCGGTAAAACTCTTTGGAGAAAAAATAGTATAATCTGTAACTTTTTCAATTGAAGAATTTGGAAAATAACTATGAATTTGTTTTTCTATACTTTCACGAAATTTTTTAGGTACTGCTAAATAAAAAAATATTTCCTCGCTGTTAGAAGGATTAGCTATTTCAAGAGCTATATAAGGTTCATCATATAAAAACTGAGCTAAAAAAGATTTTTTCTCCCGAATGTTGGAAAGAGAAGCTAGGAGTTGTTCCATGGCTCCAATTTCTTCTTTCCAAGCTTCACTATCCGCTGAAGTTTCTTTCTTTTCTTTTATGATTTTCGTTACACGCACTATTTCAAGATCCATATTCATGCTTCGGCTGATTTGTGCGCGATAGTTTAAAAAGCTACGGAAAATCCAGAAAAAACCGCTTAAAAAAGCGATTACCGAAAGAAGTATAGCCAATGGAACAAAAATAACATTCAAATCAAAATTATTCATTTTTATTTTTATTTATATTTCAATACCAAAACTTAAATTTATAACCTATATTTCTTTTATCATTCCCCTTTTAACTAATGCGTCATGCAGTTCATCAGCCAGCATTCTATCATGAAAAGTGTCTAAAACGTAGTTATTCTCCATATGCCTAGCGACTTTAACCGCATGAATAACACCTTTCTGCTGGGCAAGGTCTATAAGATGCTGGATTTGTGTTTCTGCATCCATTATCTGCATTCCTGTTTTAGCATCACTTACAATGTCACTCTGGCTTGCATTGTCATCGGTCTGGGTTTTTATTTTTGATAAAATTTTACTATAAGCATCATCCTTCTCGACAGCACTTATTTCCTGGTAAGATTCGCGTTCAACTTTTGAAAGAGGAGCATTTTCAGGATTGTTTTCCTTTTTTATCGGCTCTTCCTTGTTAAAATTCAAATCACTTTCATCTATCGGTTCTAAATTATACTTTACTGGATCCATATTTTTTATACTTATTAATTACCAGTTACCATTTCATTTTTAAATTCCTCAATAACTCTCTCAACCATTTTATCATAATCCTTTATATTATCCATAAAAAATTCTTCCATCTGTTCCGGAGTAACCTCACCTTCTATTATTTTTTCATACCTTTCCCTGCCCTGTTCACCAAGTTTTTCCATTGTTTCCAAGAAAATGCGTTTTAGCAAAACTTCCGTCATTTTAATCAAAAGTTCATCCTGTTTATTTTTAGAGAGGGTGTTGATTCCAAGATCTTTTATCAGCCCGGCCAGAGCTGCTGACTGAGGATTTATATTTTCATCTATCTTTGTTGCCATATTTTTATTTTAGTTTTATTTTTTTTATCCATCTTTTATTTCTTAGCCTCAATTACAACCCTGGCAATCCATCTGATCGTAGTGTCTCCCGGTTTAGGTGGCACTTGTTCTATAAGTTTATTGAAAAACATTGCTCCTTTCTTTGGAATTTTTTCCAGAAAAGCTGCTTTAGCCTCTTCTGATTTCATAATTTCAGCTAAATTTTGATTTTTAAGTTCTGAAAAAATTTTTACAGATTTACCGAAAATATTATTTTTAATTTCAATGGCACTGCCCCTGGTGTCTGGCAGATCTAAGATGCTCTTTTCCATCAAAAGTTTGTGCAGTTCCGCATTGGCAAAATTACGCTCCATAGCTGCCTGTGGGCCTGCGTGATGGGATACATATTTTTCATATTTCTCTAATTTATCTATATCTGACTGCAAATCAGCGCTAGACTCTTTCATTTCATCTATTGTAGCTTGATCAGAAAATTCTTCAGGTTCCGGAGTGATATTATCTTCAACTGCAGGCTCTTCGGGAGCTGAGATATCTTCAAGCGAAGGAGACTTAAAATCATCAGGACTGAAATCGGCATGTTCAATATGGCTTATGTTTCCGGCTATATTGTGCAGGCTTAATCCGTTTTTATCAAAAACTACATTCAAACCTGTGCCGGCTTTTACATTTACCATTCCATCTTTCAGCATACTTTCATATCCGTCGGCACCGACAGATTTTATGATATTTTCTTTGTTGTCATGCATATAATCCAGCCAGATACGATGTGCGGCAGCTCCGGGATTTTTGATTTCAGGGTGGGAAGTTTTCATGTATTCAATTAACGTTTTTTCAATACTGCTACCTTCTTTTATCGTTAAATTTTCAACATGTGCAGAATCTGGCAATCCTTCATGAATGCCTTTAACTGAGATAGCTCCTTTATCATTAATTGTTTCTTCTACGTTAGGATTACCTCCCATTAAACTGCTTTTATTAATTTTATCATAATTAAGCTTATCAGTAGAACCATGACTAATTTGCTCAGCCTGTTCCGGCCCAAAATGATCACTAAAAAATCTATATATCTGACCACCGAAAGCAATCACGGATCCCACTGCCACTCCTGTCGCAGTTTGTTTGATGTCCCTATTTTTTATCTTATTAATATAATTTTCTTTGTCTTTAATGGCTATTTCTTCCGTTTTTGCTTCCAATATCGCAAATCTGAAGTTTTCTTTTTGAATAGCATGGTTAATCTTTTCTTCTTGCTTTTCCTTTTCTTCCTTGGAAGCATTTTCTTTTATTTTGTATTTACTATACTTCAGCAATTCATTTCTTTTTTCTTCATCACTCATTTTTTCCAGATTTTTCAGATATTCTGAAAAATCTTGCTTTTCTTTTTCAACTTGTTTCTTTTCCTTCTTTTTTCCCCAAGCTTCAAGCCCTTTTTTCGCACCATAGCCAGCTACCATGCCCATAAAAACTCTTCTGGCAACCACTGCTCCGCCAACAATAGCTGCTGCTCCTGTTCCAACTGTCAAAGCAGTCATACCCATAAAAACAGCGCTTATTTGCAATTTTCTTTTTAAAGGCAAGCTTCTATAATCTTTTATAACACTGGCTAATTTATCACCTATCTGTCCCCATTTAGATTTGAACATCTGTTCAGCTCTCACATTGGAAGTTTCATCAGCCATTGTTATCCTCTGTTCTGTTATAAACTCTATGTATATCTTTTCTAATTCTTCATTCGTAGCTCCTTTTTCCTTTGCTCCTGCACTTAATTCTTTTTGCAAATCAAAAAGTTTATTGTCATAATGTGCCCTTAAGAAAGCGACTTCCGTGTCTTTTTCAAATTGCCTTCCTTCATTGTCTTTTCTGACACTTATAAAAAATTTTCTGATACGGGTAAGCGCTGTGTTTTTTTTGTAATCAACTTCCAGATATTCCTTGCGTGCTTCATCGACTTCTTTTCTTAATCTTTCTATTTTTTGTTCTCTTGTTTCTATGTTTTTATCTTTGTTTTCCGGTTCAGCTTCTGTTGATTTGACTTCTTCTTTTTTGTTTTCAGCTGCTTCTTCTTGATCAGGAAATCTTTCATAATTTTCCCACGCCTTTTTTTCTGCTTCATCTTCTCCCTCTTTTTCTTCATTCATCTCAACTAAATCCGGATACATGTTTTTAGGATTGAATCCAAACGGGATTTCCTCATCTTCATCGTGATTATCGATATTTGGTTTTTCCATAGAAAATCAGCATGTTTGGATCATAATTAAATACGATTCAAACACATTAATATAAACTTTAATGTTTGTTTAAATAAATTATACCACAAAATACAATTTAATCCCATAGCTGTGGATAATTCTGGAAATTTTAAAAGCCTAGAGAAAAATTTCTCTAGGCTTTATATCACCTCCTTTTATAAGAAGTTATCAATTTATAAATCTACTTTGTCAATTGGGAACATGACCTCATTGTTGCCGGTTACAAAGTCCCCGAATTGGTTTTCCAACTGTACCCAAATCATTCCTTGTGGGGCCTTCCTTTCTAGGAACTTTACTCGTGTTCCGGGTTTGAACCTCATAGGTTCTTTGCCTTCACGATCAAGTATAACGCCACCGCTGTTGTAGGCAACTGATATACTATTCAGCTTCCCTATCGAACCCAGTTCGGCAGACCTTTCCATCGCCATGGTAATTGTTTTCTGCTTGGCCGATTGCCAGTTATTAAAACTGGCTTTAGCATCCGGCGACCAAACGCCAAACAACAATCCTGCAGTTGCAACAATAATTGTGCCAGCTATAAATTTGCTTCTTAACATTTTCACCACCGGCCCAAATACTTTATACTTATCCGCGAATGAAAAAACTGTTGCAGCAAACCAGAGCGGAAGCAGTATGCTTATTACAACAGCACACCCTTTTGAATTGGCATATATACCTGTAAAGATTATTGTAGCTGTTATTAAAAACCAAACAACAGCTATAACGATCAAGGCTCTGATGATTATTGGAAAAACATCGGCGATTGCATAATCACATACGCCACCAACCAAATCAGCAATTTCATTTCTGAAAACTGCCGCTACAACTAATAGAACTAACACCTCAATAGCGATAGGCATGTTCTTTACCTCCTTTTATTTTGTCTGTGAATACGAGCTCTTTCCCTGAACGACCTGCAGTCGTTAGAAAAATCGGTTGACGCATTTTTGACTTTTTGAGTCAAATCATTGAAAGACCTCTTGGCTTTCTGATGCATCGGATCGGGAATTATAATCCGACCGCTGATGCAGAAGTCATAAGCTTTCTGCAAGTCTCCTCCAAAATCATTTTTGATCAGGGAAGCAAATTTTTCCAAAAAAATCTTCCGACAATCAACTCCGGGAGACCCGGCTTTGGTTTTCTCAAAAACAACACCCCCGGTTTTCTCGCTCCAGCGCGTCTCCTTTTCCTCTGGTTTTGCGGGAACAACTTCCATTCCCGCAACAACATTTATAAACCTATTTCTCTCAAATTCCTTACATTGATTGAAAAGAAAGTTCGAGATTATTACCTGCTCCTCGTTTTTTAACTGCCCGAGGATTCCGTCAAATATTCTCTCGTCTTCGAGAGACCAACCCATGAATCCAGGAAGTCTTTGCTTCCATTGATCTGGGACCTTCTCGCTAACTTTGCCCAGTGTATCAAAAACACTGTACAAAGTATTCATAAGAGTCATTATCCACTGAAGACCCTCCTTATTTCCTGCTGCCATAATACATCCCTCCTATATTTTATTTTTATTATATTCATTTTTTAAAATAACATTTTAAAGGTTTCAGAAAACCTTATTATGGGACTATCCCATAACATATTATTCTATCATAAAACAACAAAAAAGTCAAGAGCAGGAACACATGCTAAAATTATCCCTGTTTTTAGGCAAAAATGGATACTGTTCCAAAAAATAAAATTAGTGGTATAATAAAAAGCATAATAGCGGATATAAACAAAAAAATGAAACAAAAACAAATAGTTTTCTGTTTATTGTTTGCAATAATTATTGCAGCTTTTGGTTTGCGTTCAATAAATATAGAAAATATACCTTCTGGCATATATCCTGATGAAGCACAAAATGGCATTGATGCACAGGAAGCTAATGCAACCAGAGAATATAAACTTTTTTACGAAAACAACCAAGGACGCGAGGGACTTTTCATAAATATCCAAGCTCTTTCAATAAAATACCTAGGCAGCACAGTTTTCGCTCTAAAATTACCTTCTATGATTTTCGGAACTTTAACTGTGCTTGGTGTTTTTCTTTTAATCTATGAACTTTTTCAAAATTATATAGCCGGACTTATTGGCGCCTATTTGATTGCTTTTTCCTACTGGGCAATAAATTTTTCCCGCATAGGCTTCCGGGCGATAATGGTTCCTTTTATCCTGTCATTCGCTTTTTATTTCATTTTCAGAGGACTTCGGACGAAAAAATTGCACGATTTTATCATTGCCGGTTTTATTTACGGCCTTGGCCTTCACACATATATTGCCTTCCGAGTTTCACCTTTGGTTCTTATTGTGCTTCTGATTTCCCTGATAATCACCCGCAAAAAATTTCTAGCTGCATATTGGAAGCATGTTTTTGTGTTTGCTGTCGCCATGTTTGTCGCTTCAGGTCCGATGCTTTTTGATTTTTTTGTTTCTCATCCCGAACATTATGCGTCCAGAACCTCGCACATCTCTATTTTGAACCCAGAAGTAAACAAAGGGCATCTTTCCACAATGCTTTCAAAAACAATCGGACTAAGCATCCAAAAATATTTTGCCATGGGAGATTTGAATATGCGGCACAACTATCCTCCCTATCCATTGCTTAATCCGCTAGTGGGAGTTTCATTTCTTGTAGGATTAGTTTACATATTGATTCAATTTTTCCGTTTAATTTATATAAGATTTAAAAACAAGGTTCGAGACCGCAGACTTGAGATATATACTTTTCTTTTGATATGGTTTTTCACTTTGCTTATTCCTGAATTCCTGGCTGCTGAAGGAAACCCGCATGCACTGAGAGCAATCGGCACATTGCCAGTCGTAATGATTATTGCCGTCATCCCTTTTATGTGGATAATAAATAAATATCATTCCTATGGGAATTCCTTTAGAATTTTTGTAATTTCAAGTCTTATTTTTTCTTTCGCTTTCATAGGCATTGCGGATTCGATAAAATATTTTTTCTTTTTCGCCAATAATCCAAAACAACATCAGGCTTTTGAAGCAAATCTTAAGGAAGTTTCAAATTACATAAGGACACTTCCCGAATCTTCCCAAAAATATATAGTCACAGGAAGCATGCAAAGACTGACAATCAAATATCTTAACCCTACTCTGCCAAATACATATTATTTTTATCCTGGAGAAGCAAATGTCATACCTGACAATAACAAAACTGATTTTTCTGTAATCTTTACAAGTTATGAACCAAATATTATAAATCTGATTCGTGACAAATTCCCCAATACTTCATTTGAAGAACATAGAAACAATTTTGGTGACATATTTTACGTATTAAAATAATAACAAATAATGTCTATGGAAAAATTCATAAAAAAATACTACAAGCATATTATAGTCTTAGTCATGTCTTTTTTCACTGTTGTTTCGGTTTTGAACGCTAAAAACGATTCGGCAACTTATGACGAAGTCGCACACATACCAGCCGCTTATACTTACGTCACCCAGCATGACACCAGGCTTAACCCTGAGCATCCTCCGCTTATAAAAGATTTGTCTGGTCTTCCTCTTCTGTTTATGCATCTTAATTTTGATACTTCACAAAAATTCTGGACTGGAGACTTGAAAAACATGTGGGATGAAGGACAATGGGCCGCCGGAAGACACTTGCTTTATGAAGCAGGAAATAATCCCGATAAAATTATATTTTGGTCAAGAATTCCTATAATATTAATCTCTATTCTTCTAGGCTTATTTCTCTTTAAGTGGGGCAAAGAATTGGCAGGAACATCGGCTGGACTTTTTGCGCTGATTCTATACGCCTGCGACCCGAATATATTAGGACACAACCACTTTGTCACCACTGACATCGGCATAGCAGCTTTTCTGACTTTCTCTTTTTATTATTTTCTTAAATTCATCAAAAATCCTTCCTGGAAAAACGTACTGCTGGGAGGATTTTTTCTGGGCCTTCTTTTGGTCACTAAATTTTCATCAATTTTAGCAATCCCGGTTTTTGGACTCATTATGATCCTGTATCCATTAATAAAAAAGAATGATGGCAAGCATAACTGGAAAATGAAGATTTCAAATCTGGGTGAATATGTTTTCAAGGGATCAGTAGCTATTTTAGTTGCGATTATTGTAATCTGGACGATATATGAAATAAACATTTTCAACATGCCCAAAGAGACTTTTGCAAAAACCATTGATTTTTTCTTTTCTGCAGATGATGCTAACCTTAAGGCAACAATCACAAACAAAACTCTCCACGCCTTAAACCAAAGCGACATCACCCGCCCCCTAGGGACATATCTATTTGGTCCAGCTTGGACATTCAAGCGGGTATCAGGCGGGAATGGCGCTTATTTTCTTGAGCAGGTTGGCAATGGATTCACTTGGTATTTCCCAGTGGTTTTCTTTATTAAGGAAACCTTGCCTTTTCTTTTTCTGGCCATTCTTTCTATTTTTTATACTATCAAACAGGTATACTTTAATTTTTCTTTTCCAGAAATTAAAAAACGGATTACTGATTTTCTCAGTAAATCAGTTGTTGAATTTTCATTTTTAATTTTTATAATTTTATATGCGTATGTCAGTATCAGTGGAGGGTTAAACATAGGTTTCAGACATCTTTTCCCTATTCTGCCTTTTGCCTATCTTCTTATATCCAAAAAGATATCTGAATTTATAAAAGACAGCCATGTTACATCACGGAGATCTTTCTCTCAGATATTTTTGCTTATATTGATTTGGATTTTTTCCATACCTATTTTTAATTATCCGAGCTATACTTCTTATTTTAATGAAAGCATAGGTGGTTCAAAAAATGGATATAATTATGTTACGGATTCCAATACGGACTGGGGACAGGATTTGAAGCGCTTGAGAACATATGTGAAACAACACCCTGAAATAGATAAATTAAGAGTTGACTATTTCGGTGGCGGAGACATCAAATACTATATCGGTGATAAATATGTAATGTGGTGGGACAGTAAAAGACCAGTTGAAACGGGCTGGTACGCAATTTCAACCAACTTTCTGCAAGGAAGTATTTATGATACTAAAAAAACTGTCGGAGACAGCTATCGGTGGACATTGGATTATAAACCTGTAACCATGATTGGCAAATCAATTCTTATTTATCATATAGAACAGCCTCCAGTAAACCAATAAAAAAAGTAAAAAACATCCCGAAATATCTGGGATGTTTTTGTATTTTATTGACTTTGTTCTTTGTTATTTTCAGTATTGTTCTCTTTAAATTTATAGAAAACTTTACCCTCACTGCGGAGATCAATATATTCTATGCTTTCTAATTTATCCCTAGTAATTTCTTTTTTAAAAATTATATCAAGAGAATCGATAGCGCTCATTAGGGAAAATTGGGTAGAAAAGTAGATCTTCACATCACTTTCAACTTTCACATCTATTTCATTGGCTACGTTTGAAGGCGTTGAATATGCGTCATCACCACTATTAATCTTTAAATCTATTCCTTTTAAAGCGTTTTTTATTCCGATAACATACTGTTCAAAATCATAATCTGTAATCTTTTGGCCTATCGCAATGTCCCTTTCACTCATATCATTTATTCTAATCAGGTGATTTTGGGATATTTCCGAAGAATTAAAATCAGCAACGCTATATGCAGTGCCATTTTCATCAATCAAAAAACATTTTTCTCCGGAACACCAAACTAATACTGCCTTTCTTTCGTCAATATTTATTGAAATAGAATCAGGAAATTCTTTAGAAACAGTTACGGCACGTATTTTTTTAAAATTATTTTTAAGCAATTCGGAAACTTTTTTCTCTGAAATAAAAAGAAAATTATCTTTTGGAATAATTTTCAAAAAATTTACCTGCAAATATCCACTCAAAGAATTCTGAATATCGAAACTGTTAATCTCATTATTACCAGTTATTTTTATATTACTCATCTTTAAATATCCCGAGAAAAAAAACATATAGAAGGACACCCCGAAAAAACTAATCAGCAGCATATAGAATATAAATCTTGATATCATGTTCAAAAATATCGACGACCTGCCGGGCATTTTTTTCGCGTTTTCATTTCCAGTGCAATTTTTTATATACATTTTCGCCATTTTTTTATATATCCATAAACAATGTTTCTAAAACAAGCCTAGGATTTGCATTTGTGTTTTTCAATATTTCTTCATTTTTTCGAATTTTTTCCATATCAGTATAGATTTTTTTACATTCAGCTTCATTTGATAACATAGCCTTTTTTCTCATTTCCCATAGCCAAATATCCAATTTTTCTATGGTTTTTGTTATATCTTTAGAAAGTTCTTCAGCTAGCATAAGTTTATCATTAATCGAGCCCTTAATAATTTTATTAAACCCATTAATAGCTTCTGAACGGAAAGATTTTTCTTCTTCATTTTCATTTATGATTTTTGCCAATCCCGGCCTTCCGGCTGAAAGATAAACAATATCTTTCGGAAAATTAATTTTCATTTCTTCATCATTAATTAAAGAAAATTTTATTATCTGCAAACGTGATTGGATTGTAGGCAGAATTCTGTCTATTTCATGTGTAACTAAAATTATTATAGTAGTCGGATTTGGCTCTTCAAGAATTTTAAGTAATGCATTTTGAGCCGAGATATTGAGTTTATGAGAATCATCAATGATCATAACCTTATATTTTCCATGGTAAGGGAATAGACTTAGCGCTTTTTTAGCCTCTCTTATAGATTCAATGGATATTTCTCGCTGTTTAGAGATACCTTTTTTTTCTAAAATTTCAGGAAAAACTATGATCAAATCGAGCAGAGCATCTTTACTAAAATCATTTATGTCTGAATTCATTTCTGTTCCCGAAATCGCATGCAGTGCGAATAATTTAGCTAGAGTGAATTTTCCTACCCGCTGCGGGCCGGAAAAAATATAAGCATGACTCAATGAATTGCTTCTTAGCGATTTTTGAAGAATTGAAAATGATTTCCGATTTCCAATAAAATCCATACTTAACTTTGCATTATTTTATTTATGTATTCCTTAAATTCTCTTTTAAATCTTTCTTCTGAAAAATTTTCAGCATGTTTTTTTATAAATTCTTTATCGTATTTATCTTCATTAATCATAAAGCGCCTGACACCATCAGCCAAAACTTCCGGCGTTTGCACGTCAAAAAATTCCCCAGATTTACCTTCGACGACAGTTTCCAATGCCCCGCCTTTGCGATAAGCTATCACCGGTATTCCCTCTTGCATAGCTTCAACCGGCGCAATTCCAAAATCATCTTCGCAGGGAAAAATAAAGGCTCTGGTATTTTTATAATAATTTTTAATTTCTTCTCTGCTTTGCCAGCCTAGAATTTTTACATTAGACTGGGCAATTTTACGCAAATAATTTTCCTGCTTCCCCTGCCCTATTACAACCAAAGGCAACCCAAGTTTATTAAAAGCTTCGACCGCAATATCAACTTTTTTGTATGGAGAAAGCCTGGAAATAATTAAGAAATAACCTTTGTCATTTAAATTGGCGGGTCTGTCCTTAAAGTTTCGCAAGTGAGCTTGCTCACATAGCGATACGGGTGGGTAAATAATAGCGCTTTCATGTCTGTAATATTTTTTTACACGACTTTGAGTATATTTTGAGTTTACAATCAAATAGTCAGGACGATCAGCTGCCATACGATCCCAGACACGCAAATAACTGAAAAATAAACGGGTAAAAATTGAGGGCTTATTGTTTCTTTCTTTTAAATATTTTTCATTATAGTCCCAGACAAAACGCATCGGCGAATGAAGATATGCAATATGAATAGTATCGAGTTTTGTAACAATTCCCTTTGACCAGGCTCCAGATGAAGAAATTACCAAATCATATTCTCTAAGCTCAAAGGTTTCCGGAATAACCGGGAAGAATGGCAATAACCATTGGTAATGTTTTTTTAAAAATTTAGGAAATTTCTGCAGATATGATGGACGTACATCTTTGCTTCCCCACTCTTTTGACATTTTTTCTCCATCATAAAGCAAAGTATAAATCGGCGCTTTGGGGTACATTTCCGAAAGCACTTTTAAAACTTTTTCCGCCCCACCCGGATAAAGCAGAAAATCATGAACCAAGGCTATTTTTAAGTCTTTTTTCTCCATAAATAAAGTTTAACACACCCTTAAAAATCTTGAAAGATAAGACATTATATACATTAACACATTCTTGACTTTTATTATTTATTTTGCTAGTATGCTGAAAATAATTAAAAAAATAAGTTATTTAAAAAAGGAGGTTTTTGATGATTTCAGGTCCAATTGAAAAAATTTCAGAATCTGAAAGAAAGAAATTCAGAATTCAAAAGCTAAGCATAAGTAAAGAAAGATTGCGTAAAATGAGAATAAGCAAAATAAGCCTCATAGAACTAGAGAGAATACAAAGGAATATCGTGAAAAGTAATTTAGAAAAAAAACTAAAACAATCCTTTGGAGACAGCATAAACCACATTGCAAAGATTTGGGTTTCATACTGATAAGTTTTACTGTTGTTGGTAACACAAAAACTTTAAGATCCATCAAATCAATGGATACTCCAAAATAAAATGCAATTATAAAAATAGGATGGGTCAATAAATATTTTGGTCTATCCTTTTTTTATTTCATCAATATTTGAGCAATTTCTTCGGCGCATTTTTCCCAGCTGAATCTTTGGACATTTTCCTGTCCCTTTTTTATTATTTCCTGCCTAATATTTTCATCAGAAATAAGCTTATAGACAGCATCCGCAATATCCTCAGAATTATTAGGATCAACCAGAATTGCACTGCCATTGGCCACTTCTGGAATTGAAGAAACATTAGAAGTTACTACTGGCACACCAGCTGATTGCGCTTCAAGAATAGGCAAACCAAAGCCCTCATAAAAACTCGGAAAAAGAAAGACATCGGATTTTTTGAGAAGTTCTGCTTTTTTATTTTTATCTATAAATCCAAGTTCGATAATATCTTTCCGGCAATTAACCTTGGCTATTTCATTTTTTATTTTCCCATAGCCAAATCCCGGCTTGCCTGCCAGAAACAATTTGTGCGGAATTTTATACTGTTCTTTTAAAACTTCGAAAGTTTTTATAATACCAATTACGTTTTTTCGTTCTTCCAGACGACCAATGAATAACAAGTATTTAATATCTGGCATTTTGTATTCAGAACCTGAAACGGAAAATTCATTAGCGTAACCATTATATATAACAGAAATTTTTTCTTCCTTGATTTTATATAAATTTATCAAATCCTTTTTTGTATTTTCTGATACGGCAATTATTTTTTTCCCCCACTGACATGATTTTCTTATGCTGCATCGCATATAAATTTTTTCCCAAAAAGAATAAGCATTGGGACAAAATTCATATTCCAGACCATGGATAGTAACTATAGTATTTTTAGGATGGATAACGGGGACAGTATGCGCAGGAATAAATAAAACATCCACTGGATGAAAAAACATCTCTAGGGATAAACCGACTTGAGTCCAAAGATAATAAAAATTTATTTTTTTTATTTTCCAATTTTTCGGCAATTCAAAATCTACCTTTTGATTTTTACGGATATATAAAATAATCTCGTGCTCTTTTAATTTATCAGCGAGATTTTTTATGACTTGATAAGAATATTCTTCGATTCCCGTCCTATCTTTTAAAAAAGCACGAGAACTATCTATGCCTATTAACATTTTTATTTTGATAGCATTATCGTACGTTTGTAAACTTCCAGATTATCTAAAGCGATTCCGATTCCCTTTATGACACACAAAATAGGATCATCAGCCACATAGCACGGAACTCCAATTATTTTGGTTATAAGCTGATCTAAATTTCTTAGAAGCGCACCACCACCGGAAAGAACCATACCTTTATCCATAATATCAGCTGCTAATTCCGGAGGGGTTTCCTGAAAAACTTTTTTAATCGCATTAACCACTTCACGGAGTTCATCCTGGAGTGCTTCAGTAATTTCATTTGAAGAAATTTTTATCGTTTTTGGCAAGCCTCCCATAAGATCACGTCCTCGAATTTCTATATGTTCTTCTTTAACTTGTGCAATTGCACTTCCAATTTCTTTCTTTATGTCTTCAGCTGTTCTATCCCCTATTGCTAAACCATATTTACGTTTGATATAGTCAGAAATAGCCTGATCAAATTTGTTGCCTCCTACACGCGCACTGTGAGCCGCTACAACCCCCCCTAGCGAGATTACAGCTATTTCTGATGTTCCACCACCTATATTAATAATCATATTGCCCTGGGCATTATGGATGGGTATTCCGGCTCCAATAGCTGCTAGTAAAGGCTCTTTAACTACATAAGCTGACTTTGCCCCAGCTTTTACAGCTGCATCAATAACTGCCCTTCTTTCCGTTGAAGTTACCCCCGCTGGAATAGAAATCATAATTTCTGGACGGAAAAAACGGATCCTTCCAGTAACTTTATTAATAAAATACTTAAGCATTGCTTCAGTTACTCTGTAATCTGCAATAACTCCGTCTTTCATGGGACGGCTAGCAACAATATTGTCGGGCGTGCGTCCTAACATTTCTTTAGCTTGATTACCTACGGCCAAAACAACATTCTCTGTAGGAGAAACCGCTACCACGGAAGGCTCATTAACTACGATTCCTTTTCCGGGTATAAAAACTAAAGTATTAGCTGTCCCTAAATCTATTCCAATTTTTCGTATAAACATAATTATTTTATTAGATTCAAATCTCCATTTATTATAATTGGCTTAACCGCTTCTATTTCAGTTTTGCAATATGGCATTTCCGGGATTGGATTGAACAAAAATATTTTCTGATTAAGAACGTGAGCAAATCCTATTTCCATCAAAGTATTTCCCCCGATATAATTTTCAATTCCATTTTTGTCAAAATTCAGAACTAAAACTGCGTCTGCTCCCTGCATTGCTCTCCAAAATTCGCGAATAGCGTCCATGTTGAATTTTTGATGCAATTTAATTTTTTCAATTTCGGAGTTATTCTTGCCTATCATTGATTTATGCAGATCCGTAAGAAAAGCATCATGCCCCATTATATTAAGCTCATCTTTTACTTCCAACATCTTATCAGTAAATTGCATCGAACCAATTATTCCTATCTTCATATAATTTATTTTCGCACCCTTTTTATATCTGCACCTAATTTTTGTAACCTTTCTTCAATCCTCTCATATCCTCTATCTACTTGGTATATTTCTTCTATTGTAGTTGTACCTTCAGCACAGAGCGCGGCTATAATTAATGAAGCTCCGGCTCTCAAATCAAAACTTTTTATAGCACTTCCCCGCAAATGAGCTGGACCATAAATAACAGCTTGATGGGGATTAAGTATTCTAGACCGTGCTCCCATTTTTTCCAATTCCGTCAAATAATTAAAACGTCCTTCAAATAAAGTATCAAAAATCATAGTCTCTCCGTCTGCTTGTGAAGCCAAAACACCTATTGGAGCTTGTATATCACTTGGTATACCAGGATATATGCGAGCATCTATTTTTTCAATTGCTTTCAATTTATCTGATGGTATAACTTCTATTGAATTATTTTCTATTTTAAAATCTGCTCCGAATTCCCTGAGTTTTTCCAAAACCAAATCCAAGTTCTCTTCCTTAGCATTTTTTACTTTTATAGGACTTTTTGTTGCTACACCCATAATAATGAATGTCGCCGCTTCATTTGCATCTGGAATAATTTTATGATCAGCGCCATGAAGTTTTTTACTGCCTATAATTTCTAATGTATGCGTTCCTAATCCTTTAATTTCAGCACCCATAGAAACCAAGAATTTCCCAAGATCTTCGACATGCGGCTCCTGAGCAGCAATTTTTATAATTGTTTTCCCAGGTAGAGATGCTGCCAGCATCATGGCATTTTCTGTCGCTGTTACTGAAAATTCTTTCAGTACAATGTTGGCACTTTTTCTGTTCCTAGCATCTATTTTGTATGTTTTTTCATTAATATTTGTTATATGTACGCCCATTTTTTCTAAGACATCAAAGTGAGTCCCGACTGGACGCTTGCCTATCACACATCCTCCTGGATGATGGAATGAAAAAAAATCAAATCTGGCACTTAATGAACCCAGCAGCAAAATTGAAGACCGGAGTTTTTTTACCAGAGAATCGTCTAAATGGGCTGGATCAATATCTTTGGAACAAATTTTAAGAGTTCTTTCCTCTACCCAATCAATAGAGGCTCCTATTCCTTTTAATATCTCAACCATGCGAAAAACATCCTCAATTAGAGGAACGTTGGAAATAGTACAAGGCTCATTTGTAAGCAATGTAGCAGCTAAAATAGGCGTAGTCGCGTTTTTCGAACCCCTTACATCTATGCTTCCAGAAAGCCTTTTTCCACCTTTTATTTCAAAATAGTCCATAGATTTAGTATACATGAGTAATATTTTTTTTCAACCTCAGAAGGGTTATTTTTATTTATACAAGCAAAGTACTTTAAATAACAAAAAAGTAAGCCTATTTTATGCTTACTTTTTTCTAATAATGACCTTGATAATTTACCAAGCGTTAAAAAATATGTCTTATAAAATAATTAAAAAATACTTTTCAATAAACATCATAGAATTTTGTATTCTTGTTTTTCTGCAGAATAAACAGAGGATCATGTTTTTTGTGTATGACTGCAGCAATATCAATTAAAATAAGGAAGATTGCAAATCCGAAAGCCAAAGACCAACCTATGATTGCTGATTGATTATTTTTAAAAAGAACATCTAAACTTGTTTTATCAGAAATTCCTGCCACCTTGCTTGGCTTTTTTTCTTGGGTATTTATATCAGATACTGTGCTTATTGGCATATTGCCACTAGATATGTTTTGTTGCATCTGTTTTCCAAACATTTGCACAACAACAACCGCCCTTTGTCCATCAATTATGCCCTGTTTAACAGCAATCCCCGTTTCATCATAATTTTCATTTAATATATTTTTTCGATGCGTTGGACTATTCATCCAAGCTTTCTGCTGATCTTCAGCACTTGTAAAATTTATAGCTAAATTTTCTCCAGCATATCTATATCCATATTTATTTTCATTTATCCAGTCCCATGGCGACTTTCCTTGTGGCGATATGTGTGCAAAATAATTGTTTTCAATCATATCCTGAGCTTTTTGCTCTGCAGCTTTTTGCAAAATATCATTCTTTTTTAAAACAGCTACATTGCTAGATTTTCTTGCATTATTTACAAGCTTTATAATAATATCTGCTGTAATATCACTTGCTTTAACTAAGGGCGCAAAAAAAACTACAAACATTGCAAGACTTATAAAAATCTCTGCAACAAGTGCCTTACTAAGGGTATTTTTACTTTTTTCTGTTATATGCAGCATTCTTTTATTAATTCGTTATTTTTTTACAGCTTCTTTAAACTTATCGCCACGATCAAATTCATTGGCAAAAAGACCAAAACTTGCAGCACCAGGAGAAAGAAGAACAATATCGTTTTTTTGTGCTTTTTTTCGAGCAATTGAAACTGCTTCTTCCATTGAATTAACAACTTCAAATAAATCAACTAGACCCTTTTCTGAAATATCATTGATTTCATTTATAATTTTTTCTGTTGCGTTTCCTTTTAGTAAAACCAGATATTTTGTTTTTTCAATAATTTTCTTTGCAAATTTTTTAAAATCAAGATTTTTGTCTGTTCCTCCTGCGATAAGAATGACTGGCTGACTAAAAGATTCCAACGCCAATATTGCAGCATCAGGAATAGTAGCCGCAGTATCATTGTAATATTTTATTCCGTTTGACTCTAAAACAAATTCTAAACGATGTTCGGTTCCTTTAAGTTTAGGCAATGCTTTTTTGATTTCTGGCACAGAAATTCCGTATGCATAAACAGCTCCTATGGCCGCCATTACATTACTAAGATTATGCTTGCCTAAAATATTGATTTTTTCTGTAGAAATAATTCTTTTTATATCTACTCCATCGTTCAAAAAAATAATATTATCTTCAATAAAAACAGAGGGGCTATATTTTATTGGTGAATATGAGAAACTTATAATTTGACTTTTATTTTCTTTGACCATTTCATGAATCTGCTGGTCATCGCCATTTATAATCAGCCAGTCTTTTGTATTTTGATTGGAAAAAATATATTGCTTATCTTCAATATACTTTTCCATTGTTTTGTAATAATTGAGATGATCGATAAAAATGTTTGTGATTACTGCAATATGCGGACTTACTTTTTCTCTGCCAAGAGCAGAAAGTCTCCAGCTTGAAAGTTCAAAAACAGGGATAGAATCTTTTTCTAACTTTTCAAGCCTGTCCATAACAGAAATCTGACCAATCCCCACTTTTATAGGATTCTTTCCAGCCGACTTAAGAATGTCGTATATAATTTTTGAAGTTGTTGTTTTGCCTTTGCTTCCTGTCACTCCAATTATCTTATTTTTGCATAACTTAAAAAACAGACCTGAATCCATTTCAACAGGAATATTGTTTTCAAGAGCTATTTTGATATGTTTTTCATTCCAAGGAACAGCAGGATTTTTAATCACCATATCAACTTTTGTAAAATCTTCATTTCTGTGATGCCCAAGAATAAAGTGAACATTTTTCACGCCTTTTAATTTTTCCAGTGAAGATTCCAGATGCTCCTTGGTTTTTATATCAGTCGCAATTACTTTTGCTCCATGATCTGACAAAAATTTTATCATACCAACACTTCCGCCATGCAATCCGATTCCCATGACAGTAATTTTTTTATCTTTGAAAAAAGAAGCATCCATAGTCTGTATTTTTAGAATTCAAAAAAAGATGATTTTCTTTTAATAACTTCGCCTGACCTCATGCTAGTCATAATTCCATTTTTAATAATAGGTTTTCCATTAATAATAACCCAGTCTATGCCTTGTGAATATTTATAAGGATTTTCAATTGTTGCCATATCGCGGATTAAGTTTGGATCAAAAACGACTATATCAGCATAATTTTTTTCTTTAATTATGCCTCGTTTTTTTATTTTAAACTTTTCGGCAGGCAGACCACTCATTTTATAAACAGCTTCTTCCCAGCTAATAATTTCTTTTTTTCTTACGTAGTTTGCAAATATCCTTGGAAAAGTACCAAAACTTCTAGGGTGCACAAGCTCACCTGTTTTACTATGTTCAATTTTATATCCAGAACCATTGGATGAAATTATTGAAAAAGGATTCATGATGCATTTATCAATATTTTCTTCGCTTAGAAGTTCAATCATTGTTATTACACGCCCTTCACTTGCAATAAGCAAATCGATAATAACTTCCTCTACGCTTTTTTCTTGAGCTTTTGCAATCTCTGAGATTTTTTTATGGTTGAGCGTTTTATCTATATTAGAAACGGAAATTATTATTTTTGAATAATCAAATTCGCTTTCTTTCATTTCTTTTATAATACTTTCCCTATTATTTGGGTCTTTTAGCCTGGAAATCATCATATTGCGACCGCCTTCTGTTGCCCAGTCAGGAAGCAATATATAAAGAACATTGCCAGTCACAGTATAAGGATAAACATCAAAATTAACATCTATTCCTTCTTTACGGGCTTTTTCAATAACATTCAGAGCTTTTCCCATAATATTCCAATTTCTCATGCCCACAGCTTTTAAGTGAGAAATTTGCAGACGTACCCCTGTAACTCTAGCGACACCTATAGCTTCTTCTATTGAATTAAGAAGTTCATGACCCTCTCCCCTAATGTGTGTAGCGTAAACTCCATCATATTTCTTTACAACTTCTGCTAATTCTTCAATTTCAAGCGAAGACGCCAGTTTTGCGTGCGTATAAACCAGACCAGTAGACAAGCCTAGAGCTCCTTCTTTCATCGCCTGCTCAAGCATTTTTTTCATAGTTTCCATTTCAACAGAGTTAATGTCGCGAACTTCATCACCTACCAATCCTCTACGAAGCGTTTCATGGCCAACTAAACTACCGAAATTTAAAGATATATTTTTTTTGCTTACTTCCTCCAGAAAATCTTTCATGCTAACCCAATTAAAACTGATCTTTTTTATATCCGCCCATTTTTGGATAGATTTCATAACATGGTGATCAACAAGCGGAGCTATAGATGATCCACAATTCCCACCAACAATAGTCGTTATTCCTTGATAAATAAGACTTTCTAGTGCTGGATCAGAAAAAATTCTCCAATAAGTATCAGAATGGTTATTGATATCAATAAAACCCGGCGTAACATATCTTTTAGTAGCATCAATTTCTATCTCAGTACATTCATTTTTTAGATCGCCGATGTAAGTTATTACGCCTTCTTGTATGCCTATATCAGCTCGGTACATTGGCTTGCCGCTTCCATCTATAATAGTTCCATTTTTTATTATTATATCGTACATAATTTTATTTTTTATATTGTATTTTTTACAAAACTTGCTTTAATTATAACATTTTTTAAAGCCAATTAGCAAACAATCAATGTCTTATTGAAAATAAAAAAATTCCCGCTCCAAGCAGGAATTTATTGCTGTGTATTCTATAACCATCCTTTAATTTTTAGCCCTTCCCTGGCAGCTTCACGCTGAGCTTCTTGCTTTGAATTACCACTGCCTTCTGCTATAAGTTTATCACCAAGAAAAACTCCCACAACAAAATGCTTGTCATGATCAGGACCCCAATCCTTGATAACCTTATAAATTGGCGTTATTTTATTATTTTCCTGTGCCTTTTCCTGAAAATAACTTTTTGGATCAAGATAGAGTTTTTTATCCAGTATTCCTTGGAGTTTTTTAGCGACATTATTTAAAACAAACTTTCTAACACTTTCATAACCCTGGTCAAGATAGATAGCACCAATAATTGCTTCCAGTGCATTGGCTAGCAAATATTGTCTAGCACGTCCAGTATCCTTGGCTTCTCCCCGACTCATTAATAAATATTTTTCTACTTCAAGTTCTTTAGCTATCTGCGCCAGCATTTCACCATTGACTAAAGCACTTCTCCAGCTTGTAAGTTCGCCTTCCGGATTTGAGTAATTTTTATAAAGATACTCAGTTATGATAAGTTCTAAAACAGCATCACCCAAAAACTCCAGCCGTTCATTATGATCGAGTTCGTAATTCCTGTTTTCATTCAAATAAGAACGATGAGTTGTTGCCTGCTTAAGCAATTCAATATTATTGAATTTAATTGCGATTTTCTTAGCTAAACTTTCTATCATAAAAAGTGTAAAACTCGAAATTCAACGCACGAAATAATAAATCTTAATATTTAACATTTCGAATTTAGAATTTCGGATTTTAATCATTAATTATTATAATAAAAATCTATTTTTCTTCTTTTTCAATGTCACTCTTTTTGTGATTTTTAGAAGTATCATCTTTCATAGGCTCTCCCATCTCTCGATAGATTGTTCCTAAAACACCATTCACAAATCGTGCGCTATTTTCACCACCAAAATTTTTTGCAAGTTCTATAGCCTCATTTATAGCAACCTTAGGAGGCACTTCTTCATAATTGCCATGCATAAGTTCATAAATACCCAAACGTAAAACATTGCGATCTATTATAGCAACTTGATCTAATGGCCATTCGGGAGCACATTTTTCTATGATAGCATCTATATCAGACAAATTTTGCATGGTTCCCTTTACCAGAGAAGTGACAAAATCGTATTGATCTATACCAGGAGCAAATTCTTTAACATTACGGTCTATAATATCGTCAATATTATCATTATTTCCTCCCTGAAAATCCCACTCAAAAAGAGATTGCATCGCAATTGAACGTTGAAGGTGCCGATTTGCCATTTTTATTTTAAAATTATTTCTTTTTATTAACTTTTTTAAGAGTATTGACAACTTCTTTACCCTTATAAAATCCGCAGAAACTGCAGGCCTTGTGAGGAAGCTTTGCTTTATTACACTTTGGACAAGTTATTGTTTTTACTATTTTAGTTTTAAAACGATCTCTTTTGGCATCCCGTCTCTGTTTTGTGTGCCTTTGTTTTGGTACAGACATTTTTTTATATAATAAATTATTACAAATCTTGAACCATAATAACACACATTTTTCCTATTAGCAAGATTAGGAATATTTTTAAATATTAGGATAAGTAGATGTTTCTTTTTTTGAATTTATATTAATTAAAATACCAATACTGATTAAAAGAGTTATCATTGAGCTTCCGCCATAACTCAAAAGGGGCAATGGGATGCCAGTAACCGGCATAATACCTATATTCATGCCTATATTTTCAAAAATTTGTACAAAAAACATAGACATGATGCCAACAACTATCAGGAAACTGAAATTATCAGGCGCATTTAGTGCAATAGTTCTCATTCTTGAAAAAATTATAAAATACAAACCTAAAATAAAAAATGACCCCAAAAGTCCCAGCTCTTCAGCAATAGAAGCAAAGATAAAATCAGTATGCTTCTCAGGTAAAAAATTTAACTGCGATTGTGATCCGTGACCTATTCCTTTGCCTATTAAACCGCCAGATCCGACTGAAATCATTGATTGAATAACGTTATATCCGCTTCCTCGTGGATCTACTACGCCCGATTTTACTAAACCATAAATCCTATCTTTTTGATATGTTTGCAATTGAAACCACCCTAAAACTGATAATATTATTCCAAATAATATTATAATAAGGATTTTCCTTGCACTTATACCGGAAACAGCAGTCATGCTGATCCATATAGCAACAAGAACCATGGCGCTTCCGAAATCTGGTTGTTTTATTACTAAGATAAACATTATCCCGCAAAGAATTAATGATGCAATAAGCCTTCCTGTTTCACCTAGTTCCATTTTCTTCTGCGAAATAAAACTGGCTAGAAAAATAATAAGTGAAATTTTTGCAATTTCTACCGGCTGAACATGAAAAGATCCTATGCCTATCCATCCTGCTGTGCCCCTTACTGTAATTCCAAAAATTAAGACTGCCACTAATATAATTAGCGTAAAAAAATAAATCAGCGTGCTTTTTGATTTTAGAATTTGATAATCAAAAAAAGCGAAAAAAAACATGCATGTGATTCCTATAAAAACAAACATTATTTGCCGCCAAAAAATATTCAGACTTCCTCCACTGGGGATAAACATAGAGATACTATAAAGTACAACTAAGCCTATCGCCAGCAAAAGGAATGTTGAAAATATAAGTATTGGATCTATTTTCAGCAATTTATTTATCATAGGCAATATTCTACATTTAAAATACAGAAAAAAATAATTATGGGTTATTTATTTTAAAGCATTTATATAATTATCGGGAAACAGAAAAATTCTCAGAATCAAAAACATTTATTTGAGGATCAACCTCTATATTTTGTATATTTCCTTGCAATAAATAGGGCCAGCTTACGCTAAATTTTTGCTCTTCCTTTGCACGTACAGAATCTCTTTGAGTTGTATTTATGCCAATTATATTACCATTTTCATCACGAATAACTATTGTGGCGTCTATTTTTTTAAAATCATACCCACTTTCGTTTCTGATTAATCCCTCAACTTGACTGCTATTAGGGGTTGGGGCAGCACCAAATTTTTTACTATATACTCCAATTTGAGGCTTACCAATTTTTGATAACTTTTCCCACTGGGTGTCACTTATCTCAACACTCACATCTTTAGGAATTTCATCATTCTCTGTTTTTAAATTTAACACTGCTAAATATCTGGTATCTGACGGAAGGATAAAACTGTATCCTTCTTGAGTTTTTATGGTTAATCCAGATTTATCTTTTAAAGTAAAGATGTATCTGAATGATTTCGCTCCCATAGATTCATTTGGATTATATATTTTTGCAACAACATCATAGACATCATTGCCTCCATAAGCGAAGGCAACTTCATCAATAATCAAATCTTCTATTTGAGCAACATCCTTGCATGGAGAACATGGTCCGCCACAATCAATTCCTTTTTCTCCTTGATTTTGTATTTTATCAGAACAGGTCGCTGCTGGAGAAAATAATAGATAAGAAATAAAGACAATCACAACAAAAACAACCAAATAACCCGCTATAATTTTAATCCTTTTTTTTATTATTTCTGAGTTTTCCATATTATTTTTTTTGGTTAGTTATTATTATAAGTATATTTTATTGCCATAAAAAAACAAGACCTGCTATTTAAAATTAAGAATTAAAATAATTTTTTACCAAACAAAAAATCCCGCTTAAGCGGGAAGTTTACCTCAAATGGAAACCAAAATTCTCGGCACTGACCTACTCTCCCTCATGGAGGTACCATCGGCGCTGAAGTGCTTAACTGCTCTGTTCGGGATGGGAAGAGGTGTTACCACTTCGCTAGAAGCACCGAGAATTTTGGTTTCCAAATTTTCAATAAGTAACTCTTAACCACTAACCATAAAAATAAGAAAGATTAATGAATCTATTAGTACTTCTTGGCTCAACTCCTTACGAAGCTTACACCTAAAGCCTATCAACCTAGTCTTCTTCTAGGAGATCCTCGTATAATAAATTATACGTAATATCTAATCTTGGGATGAGCTTCCCGCTTAGATGCTTTCAGCGGTTATCTCGTCCAAACATAGCTACTCGGCAGTGGACCTGGCGGTCCAGCCGATACACCAGAGGTTTGTTCTTTCCGGTCCTCTCGTACTAGGAAAGAGTTCCCTCAAATATTCACGCCTACAGCAGATAGGGACCAACCTGTCTCACGACGGTTTGAACCCAGCTCGCGTACCGCTTTAATTGGCGAACAGCCAAACCCTTGGGACCTTCTCCAGCCCCAGGATGCGATGAGCCGACATCGAGGTGCCAAACCCTTCCGTCGATATGGACTCTTGGGAAGGATCAGCCTGTTATCCCCGGGGTAACTTTTATCTGATGATCTTCTGCGCATCTACATGCGACAGTCGGTTCACTAAATTCCACTTTCGTGACTGATTGACTTATGTGTCTTGCAGTAAAGCTGGTTTGTACTTTTGCGCTATCAGTCCGATTTCCATCCGGACCTAACCAACCTTTGTAAACGCCTCCGTTGCCATTTAGGAGGCGACCGCCCCAGTCAAACTACCCACCAGGCACTGTTCCCGCTCCGGATATGAGATTCAAACACAAGCAATGCTGAAATTTATAGATTGCGGTTTGAAACTCATAACGGAGCAGGGTTAGAATTAAAACTTTGATAGAGTGGTATTACACTGTCGACTCCATCCTGACCGAAATCAGGATATCAAAGTCTCCCACCTATTCTAGGCAACCAAAATTCCAATCCAATACCAAGTTGTAGTAAAGCTCCACGGGGTCTTTTCGTCTTGCTGTAG